>Ga0302193_10002906_pt1 | contig 14003 bp, 13 predicted proteins | sample II_Bog_E3_3_FD_200228 | JGI IMG/M metagenome (GOLD analysis project Ga0302193, IMG submission 200228) | Peat permafrost microbial communities from Stordalen Mire near Abisko, Sweden - II_Bog_E3_3 | ecosystem: Environmental > Terrestrial > Soil > Wetlands > Peat | place: Sweden: Abisko...
TCAGAGAAGATCTTGGCGATGCGCTCGGCCGTCTCGGAATCGAGCGTGCGGTTGACGGCGATGATGCCGCCAAACGCCGAGACCGGATCGCAACGCAGCGCCAGGTCCCAGGCCTTGGTCAGGTTCTCGGCCGAAGCCACGCCGCAGGGGTTGCCGTGCTTGACGATCACCACTGTCGGCTGTTCGAACTCGGCGACGCATTCGAAGGCGGCGTCGGTGTCGTTGAAGTTGTTGTAGGACAGTTCCTTGCCCTGCACCTGCCGTGCCGTGGCAACACCCATGCGCGCGCCGGTGGTGTAGAACGCCGCCTGCTGGTGCGGGTTTTCGCCGTAGCGCAGGTTCTGTTTCAACGTGCCGGACAGTGTCATCCGCTCGGGGAACTGCTCGCCGCGCTGTCCCGCGAACCACAAGGCGATGGCGCTGTCATAGGCGGCGGTGCGGGCGTAGGCCTCACCGGCCAGGCGGGCGCGGGTGGCGATGTGGGTGCCGCCGTCGGCCTTGAATTCGGCGAGAACGGCGTCGTACTGGGCGGCTTCGGTCAGCACGGTGACGAAATCATGGTTCTTGGCGGCGGCGCGGATCATCGCGGGCCCACCGATGTCGATGTTCTCGACGCAATCGTCATAGGGCGCGCCGGCGGCGACGGTCGCCTCGAACGGGTAGAGATTGACCGCGACCAGATCGATCGGCGCGATCTGGTGCTGTTCCATCTGGGCCACGTGCGCGGGAAGGTCGCGCCGTCCCAAGATGCCGCCGTGGATCTGCGGCACCAGGGTTTTCACCCGGCCGTCGAGGATCTCCGGGAAGCCGGTGTGATCGGCCACTTCGGTGACGGGAATGTCCGCCTCGCGCAGTGCGCGGGCGGAACCGCCGGTGGACAGGATCTCCACTCCGCCGTCCACGAGGGCACGGGCGAATGCGACAAGGCCGCTCTTGTCGGAGACGGAGATGAGGGCGCGGCGGATCTTTACAATGTCGGTCATGACCGGCTGATAAACCTAGGCTCCCAGCAGGTCCAGCGTCCTTGCGAGCACAACAGACTCGTCGAAATGAATGAGCGCGCGCTGGCGCCCGGCCTCGCCCATCCGCGCCCGCAGATCGGCGTCCGCCACCAGTCTGCCCAGCGCCTCCGCCAAGGGCGCAACCGTCGCCGGCGGCACCAGAAATCCGCTGACGCCATCGACCACCTGCTCGCGCGGGCCGCGAATATCGGTGGCGACCACCGGCAGCCCGGTCAGCATCGCCTCGATGATCGACATCGGCAGCCCCTCGAAGTGGCTCGGTAGGGAGAAGATGTCCGATGCTGCCAGAATCTGCGGAATATCGTCGCGGTAGCCGAGCCGGCGCAGCCGCGGCCCCAGGCCGCTGCGAGCGAAATACGGCTCCATGTCCTCGCCGTGATCGGACGGCAGCCGCTCGCCGACCACCCACAGCTCGGCGTCGAGATCCGCCATCGCCGCCAGCAGTTCCGGGTAGCCCTTGTGGCGCACAAGGCGCGAGATCACTGTGATGACCACCCGATCGTCGGGCACGCCCAGTTCGGCCCTGATGCGGGCGCGGCCGGCGGGATCGGGATGAAACCGCGCGGGATCGCGGCCGTTGCCGATGGCGGTGCTGCGGCGGTTGATCCACAGCCGGCGGGCGTCGGCGGCTTCTTCCTGGGAGACGGTCATGTGCACGTCCGTCAACTGCCCGGCGACCCACTCCATCACGAAGGACGCCGCCCGCCGCTGCCACGGCGCGGGCTGGTTGAACAGAAAGCCGTGACAGGTGTAGGCGACCTTCGGCACACCCGCCACGCGGGCGGCGATGCGGGCGAGAAACCCGCTGATCGGCATGTGGCCGTGCACAAGATCGGGCTTTTCTTCCCGAATGAACGCCACCACCGCCCAAAATGCCCGCCACTGCGCGATCGGCGAGGCGCTGCGGGCCAAGGGCAGGCCCACCACCCGAAACCCCTCGGCGCGCGCGACATCGAGCAGCGGCCCCTCGGCGGAAGCGCCGATCACCTCATGCCCCCGCGCGCGCAGGCCGCGCATCAGCGGCAGCAGAAAGTGCCGCAGGGAGAAGTCGACATTGGCGATTTCGATGATTTTCATGAAGAAAGCGCTTCTTTTTTGAAAAAAAGAAGCAAAAAACTTTCATTCATGAACACAGGTCTTTCCGGAAAGCCACGCACCAAAAGCGAATAAAGTTTTTTGGTTCTTTTGTTCACAAAAGAACATCCTAACCAACCCGGGTAATCGCCCACTTGACCTGCTGAGGCCCATCCTCATAGCCGGTCAGCACCACCTGCTCGCTCTTTCGCGGGCTGGCACCGCCGAGATAGACGCTTTCCTCCAGCGTCATCTTCGCCCCGTCCGCCCGCAATCGCCAGCCGCTGCCGGAGGGCAGCCGCAGCAGCACCCCCTCGCCGTCCTGCTGCAAATTGGCGTCGACATTGGGGTGCAAATGGAAACGGATGGTGAAAGGCTGCGGGTTGTCGGCCTCGATGGCGTCCTCGCCGCGGATGTCGTCGCCGCTGTCGGCCACATAAAGGCGGCGGCGATGCACCGCGCCGAACACCCGGCGCCAACCATTGTGGCTGGCTTCCAGCCAATGGGCGCCACCGGCCTCCTGGCGCTGCTGTTCGACATGCTCGGGCTTGCGGCCCAGGCCGTCGTCGCGCACTTCGGAGGAACTGGTATCGGCGATGACGAGGGTGGAATGCGCCGCCGTCGCCCGCGCCGCGTCGCGCCATTCGCCGCAGGCCGCAGGGGCCGCGCCGCAATTGACGATCATCCGGTCGCGCCCCACCGACAACTCGAACGACAGCGTTCCCGCATGGGCGAAACGGTCCAGCCCGGGACCAGGCGGTTTGCCACAATCGACGATCACCAATGAACGGCCGGCGGCCAGGCGTTGAAACCCACCCTCGATCATCGCACTCGGCACCCGTCCGGCGCGGCCGGCCTGGGTCAGCACCGCCTCGATAGCGGCCGAGCTTTCCTCACGCGCGCCGTTGAACAACGCCAAGCCGCCGTCGCCATGGCGCAGCGCCCGCAGCACCGGTGCCATCCGCTCGATCGCCGATGCCAGCGCGGGCGGCGCCTGGGTCTGGCCGGCCTGCAAGAGTGTGCGGATTTCCACCAGATCCTGCAGCGCCGCCAGCAACTGTGCCGGGCTGCGTTCGCAATGTGTGCCGTCGCTGAGGATCTGGCGTTGGATTTCCTGCGGCAGCACTTTCATCGCCCGCGTCATCAGCCCGGTCTGTTCCGGCAGCGCCACAGCGGCGGCGATCAGCCCCTTCACCGCGGTCAACGCCCGCTCGTCCTGTTCTTCAGCCGGCAGTGCCGCGGCCAGGGTGCGAGCGTCCGCCACCAGGCGCGCCATCAGCGACTGGCGGAACCCGTCGTCGGCGCTGGCGGCGAAGAAATCGTAATGGCCGAGCCAGGCGGCGATCCGGCTGGCGGCGACATCCGGCCGCTGCGCCAGCTTTTCCTCGGTGGCAACGGCGATCCACTCGGCCACCATGGCGCGGGCATGCACGCGCGCCGCGTCCGTGCCGAGGGCGCGGAGGTCGCGCAGCCAGACAAAGCCGTGGGCGGCCACCCTCAGCGCCTGGCTGGCCTTGGCGTCGGTGAAGCTCGCCCCGCCAAGACGGAAGGTGACGCCGCCGAACTCGATTTCGCCGCGCAGCAGATTGGCGCCGCGAGAGGGATCACCCGGCCAGAGATCGCGCACCACCGGCAGCGGCGCGTCCGGCAGGCGGGCCAGCCCCAACTGCGGCATCTTCGCGAGCGTTCGGCGCAGCCATCGTGCCGGGTCGGGCGTGGTCATGCAGGCGCCCGGATGGCGGCGATGGCGGCGGCGTAGTCGGGCTTGCCGAACACTGCGGTGCCGGCCACCAGCGTGTCGGCACCAGCGGCGATCAGCCTCGGCGCGGTCACTGGCGTGACGCCGCCATCGATCTGCAGCGCGATCTTGCGCCCGGTGGCATCGATCATCCGGCGCAGCGCTTTCACCTTGGGAAGCTGGCTCTCAATGAACGCCTGGCCACCGAAGCCGGGATTAACCGTCATCACCATGATGATGTCGACCAGATCCATCACCCACAGGATCGACTCAACTGGGGTCGCGGGGTCGAGCACCACGCCGGCCTTCTTGCCGAGCGCCTTGATCCGCTGCAGCGAGCGGTGCAGGTGCGGGCCGGATTCGGGGTGAATGCTGATGTGATCCGCACCGGCCTCGGCAAACGCCTCCAGATACGGATCACAGGGTGCGATCATCAGATGCACATCGAACGGCAGCTTGGTGTGCGGGCGCAGCGCCTTCAAAACCATTGGGCCAAAGGTGATGTTCGGCACGAAATGGCCGTCCATCACATCGAGGTGCAACCAATCGGCACCGGCGGCCTCAACGGCGCGGGCTTCCTCGCCCAGACGGGCGAAATCGGCGGCGAGAAGGCTGGGGGCAATGATAAGGGGCTGGGTCATGCCTCGTTTCTAGCGAGTGCGGACCGTGAGCCGCAAGCGAGGGGTATAACGGATGATTATTCCTTGATCATTCGGGCGATGAAAAACCCGTCCATTCCGCCGCGCTCCGGCCACATTGCAGGAGTGGTGCGAACGTGGCCCTCGGCGGTGATCGCTTCGGCAAGCCCCGGCATGTCAGCGGCCGTGAACGGTTCGGCGCGCAGCTTCAGCTTTTGCAGCGCCTGGGCGATGCGCACAGGGCCTTCCTCGGGCTGCAGCGAGCACACCGCATAGATGAGACGGCCACCTGGACGCAGCATCTCGCTGGCGGCTTCCAGCAGCCGGTCCTGTTGGGCCACCAGCCCTTGGATATCCCGGGGCCGCTTGAGGTGGGCGACGTCGGGATGGCGGCGAATGGTGCCGGTGGCGCTGCAGGGGGCATCGAGCAGCACGGCATCCAGCTGCGACGGCGGGCGCCAGGTGATGGCGTCGGCCTGGATGGTCTCGACCTCCAGGTGCAGCCGCCCCAGGTTTTCGCGGAGCCGGGAAAGGCGGGTGGGATTGCTTTCGATCGCCGTCACCATGGCGCCGGTGTCGGCGAGCTGGGCGGTTTTGCCACCGGGGGCGGCACAGAGATCGGCGATCCGCTCGCCCTTCTGGGCCGCCAGCAACCGCGCCGGCAGGGCGGCGGCGGCGTCCTGCACCCATAATGTGCCGGCTTCGAAGCCCGGCAGTTCGGTGACCCGCGTGCCGGCCGGCATGCGCCAGCTTCCGGTGGGCAATGCCTCGGCCAGTTCGGGCGGTTCGCTGCCGTGGCGGAGCGACAGATCCAGCGGCGCCTCGATCAACTGGGCGCGCGCGATGGCGCGGGCGTCCCGGCCCCAGGCGGTCCAGAGCCAATTCGGCGTGTCGAGTCGCGGCCCGTCCAGGGCGGCGAGCGTGGTGGCGCCGCCCTCGGATACCCGGCGCAGCACGGCGTTGACCAAGCCGGCAAAGGGGGTGAAGCCACGCCGGCGCGCCATCGCCACGGCGGTGGCAACGGCCGCATGGGCGGGGGTTTCCAGCAGCAGCAATCCGGCGGCCCCGATGCGCAGGATATGGGCGACTTCCGCCGGTGGCGCCTTTTTCAGATAGGGTTCCAGAACCGCATCGAGCGATCCCATGCGGCGCAGCACCGCGGCGGCAATCCGGTGGCCGGCGGCGCGATCACGCGAATCGATGCCGGAAAGTGCATCGAGCGCCTCTTCCAGCGGGCGATGCCGATCGAGGGTGGCAACCAACAGGTCAAAGGCGGCATCGCGTGTCGGGTCGGTCATTGGGGTCCGCAGAAGAAACTGAACCGCTGACCTAGACCATGATGACCACTAATAGAAGCGGCCATCATGGGCGGGCAGGTCATGCCCGGCGTGCCGATGGCGGTTGGCGGTAAAATAAAAACCCCACGCGCTGGGGTGGCGCGTGGGGTTCTCAGATCAGGGGGTGATCAGCGTGGGAACACCACGCAGCGGCCGAAGCTTCAGATCGACTTGCGACCGCGGGCGCGGGCAAACCCAATGCCGGCGAGTCCAACGAGGCCAGTCAGCGCAAGCGCGAAGGACGAGGGCTCCGGCACATTCTGCACTTCCACGTCGGTCAGCAGAATGGCAGCACCGCTGCAATAAGGTACGCCGAGGGAACCGGCGCCACCGCACGCATTGATACCGTTATCTGCACTCGTGAACGTGATCGTAGCCAACCCGTTGTTACCCGTGAAGATGCTCGTGGACATGGGCTGGAAGAGATCAAGGAAATCGGTGTCCTGTCCAGAAGACGACGATCCAGAGTTAACCACACCCTTGCCGGCGATGCTGATGGAGTAATTCAAACCTCCATTAGCCCCCAAAGCGTCGCCAAAAAACCCGCTAAGGAACGACAGATCATAATTCGTGCCAGCAACCGTGCTGAACGTCACGGTGAGCGACGACGGGTATGACGCGTTGTATGGCAGTACCGCGAATGTCGAAGCGTTGGTGAATGCTGATCCCGAATTGGTCGCGCCATACGCCGCATAGGCCCCAACGGTGCTGGTAGTAACGGTGCCATCAACAGTCGGAGTCCACCCCGTCAGCGAAGGCGTTCCTGAAAAATCACCATTCTGGATCAGATTTGCGCCCTGAGCGTTCGCGGTGCCCATCGACATCGCGCCGACGGCCACCGTTGCGCAGATGGCGAGCATAAAATTCTTACGCATATCGAGCACCCCTAGGTCTTGGTCCCTTCTTAACGGATTTTAACGCAATGGGTCAAGGATTCCGTCTGTGCGAAATGCCGGCAAATCTGACCTTTTTGTGATGAACGACACCACAGGCTCGTTTGATTTGCATCACAAAAACGTTGAATCGCTCACGAGACAATAAATTCCATCGATTCAACAAATCGCTTCATCGCAACGCAGCAATCACGCCGCGCCGAGCCATTCGATGACGGTATATCAGAGGAGTGATGGTGGAGCTGAGCGGGATCGAACCGCTGGCCTCGTCATTGCGAACGACGCGCTCTCCCAACTGAGCTACAGCCCCGCACCACCTCATATCGAAGCCAAGACGCGCCTGGCCCCGAGCGACCAAACAAGTTTGGCGCCGTGGCGGCGGACATTGCTCACGACGCCCCATCAAGTCAAGCGGCTTTCGCCCCTGATACGCAACCGTTGCGGCCTGCCCCCTGGCGCGGCTAGTTTCCGCAACCTTTCCCGGAGTGCGCTGCGTGATCACAGTTCTGTTCCAAATCGCTGGCCTGCTGCTGTACCTGTATCGCTGGGCGGTCATCCTGGCGGCGGTGTTCAGCATGCTGTCCTCGTTCGGCGTGCTCGACAGCCGCAACCGGCTGGTCTGGTCGATCGGCGATTTCCTCTATCGCATCACCGAGCCGGCGCTGCGGCCGATTCGCCGGGTGATCCCAAGCTTCGGCAATATCGACCTGAGCCCGCTGGTGCTGCTGCTGCTGGTCTATGCCGCCGAGGAGATGCTGCGCCGCATCCACATGGCCATCGTGTTCGGCGACGTCCAGGCGCTGTTTCTCTGACCGGCGGGCGCTGAGTTCGCCGTGCCAGGCCTGGCCGGTCCGTTCTGGCGCCCCACCGGCCACGGCCTGCAGGTTCTGGTGAAGGTGCAGCCGAAGTCCCGCCGCCCCGGGCTGCAGGGCCAGGCGCCGGACATCGACGGCATGCGGCTGCGCATCGGGGTTTCCGCCGCCGCCGAGGATGGCCGGGCCAACAAGGCGGCCTGCGCGCAGCTGGCAGCAGCTCTTGGCATGCCTGCCTCGGCAATCTCGGTTGCCCACGGCGCCACCAGCCGGCAAAAGACGCTGCTGATTGAAGGTGACCCCGCGATTCCTGCGGCACGGCTTGCAGCCCTTTTCCCTGCTTCTCTGGAACCCACCCCATGACCGCCACCCTGATCGACGGACGCGAGGTTGCAGCCACGCTGCGCCGCGAGCTTGCCGTCCGCATCACCACCGTCGATTTTTCTCCAGTGCTCGCCGTGGTGTTGGTCGGTGACGACCCCGCCAGCGCCGTCTATGTCCGCAACAAGGACCGCGCCGCGCAGAACGCCGGGATCACCGCTCGTACCATCCGCCTGCCGGCGGCAACCGGGCTGGCCGAATTGCTCAGCGTGGTGAAATCGCTGAACGACGATGCGGACGTTGACGGCATTCTCGTGCAACTGCCGCTGCCGGCCGGGCTGGACAGCGCCGCCGTGATCAGCGCCATCGATCCTGCCAAGGATGTCGATGGCCTGACTCCCACCAATGTCGGACTGCTCGCTTCGGGCCGCCCAGGCCTGGTGCCCTGCACCCCGCTCGGCGTGATGAAGCTGCTGGCGCACGCCGGCACCGAACTGCGCGGCGCCCGCGCGGTGGTGCTGGGCCGTTCGCTGCTGGTCGGCAAGCCGGTCGCCGCCTTGCTGACCGCGGCGGACGCCACTGTCACCATCGCGCATTCCCGCACCCGCGACCTCGCGGCGGAATGCCGCCGGGCCGAAGTGCTGGTGGCCGCCGTCGGCAAGCCGGAACTGGTCCGCGCCGACTGGATCGCCGATCACGCCGTGGTGATCGACGTCGGCATCAACCGTCTCGCGGATGGCCGTCTCGTCGGCGATGTCGCCACCGCCGAATGCGCCGCGATTGCCTCCGCGATCACCCCGGTGCCAGGCGGCGTTGGCCCGATGACCATCGCCTGCCTGTTGGAAAACACCCTGACCGCCGCCTTGCGCCGGCGCGGCCTGCCGGCGGGCTAAACCGCTCGGGTAATAGCCGCGTCGAGCAGTTCCAGCCCGAGGTCGATTTCGGCCTCGGTGACGGTGAGGGACGGCGCGATCCGCATCGTGCCGCCCATCGCCCCGGCGCGCACGATGTTGGCGGACAAGCCCAGTTCCAGCGCGGTATCGGTGACGCGATCGGAGATTTCACCGGCGGTGGCTGTTGTTGTATCGACGAACTCCAGCCCGCGCAGCAGTCCCCGGCCGCGGGCGTCGCCGATGCAGGGGTGCCGCTGTTTCAGCGCGTTCAGCCCGGCGCCGAGCCGGTCGCCGAGTTCAACGGCACGGGCGGCGAGATTGTCGCGCACCACGATCTCCACCACTTTCAGGCCGACGGCGGCGACCAGCGGGTCGTTGACGTGGGTGGTGTAGAACAGGAACTCCCGCTCGTCAGCGAGGTCGGCGATGGCGTCTGACGTCATCAGCGCCGACAGCGGCAGCCCGGCGCCGAGGGTTTTCGACAAAGTGAGAATATCCGGCACCACGCCATCACGCTCGAAGGCGAACATCGTGCCGGTGCGGCCCATGCCGGTCTGCGCTTCATCGAGGATCAGCAGCATGCCGCGCTCGGCGCATTTGGCCTTGAGCGCCGCGAGATAGCCCAGCGGCAGGTCGAGAATCCCGCCGGAGGACAGGATCGGCTCGGCGATGAAGGCGGCGAGGTTGCCGGTAGACTGGCGATCGATCTGCTCGAAGCTGTCGTCCAGCTCCTGCTGCCAGGTGACGCCGCGAAACCGTGGGCGGAACGGCGTGGGCGCGGGAATGGCGAAGTTGCCGACCGCCATCGGGCCGATGCCGCGCCTGCCGGCCTTGTAGGTGGCCGCCGCCGCACCGCCGGTCATGCCGTGCCAGGATTGCGCGAAGCCGACGATCTCCCACTTGCCGGTGACCAGCTTGGCCAGGCGGATCGCCGCCTCGTTGGCCTCGCCGCCGGTGGACAGCAGCACCACGCGCGGCAGTTCCGGCACCAGTTGGGCGAGCGCCTCGGCGAGGTCCACCACCGGTGGCGAGATCATCGAGGAGAAGGTGTGGTCGAGCCTGCCGGCCTGGTCGCGCAAGGTGGCGACGATTTCGGGGTGCGAGTGGCCGAGGATGGCGCTCATCTGCCCGGAGGTGAAATCCAGCACGCGACGCTCGCGGGCGTCATAGAGAAAGCTGCCCTCGGCACGCACCGGCACGAACGGCACGAAATCGCCGCCGTAGCGCAGCAGGTGGCGGCGGGCGCGGGTCCAAAACGCGGTGTCCGGCTCAACAGCGGCGTCATTCATCGCGGTGCTCCCAGCGGTCTGATGCATCGAAGCCTCGCACGCGAAGGGCGGCACTGTCACCTACACCGGCAGCCGCACCGTGGCCCTGGTGCCGCCGTTCGGACGGTTGGACAGCACCACGTCGCCGCCATGCGCGCGCAGGATGTTGCGCGCGATCGGCAGGCCCAGGCCCATGCCGCCGGTCTCGCTGTTGCGGCTTGGTTCCGCCCGATAGAACGGCTGGAACACCCGCTCGATATCGGCCAGGGCGATGCCGGGGCCGCCGTCTTCCACCAGTAGAGTCACCATCCCGTTGTCAGGAGGGCTCAGCGTGACCGTGGCAGCGCCGCCGTAGTTCAGCGCGTTCATCACCAGATTGGTCAGCGCCCGCTTCAGCGCCACCGGACGGACGCGGATCGGCAGGTGATCGGGACCGGCGTAGCTGATCTCGTAAGAATGGTCCGGACAGGCGTCGGCGGCCTCGTCCAGCACGGTGCGCACGAGTTCGCTGAGATCGACGCTGGTCAATGGCTCGTCGGTGGTGATGTCTCGGCCAAAGGCGAGGGTAGCGGCGACCATGGCTTCGAGGTCGTCGAGATCGATCAGCATCTTGCGGCGGATTTCATCATCGTCGATGAACTCGGCGCGCAGTTTCAGCCGGGTGATCGGCGTGCGCAGATCGTGGCCGATCGCCGTCAGCATGAAGGTGCGGTCCTGCACAAAGCGGCGGATGCGGCCGGCCATGGTGTTGAAGGCGGCGGCGGCCATCGCGACCTCGGTTGGTCCGTCTTCCGGCAACGGCGGCGCATTGACGTCGCGGCCCAACGCCTCGGCGGCGCGGGCCAGCGTGCCGACAGGCTTCGTCAACCGGCGTGCCGCCCACAGCGCCAGCAAACCCGCGGCGACACTCATTGAAATGAAGGCGACGATGAACGTCTCGGACTGCCACGGCCGCGGCGGTGACATCGGCATCGTCATGTTCAGCCAGCGACTGTCGGGCAGCCGCATGCCAACCACCAGCCGGCGCGCATTCGGACCGCCGAGCATGACGATCTCGCGCGGGCGCGGCGATGGCCCCACCGGCATCAGTTGCATGTCGAGAAAGATCTGCCGGCGCAGGCTGGGCGTGGACGGCTCCATGTCCTCATTCGGCGGTGTCGTCTCGAGCCGCGCGGAGGAGCCGTCCCGCAGGTCAAGGTCATGCACCGCCGCTTCGCGCTGCGCCTCCGGCGTCAGCTGTACACTGTGATAGAGCGCCATCAGCCGCAGGCTGACATCACGGGTCTGCGCCAGGCGTTGCAGGCCGATGCGGTCGAAAGCGTCAATCGTCAGCCCGGCCACCTGCACCAGGGTGAGCGCCGCCGCCAGCAGCAGCGCGGTGCGACCGGCGAGACTGGCCGGCCAGAGCGTGATGGGGCCGAGCTTCACGCTTTGGGATTTCACAGGCGCTCGACCTCGGCCGCCAGCACATAGCCACCGCCGCGCACGGTTTTGATCAACTGGGCCTGGCGGCCGTTATCCTCCAGCTTGCGCCGCAGACGGCTGATGGCGACATCGATGGCACGGTCGAACGGCCCGGCCTGGCGGCCGCGCAGCAGGTCCAGCAGCATGTCGCGGGTCAGCACCCGGTTGGCACGCTCGACCAGCGCCACCAGCAGATCGTATTCGCCACCGGTGACGGGCACCTCGACCTGATCGGGATTGATCAATCGCCGGCGCATGGGATCCAGCGTCCAGCCGCTGAAACGCCAGGTCTGCGGCTGCGGTGTGCGGGCGCGGGTGGCGGTTTCGCCGGCGCGGCGCAGCACGGCGCGCATGCGGGCCAGCAGTTCGCGCGGGTTGAACGGCTTGGGCACGTAATCGTCGGCGCCGAGTTCGAGGCCGATGATGCGATCGGTCTCCTCGCCCATCGCGGTGAGCATGACGAGGCCGACATCGGCGTGGCCGCTGGCCTCACTGCGCAACCAGCGGGCAAAATCCAGCCCCGATTCGCCCGGCAGCATCAGATCCAGCACGACCATCTGGAAATGCCCGTTCGGCAACGCGCGCCGCGCTTCGCGTGCATCGCGCACAGCGGTCACCCGCAGGCCGTGGCGCTCCAGAAAGCGCGCCAGCAGGTCGCGAATTTCACGATCGTCATCCACGATCAGGATGTGCGGCGGTGGCACAACGACGGGCGGGATCTCGGGCACAGTGTCCATGCCGGCAAACATAGTGCATGCAGCCCGTGTTGCGCATCCTCTCTTGAAAGGGCCGATCATGACCGATATTCCAGCAGCCGCGCGCGCTGGGCTGGCCGCCCTGGTGCTGGCCGATCCCGATCTGGCCGGCATCGAACAGGCGAGCGGCCCGCTGCCGTGGCGCACCCGGCCGCAGGGTTTCACCGGCCTGCTGCAGGCGATTGTGGCGCAGCAGATCAGCAACCAGGCCGCCGCCGCGATCTGGCGAAGGCTGGCGGCAACGCCGGGCGCGTTGACCCCCACGGGATTGCTCGGCCTGGATGACGACAGCTTCCGGCTGGCCGGACTGTCGCGGCCGAAAGTGGCGCACGCCCGCGCGCTGGCCGAGGCGTTCGCCAGTGGCCAACTGGCCTCCGCAGCGCTCGACTTGATGAGCGACGAGGAAGCGATTGCTGCCATCACCGCGGTACGCGGCATGGGCCGCTGGACGGCCGAGGTTTATTTGCTGTTCGCCCATCAACGGATGGATGTGTTTCCCGCCGGCGACATTGCGCTGGCCGGTGCTGCGGCGGCGCTGAAGCAGCTGCCAGAGCGCCCCGGTCCGGTGCAACTGCGCGCGCTCGCTGGCCTTTGGCACCCACACCGATCGCTGGCGGCGCGGCTGCTGTGGCATCATTGGCGCTTTCTCACCGGTCGCCCGGCCATGGACGATCTGCCGTTGGCGTGAGAGGTATCCGCAACGATCAAAGATGAGGAACACCACGCATGACCGAAGCCATCTATCCGTTGATGCCGATCACTCGCACCGGCCCGGTGGCCGTGGTCAGCTTCAACCGGCCGGATCAGCGCAACGCCTTCAACCTGGCGATGTGGCAAGGGCTACAGGCGACGATGGAGGCGCTGTCGGCCGAGGACGATCTGCGCTGCGTGATCCTGCGCGGCGAGGGTGCCGCGTTCTCCGCCGGTGCTGATATCAAGGCCTTCGAGCAGGAGCGCGGCAATGCCGAGGTGGAGGAAGTCTACGCCCGGGTGTTCAACACCTCGATGCAGTCGATCCGCCGGTGCCGGCATCCGGTGATCGCGGCGATCAGCGGCTTCTGCCTTGGCGGCGGCGCCGGTATCGCCACGATGTGCGACTTTCGGGTGGGCGGCGAAGGCATCAGCTTCGGCATCACCGCGCGCAAGCTGAGCCTGTGGTACTCCTATGAGGAGATGGACCCGATCATCCAGCTCGCAGGCACCGGCGTTGCCACCGAGATCTTTATCGAGGGGCGGATCTTCAACGGCCGCGAAGCCTACGAAAAAGGCCTGCTGTCGCGGGTGGTGCCGGATGATGCGGTGGATGCTGAGGCAATGGCGCTGGCCCAGCGCATCGCCGAGGGCGCGCCGTTGTCGGCCCGTTTCCACAAGGCGGCGATCCAGAAATTGCGCGGCGAGCTGCCGATCACCGCGGAAGAAAGCCGGGCCGTCAGCGATTTCGCGCTGACCGAGGACTTCCAGAACGCGTTTCGCGCCTTCAAGGAAAAGCGCAAGCCGGTCTGGAACGGGCGGTAGATGTTGGCCGACCGTTCCTAATCATCTGTTCATGGTTCTCCGGCAGAATGCGCTCGTTGTTGAGAGAGCACATTCTCCGTCATGTCGAGACGCCATCCATCGCTGATCCGGGACTATCGACCGCGCAGCTTTCGCGAACGCGGTTTTGCCGCCCCTTTCACCACGCCGATGCTGTCGGGCGCCCGCCTTCGGGTCACGCCGGAAGCGACCGCCTGCGCGAGTGAGCGAACGCTGCTGCGGCGCGGTGGCGTCAATTGCGATGCGACCGGGCAG
>Ga0302193_10002922_pt1 | contig 13958 bp, 14 predicted proteins | sample II_Bog_E3_3_FD_200228 | JGI IMG/M metagenome (GOLD analysis project Ga0302193, IMG submission 200228) | Peat permafrost microbial communities from Stordalen Mire near Abisko, Sweden - II_Bog_E3_3 | ecosystem: Environmental > Terrestrial > Soil > Wetlands > Peat | place: Sweden: Abisko...
CGGCCACCAGGATATAGCCGCCGGTCCAGCCCAGCACGAAGGCCAGTCCGTCATAGCCGGCGGCATAGATCGCCCCGGCCATGCCGATGAAGGAGGCGGCGCTCATCCAGTCGGCGGCGGAGGCCATGCCGGTGTAGAGGGCTGGGACGTGGCGTCCAGCCTCGTAAAATTCGCTGGTGTGGCGGGTCCGGGCCAAAAGGCCCATGAGGGCATAGAACAGCACGGTCAGGGCCACGAAGCCGATGCCGACCACATGGTCCGATACGCCAAGGGCGCTCATCAGCACCAGGATGGCGGCAGCGGACAGGCAGCCTCCGGTATAGATGATGAAGACGCGGCCCATATTCTCGGTGAAGTCACCCTTTAACATGGAGGAGTCTCCTCAATCTTCCGACAGGTTGAAATCTTCGTCGATGGCGTTCTGGCGGCGGGTGTACCAGAAGATCACGACGACAAAGCCGATCAGGGCCCCTTGCGCAGCCAGGTAGAAACCCAGCGGGAAGCCCAGGATCACCACTTTGTTCAAAGTGTCGGAAAAGGCGTGCAGCCCCAGTCCCAGCAGGAACCAAATAGCCAACACGATCCACATCAGTCGGGATGTTTCTTGCCAATATCGCCGGGCGTTCTCCGGCGTCAGCGCGTCTCGGGCCATGCCTGTTGCGTCTCCCAGTGCAACCGCCTTGGGGAGTTCGGGCGTTTTCGCCTCTGCTCTCCCCTATGATGGCGGCTTTAAGTCTTATTTGAAGCCATTCTTAGTTTGCTGGGGAAGACGCACAAACACAACATCTCAGTGGGGGGCTAGAAGCGGTAGCGCATTCCGGCTTGAAGCTCGTGGGCATAGAGATTGCCCGTTCTTGTGATGATTGCATTCTCGCCGTATGGACTAAAGTCGTTGTTCTGGTTCAACGAGCCCAAGTAGGCGTAACGGTAGCCGATGTCTAGGCTGATGTTTTTGGTGATGTCGACGCCGGTGCCGAGAGCAAGCTGCCAGGCAAAATCAGAAGAGCTGCTGGACGACCCAGTGCCGACAGGTGAGCCGTTGATGGAAAGAGTGGGGGCATTGACAGAGGTGAACGACATGCCGACCCCGCCGCCCACATAAGGGGTGAAGCGGTTGATCTTGGTGATGTCGTAATAGACATTGACCAGCACGGCGGTGCTGTCGTAATCGGCCTTGCCGGTCGATATGGTGTTGCCGCTATTCGGATTGACGGCGCTGAAGCCGTTGAGTTGATAGCTGCCGTTATAGCCAACGGTGATGTCGCTGCGGAGGTGTCTATTGAAGCGATAGCCGATGCCGGCATCAACGATTGGGGTCGTTCCAGAGGTGTTGGTCGAGCCCGCGAAGCCGGCACCGGTGTCCAGCCGCAGATAAAGGCCTTTCTGGTCGGAGCTAGCCATCGATCTGTTGTAGGGCTTTTGTCCCTGGTAAGGGGGCGCGTCAGCTGCCAGTGCTGAGCCAGAGGCAAGGATGCATGCGCTCAGTAGAGCGGTCTTGAAGGGGCGCATGGGTTACTCCAGTGCGAAACGATATCTCTCTCTAGCCATAGAGTAGCAATTGTTGCTGGCCGATCAAGTGTTCTCGCATCTGGCTTAAGTTTTAGGCGCTGTGCGGCGGGAATATGAATCCCCGCCGCCTAATCAATCAGCGCCTTTAGAAGTTGTAGCGCACGCCAGCCTGGATTTCATGGGCGGACAAATTGGTCTTGTTGCCGGTGGGATTGGCGGCTTCGTTGTAGGGCGAGAAGTCGGTATTGACCTTGACCTTGCCCAAATCCTGATAGCGGTAACCCACATCGGCCGACACGTTCTTGGTGATGGCGACGCTGGTGCCCGCACCCACCTGCCAGGCCGGCTCGGTGGTGGTGGTCGAGGAATCTTCGCCAACCAGGGCGCCGTTGACGCTCTTCTGGTTGGAGCTGGTGCTGTTGAAGGCCACGCCGGCGCCGGCGCCGATATAAGGCGTGAAGCGGTTGATCTTGGTGATGTCGTAATAGACATTGGCCATCACGGCGGTGCTATGCACATTGGCCGAGGAGGTTAGGCTGTTACCGTCGGCAGGGTTGGTCGAGGCGGACTTCACGCTGAAGCTGCGGTGAGAGACGGTGACGTCGCTGCGGACCTTATCGTTGAACTGATAGCCGGCGCCACCGCCCACGATCACCGAGTTTCCGGCGTCCGAGGAGTAATTGTCGCCCAGCTTGCGCGAGAACGACTCGCCGCTGTCCAGTCGCAGATAGATCTTGTTGGGGTTCGAGTAGGAATCTTGCGCGATGGCCGTTCCCGCGGAGAAAAGGCCAGCTGCCAAAATGACCGAGGAGAGGATACGCATGATGGGGCTCCGAAACACGGATGAACATAATTCCCTTACTCATATCTCAAAAAGTCCTAACAATTGGTTAATTTCTGCGTTTTTTCTAACCTAATGACTCCGGTAAGTGTCGTAACGCATTTGATTCAATGCAATTCCTAATTTTGTGAAGAGCCGCTTTCCCAAGGCCGGGGCCCAGGCTATGGTGCGCGCCCGATACGATGCCGGAGTTCGCTCTTATGGAAGCCTTCTTTACCTCCCTCGGACTGGTGGCCTTGGCCGAGATAGGGGATAAGACCCAATTGCTGGCCCTGGTTCTGGCCACCCGTTTTCGCCGTCCCTGGGCGGTGATAGCCGGCATTTTTGCTGCGACGGTGGTCAATCATACCCTGACCGGGCTGGTGGGCATCGAGGTCGGGGGGCTGATTCCGCAGCTTTGGCTGAAATGGGGGTTGGGGCTGTCTTATGTGGTGATGGGGGCCTGGACCCTGGTCCCCGACAAGTTGGGCGACGACGAGGGCGAGCCCAAGGCCGGTCGTCACGGAGCCTTTGTCACCACCATGATTACCTTTTTCCTGGTGGAGATGGGCGACAAGACGCAAATCGCCACCATGGCCCTGGCGGCACAGTTCCAGAATTTGCTGCTGGTGGCCTCGGGCACCACTCTGGGCATGCTGGTGGCCGACGTGCCGGTGGTGTTTCTGGGCGAGCGTCTGACCCGGCTGATCCCGGCGGCAAAGATGCGCACCATGGCCGCTTTGCTGTTCGTCGTGCAGGGAATGGCGATTCTACTGGGATGGTAGGGCAAGATCGTTTAAATCTGCGGCAGCAGTTTTACCGGAGGAACCATGGCCGCCTATCAATATATCTATGTGATGAAGAACCTTACCAAGGCCTATCCAGGCGGTAAGGAGATTCTCAAGGGGCTGTACCTGTCCTTCATGCCGGGCGCCAAGATCGGCGTGCTGGGTGCCAACGGCGCCGGTAAGTCGACGCTGCTGAAGATCATGGCCGGCATCGACACCGAATACGGCGGCGAGGCTTGGGCGGCCGAAGGTGTGAAGATCGGCTATCTGTCCCAGGAGCCGCACCTTGATCCGACCAAGGACGTGCTGGGCAACGTTATGGAAGCGGTGGCCGAGACCAAGGCCCTGCTGGACCGCTATGAGGCCGTGTCCGCCCGCTTCGCCGAGGAAATGTCCGACGACGAGATGAACGACCTGATCGCCGAACAGGGCGAGCTGCAGGAAAAGATCGATCATCTCAACGCCTGGGACATCCAGCGCACCATCGAGATCGCCATGGACGCCCTGCGCTGCCCGCCCGGCGATTCCGACGTCACCAGCCTGTCGGGCGGCGAGCGTCGCCGCGTAGCACTGTGTCGCCTGCTGCTGTCCCACCCCGACATGCTGCTGCTCGACGAACCCACCAACCATTTGGACGCCGAATCGGTGGCTTGGCTGGAACGCTTCCTCGAGGATTACAGCGGCACCGTGGTGATGGTCACTCACGATCGTTACTTCCTGGACAATGTCACCGGCTGGATCTTGGAACTGGAACGCGGCCACGGCATCCCCTACGAGGGCAATTACACCGGCTGGCTGGAGCAGAAGTCCAAGCGCCTGGAGCAGGAAGAGCGCGAAGAGTCCGCCCGCCAGCGTTCCATCAAGGACGAGCTGGAGTGGGTGCGCGCCAGCCCCAAGGCCCGTCAGACCAAGAGCAAGGCCCGTATCAACGCCTTCGAGGACTTGGTCGCCAAGTCTCAGGAAAAGGCCACCGGCACCGCCCAGATCTCCATCCCCCCCGGCCCGCGTCTGGGTGGCAAGGTGATCGAGGCCGACAATGTCTCCAAGGGCTTTGGCGATCGCCTGCTCTATGAGAACCTGAACTTCAAGCTGCCGCCGGGCGGCATCGTCGGCATCATCGGCCCCAACGGCGCCGGTAAGACCACCCTGTTCCGCATGATCACCGGCGCTGAACAGCCGGACGTCGGCACCTTCACCGTCGGCGAGACGGTCAAGCTGGGCTATGTGGACCAAAGCCGCGACACCCTGGACCCGGACAAGACCGTCTTTCAGGAAATCTCCGACGGTCAGGAAGAAATCGACCTGGGACGGCGCAATTCCCGCGCCTATGCCGGTTTGTTCAACTTCAAGGGCGCCGATCAGCAAAAGAAGGTGGGCGTGCTCTCGGGCGGTGAGCGCAATCGCGTGCATCTTGCCAAGATGCTCAGCCGTCCCGCCAACGTCATCCTCCTCGATGAGCCGACCAACGATCTGGACGTGGAAACCCTGTCAGCCCTGGAAGAGGCCCTGGCCGAATTCCCCGGCTGCGCCGTGGTCATCAGCCATGATCGCTGGTTCCTGGATCGCATTGCCACCCACATTCTGGCCTTCGAAGGCGAGTCTCAGGTGGTCTATTTCGAAGGCAACTATCAAGACTACGAGGCCGACCGTCACCGCCGCCTGGGCACCGACGCCGACCAGCCCCACCGCATCAAGTACAAGCCGCTGGTGCGCTAATCTGGGGGCATCTCTGGAAGGGTCGCAGGGCGCTGCCCTGCACCCGCCAGGGCCAGCGGCCCTGGACCGGCATTCCTTTGCTAGCCTTGTCAGAGCAGGGCTAGTGTAGGTGGGAAGTGCTTGGTTATGTCTATTACGGTACCAATGATCTTCTCGCGGCCATTGCTTTCTATGAGGCGGTGCTGACGCCTCTTGGCATGTCGCGAGTGGTGACCAACGACTCTGCCTGGGATGCGGTGGCCGCCGGCTGGGGGCGTTACGATAAAGATAAAAAGGAAGAATTGGCCTTCTGGGTTGGTCTTCCCTTCGATGGTAATCCGGCCTCGGTTGGCAATGGCAGCATGGTGGCCTTTCATGGCAAAAGCCGTGAGGCTATAGATGATTTCCATGCCGCTGCCTTGGCCCGTGGCGGGTGTTGCGAGGGCCCTCCGGGCCTTCGACCCCAATATGGCCCTGACTTCTATGTCGCTTATGTCCGAGACCCTGACGGTAATAAATTGGCTGCCGTATTCTGGGGGGGGATGATGGGGCCAGGGTTCCAAGGGTCATAGACCCTTGGCGGGCATGGGCGGAGCCCATATATCTTCCTTAACGTCAGACAAAAAGGGAGATGCGCCATGGGCAATCCGGTGGGATGGTTCGAGATTTATGTAGATGACATGGATCGGGCCAAGGCCTTCTATCAGGCGGTGTTTGGGGTTGAGTTGCGCCGGTTAGATGATATCGATCATGAGATGTGGGGTTTTCCCATGGATCATGGGATTTACGGCTCGTCGGGGGCGCTGATCCATTATCCCGGCGTCAAGGCGGGCGGCAACAGCACTCTGGTCTATTTCCATAGCGAGGATTGCGGCGTCGAGGCCTCGAAGGTCGTGGCGGCCGGCGGGCGGGTGGAGAAGGCGAAAGTTTCCATCGGCCATTACGGCCATATCGCTCAGGTCATTGATACCGAGGGCAATCGCATCGGTCTGCATTCAATGGGCTGAGGCCATAAAAAAAGCCGCCCAGGTGGGGCGGCTTTTTTGTGTTGGAGGCGATCCCAGCCTTAGCCGGCGGCCTTCAGCTGGTCGATCTTGGTGCGCATGGCCGAGAGCAGGGCGTCGATCTTGCCGCCGATGCCCTGAAGGGTCGACGAGAAGTCCTGGCGCTGGGTGATGGCCATGCTGACACCCTCGACGATGATGTCGGTGATGCGCAAGCTGCCGTCGGGCATGTCGTGGAGACGCCATTGCACCGGAATGCCGGGACCCTTTTCGCGCAGGATCTGGCTGTCCACTAGCCAGTTATGCTCGTCTTCCTTATTGCTGGCGTCGATCTGCAGCTTTTCGCCACTATAATCCTTGAAGCGCTTGGCCCAGGTCAGGACCACCTGATCTTCGAACAGCTTGAGGAATTCGGTTTGCTGATCGGGGGTGGCGGTCTTCCAATAGCGAGCCAGCACGAACTTGCCGATGGCCGGCAGGTCGAAGGAACTGACGAACAGCTTGCGGAAACGCTCGTCCCGTTCCGTCTCGGCCAATTGCTTGTCGGCGACGGTATTGATGGCGGTGTCGGCTAGCTTCTGGATGAAGGCGGAAGCATCGGGCGTATCGGCGCGGGTGGCGGCCGGCATCAAGGACACAGCGAATCCCAAGGCAAAGACGGCCTTGATCAGGGTTCGGCGCAGAATGGACATGGTCGGCCTTTACCTTATTCTCTCAAGCTTATTCGGCCGACTGGGCCTTCTGGGGGGACTTGTCCTGGATCATCACCGACTTGGCCGGGGGCGTATATTTGCCCGGGTCCTTGCCGGCGTTGATCTGGGCGGCGCGGCGCTGACGATAAAGGCTGCGCATGGCCGAGTAATAGTCCAGCGAAGTGCGCTTCACGTCATCGAGAACGTCAAGATACTGTTCGCGCAAGGAAATGACCGAGACGCCGGTACGGGTCCAGTCCAGCCACTTCATGTGATTGTTGTCCAGATAGATGTCCACCGGATCGGCAAACCATTCCACGGCGATGCCGGTGGCGTCGCGGGGGTTGGACGGGCCGAAGAAGGGCAGTACCAGATAGGGGCCATCGCCGATGCCCCAGACGCCCATGGTCTGGCCGAAGTCGCTCTGGTGGCCGGGCAGGCCCATGGGATCGGCGACATCCATGACGCCCAGCACGCCAAAGGTGGTGTTCAGCACGAAGCGACCGACGGTGATGCCGGCATTCTGGCCGTTGCCCTGCAAGACATCGTTGGCCAGATAAAGCGGCGACTTCAGGTTATCGAGGAAGTCGGCGACGCGGTCACGGCCAAAGGGCGGCACCACGGCGCGATAGCCCTGGGCGACCGGCTTCAGGATGACCTGATCCACACCTTCATTGAAGGAGAAGATAGCGCGATTGGTGGGTTCCAGCGGATCATTCAGCTGCTGGAAGTCGGCCTTGGCCTCCGGATCATCGTCGGGCGGCGGGGTCGCGCAGCCCACCATCAGGACGACGGTGGCGGCGGCGCCCAGGCGCAGGGCAAATTTCCCGATCAGATTCAAAGGCATGGCTCATCCCATGTTAAAGTCATGTGTTGGTCCCACGGACAGGGCTACTGCCGCCTCTGCCAAGCATGGCGGGACTTATTTACAATGTGGTTAACACAGCCTAGGCCAAATGACCAGAGGAGTCAGGGTGACTCTTTTTGCTAGAAGGGAGAGAAAAAGGTTTTATGCTGACATAAAGATATGTTTATATCGATTTGAAATTTAGCGGAGGCATCGGGATGGAGCATGTACTGGCGGCCCTGAGGGCGGCGGCGGAGCCGACAAGGCTTCGGCTGCTGTCCCTTTGCGCCCAAGGCGAGCTGACCGTCTCGGAGCTGGTCTCGGTGCTGGGCCAAAGCCAGCCCCGGGTATCGCGGCACTTGAAGCTGATGTGCGAGGGCGGATTGCTGGAGCGCTTCCGCGAGGGCTCCTGGGTCTTCTACCGCATGTCACGTTCCGGCGCCGGTGGCGAGCTGGCGCGGCGGACCTTGGCCCTGATCCCCGAAGGCGATGCTCAACTGGTCCGCGACAATGCCCGTCTGGGGGCGATCAAGCAGGCCAGGGCCGAGGCGGCGGCTTCTTACTTCGGCGACAATGCCGGGCGTTGGGCCGAACTGCGGAGCCTTCATATCGACGAAGCCGAGGTCGAGGCTGCCTTGCGCGGCGCTTTGGCCGGGCGGACAGTGACGGACCTCTTGGACGTTGGCACCGGCACCGGGCGGCTGCTGGAACTGCTGGGCCCGGATGTGGCCCGGGCCGAGGGCATCGATGCTTCCCGCGAGATGCTGGCGGTGGCCCGCGCCAAGCTGGAGGCCGCCGGACTGCGCCATTGCGGCGTGCGCCAAGGCGACATGTATGATTTGCCCTTCGAGGCCGCGGCTTTTGACGCCGTGGTGATCCATCAGGTGCTGCATTTTGCCGATAATCCAGCGCTGGCGGTGGCCGAGGCTGGGCGGGTTCTGCGGGCTGGCGGGCTGATGGCTCTGGTGGACTTCGCCCCCCACGAGCTGGAGTCCTTGCGGACCGAGCATAACCATCGCCGCCTTGGCTTTTCCGACGCCGAAGTGGCCGGCTGGTGCGAGAGCGCCGGCCTGGATATTACCAATATCCTGCGCTTGCCCGGCGGTCCTCTGACCGTCACACTCTGGCTGGCGGAACGCCGCCCGCCCAAGATTCAAATTAATCCGGAGATTGCCCCGTGAGCATCGAGATCAAGCCCGCCCCCGTTCTTCCCGTGGCCAGGCCGGCGGGCCAGCTGGCGGTGTCCTTCGAGTTCTTTCCGCCCAAGACCGAGAAGATGCAGGAATCCCTGTGGGACTGCGTCAAACGCCTCGAGCCCTTGGGGCCGCAGTTCGTCTCGGTGACCTATGGCGCCGGCGGCGGTACCCGCGAACGCACCCACGAGACGGTGACCCGCATCGCCCGCGAAACCGGCCTCAAGGCGGCGGCCCATCTGACCTGCGTCGGCTCGCCTCAAGGCGAGGTGGACGACATTGCCCGGCGTTATTGGGATGAGGGCATCCGCCATATCGTCGCTCTGCGCGGCGATGCGCCGGAGGGGACGAAATATGCGCCCCATCCCCAGGGCTATGCCTATGCCGCCGATCTGGTGAAGGGCCTGAAGAAGGTCGCCGACTTTGAGATCAGTGTCGCTGCTTACCCCGAGATGCATCCGGAAGCCACCTCCGCCGAGGCCGATCTGGATAACCTGAAGCGCAAGGTGGATGCCGGGGCCACCCGCGCCATCAGCCAGTATTTCTTCGATGTCGATGTCTTCTTCCGTTTCCGCGACCGCGCGGCGGCAGCCGGCATCACCGTGCCGCTGGTGCCGGGCATTCTGCCGGTGACCAACTTCGGCCAAGTGCAAAAGTTCTCGGCAGCCTGCGGCACCAGCGTCCCCGTCTGGATGGCCGATCTGTTCGAAGGGCTGGACGACGATCCCGACACCCGCCGTCTGGTCGCAGCCACGGTGGCTGCCGAACAATGCCGGGCCCTGGTGGCGGGTGGGGTCAATGATCTCCATTTCTACACCTTGAACCGGGCGGATTTGACCTTCGCCATCTGCCATATTTTGGGGGTGAGACACCAGGCGGCGAAGTGAAATGAACACCAGCGTTTCCCTCACCCCCCAGCCCCCTTTCCCGCCAGCGGGCGAGGGGGAGTAATCGAACCGGAAAGCAATAAGATGACCAATATCCTCGACCATCTCTCCCAGCGCGTCCTTCTTTGCGACGGCGGTTTCGGCTCGCAGATTCAGGGCATGAGCCTGACCTTGGACGACTTCCAGGGCCACGAGAACTGCACCGACATTCTGGTGCTGTCCCGCCCCGATCTGGTGCGCGAGATTCATGGGCGCTATTACGCCGCCGGTGCGGATATGGTCGAGACCAACACCTTCGGCGCGTCGGAACTGACCTTGGGCGAGTTCGGCATCGGCGATCTGGCTTACGAGATCAACAAGCGCGCCGTGGAACTGGCCCGCGAAGCCGCCGAGCCCTATAAGGCCGATGGCCGCAAGCGTTATGTGCTGGGCTCGGTGGGGCCGGGCACCAAGCTGCCCAGCCTGGGGCATGTTGGCTATGACCGGCTGGAGGCCTCGTTCCTGGTCCAGGCCCGCGGCCTGATCGCCGGCGGTGCCGACGCCATTCTGGTGGAGACCTGCCAGGACCCCCTGCAGATCAAGGCGGCGGTCAATGCCGTCAAGATCGCCCGCGCCGAAGCCAATGTGGATACTCCCGTCTTCGTCCAGGTGACGGTCGAGACCACTGGCACCTTGCTGGTGGGCGCCGACATCGCCGCCGCCGCCACGGTGATCAATTCCCTGGATGTGCCGCTGATGGGCCTGAACTGCGCCACCGGCCCCCAGGAGATGAGCGAGCATGTGCGCTGGCTTTCGGCCAACTGGCCGGGCCTGATTTCCGTGCTGCCCAACGCCGGTCTGCCTGAGCTGCGCGACGGCAAGACTCATTACCCCCTGTCGCCCCATGATCTGGCGGTCTGGCAGGAGCGTTTCCTCGACGACGACCACGTCAATATGATGGGCGGCTGCTGCGGCACCACGCCTGATCATATCCGCGCCATCGACGAGATGTTGCGCCGTCGCGGCGGTTCGGACGTCCGTCCCGCCGTCGCCAAGCGCAGCGTGCATTGGCTGCCGTCGGTGGCGTCGCTCTATGGTCAGGTGGCCCTGCGTCAGGAAAACGCCTTCCTCTCCATCGGCGAGCGTTGCAACGCCAACGGCTCGAAGAAGTTCCGCGAATGTCAGGAGCGTCAGGACTGGGACGGCACCGTGGCCATGGGCCGCGAGCAGGTCAAGGAGGGCAGCCATACTCTCGATGTCTGCACCGCCTTCGTCGGCCGTGACGAGATCAGGGATATGACCGAGGTGGTGTCGCGGATGCGTGGCTCGGTCAATGCGCCGCTGGTGATCGACAGCACCGAACTGCCGGTGCTGGAGACGGCTCTGAAGCTTTATGGCGGCAAGGCCATTCTCAATTCCATCAACTTCGAGAACGGCGAGGACGCTGCCGCTGACCGCCTGCGTCTGGCCAAGAAGTTCGGCGCTGCGGTGATTGCGCTCACCATCGACGAAGAGGGTATGGCCAAGGATGTCGAGAGCAAGGTGGCCATGGCCCACCGGCTCTATGACTTCGCCGTCAACAAGCATGGCTTGGCCGCCTCGGACCTTCTGTTCGACCCGCTGACCTTCACTATCTGCACCGGCAATGAAGACGACCGCCTGCTGGCCAAACATACCTTGGACGCCATCAAGCGCATCCGTGAAGAGCTGCCCGAGTGTCAGATCATTCTGGGCCTGTCCAACGTCTCCTTCGGCCTGAAAGCGGCGGCGCGCACGGTGCTGAACTCGGTGTTCCTGGATCACGCCCTGAAATACGGCATGACCGGCGCCATTGTTCATGTCAGCAAGATCCTGCCGCTGCACACCATCCCCGCTGAAGAGGTCAAGGCCGCCGAGGACATGATCTTCGACCGCCGCGCCGAGGGTTATGACCCCTTGCAGGCCTTCATCGCTCTGTTCGAGGGCAAGACCGGCGAGGCCAAGGTGGCCAAGGTCCGCTTCGAGGCCGTGGATCAGCGACTGAAGCAGCGCATCATCGACGGCGACCGCACCGGCCTGGACGACGATCTGGCCGAGGCGCTGAAGACCTGGAAGCCTCTGGACATCATCAACAACCTGCTGCTGGACGGCATGAAGGTGGTGGGTGAACTGTTCGGCTCGGGCAAGATGCAGCTTCCCTTCGTGCTGCAATCCGCCGAGACCATGAAAGCCGCCGTGGCCTATCTGGAGCCCTATCTGGAAAAGGCCGACGGCCAGCAGAAGGGCACCATCGTTCTGGCCACGGTGAAGGGCGACGTCCACGACATCGGCAAGAATCTGGTGGACATCATCCTGACCAACAACGGTTACAAAGTGGTCAATCTGGGCATCAAGCAGCCCATCAACGCCATCATGGCCGCCATCAAGGAGCATAAGCCCGACGCCGTCGGCATGTCGGGCCTGCTGGTTAAATCCACGGTGGTGATGCGTGAAAACCTTGAAGAAATGACCCGCGAGGGTCTGGATATTCCGGTGCTGCTGGGCGGTGCCGCCCTGACCCGCAAATATGTGGATGAAGACTGCGTCGCCGCCTATGGCGCTGGCCGGGTCGGCTATGCCCGCGATGCCTTTGATGGGTTGGACATGATGGCCAAGGTGGCCGCCGGCAGCTTCGATGATTATATGGCCGAGGTGAAGGCCAAGCGCCTGTCGCGTCCCTCCAACGAGCGCCGCACTTTGGGCCAGGCCGCCCAGCCCGCCACCCGTCCGGTGGATGTCGAGGAAATCCGCCTGCGCCGGGCCGAGCTGTCCCAGGGCTATGATGTCCCGACGCCGCCCTTCTGGGGCCCGAAGGTCATCGACCATGTGCCCTTGCAGACCCTGGTGACTTACCTCAACGAGACTATGCTCTATCAGTTCCAGTGGGGCTTCAAAAAGGCCGGGCGGACTATCGAGGAGTGGAAGGCCTGGGCCCATAAAGAGCTGAAGCCTATGGCCGTCGATCTGCTGAAGCGCTGCGACAAGGAAGGCATCTTGCAGCCCAAGGCCGTTTATGGCTATTGGCCCTGCGCGTCCGAAGGCGATAGCGTCATCCTGTTCGACCCCATCGACCAGACCAAGGAAGTGGCCCGCTTCCCCTTCCCACGTCAGGGAACGGAAGGCGGTTTGTGCATCGCCGACTTCGTGCGCGATGTCTCCACAGGGCAACGCGACGTCATGGGCCTGCAGGTGGTGACCATGGGGCATAACGCCAGCGAAGTGGCCCGTCAGTGGTTCGCCGAGAACCGCTATAAGGATTACCTCTATCTGCATGGCCTTGGCGTCGAGATGACCGAGGCTCTGGCCGAATATGTCCATACCCGCATCCGCAGCGAGCTTGGCTTCGCCGCCGAGGACAGTCGCGACATCGAGGGCGTGTTGAAGCAGAATTATCGCGGCTCGCGCTATAGCTTCGGCTATCCCGCCTGCCCGCATATCGAGGATCAGGACAAGCTGCTGTCCCTGCTGGGGGCCGATCGGGTCGGCATCACTCTGTCCGAGGAGTTCCAGCTGGAGCCGGAGCAGAGCACCTCGGCCATTGTATTGCTGCATCCCCAGGCCAAATATTTCTCGGTCTAGGATCGGCCCGGGTCGAACCCGTCAAGGAATTGACGCGGTGAACTGTTACAGTCAAAGGCATGGCCGGGTTTCTCTCGGCCATGCCGGATGCTTTGGAGCTTCGCCATGTTCGTGATCGTGATCCGTTACAAGGTTCCCTTGACCCAGATCGATTCCGCTCTGGCTGCCCATCGCGACTGGCTGGACAAGGGCTTTCGGGACGGCGTCTTCATCCTGGCCGGGCCGCAAAATCCCCGCACCGGCGGCGTCATCATGGCTCAGAACACCAGCCGCGAAGAGCTGCTGGTTCGCCTCGGCGAAGACCCCTTCAACAAGAAGGGCCTGTCCGACTTCGAACTCATCGACATGGTGGTCCGCAAGACCGATCCCCGGCTGGAGTTTTTGCAGGGATAGCTAACCTTCCTGGAGGTTCCTGCCGTTTGTGGGTGCGCGATGGACTTGGAGTTGAATTCTTTGCTATTTATGGGCGCAAATAGACGGCGCTCTATGCGCCTCATAAAGTGAGGGGGGGGATAGGCGTGTCTTTTCCTGCATCTGTGCTGCATGTCCAGCCTCCGCGCAAAGTTCGCCTGCGTTGTGGTCTTCTTCCCCATGAACCGGTGCGTTTTTTATTTTATATGTTCTTTTTTATTTGGATTGGGGTTTCAACTTTTAGCGGCCTTTCTAAAATTAATGGCTTTCGCCATCATAGAGTTCAGGCCTGGGGTGAGGTTGTTGGGAAGGAAGTAAGTGGTGCTGATGAGCCGGTATTTGTGGTGCGTGTAAAATATCGTCCAGAGAAAAATAATATGGGAAAGGCTTATGTGTGTGAAGATTCTGTTAATGCTCGCTTGTATGATGATGTTTACAAAATAGGCTCTGTCGTTATTGTTGATTATGATTCTAGTGATTACGAGACGTGTAGGGTTCCTGAGGCGGATCATTTTTTAGACAAGTACGATGTATAT
>Ga0302193_10002923_pt1 | contig 13957 bp, 6 predicted proteins | sample II_Bog_E3_3_FD_200228 | JGI IMG/M metagenome (GOLD analysis project Ga0302193, IMG submission 200228) | Peat permafrost microbial communities from Stordalen Mire near Abisko, Sweden - II_Bog_E3_3 | ecosystem: Environmental > Terrestrial > Soil > Wetlands > Peat | place: Sweden: Abisko, Stordalen...
GCGAGCTATTCCCATCGTTCCGATGATCTGGCCATGACGGTTGCGCAAGGGGACTTTGGTGGTGAGCACCCAGGTTTCACGGCCGTCGGGCCAGGTTTCTTTCTCTTCGCGACCGATCGCCGGCTGGCCGCTACGCATGATCTCCTGCTCATCGGCATAGGCCTGCTGCGCATGCTCGGTGCTGAACATGTCGGCGTCGGACTTGCCCACGGCCTGTGAGGGACTGGACAGCCCGAAATAGGTGGCCATTTCGTTGTTGATGCGAATGAATCGGCTTTCGCGATCCTTGAAGAACACGTTGTGTGGCAGGTTCTCGAGAAACGCTTCGAGGAGGCTTTGCTCTGTCTGGTAGCGGAAGTCCGCGATGGTCTTGAGGATGATCAGTCCGACGGCAAGAACGCTGACCACCAGGATCTCAAATCCGGTTACGCGCAAATCGGCAAGGCGTGCCGCCCAGATGCCCGTGGGTGCACTTGCGTGCATAATTCGGAATTCAAACATGGCGCCGAGTAGCAACGCTGCTAGCGCAATTGCCGTCGATGGGATCCGAGGGAATTCCCGCTTGACTCTCATAGGCCCGATTCCTCGAAAGCCTCAACGGGCGAAGGCTACGATGATCTAGTTTTCGGCTGTTTCCACTTTGCGTCCATCACAAAAGTGATTGTGGACCTACAACTTTCCCGAGGAGCGGGTACTACGTTCGTGTTATCGGGCCAAATCGGGACATTCTTCGGAAGGGGGACGAAGTAAACCGCTTTATGCAAGCTAATACTTAAGATTCTGAAGGTTAAGCCAGGCCGGAGCAGGTTCGGTCTGGGCGCGATTCGGCCGATTTGGACAGAGATTTATTGTTGATCCAGTAAACAAAACGAAGTACGTGGCCACGCCGCCAGCGCACTCCTCTCATCCAAATTCTTTCCTGTGACGAAATTTATCTCGATCAACCTACCGCTTCTGATATCTCTACGATGCGGGCGGCATCTCGCTGCTGGTGCCTCCAGCGGCGGGGATGTAGCCCTTCTGCACGTAGTCCATCACCATACGGTCGGCGTTGAAGCGCCAGCCCAGGGTGCGAATTGTCCGCTTCATGCGGCGGATCCAGCCGCGCGGCAGGCCGTCCTGATCGCGCTGGTAAAACAGGGGAATCAGTTCTTCGGTCAGGACCCGGTACAGGTCTTCGCCGTCGCGCTTGTCGTGCACGTCCATGTTGGAGTGGGTGCGACCGTTGCCGATCGCGAAGCCGTTGAGCCCGTCGTAGGCTTCAGCCCACCAGCCATCGAGCACGGAGAGGTTGAGGCCTCCGTTCAGGACGACTTTCTGGCCGCTGGTACCGGACGCTTCAAGCGGGCGCCTTGGGTTGTTGAGCCACACGTCGACACCTTGAACGAGGTACCGGCCCACATTGATGTCGTAGTTCTCGATGAAGATGAGCTTGTCGGCAAATCCGGCGTCGCGCATCAACTGTGCGATCTGCTGCAGCACCTTCTTGCCGGGCTCGTCGTGGGGATGCGCCTTGCCCGCAAAGAGGAACTGCACTGGACGCTTGGGATCGTTCACCATTGAGGCGAGCCGCTCAATGTCCGCGAGGAGCAGGTTGGCGCGCTTGTACGTGGCGAACCGGCGCGCGAAACCGATGGTCAGCGCATCGGGAGAAAACACCTTGCTGAGCGATTGAATATACTCGGGCGCTTCAAAGCGACGCTCAGCCTGCTCGCGCGCGCGACGCCGGGCGAAGGCCAGAAGCTGAGCTTTCAGGCTGAGATGCGTCTCCCACAACTCGCCGTCGTCCACCGTTTCGATCGCCTCCCATGTGGTGGCGCGGCCGCTGCGCTGCTGCCAGCCCACGCCGAGATGCCGGTCGTAGAGCCGGGCCATCTGTGGCGCCAGCCAGGACGGAACGTGGACACCGTTGGTGATATGTCCGATGGGCACTGCATCTTCTGAGCGGCCAGGATAGAGCGGCTTCCACATGGCGCGCGAAACCTCGCCGTGCAGCGAAGACACCGCGTTGACGCGGCGCGCCAGCTTGAGGCCAAGCACCGTCATGCAGAACAGCTCACCATGGTTGTTGGGGTTCTCGCGGCCGTAACTCATCAGTTCGTAGTGGGAGAGGCCAAGCTGCTCGCGCAGCGGACCCAGGTGCTCCTCAATCAGGTCGGGATGGAAACGATCGTGGCCGGCGGGCACCGGCGTGTGCGTTGTGAAAATCACTTCGCGTGCAACCAGGTTCGCGGCTGCGTTAAAGTCGATGCCCTCCTCTTCCATGCGGCTGCGGATTGCTTCGAAGACGGCAAAGCCGCTGTGTCCTTCGTTCAGGTGAAGGACCCCGGGCGAGACTCCCATCGCCTTCAGCGCACGGAATCCGCCCACGCCGAGCACCAGCTCCTGGCGGATGCGGGTGCGCGAATCGCCGCCGTAGAGGCGCGAAGTGGTGTCGAGATCTTCGGGCGCATTGCCGGGAACGTTGGAGTCGAGCAGCAGCAGATCGATCCTACCCACCTTGACGCGCCACACCTTGGCGCGAATGGTGCTTCCGCGGGTTGCAATCTCAATGACCACGGGTTCGCCGTTGACGCCGATGGCCGGCTGCATGGGCAGCGCGTTCACGTCGGTCTGCACATACTCCTCGCGCTGCCAGCCGCTCTGGTCCAGGTGCTGCAGGAAGTAGCCTTGCCCGTAAAAGAGCCCGATGGCGACCAGCGGAACATCCAGGTCGGACGCGCTCTTGATGTGGTCTCCGGCGAGCACACCGAGTCCGCCGGAATAGATGGGCAGCGACTCGTGCAGCCCAAACTCCGCGGAAAAATAGCCGACCGGGCGCTTTCTCAGCACGCCGGCATTGCTTGCGGCCCAGGTGCGGTCGGCGTTCAGATATTCCTGCTGGCGGCGAAAGCAGTAGTTAATGCGGCTATGAAGAACCAACTCGGCGGCGCGCTTTTCAAGGTCGGCGAGGGGAATCTCGCTCAACAGCGAGATCGGATTCTGGTTAAGCTCACGCCAGCGTACCGGATTCAAATCGCGAAACAGGCTGACGCAATCGTGGTCCCAGCTCCACCAGACGTTGCGTGCAAGGGCCCACAGCTTTTCCTGGGTAGGGGCGATGAATCGATCGAGCGTGCGTGCCTCGCTCACGACCGGGGCCACCTGGCTGGCTGCGTCGGTCAAGAGCTCAACCTCGGCCTCAGTGAATACTCTAGGATCCTTGGTCTGCACGACCAGGACACCCTGCAGGACGCCGCGGTCGATCAGAGGCACTCCCAGAAACGAGTGATATTCGTCTTCGCCCGCCTCCTTGAAGTATTTGTAGCGGGAGTGCTTTCGCACGTCTTGTACCGCCACCGGCAGCACCTGTTCCGCAACCAGGCCGGTGAGCCCTTCGTGGATGGGCATGCGCAACGAGCCGATGCATTTTGGGCTCAGGCCGAGCGTGGCGGCCAATACCAGGTGCGACCGGTCCGGCTCAAGCAGGTAGGCCGAACACACGTCGGTGCGAAAACGGTCGGCGATAAGCGCCACCACGTTCATCAGGGTGTCGGCAGGCTTGCCACCTTCCTGGGTCAGGCTTGTGATTTCATCCAGGGTCAACAAGTGATTGGCGTCAATTGAATCGTGGGACTGGGTCATCGCTGCCTCTGCCTTTCAGTCGTCCAGGTTTTGAAAACTAGACACTTCTGCTTCGCTTTGTCACGGTTGCAAAGGTGTGTTGGACAAGATGTCTGAATGATGAAACGACCGCCGGCAAGGTGCAGTTTGCCGGCAAATGCCCGCCAAGCGGTGAATCGGGATGGATTTGACGATACCACCAAACGGGCCCTCGACCCAAACACCTGGTGCCCTTGCGCCTCAGGTTGAAAAGAGTCGCACAGTATCCGCCAAGCGACAGAGTTGCGACCGATCACGAAGCAAATGAGGATGCAATGAATCCCGGTCGGAATTTACCTTTGGTCGGGAGCCGCCGTGTCCTCATGTTTCGTGGGGAGCAAGAACCGCTCCAGCCAAGGGCTGCAGTTCCAGAAGATAAGGGCGAAAACCATTAAGCCGGCGATTCGAGCGAGATTGAATGCGATGCCTAACTCGTCATAGCGCTTGAAGTAGTAGGCACCCTGGGTTCCCGCTCCTGCGTCGATCAGGCTTGCGTAGTGATGAAGTGACACGAACCGGTCAGGCAATTCCGTCGCCTCAAGGAACGCGGAAATCAATTGAATCGCCGCCAACGCCCGGCTCACCAGGAGAACGGCCTCTTTCCTCGACATTGATTGAGCCCCTTTCAGTTAAGCCCATTTCGAAGGACGATGACCCGCGCAACTGAAAGCTGAGGGCTGAAAGCCGAGCGCTAAAAGCTAAAAGCTAAAGGCTAAAGGCTCTCTCAATCTCCCGGCGCTTCTTCCAGTTCCGAGCCGATGCGGTGCAGCTTCATGAAGCGCCACTGGAGTCGATCGAAGAACAGGTACACCACAGGGGTGGTGAAGAGCGTGAGCGCCTGCGAAACCAGCAGGCCGCCCACGATAGTGATGCCGAGAGGCTTGCGCAGTTCGGAGCCGACGCCCATGCCGATGGCCAGCGGCAGACCGCCAAAGAGCGCGGCCATGGTGGTCATCATGATGGGCCGGAAACGCAGCAGGCATGCTTGATAGATGGCGTCAACCGGGGTCAGGCCTTCATCGCGCTCGGCCTGCAGGGCAAAGTCGATCATCATGATGGCGTTCTTCTTGACGATTCCGATGAGCAGGATGATGCCGATGACGGCGATGATGCTCAAGTCGGTCCCGGTAATCAGCAGGGCGAGAATCGCGCCCACACCGGCCGGCGGCAGGGTGGAGAGAATTGTCAGCGGGTGAATCAGGCTTTCGTAGAGGATGCCGAGGACGATATAAACAGCAATGATCGCGGCAAGGAATAGATAAGGCTCATTCTTGAGCGAATCCTGAAAGGCCTGCGCAGACCCCTGGAATGTAGCGTGAATTCCTGAAGGCATGCTTAGATCGCGCTCAGCCTTTTCCAGCGCAGTCACGGCGCTGCCGAGGGCCACGTTGGGCGCCAGGTTGAAGGTGAGAGTAACGGCTGGGTACTGCCCCTGATGGTTCACCTGGAGCAGAGTGCGCTGCGTCTCATAATGGGCAATTGTTGAAAGCGGGACCATGGCCCCGGTCGACGACTTGAGGAAGATGCCGTTGAGCGAATCGGGGCTTAGCTGGTACTTCGGGTCCACCTCCATCACAACAAAATACTGGTTGAGCGCGGTGTACATGGTGGAGACCTCGCGCTGGCCGAATGCATCGTAGAGAGTGCTGTCGATGGCGGTGGCGGTGATGCCAAGTCGGGAGGCGCTGTCGCGGTCGATCACCAGGTTCTCGGCGAGCCCCTGGCTCTGCTGATCGCTCGAAACGTCGGCCAACTCGGGCATCTGGCGCATGCGAGCCTGCAGTAGCGGCGCCCAGGTGTTCAGCTCGTTGAGATTCTCGTCAGAGAGCGTGTACTGGTACTGCGCCGCCGAGCCACGGCCGCCAATCTGGATGTCCTGGTTGGCCTGAAGGTACAGGACGGCGCCAGGTACGCTGGTCAGCCTGCGCCGGAGCCGAGCCACCACCTGATCGGCACTGACGCGGCCGGGACGATCCTGTAGCGGCTTGAGCCCAATAAACATGCTGCCGACGTTGGTACTGCCGCCACCAGGGCCGTTACCGCCCACAAATGCGGTTACGGATTGAATGGCCGGATCTTCAAGGGCCATCTGCGCAAGATTGCGCTGCTTGTCGCGCATGGCGGGAAAACTGATGTCTTGTGCTGCGAGGGTTCGGCCACTGAGGCGCCCGGTGTCCTGCTGCGGAAAGAAACCCTTGGGGACGATGATGAAGAGATACACATTCAGCGCCGCGCAGCCGATGGCCACACAGAGAATGAGGCCCTGGTGGCGCAGCACCCAGCGCAGCGCGGAGTTGTACTCGAAATGGAGCCATTCGAAGGCATTCTCGCCTGCCCGGTAGAGGCGCCCGTGGCGCGACTCATCGCGCGCCTTGAGGAACTGCGCACAGAGCATCGGCGTGGTGGTCAGCGAGACAAGTAAAGAAACTGCGATAGCGACCGAAAGCGTCACCGCGAATTCGCGGAAGAGCTTGCCGACGATGCCGCCCATGAGCAGGATGGGGATGAACACGGCAATGAGAGATGTGCTCATCGAGAGCACAGTGAAGCCGATCTCCTTTGAGCCTTTCATCGCGGCGTCATAAGGGCTCATGCCCATCTCGATGTAGCGGGTGATGTTTTCGATGACCACGATCGCGTCATCGACGACAAAGCCAGTGGAGATGGTGAGCGCCATGAGCGAGAGGTTGTCGATGGTGTAGCCCAGCATGTACATCACGCCGAAGGTGCCCACCAGCGAGAGGGGAACGGCGACGGAGGGGATGACGGTGGCCCAGATTTCGCGCAGGAACAGGAAGACCACCAGAACCACAAGCAAGACGCTGATCAGCAGCGAGATCTCAACGTCGTGGACGCTGGCGCGGATGGTGGTGGTGCGGTCAACGGCGACTTCTATCTTGATGGTCGGCGGGATGGCGGCTTGCAGATGGCCCATCTCCGCCAGCACCTTATCGACTGTGTCAATCACGTTTGCGCCGGGAATCTTGAAGACGACCAGCAGAATAGCGTCCTTCAACTGTGCCGGAGGACCTTTATCCGGGTTGATCCCCGAGACGCCGGCGGTCTGGATGTTGGAAACGCTATCGACCACGGTTCCCACGTCGGAGACGCGAACTGCGGCGCCAGTCGTTTTGTTGTAGCCGACAATAATGGGTGCGTAATCGCTGGCCTTGTAGATTTGGTCGTTATCGTCAATTTGCCAGCGATTCGTTGCGTCCTGGAAGGCGCCCTTGGGGCGATTCGCATTGGCTGCCGAAAGAGCGGTGCGCACCGCTTCGAGCCCCACGCCATTGCTGCCGAGCAGCGTTGGGTTCAACTCGGCGCGAACAGCGGGTTGCGCGCTGCCGCCGACGAAGACCTGGCCCACCCCCTGAATCTGCGAGAGCTTCTGCGCCAGGATCGAGTCGGCCAGGTCGTAGATCTGGGGCTTGGTAACGACGTCGGAGGTGAGCGTGAGAATGAGGATAGGTGCTTCGGCCGGATTTGCCTTGCGGTAACTCGGATTTTGCGGCAGATAGCTGGGCAGTTGGCTGCGCGCGGCGTTGATCGCAGCCTGTACGTCGCGGGCGGCGGCGTCGATGTTGCGGTTGATATCGAACTGCAGCGTGACCGATGCCGAGCCGAGCGAACTCGACGAGGTCATCTGGTTGACGCCGGCGATGCGGCCGAACTGCCGCTCCAGCGGAGTAGCCACTGCCGAAGCCATCGTCTCCGGGCTTGCGCCGGGCAGGCCTGCGCTTGCGCCGATCACCGGGTAGTCAACGTTTGGGAGCGAAGCGACCGGCAGCAGCGAGTAAGCCACTGAACCGGCCAGCAGCAGGGCCAGGCTCAGCAGCGTAGTGGCTACCGGTCGTTGAATGAAAGGTGCGGACAGATGCATAGGCCGCTCCTAGTCTCCGCTCGCGTGCTGCGGCTCGAGGCTGGCTTCCAGGTTGCGCGGCTTCATGCGCTGGGCAAGCCGGTCAAAGTAGATGTAGATCACCGGAGTGGTGTAAAGGGTAAGCAGTTGCGACAGGATCAGGCCGCCAACAATGGTGATGCCCAGGGGCCTGCGCAGTTCTGCTCCCACGCCTCCACCAAGCGCCAGCGGCAAACCGCCCAGCAATGCCGCCATGGTGGTCATCATGATGGGACGGAAGCGCAGCAGGCAGGCCTTGAAGATGGCCTCGTCGGCTGGGAGATGCTCATCGCGCTCGGCCTGCAGGGCAAAGTCGATCATCATGATGGCGTTCTTCTTCACGATGCCAATCAGCAGAATGATGCCGATCAGCGCAATTACGCTGAACTCGGTGCCCGTGATCATGAGGGCGAGAATCGCTCCCACACCGGCGGATGGCAGCGTGGAGATGATCGTGATGGGGTGAATGTAGCTTTCGTAGAGAACGCCCAGAACAATGTAGACCGTGATGAGGGCGGCCAGAATCAAAATAGGCTCGTTGGCGAGCGAAGTCTGAAACGCGGCGGCCGTTCCCTGGAAGCTGGCGTTGATCGAGGCCGGCATTTTGATGTTCGCCTCGACGCGGTTCACAGCCTGCACAGCATCGCCCAGGGCCTTGCCCGGCGCAAGGTTAAAGCTGACGACCGTTGCCGGAAACTGGCCCTGGTGGCCTATCGAGAGCTGTGCACTTGACTGCTCCCAATGGGCAAGCTGGCTCAGCGGCACCTGCGTTCCATTGGCCGACTTGACGTAAAGGCTGTTGAGGGTTGAGGGATCGGTCTGGAACTCCGGACTCACCTCCATCACCACATGGTACTGGTTGAGCTGGGTAAAGATGGTGGAGACCTGTCGCTGGCCGAAGGCATCGTAGAGGGTATTGTCGACGTCGGCCATGGCGATGCCCAGCCGCGCGGCGGTGTCTCGATCGATGACCAATTGTGCTCCAAGGCCCTGGTCCTGGAGGTCGCTGGCTACGTCGGTGACCACGCTTTCCTTGCTCAGTCCGCTTACCATCAGGCGGGTGTACTTGGCCAGTTCCACAGGATCAGGGTCTTCCAGCGAATACTGGAACTGCGTGCGGCTGACGCGGTCTTCCACGGTGAGGTCCTGAAGCGGCTGTAGAAACAACTGGATGCCTTCGACATTGGCCAACTGGGGCTGAATGCGCTGAATGACCTGGGTTGCCGAAATGCCGCGTTGATCGAGCGGCTTGAGATTGATCTGGATGCGCCCGGAGTTCAGCGTCGTGTTGGTTCCGTCCACGCCGATGAACGACGAGACGTTATCCACCGCCAGATCCTTGAGCACAATGTCGACGAGCTTCTGCTGGCGCTGGGCCATGCTCGCGAAGCTTACGTTCTGCGGCGCTTCGCTGATGCCCAGGATCACGCCTGTGTCCTGCACCGGAAAGAAGCCCTTGGGAACCACAACGTAAAGCACCAGGGTGAGCACAAGAGTGGCGATAGTGACCATCAGAGTGACAAATTTATACTGAAGGACAAAGCGAAGGGTCCTTCCGTAGAAGGCGATGACGGAGTTGAAGACCTTCTCTGACGAGTGGTAGAAGCGAGACTGCTCTGATGCCGGCTTGTGGCGCAGGATGCGCGAGCACATCATCGGTGTGAGCGTCAGAGACACAACCGCCGAAACCAGAATCGTGACCGCCAGCGTGACGGCGAACTCGCGGAATAGGCGGCCGACCACGTCTCCCATGAACAGCAGCGGAATGAGCACCGCGATGAGCGAAACCGTCAGCGAGATGATGGTGAAGCCAATTTGCTGGCTGCCCTTGAGGGCGGCCACCATGGGCTTTTCACCTTCCTCAATGAAGCGGGTGATGTTCTCGATCATTACGATCGCATCGTCCACTACAAAACCGGTCGAGATGGTCAGCGCCATCAGCGTCAGGTTGTTGAGCGAGTAGCCCAGCAGGTACATCACGCCGAATGTGCCGACAATCTAGAGCGGCACTGCCACCGACGGGATGATGGTTGCAGCCAGGTTGCGCAGGAAGAGGAAGATCACCATCACCACCAGGGCGATGGTGAGCATCAGCTCGAACTCCACATCCCGCACCGATGCGCGAATCGTGGTGGTGCGGTCGGTTAGAACCTTCACCTGGATGCTTGCCGGAAGGTTGGTCTGGAGCTGGGGCAGCAGCTTGGTGATGGAATCGACAACCTTGATGATGTTTGCGCCGGGCTGACGCTGGATGTTCACGATCACGGCGGGCTGGCGATCCATCCATGCTGCCTGTTGGGAATTTTCCGCGGCGTCCACGATGGTAGCCACGTCGGAGGCGCGAACGGCTGCGCCGTTGCGATAAGCCACAATGATCGGTTTGTAGTCGCTACTGGAGATCAGTTGGTCGTTTGCCCCGATCGTGTAGGACTGGCGGTTCCCGGAGAGAGTTCCTTTGGCCTGGTCGACGTTGGCGGCCGCGACGGCAGTGCGCAGATCTTCCAGGCTGAGGTCATATGCGGCGAGCTGGGCCGGGTTTGCCTGGATGCGGACCGCGGGCTTTTGTCCGCCGGCAATCGAAACCAGCCCCACGCCCGTGACCTGGGAGATCTTCTGGGCCAGGTTGTTGTCGGCGGCGTCTTCAATCTGGTCCAGCGGCAAGGTCTCGGAGAAAAGTGCCAGCGTCATGATCGGCGCGTCCGCCGGGTTCACCTTGCTGTAGATGGGCGGATTCGGCAGGTCAGTGGGCAGGAAGTTGTTGCTGGCGTTGATTGCCGCCTGCACTTCCTGTTCGCCGATGTCTATGTCTTCATCGAGGTTGAACTCGAGAGTGATCACGGACCCACCGCCGGAGCTGACCGAGGTCATCTGCTTCAGTCCGGGCATTTGGCCAAACTGGCGCTCGAGCGGCGCAGTCACAGAGGAGGCCATAACCTGCGGTCCGGCACCCGGATAGAAGGTCAGCACCTGGATGATCGGATAATCCACCTCAGGCAGCGCGGAGACCGGCAACTGCAGGTAGCCGACGCCGCCCGCCAGCAGGATGGCAGCCATCAGCAGCGATGTCGCCACCGGGCGCAGAATGAATGGCCGGGAAGGGCTAAGGCTCACTGCTGCTCCTTAGACGCCGGTTTGCCTGCGCCGGAACCTGCGGAGTGTCCAGTTCCGCTCCCACTCGCCGGTTGTCCGCCGCCCTGTGGCGTTGCGCCCGTCTGTCCGGTGTGTTGTTTTGCCACGCTAGCCACAACCGCCTGACCGTTGCGCAGGCGGTCGGCCCCATCCACCACCACGTTCTGCCCCTTCTCCACGCCGGAGTCGAGGATAGTGATCTGCCCTTCGGCGAGCGCAACCTTCACCGTCTGAATCTTCGCAGTTGCCGCACCCTTGTCGTCGGTGTTGACTACCCACACGTATGAGCCCTGAATACCGGTTTGAATTGCCGCGCTGGGCACAACCAGCGCATCAGGCCGGTTCTCCAGCGTGAGGTGAATGTTGACGAACTGGTTAGGAAAGAGCGACGAATCCTTGTTTTCGAAGACCGCCTTCAGCTTGTCGGTGCCAGTGGTTGTGTCGATCTGGTTATCGGCTGTCAGCAGATAGCCTGACGTCAGCTTCTTTGTGTCGTCCTGGTCATAGGCGTCCACGGGGAGGCGCTTATCGGCCGCCAGTTTCTTGAGCACTTCGGGCAGATCTTCTTCGGGAAGCGTGAAATACACGGCAATCGGCTGGAACTGGTTGATCACCACCAGGTTGGTGGTGTTCGCGGTGATGATGTTGCCGGGGTCAACGAGCCGAAGGCCGATCTTGCCTGGGATCGGCGACTGGATATAGCACCAGTTCAACTGCAACTGGGCGGTCTCAATTGCCGCGTTATCGGCTGCGATCGCCCCTTGATACTGTCCCTGGGCGGCCTTATCGGCGTCGAGTGTCTCCTTCGAAGTGACGCCCGCATCAAACAGGGCTTTGTACCGGGCGTACTCCGCCTGCGCGTTCGTCAATAATGCCTGATCGTGGGCCAGGTTTCCTTTTGCCTGGTCGAGAGCTGCCTGGTAGGGCTTGGGGTCGATCACCATAATGGTCTCGCCCTGCTTTACCTGCTGGCCCTCAGTGAACTTTACCGGAAGCAGCTCGCCGCTCACACGCGCTTTGACGGTCACGCTCATGTAGGGTGTCACAGTGCCCAGCGCAGTAAGGAAAATGGGCATCGGCCTGGCCTGAACGGCCGCCACCTGGACGGGAACCTTCTGGCCCGCGAGAGCCTTTGCTGCGCCCTGTGCCTGCTGCTTGGCGATCTGCTGGTTCTGGTAAATCCGCCAGCCGATGACGCCCAGAAGGCCGATGACAACGACATAGACCACAATTCTCACCCAGGGCGACCCCTTGCGTTCGATGGGCTGGTGGGGCGAGGTGAAGGTTGGCAGTTGAGACTCCGGCGCGCCTTGAGTTGACATAAGTTTGGTTTCCGTTTCAGTTCGGTTAAGTGGATTCACGCCAAAAACAGGGGCGGATATGCGGTCTTCGGAAGAATGTCACAGTCGGTATACGACTCACGAACCCTGCACCTGCTCGTAAGCCGCGGTTCAGCGGGTCGCCGGACTCCCGGTGTATGCTTCTACGGACGCCAGAGTTTCCTGCGAAGTTTCGTCCGCCAGCCCCTGGTTACAGCGCGATTTTCAGTCACATCCAGGAACTAAGATGCGCATTGAACGGTTGAGGCCGGAATCATTGTAAGCGACTCGGCCATTACCGGTGCAATCGCCTTGCCCACCGAGGGAAGCCGCGTTATTAGAGCAACGTCAATGTAGACGAATTTGTGAACTTCGAGTTGGCTCGACATTCGGCCAGATGCTTGAAACGCATTCACTGGCGGGGGCGGGCTCTGGCTGAACTTCGATTGCTTCCGATGCGAAGAATCACCCGATGGTTGCCCCGATTGGGAGCGATTCCGTCGATTTCTGGTTGGCCAGCCGTAATGGGACACCCGCCGAGCGAAAGTGCATCCCCTGGCCCAGAATCAGCGTCTCAAAAGGGGCAGATATCTGCGTTTTAGTTCGCACTTACACGTTTTGTGCGAGCTTCGTCTACCATTGTAGTTTCGAGTGCATAGAGGAATGAGCCCAGGGCGGGAAAGCCATGGGAGAGCCAGAGTGGGAATGGCTTCCGGCAAGAGAGACGGCAACCGATGCAGTCTTCCTCTCCAGCTCTTTGACGCTATGCCACTCGGCAGGGACGGGGCTAACCCGCCTCAGGAGCGAGAACCAGTCTTATGATGTGGATTGTCCGGCTTGCGCTTCGGCGGCCCTACACCTTCGCCGTCTTTGCGTTCCTGATTCTGTTACTCGGCGTCTTCAGCATCGTCCAGATGCCGACGGATATCTTTCCGACAATCGACATCCCCATTGTTACGGTGGTTTGGAACTACAACGGTCTCTCCGCCCAGGAGATGTCCACCCGTATCGTCTTCAATGTTGAGCGCGGCATGACCACGGCGGTCAGCGACATTGAGCATATTGAGTCGCAGTCGTTCAATGGCATCGGAGTGATCAAGGTCTTTTTCCAGCCGCATGTGAATATCGGCAGCGCCGTGGCTCAGGTGACGGCGATCAACCAGGTTATGCTGCGGGCCCTGCCACCCGGAGCGACGCCTCCCTTCATTATTCAGTACAACGCATCGAGCGTGCCGGTTCTCATGCTGGGTCTTTCGGGCAAGGGCCTCAACGAGCAGCAGGTCTTTGACCTAGGGCAAAACACGATTCGGACCCAACTGGCCACCATCGAGGGCGCGCAAACGCCTTACCCCTATGGCGGCAAACAGCGCCAGGTGCAGGTCGATCTGGATCTGCACGCCCTTCAGGCCAAAGGGCTCTCCCCGGTGGACGTGGTGAACGCCATCTCCGCGCAGAACCTGATTGCGCCCTCGGGCACAATGAAGATCGATCGTTTTGAGTACGCAATCGAATCCAACTCAGCTCCGAAGGTCATTGACGACCTGAACAACCTGCCCATCAAAGCGGTCAATGGAGCGGTCGTGTACATCCGGGACGTGGCGCATGTGCGGGACGGCAGCCCACCGCAGACCAATATTGTCCGCGTCGACGGCAAGCGCGCCATCATGATGAGCATCATGAAGACCGGCTCATCCTCAACGCTCGACATCATCGATCAGGTGCACGAAAAGCTCGAGAGCATGCGCGGCGCATTGCCGCCGGAACTGAAGATCAACGCCCTCTCCGATCAATCGATCTTCGTGCGCAGCGCTATTGACGGAGTGGTTCGCGAAGCGATCATTGCGGCCTGCCTTACGGCTGTCATGATTCTCGTCTTCCTCGGCAGCTTCCGCTCCACGATCATCATCGCTGTTTCGATTCCGCTGTCGATCCTCTGCTCGCTAACGATGCTCTATATTCTTCACGAAAC
>Ga0302193_10002936_pt1 | contig 13918 bp, 9 predicted proteins | sample II_Bog_E3_3_FD_200228 | JGI IMG/M metagenome (GOLD analysis project Ga0302193, IMG submission 200228) | Peat permafrost microbial communities from Stordalen Mire near Abisko, Sweden - II_Bog_E3_3 | ecosystem: Environmental > Terrestrial > Soil > Wetlands > Peat | place: Sweden: Abisko, Stordalen...
CAGCGAGATGGTGCCGTTTGGTCCGGTCAACGCGAGCTGAACGGTGGGATCGGTGGTGAAGCTGTTCAGCACCAGGCTGGCGTCGCTGGCGAGATTGAACGTGTAGGTGTTGACCTCGCTGCCGGCGGCGATCTGGCCGTTCACGGTTTGCCCGAGGCTGATCGCCACCGGCGCCGGATTGGCGATGTCGGCAAGCGACAGCGAATAGCCGATGGCGCCGCTGTAGTAGGCGTTGTCGTAGTTGCCCTCGACCAGCAGCGTGTAGGTGCCGGTGGTTGGAATATCCAGGATGGCATTGCCGATCGAGAACGGCCCTTGGATCTCGTTGCCCGCCGGATCGATCAGGCGGACATCGATGTTCTGGTAGTAATTGTAGTTCGCCGATGCCGCCAGATAGACATTCTGCCCGGCGGTGGCGTCGAACTGGTAAACCTGCGTGCTGTTCGCCGGGCTCAGCGTGGTCTGCAAAATGCTGCCATCGGTCGGCAGCACCGCGATGGGCTGGGTGATGTCGAGCAGATTGAAGCTATAGCTGCCGGTATAGTACGAGTTGGAGAACGAGATCTGATAGGTTCCCGCCAGCGGCAGGCTGATCACCGGCGGGTTCTGATTCTGGGTGCCATCGGAACTGGTCAGCTGCGTCCAGGGAATTTCAACGCCACGGGGGCCGGTGATGGTGTATGCGGCGAAAACCTGATCGGTGTTGAGGTTGTCGAAATACAGCTCCGCGCCGGCGCCGACGGTGAACGTGTAGCTGTTGATGCTGTTCGGCGCGGCGAAGCTATCGGTGACTTCGGTGCCGATGGTGATCGGCGTGCCCACAGGTGCGGCCGGTGCGGTATTGCCGTCCAGATCGACGGCGAACTGCACGCTGGCCACGCTGGAGGCGTTCAGGCCGCCTTCGATGGCCAGCGTGTAGGTGCCGGTGGCGGCCAGCGCCAGGCCGGATTGGGTGTTGACGATGGACGGGCCGAACACCGGCCGCCCGTACGGATCGAACAGCTCCCACACCGCGGAGTCGGCGCCGCCATCAACGTTGAGCGACACGGTATCGCCGGCTGTTGCGGTGAAGTTGTAGAGCACCGTGCCGGACGGCACATCCAGCGTGGCCGTGGTGTCGCTGTTGCTGGCGGTCTCGGTATAGCTGATCGAGAAGTTGCTGAAGGTGACGGCGGTTGGATCGGTGGAGCCGCTGTTGTTCTGCAGGGTGATCTCAAGGCCGGTCAGGGCGGCGGTCGACCATGTCGTCCGATAGATCAGCGCGCCATTGAAATAGCCGGAGATGATGTTGCCGGTGCGGCTGATGACCAGCGTGCCGCTGGTGGCATCCGTTGCGATGCCGCCGTCGGAGGAACCGGTCCAGACGTGGACATCGCCGGTCGAAGCCCCCTGTTGGGTGCGGGAGTCGAAGAAGAAGCTGCCGTCGGCGAACGACGTGTGCAGTTCGATCTGGTCAAGGCCGCCGCCACTGATGTTGGCGTTGGCGAAGTCGATCGAGGCGGTGAAATCGCCGGAAATATTGCCGCCGATCGCGGCCATGTTCAGCGCGAGTGCGGCTGACTCGAGGGACTGCACCGACCCGCCGGGGCTTTGGAATGTCACCCCGTTCGCATCGGTCGAGACTGTGTAGGGAGCGTTCGACGGAGTGTTGATGACGGTCCAGACATTCGGATCGATGCCGTTGGTCAGGCCGTCGGTAAACGTGTTCGGCTGGGTCACCGCAACCGGCGTGGCGGTGGAGGCGTCCAGCATGCGGAAGCTGTAGGCCCCGGTGGTGGCGCCGATGCCGCTCATCGTGATGGTGTAGGTGTCTGGCGCCAGCGTCAGCAGCGCCGGGGCCGGGCCGCTGATGCCATCGGCGGTCTGCAGCACCTGGTTGGTGACAATTGGCCCCGAGGTGGCGCCGCTGATCGAATATTGCAGGTTCGGATCGGACGAGATGGTGTCGAAGATCAGCTGCGTCGTCTGCGTCAGGGTGAAGATGTAGGCAACGCTCTGGCCGGGCTGGCTGATGCTGTCGGAACTGATCGCACCGATGGCGAAGCTTCCATGCGCCGTGGTGCTCGGCACCATCGCGATGCTGTAGGTGGCCAGGTTGGTGTTGCCGATGCCGCCCTCGATTGCCAGCGTATAGGTGCCGCTGACCTCGGCGGTGATGCCGGCGAGGTTCTGCAGGTTTTCCGCCAGCACCTGATAGCCGGCCGGATTGAACAGCCGCGCTTCGAGGTTGCTGCTGGAGCCAAGCACGTTGAGGTAATAGGTCTGCCCCGCCGTCAACTGGAAGCTGAGCAGCTGGGTGGATGTGCCGGGGATCGGGCCGAGCGTGGCATCCAGCCCGTTGCCGGAACTGTCGGCAAAAATGAGGCCGGATGGCTCGTTGAGGTGCCAGTCCGCGACCAGCCCCGGGGTCGGGCCGAGTGCCAATGATGTGTTGGCGGCGATCGACGACGCCGATTCAGCGACGTTCCAGACGCGAACCTCGTCCAGCTCGCCCTGCCAAAGGTTGTCGCCGTTGCTGTCGGCGGCACCGATGGTTGCACCGTTGCTGTCATAGGCGATCGTGCCGGCAGAAGCCTGGCTGGCGACCAGGGCACCGTTGACATACAGGCTGAGCGTGCTGCCGTCGTAGGTGCCGGCAACCTGCGTCCAGGTGCCGAGTTCCAACTGGCTCGGCGCCTGAACGATGGCGCCGCCCACCACGAACTGCAGGTTGCCGTCCTGCCCAACCTGCAACGCATAGCCGGAGCCTGACGCGCCCTGCTGGAAGATCACCATCTGGCCGGAGGCGGTATAGTCCAGCCGCACCCAGGCTTCGACCGTCAGCGTCTGCGACTGCAGCAGCGGCGTGTTGGCGACGGCGGCGGCGATCGTGGCATTGCCCAACGCCAGCGCGCCGGGGGTGCCGGGATTGCTGAGCGGGGCACTCGCGGTGGTGTGCATCGTGCTGGCGGAGGCGCCGGCGTCGTCGATGGTGCCGCTGATTGTGTCGCTGAGCGGCGAAGGCGTGGCCGAGGCGAGGTCGAGAAGTTGGAAGCCATAGCTGCCGACCGCGGACCCTACGCCGCTGACGGTGATCTGGTAGGTGCCGGCCGCCAGCGTGGTGGCGTCCGTCGCACTGCTGCTGATGCTTGATCCGTCGGAGGCGTTGAAGCCGGTGGGACCCTGGATGGTGCCGGTGCTGCCGGACATCGTCCATTGGATGTTGCCGTTGTTGGTGAGGCTGTCAAACACCACCGTGGTCGACTGGGCCAGGCTGAAATCATAGGTGTTGGTTGCACCCGGTGTGGCCAGCGTGCCGGTGGTGGTCTGATCGAGACTGAGCGGGGCCAGGGTGGTGGTGACCGGGTAGACGGTGAAGGCGTAGGCGGCGGTGCCGGTCTGGTTGACGTTGCCCTCGACCATCAGCGTGTAGATGCCGCTGTCGGTGATGGTGTCCGGTGCCGGGTCCTGTCCGAAGGGGGTGGGGCCGAAGATGACGTTGCCGTCTGGGCCGATCACCCGCCAGGTGGTGGATTGCGCATTCAGCGTGTGGCTGTCGAAGAACAGTTGGTCGCCGGCGGTGGCGGTGAACTGGTAGAGTTGGGTGGAATCGGCGGGATTGAGTTGGCCGCTGACCTGCTGGCCCACAGTGATCGGCGTGGAATTGGCGAGGTCGAGGATCTGGAAATCATAGGCGCCGGTGACATTGTTCTGACCGGAGACGGTCAGCGTGTACTGGCCGGCGGGCACGCTGATGGCGACCGGGCCGTTGATCTGATTGGCATCGCTGTATTCGAACGAGCGATCCGAGACGAGGGTACCGGTGGGACCCTGCAACGTCCAGTCGATATTGGAGCTGTTGGGTGTCTGGCTGTCGAAATAGATCTGCGTGGCACTGGTGAGGCTGAAGGTGTACTGGTTCGTCTGCCCCGGCACATCGATGGAGCCATGAACCGGCAGCAGCGCTGCGGACATGAGGATACGGGGTTCGAAAGTCTCGAATTCGAAGCGGTGCGAGAGCGCGGTCTCTGCGGCCAGCCTGCGCTTTGCGCGGCGGCGGCGTTCTCGGTCCGGTTTGGGGTGGTGGCCGAACATCTTACGTGGCCGTCGCCTCGCCGGCGCGGTTGGCTCGCCGGATGACGCCGGCCGATCCAAACGTGCGGACACGTTTTGGCCAGACGCCACAGCCCCGGCGGTGATCCATTCCCGTGAATGATGCGAGACCGTTCAGTTGGATTCTCCATTCACTGATAGGATAGTGTTACTTGGTGATATTGAAGGCGGAAGAACTCCAAACATTCCAGAGCGCGGAAATGAGCAGTTTCAGCTCACGTGGCACTGCCAGCCTCGCTCCATGCGAACCGGTGATGACTCCAGGTTCATGCAACGTTACAGGGTAGTACTTCCGCGTGCTGCCGTGGTCCAACCATGTTCGAAGCGGAATGAAGGAGTCAACATGCAAATGGATGACGCCGGGCGGGAATTCGTTTGCTGTGAACGAATTTTTCGATGTTTCAAACCAGAGTGATTTTGGCCTGAGGCAGGCCGCGCGGAAGCCCCGCGTAGAGTGGCGCCAGGGTCTCAGCCATGCGGGCAAGGCTGACACGATCACGCACTGCACTCGGGCATGCCCGCAGTCCTTCCCGCAGCGCACGGCGCACAAAGCCGCGGAAAGCCGAAGGTGTGTCTGCGACATACACCCCTTGGCCCAACGCATCGCCAATCAGCGGCCCATACCCTTCGAGCGCGTGCGAGGTGGTGATGACCGGTAGGCCACTGGCCAGGGCATCGGCGGTTTTCTGCTTGGCGCCAGCGCCGACATGAACCGGTACGATCACGCAGCAGGCTCCGGCGAAAAACGATGCCTTGTCAGTATCCGGCAGGTATCCCCAGGTCCGCAGCCGCGAGTCATTGACCGATTGGTAGTCCCGGTAGCGGGCATCGCTGCGCAGTGCCGGGCCGAGGGAGCCTGCCGCCCAGAGTTGTTCGTCTTGCGCCAAAAACCCCAGTCCATCAGGGAATGTGGCGAAGAAGCCTTCCACATTCGGCCAATAGGCACTTCCCATGAGGGCTGCGTAGCGGCATTCGCTGTCGTGTGCGGCATCGCGGTATGTTGCATGCGCGGGATGGTTCCCCTCAGCGAGATCGGAGGTTGGCGGCACATAGGCGACGGCGCGCCCCGTCTCGCGGGCGATCAGCGCGCCCTCGATGTCTGAAATGGAAATTGTCAGATCTGCCGCGCGGGCAAAGTCCGTTTCGAGTTGGCTGGTCGCCTCCAGAAGTTGATCCGTGCCGGGATGCCCCAGGTTGAGGTTGAATTCCAACAACGGCAGCCGGGCATGGCGTTCGATATTATGGCTCGAATAGACGATTTTCGGACGTTGCCCCGATGGCAGGGCCGCCTGCAGCACCAGCCAACCCCAGGGATGCTCGACCTGCACGACATCCGGTTGCAGTCGTCTCAGCAACGATGCGAGTTGATTGACCACGGCTCTGTCGCCAGCCGCGGCGCGGGCGACGTGCAGATCGCCGAACAGCATGTCACCCGATACGTGGCGAGCGAGTGCTGGGTCGTCGATGACGATATCGAGCGGGCCACGTTCGTCGGGAGCAAAGAAATCCGCGTGGTAGAGGCCGACCGTATCGATCTGCCAGCCGGACCGCGCCAGCCCCTGCGCCAGGCTTGCGGCCCGGATCTGCCCGCCGTGGCGTGGGTGTGCCAGCGGAAACGGCGCCAGCATCAGGCAGCGTGGCATGGTTCGCTCACCGCAAAGGCCGTCGCGCGAATGGCGTCGGCGAACGCCTCATAGGGGGGGCCACGATAGCGGGCGGCGGCGGATTTCAGTTCATCCAGCCGCGCGTCGTCGCGGATCAGTTGGCGCATCTCCGCAAGCCAGGCAACGAAGTCGAGCGGGTCGTAGGCAGGCATCAGGCTCTCGGTTGCTTCCAACAGGGCGGGGCAATTGGCCGTCACGACAGGGGTGCCGAAGGACAGGCTTTCGGCCGCGGCAAGGCCATATCCCTCGGACAGCGACGGAAACACCGTGAAGCGGGCGTTGCGATAGAGCCAGATCAGTTCGGCGTCGCTCGTGCGGTCGAGGATCAGCAAACGGCTGCGCAGACGGAAGTTGCGCTCGCTGAGAAGACGCACGGCTTCGGTGCCCCACCCCCATCTGCCGACGAACACCAGGATGGGCAGTTGGTCGTTGCTGAATTCCAGCCGCAGGCGGTCCCAAAGCTGGAGCAGCAGTTGATGGTTCTTTCGGGTCTCGATCGTGGAGCAGAACACCACGAACCGGCGGCCCAGCAGTTGGGGGACCGCGGTCTCACCGATGTCGCCGGCACGATCGCGCAGGACGCTGGGAAGATAGGCATGGCTCATGGAGGGGTGCAGATCGTTGGGATCGCCGATGAATTCACGATATTGCCCGGCGCTGAACCGCGAGATCGCCAACAGATGCGCGGCGCAGTGGCCAAGCTCGACCCAGTGGCGGTGATAGACATGCGGCGGGCCTGGGGTGGTGTGCGGATACTCCATGGCGATCACGTCATAGATCACCGAAACGAAGCGAACGCCGCCTTTGCGGCAGATGCGGTGCAGGTAGGCGTAGTCCAGGTAGTCCCAGGAATTGCCCATCGAGACCAGCACGCTGCCGCTGTCGAAGTGGATCGCTTCTGCAGAAGGAGCTGCGTCGCTGGCGGGTGGGCTGACGGCAGGGCGGTCGATTTTCAGCGCACGCCGCACGCCAGCGGTCAGCCGATAGAGAATGAGATGGCCGCATCGGGCGACAGGTAGGCTGGTCTGGCGTGCCGCGCGGGCGGCGCGATCGCGGGCGGAGCCCGGTGCTGGTGCGGGGGGCAGCAGTTCGTCGAGGTAGTAGTTGAGCATGTGGTTGAACATCGGCGCATCGAGCGTCGATGCGGTCCGTAGCCGGCGCAGCAGCAGCCGGGCGGTAAACAACGATGGGGGCTTCGGTGGCGGCGAAGCAATCGTTGACCGTTCGTAGCGGTGGAACAGGATGCGGCGAAGAAGCTGATGCTCCGTCGGCGTCAGGCGGCGGTAGCTGGCGAGCGTTGCATCGAAAACCAGAAACCAGAGATCGAGCGTGGGGTCGCGCGCCAGATATTCAGCAACGTATTGGTCCACGCGGACCAGGCCGACCGGCGTTTCCATGCCGAAATGCATGATGAGCGACGCATCGTAGTGAATCCGCAGCCGTTCAGGCCGCTGCGCTGCGCTGATGTCCGCGGGGGGGCTGGGTTTGGCCGGGCTTGCGCTTGTGGGTTCGCTCCAGCGATGCACGGCGCCTGCTGTCGCAAAGTCTGCGTTGCCTTGGTTGAGCAAGCCAGGAACCCTCCACCGTTACGAGGCTCGGTCGACAGTGTTCAAACTGTGCCCGAAGCGCAACGGTTTCGTCCAGGTATTCCCGATTCAACCGAGGTGGTGGCGAGGGGCCGAAGCCCCCCGCCGTGCCATCTTCAGGCGTTGCCGGCGACCGGCTGAGCGCGACGGCTCTGCCAGAGGGCGACGAAGTCGATCGGCTGCAGCGACACCGGCGGGAAGCCGCCTTCGCGGGTGATGTCGTGCAGGATGTTGCGGGCGAAGGGGAACAGGATGCGCGGGCATTCCACCAGCAGGATCGGCTCGACCGATTCAGCGGGGATGCCGGTCAGGGTGAACACGCCGCCATAGGCGAGCTCGGCGATGAACACCCGCGCGCCATCAACGGCGCCGTCGGTGGCTTCCTTGGCTTCGGCGCGGATGGCGAGCACCACTTCGAACACATCCTGGCCTTCGTTCACGCGGCGGGCCTGAACGTCGAGGTTGATATCCACCCGCGGCGGCGACTTCAGGCGGGTGTAGATGGCGGGAGCACCCGGAACTTCGAAGCTGAGGTCCTTCACGTACTGGATGTTGACGACCAGCGGGGCGGCCGGGGTGGTGGCTTCGGACATGGTGTTCTCCGTAAGGTTTAGTGGCGCCAGGAAATTTCGGCGGGGGCGGCGGTGGTTGGGTCGCAGCGGAGCCAGGTGCCGTTCATGGCGCTGGTGCCGGTCATGCACAGGATGAAGCCCCAGTGGCTGACCACCAGGGTGCGCTCCCAGTTGGGCAGGGCTGCCATCTCGGCGCGGAACAATGCTGCGCGGTTGATGATGCCTTGGGCCGGCTCCTCGATCTGCGGCCACCAGATTTCGTCGAGATGACGGAAATCGTGTTGCGGCCAGTCGCGGGCGAGGTGGGAGGTGGGCGAGCCGATATCGCAGGAGAACGCATAGCGCTCCCGCACGATCGGGTTGACGAACACCGGCACGCCGAGAAGTTTGGCGATCGGTGCCGCGGTTTCCAGCGCCCTGGTGTAGGGCGAGACGATGATCCGCTCGATGGCGTCACCCTGCAGGGCCTGGGCTGCGGCCTCGGCCTGGGCATGGCCGAGTTCGGTCAGCCGCGGGTCGGCGATCCCCGGATCGCGTCGCGTTGCGGTGAAATGCAGGTTGAATTCGCTCTGGCCATGGCGCAGCAGGATCATGGCAGGGTGATAGCGGCGGGCCCGAGGTGGCGCAATCCGTGGGTTGCACGGGAATGCCATCGCAGGGGGCGCTGCTTGAAGAAAGTTGTGTGTCAGGGCGTCTCTGCCTATGTCGTGGGCTAATGATGCGATGGGGGCTGTTATGGGTGGCGGGTTTCCGATCGATCTGGTGTTGTTTGGCATGGTGGCGGTGTTCCTGGTGCTGCGCCTGGTGAGCATTCTCGGCAAGCGGACCGGGTTCGAGCAGCAGGCCAAGCCGGTGGTGCCGGATGCCGTTGTGCGCGGCATGGCGCCGCGTGCGGCGCCTGGGGTGATTGACGCGGTGGCGGGGCCGGTGCCGGCGGCGTCGCGCAATCTGCCGGACCCCGCGGGACCGCTGGGCATGACGTTGTCGGCGATGGCCGGGGTGGACCGCAATTTCACCCCGCAGCGTTTCCTCGACGGCGCCGAAGCGGCGTTTCGCATCGTTGTGACGGCGTTTGCCGCCGGAGATCGGGTGAAGCTGCATCCGCTGCTGTCGACCGAGACCTATGCCGCGTTCGAAGGTGCGATTGCCGCGCGTGAGGCCGAGGGGCACACGCAGAACACCGAGATCCGCGGCATCGAGAGTGCCACGATCGAGCATGCCGAGCTGGTTGGGTCCGTCGCCACCATCACCGTCAAGTTCGTCTCTGATCAGGTGAGCGTGACGCTGGGTGAAAACGGGCTGCCGGTGGCCGGCGCCGACGCGGTGATGGAAATCACCGATATCTGGAGCTTCGAGCGCGATCTGTCGCAGAGCGACCCGGCGTGGCGCCTGGTGGCGGCGCGCAGCGCATGATGCGGCCGTGGATGGTGGCCGGCGCGTTGCTGGCGCTGGCGGGCTGCGTGCAGCCACAGGGCAATGTGCCGCCGGCGGTCACCGCCGAGGCGGGCAAACAGGTGATGGGGCTGAAGCCCGTCAGCTTTGCCGAATTGCCGGGTTGGACCACTGACCATCCGGCGCAGGCGCTGGCGCCGTTCGTCGCCGGTTGCGCGCAGATGGGCGACAATCTCGGCGGCAGCGGCGAGGCGGCGACGCGCGGTGGCAATGCGGCCGCGTGGCGTGCCGCCTGCACGGCTGGCCGCGCTGTGCCGGCCGGCGATGACGCCGCCGCGCGCAGCTTCTTCGAGGCACAGTTCCAGCCCTACGCCATCTCGGGCGATGGCAAGGAACAGGGGCTGTTCACCGGCTATTACGAGCCGGAAGTGCGCGGCAACCGCAGCCCCGGTGCGGGGTTTGATGCGACGTTGCTGCAACGGCCGTCCGACCTGATGCAGGTTGATCTCAGTGCCTTCGCCGACGATCTGAAGGGCCGACACATCACCGGCCGCCTGCAGAACGGCGAGTTCGTGCCGTATTACGACCGCGCCGAAATCGAAGCCGGCGCCTTGCGCGGCAAGCGGCTGGAGCTGATCTGGCTGGCCAGCCCGGTTGACGCGTTCTTCCTGCAGATCCAGGGCTCGGGCCGGGTGAAGCTGCCTGACAACAAGGTGATGCGGGTGACCTACGCCGCCCAGAACGGCCGCCCTTATGTGCCGATCGGCAAGGTTTTGGCCGACCAGGGCGCCATTCCGCTCGATCAGGTGTCGATGCAGACCATCCGCGCGTGGCTGGAAAGCCATCCCGGCGAGGCGAAGGCGATCATGGACCGCAACCCGTCCTATGTGTTCTTCCGCGAGGTGATCGGGGTGCGGCCGGATCAGGGGCCGCCGGGTGCTCTGGGTGTGTCGCTGACGCCGGGGCGCTCGATTGCGGTGGATCGTGGCTATCTGCCGCTGGGGGCGCCGGTGTTCGTCGCCACCACCGATCCGTTGGATGGCTCCAAGCTGCAGCGGATGATGGTGGCGCAGGATCTCGGCGGCGCCATCAAGGGGCCGGTGCGGGCGGATATCTTCTTTGGCTGGGGCACAGACGCCGAAGCCCATGCCGGCAAGATGCGCCAGCAGGGCAACGCCTATCTGCTGCTGCCGAAGGCCGCGCCCACCAGCTGATGCAACTTCTGTGCGGCGATTGCCTGGATGTGCTGCCGGGGCTGGCGGCGGAAAGCGTCGATGTCGCGGTGACATCGCCGCCGTATAATATCGGCCTTGGCTATGCGACCTATGACGATCGCCGGGATGAGGCGGCCTATCTCGACTGGATGGTGGCGGTGGCCGCTGCGGTGCGCCGGGTGCTGCGTCCCGATGGGTCGTTTTTCCTCAACATTTCCGGCTCGTCGAAAAGCCCGTGGCTGCCGTTCGAGCTGATCGTGCGGCTGCGGCCGCTGTTCGTGCTGCAGAACCACATCACTTGGATCAAGTCGGTGGCGATCGGCGACGACACCGTCGGCCACTTCAAGCCGGTGCCCGGGGCGCGGTTTCTGCACCAGGCGCATGAGCACGTGTTTCACCTGACCCTCAAGGGCGACGTGAAGCTGGATCGGCTGGCGGTCGGGGTGCCTTACAAGGACAAGTCCAACATCGCCCGGCGCGGCCATGCCGCCGATCTGCGTTGCCGGGGCAACACCTGGTTCATTCCGTACGACACCATCCAGCGCAAGGCGCAGAAGTTCCACCATCCCGGCACCTTTCCAGTCGACCTGCCGCGTTGGTGCATCCGGTTGCACGGCCGGCCCGAGGCTGTGGTGCTCGATCCGTTCATGGGCACCGGTACCACTTTGGTGGCGGCGGCACTGGAGGGGGTAAAGGGCATCGGCATCGATCTTGACCCGGCTTATGTCGAGATTGCAGCGCGGCGTCTGGCGGAAATCAGCACGACGCCTTAGCTTCCGCTCTATGACCCAGACCGCCACCCGCCCCCGCGTTGCCCTGTTCGTCACCTGCCTGGTTGACCTGCAGCGACCCACCATCGGCTTTGCCGCTATCAAACTGCTGGAAGCGTCCGGCTGCGACGTGGAAGTTCCGCGCGCGCAGACCTGTTGCGGCCAGCCCGCCTATAATTCCGGTGACCGCGCCACGGCTGCGGCCATCGTGCGCGAGTATATCGATGCGTTCGCCGGGTATGATTACGTGGTGGTGCCGTCCGGCTCCTGCGGCGGCATGCTGCGCACCCATATGCCGCACCTGTTCGAGGACGACCCCAACACCCTCAAGCGCGCCGAGGCGTTGGCTGCGAAAACCTACGAGCTGGTCAGTTTCCTCACGGATATCCGGGGCATGACCAAGGTGGATGCCAGCTACACCGGCACCGTCACCTATCACGACAGCTGTGCCGGGCTGCGCGAACTCGGCATCAAGGACCAGCCGCGCGAGTTGCTGGCCTCAGTTGCCGGCCTGACATTGGTCGAGATGAAGGAGCCGGAGATCTGCTGCGGCTTCGGCGGCACGTTCTGCGTGAAATACCCGGAGATCTCGACACGGATGGTCAGCGACAAGACCGCCGATATCGTGGCGACCGGGGCGGATACCTTGCTTGCTGGTGACCTCGGCTGCCTGCTGAACATGGCGGGGCGGCTGTCGCGCGAAGGCAGCGCCATCAAGGTGCGCCACATCGCCGAGGTGCTCGCGGGCATGACCGGCGACCAGCCGGCCATTGGCGAAAGTCGCGGCTGAACCCTCGGATAAGGAGAGAGCGCGATGCTTTCCACCAGCAGTGAATTCAAGGCGAACGCCCATCACGCGATGGCCGATGTCGGGTTGCAGAAGGCGATGGCCCGCACCCGTCCGCAGGGCCCGGCCAAGCGCGCGGCCGCCGTTGCGGGGCTGCCCGAGTTCGAGGAACTGCGCGACATCGGCCGCGACATCAAGAACCACGCCCTCGCCAACCTGGATTTCTATCTGGAGACCTGGGAGGCCAATGTTCTGAAATCCGGCGGCCACGTGCACTGGTGCAGCACCGCCGATGACGCGCGTGACGCTGTGCTGAAGATCTGCCAGGCCGCCGGCGCCCGCACGGTGACCAAGGGCAAGTCGATGATCTCCGAGGAGTTGGCGATCAACGACCACCTCGAAGCCCACGGCATCCAGCCGATCGAGACCGATCTTGGCGAATACATCCTGCAGATCCGCAACGAGCCGCCGAGCCACATCATCGGCCCGGCCTTCCACCTCAACCGCGAGGACTGGGAGGAAAGTTTCCGCAAGGTTCACACCCAGCTCGACCCCAACCGTGTCTTCGCCGAGCGCGCGGATATCCAGGCCGAGGCCCGCATGCTGCTGCGCGAGAAGTTCCTCGCCGCCGACGTGGGCATCACCGGGGCGAATTTCCTGATTGCCGAAACCGGCTCCAGCGTCATCGTCACCAACGAGGGCAACGGCGACCTGACGCAGACGATCCCGCGCGTGCACATCGTGCTCGCCAGCATCGAGAAATGCGTCCCCACGCTGGAAGACGCCATGAGCCTGCTGCGGCTGCTGGCGCGTTCCGCCACCGGGCAGGATTTCTCGGTCTACACCACGTTCTCCACCGGCGGAAAACGCCCCGGCGATCTCGACGGCCCGGAAGAATACCACGTGGTGGTGATCGACAACGGCCGCACCGCGATGATCGGCAGCGAGTTCCAGGACATGCTGCGCTGCATCCGCTGCGCCGCCTGCATGAACCACTGCCCGGTCTATCAGACCGTCGGCGGCCATACCTATGGCTGGGTCTATCCGGGCCCGATGGGCGCTGTGCTGACGCCGGCGCTGATCGGCGTGGACAAGGCCGGACATCTGCCGAACGCCAGCACCTTCTGCGGCAAATGCGAGAGCGTCTGCCCGGTGAAGATCCCGCTGCCCTCGTTGATGCGCCATTGGCGTGAGCGCGAGTTCGAGCGGCATCTGCAGCCGAAGGGTGTGCGCAGCAACCTCGCGCTGTGGGCCTGGCTGGTGCAGCGGCCGCAACTTTATCGCCTGACCACCCGTATCGCCGCCCGCGCGCTGGCGCTGTTCGGCGGCAAGAAGGGCCGTTTCAGCAAGATGCCGCTGGCGTCCGGCTGGACCGATGGGCGCGACATGCCGGCACCGGAGGGTGATACCTTCTTCGCCCGCTATGCAAGCCAGCAAAGGAGCGCGAAATGAGCAAGGAAGCCATTCTCGGCGCCATCCGCCGCGGCCTGCGCCGGGGTGCGTTGCCGGACGACCAGGCGATGGCGTTGCGCGCGCGGCTGGAGGCGCACCCGCGCCATCTGATCCCTGCCCGCAGCCGGCTGCCACGGCCGCAGCAGGTGGAGCTGTTCCTGCGTAACCTCGACAAGGAATTCGCCACTTATATCCGCGTCGGCAGTGTGAACGACGTGCCGGCGGCGGTTGGCGACTACGTGGCGGCGCAGAACCTGCCGTCCGAATTCGTGATGGCGCCGCATCCGGAATTGCGGGAGATCCCGTGGTCGGAACGGCCGATGCTGCGGCTGCACGAGGGCCGTGCCTCCGCCGACGATCTGGTGTCGGTTCAGCACGGCTATGTCGGC
>Ga0302193_10002937_pt1 | contig 13916 bp, 13 predicted proteins | sample II_Bog_E3_3_FD_200228 | JGI IMG/M metagenome (GOLD analysis project Ga0302193, IMG submission 200228) | Peat permafrost microbial communities from Stordalen Mire near Abisko, Sweden - II_Bog_E3_3 | ecosystem: Environmental > Terrestrial > Soil > Wetlands > Peat | place: Sweden: Abisko...
AAGCGCGGAAACTTGCGGGGCGCAAAAAGGTCGCGTAAAACTCGTCGCCTGAGGCTCCGCCGGTAACCCTCCCAGGGTGGGTCCAATCAGACGAAATCGGGTGGGTCCATTACGCGAAATCGTGCACTCCGACCAGCGGCACCAAGCGAGCGAGCAGACGCTCAGTGGGTTGGACGGACTCCGCGTGATGACCCGGCGCATGGCGCGACTAACCGCTCGATAATCAGATCTAGCCTTGCCAGCAAATGATCCCGCCTCTCGCTGGGTGGGTGCCTGAGATCATGGTGCAGCGAGCCTTGCTCTGACGGAACATGTCAATGGACTTGAGAGTAAGCGCTCCATCTTCCACACCCGAGCGGCGAGCAAGCGGCTCTAGTAGTCGGCGACATCACTTCGCCATATGGCAGCACAGATGCCGGCCGCCGCAATCAGAGCGAGCGTGACGGCGCCGGCGAGCAGTATGGGTGACAGCGCTGCACGCATCCCGAACAGATTAAGATACAGGCCGGAAGCAGCCACCGTTATTGCCGTGGCAAGAGATATATACGCGAGGACCGCCTTTGGGTTGCGGCCTGCCAGTAGCGACTTCGACACGAAAAATGCTATTACGTAGGGAACCCACGCAATGAATGTCCCAAAGACAGGGCTGGCATCTCTAAAATTGTATACGGCAAGATGTGGAGTAAAGGTCCCGGGTCGTATCCAGTAAACAAAAGCGGCAACTAAGCCGAGACAACCATGTGCGATTCCCAATCGGTGGGGATTTTGGATCAGCTCATCGAGCACCTCACCAGATCTTGGTTGCTGATCGGTCATTGGACGCTCGCTAAGCTGAGCTTGATATTCCAGGGTAGCAGGGCTTCGATCTGCTCGACGGTTTGGGCCTTCGGCAGCTCGGCGAGCATTCGGCGCAGATATGCATACGGCTCGATTTCATTTGCCCGAGCTGTTTGCACCAGACTGTAGAGGGAGGCGCTGGCCTTCGCGCCGCTCACGGTGTCGGCGAACATCCAGTTTCGCCGCCCGAGGGCAAACGGACGGATGGCATTTTCCGCCAGGTTGGTATCAATGGCCGCCTCGCCATGGTCAACATAGCGGATCAGTTTCGGCCATTGATTGCGAAGGTACACGAGCGCCTGCAGCGAAGGCCGGAGTGGGCGCCATGCGGGCGGCGCGGCACGCTGAGGTCGGCGGTCAGTCAATGGCCGGGGGCCCTGCGCAGAGGCGCACCGGCGGCCCGATTTGCCAGGCAGGCCACGCGGCCCCTAAGCTTGGACGCAACATAAGGCTGGTTACGCGCAACAGGTGGTGGGCAGCCTTGAACCGAACGGGCGTTTGAAATTCCTATCCGCGTAACTTCCTGGGCAACTGCGATCATCGAACTGGCAATATTCCTATGAAAGCGGGCGTTTTCAGCGCTAATTCGATGGTGAGCGGGCCCGCTAATTCGCGACATTCGCGGACTATCGGTAACGATCGAAGAGGAACGGAAAAACCCAGGAAAATCGGATTTGGGTGTCGGGAAATCGATGAACGCAACCCGCATGGTTGGCTGAAGTAATTCATCTCATCGAAGGGCGACTACGGGCTCCCCGTTCTGCTCTTCGCCAACTTCGCCGTGTTCCGCCATGGCATTGTCCGGCCTGGGCGTGACGTCATTTTGAGCAAAACCGGTAATACATTTCGCTAAATGCCAAGATTTTTGTTGTATTCAATCCAGTGATCGGCGCGGCTTCGCCAGGAATGGATAATGCCGCGCATTTGGGGGGATTACTTACGGGTGAATTAAACCAACTCAATACTGACTCGCCGTCCGACGATGGCGGCTGCGCGTTGCAAGCTAGAAAGCGTGATGTCGTTCTTGGGGTCGAGCAGGCGATCTACTTGAGTGCGACTTGTTTTCAGCAGCGCTGCCATGCGCACCTTAGAGATTTTCTTCTTCTTCATCGCTTCCGCGAGCTGCCAAGCGACCACCTCCTTGATCGCTTTAGCCTGCGCTTCCTCGTAAATTCCTTCCCCCTTAAGGAAGTCGTCAAGGCTCGAACCGATATGCTTTTTGCTCACCACTCTATATCCTCTTTTCGCTTCCTCGCGAGTTTCAAATCTTCATCCGGCGTCGCACGCGTTTTCTTGATGAAGCCGTGCAATGCCACAAGCTGGCGCTTGTGTAAGCAGAAAAACACTCGCGCGATGCGGTCACTCGGCAATTTGGCTCGCACTTCCCACAATCCGCCGCCCATCGCCCTGCACAGCGGCATTCCAATTGGCCAACGCCACTGGACGCGCATCAAATTAAGGCCGACGCTGTGCCGATCCGCGGCGTCCAAGCTTTTCAGCCACTCCCTCACAGGCTCATTGCCTGCCTCCGTTCGATAAAACACCAGTGGAATTTTTTGCCGATCTTCCACCGCGTACCTTATAAAGTGCAGTGTACATTAAAAGGTGCAGTCGTGCAAGGGCACGCAAATCTGCTCCGACAGTTAATCGATGCGCTCGGTAGGGATCGGATTTTGCGACCCAATTTGGGGTAGGCCAGAGGGGCTTCATTCTCGGTAACTTTATGGGCAACTGCGATTCTCGAATTGGGGTTATTCCAGTAAAAATAGGCGCTTTGCGCGCTAATTCGATGGTGAGCGGGCCCGCCATTCACGCTCCCGCCAGGGGCTGGGGCATCAATCTGTCGTACGACTTCTGGGGGTTGCGCCCGCGGCACCCGCCCGGTGTATCCTGCCCGCAAGAATCACGCAGACAGGGGAGCTGGGAATGTTGGGAGACGCGCCCGAATCCATCGCGCGGCATGGGCCGGGTGGCCCGCAGCCGGCGGCGCAAGGGCCTGATGCGCCCAGCGCTGCTTTTCCTGCCGCCCCGGACCTGGCCGACCTGATCGGACGACACGTAGCGGGTCGCGCCCTCGACCGGTCCTTCTACACGGACCCAAGGATCTTCGAGCGCGAGATGGACCGTATCATGCTCCGGCACTGGTTCTGCGCGGGGCACGCGAGCAGTGTGCCGCGCACCGGCGACTTCCGGGTCGTCGACGTCGGCTCGGAATCCGTGATCATCGTCCGGGACCAGGACGGGGAGATTCGGGCGCTGCTCAATGTCTGCCGGCACCGCGGATCGCGGATCTGCACCGTACCATCGGGCAGGGCGAGCGCCGGTCGGCTCACCTGCCCCTATCACGCGTGGACATACGATCTGAACGGGAGGCTCGTCACCGCGCGCCAGATGCCCGAGTCGTTCGACCGAGGGCGTTTTGGCCTGCGGACATTGCCGGTCCGGGTCGACGAGGGGCTGATTTTCACGACTTTCGCCGAGCAGCCGCTCGATTTCGCGCCGGCGGCGCAGGCGCTCTCGCAGACGGCGCGCGTCCACGGTTGGGCCAGGGCGAAGGTCGCGCACCACGAGACGTACTCGATCAGAGCCAACTGGAAGCTTGCGGTGGAGAACTACATGGAGTGCTACCACTGCCAGCCGTCCCATCCGGAATTCTCCAAGCGTCACATCTATGCCCGCCCCGCCGAGCAGATCCAGGAACTTGAACTAGCCGGGCGGCGCCGGGCCGAGGCGCTGGGCATCGTCATCGCGGATGTCGACCAGTACGCGTGCGCCGCCCCGGCCGGAAGCGAGTTCGTCTCGGTCTTTCGCAGCGCGCTCAACGACGGCGTCGACAGTGCGACGCCCGACAGCCAGCCGGTCGGGAAACTGATGGGCGAGTTCAAGGCACACGACGGGAATTCGACCTACTTCGATGTCGGCCCCTTCAGTGACTTTCTGGCGTATGCGGACTACGGCGTGATCTATCGCTTCGTGCCCCGGTCGGTTCGGCACACGGAAATGGAAGTGATCTGGCTCGTGCACGAGGATGCAGTCGAGGGATCGGACTACGACGTCGAGAAACTGACCTGGCTGTGGCGGGTCACGAGCGCGGAAGACAAGAAGATCGTCGAACTCAACCAGGCGGGTGTGAATTCCCGATTCTTCGAACCGGGGCCCTATTCGCTTCAGGAGCCGTACGCGCTGCGCTTCGTCGATTGGTACCTGAGAGAACTGTCGACGAATTAGGGCGCGAGGATCGTGTATCATAACCTCACTGTGAGCAATGATTGGGGAGGGATCTCATGAGTAGCCGTGCCGCAGTTGCCATGATGTCGCTGGCGATGACCTTCGCCATTTCGCCGGGTGCGCTCGGCGCACCCCGCTATCTCACCAACGCGGTGTCCGACACCTCGCGCCCAAAGGACGATGTCAAAGTCGACGCCGACCGCAAGCCGGCGGAGGTCATGGCCTATGCGGGCGTGAGGCCCGGGGAAATCATCGCGGAGTACCTGCCCGGCGGCGGCTACTACACCCGGTTGCTGAGCGATGCAGTGGGTCCCCAAGGCAAGATCTATGCCTTGGAAACCACGACCTGGGGTCAGGCCAACATCGACGCGACGAAGGCGGTCCTCGGCGAGCCGGGCCGCGGCAATATCGTTCTCGATCTGTCGCCGCTCGGCACCTTCAACTTGCCCGAAAAGGTCGACTTGTTCTGGACCTCGCTCAACTACCATGATCTGCACGTTCCAAAATACGCCAACGTCGATATCGCCGCCTTCAATAAGCTGGTGTTTGCTTCCTTGAAGCCGGGCGGCATCTATTTCATCGTCGATCATGCGGCGCCCCCAGGCACCGGTGCGGGACTGTCTCCGACGCTGCACCGAATCGAGAAGCAGACCGTCGTGAGTGAAGTCACGGCGGCTGGCTTTCGATTGGTGGGGGACAGCGACCTGCTGCGAAATCCTGCGGACGACCACAGCAAAGTCGTCTTCGATCCGTCGATCCGCATGAAGACCGATCAGTTCATCCTCAAATTCCGCAAGCCGTAGGCCTCATCCGACCCGATTCGGCGCCTACTCCGGCAGCATCACTCCAGAGCCGCCCATCTCCTTCGGGAAGTCCTTCATCTTCGGCAACCCGTCCTTGATGCTCAGCACCTTCTCGCCGTAGGAGACATGCACGGCAGGTTTGAAGGCGAGGGTGGGCAGCATCGCCGCGTAGACGTCGACGAGTTTCATCGGTGGATGATCCGTGAACAGGTGACCACCGCAGGTCTTGCACCACTTGCGGAAGCTGTTCGCCGTCTTGTTGTACGTGCCGATGTTGCCCGCGCCCTTCGTGACCTTGAGAGCCTCCGGTTTCCAGAGCGTGAAGGCGTTCACCGGGCCGGCTGACCAGTGCCGGCAAGACTCGCAATGGCAGAAGCCCATCGCGGCGGGTTCGCCGCTCACCGAGAATTCTACCGCGCCGCAGAAGCATTTCCCCTGGTGCTCGCTCATCGGAATCTCCCCGTTGGTTCGTGGTCGGCAAATCATCTACCTCGCGGACGCCGCGGGCAAGACGAACTCGTCAGAAGTGGGGATTCACTTGACCGCGGTAGCGCCGAGGCGGGTCACTCGCTCGGCACGAAAAGCCACAGCAATGCGTACAACAGCAGGCCCGCCCCCGCGCAGACAAATAGCGCCGCAAAGATCAGCCGCCATACCCACGCTTCCATGCCGGTCGATCGCGCGAGGCCACCGCACACCCCGCCGAACCATCGGTCGTTGCGGCTGCGTCTGAAGGAGTTGACGGCAGATACGAGCGGGTCACCCGACCGGGATTGATCCGCCTGCAACAGGCGTTCCTTGGCGCGACGGAACTCCTCGTCCGTCAGGCTGCCGGACGAACGCAGTTCCGCGAGCTTGCTCAGTTCGTCACCCAGGGTCATGGCGCGCTTCTCCCAACAGACTGTGATCATCTAGAACACAGCAACTCCTGGAAAGTTGCAAGCCATCCCGGCATACCGCGGCGTTGAAGTACGCTTCTCGAAGAGGCTGGTTCAGACCCCCTTGACGCTGGTTCCGCTGAAGCGTATCTGCGGAGCGTCGATGCGGGGAAAAGAAGGTTAGAAACAGCGTCCCATATAGAATCATTCTAAGGAGGAAGACGTCAATGAACAAATCCCTTCATTGGTTTTGCGCCAGTGCGGCGCTTCTTGGTTTGAGCGGATCTGGGTGGGCCGCCGACCCGCCTGCCGGGAGCGCGCCGGCGATGCATCACGGGAGCGCCGAAGGGTCCAAGGGGACCCCGACGGATGAGGAGTTGATCGCGAGCGCCATGAAGGCCGCACCCAAGGCAATTGCCGAGAATGCCAGCATCGTGGCCCCCGATTCGAAAGGCGCAATGCGTACGCTTCGCAAAGGAACCAATGGTTTTACCTGCATGCCTGACAACCCGGAAACACCGGGTCCCGATCCGATGTGCTGGGATAAGAATGCGGGCGATTGGATCGATGCCTACATGAGTCACAAGACGCCACCGGCTGGAAAGGTTGGGTTGATGTATATGCTGGCCGGCGGCAGTGACGCCAGCAACACCGACCCGTACGCTGCGAAACCCACTGCCGGCAACCATTGGATCAAGACCGGGGCGCACATCATGATCGTTGGTGCGGATGCGGGTTTCTACGATACTTATCCGAAAGGCGCGGATCCCGATACCAAGATCCCCTACGTGATGTGGGCCGGCACGCCTTATCAGCACTTGATGGCGCCGGTTCGCTAGAGACCGATCAGGCGCAAGAGGGCCCGAGGGTCGTTGGAGTCTCCGAACGAGGCTCCCTCAGCCCTCGCTTGCGAAGCGGCGCGGCACCGGCCGTTCCGCGACGCGACCGGCCCATAGCGGTACCAGCACATTGCAAAGCATGCCGGGAAGCTGTCATTCGCCGCGTGCGCCAAGCTCACAACGGCGTCACCGTAAAACTCGTGTTGCTCGTGAGCGTGCCGCCGAGGGTTGTCACTTCGACGGTGCCAGTGGTCGCGCCGGCCGGGACCGTGGTTTTGATTTCGGACGCCGAAGCGACCGTAAACGTCGCTGCGGTACCGTTGAACGTGATGCTGGTAGCGCCCGTCAGATCGGTTCCCAGAATCAGGATTTCCGCTCCCACCAAGCCCGACGTGGGCACCGTTTTGACAAATGGGCCGAGACCTGTCGATAGGCGGAAGACCGTGCCGTAGCCGCTCCCTCCGACCGTTGTTGTTCCGTAAAAGTCCCCATCCGTGGCCTGAACCACCGGCGCCACGGGACCGCCGCCCGAGGTGCAGCCCCGTTTCTCGCATAAGCTGTGAAGCGTTGTCAGCGTCCCGTTGGGGGTGATTTCGAAGATGGTGCCGCAAATGTAGTCTGAGCAGATGTTGCTGCCCGTGGCGCCGCCGCTACTCGTTGTTCCGTAGAAGTTCCCATCGCTGGCCAGGATCAGCGGCGCGGCGGGGTTTTGGCCATCCGTGCAGCCACTTTGCACGCAAAAACTATAGAGCGTGGTCAGTGTGCCGTCTGGAGTCATCTTGAACACCGTGCCGCAACCCGGAATACTAGAATTTCCGTTGGCGCACGCCGTGCCGGTGCCGCCGTAGGCCGTGGTACCGTAGAAGTTCCCGTCGTTGCCTTGGACCAACGACGCCCTTGGGGCCTGACCATCGGTGCAGGCGCTTTGTGAGCAAAAACTGTAGAGCGTGGTCATTGTGCCGTCCGGGGCAATTTTAAAGACCGAGCCCCCGAACTGCGTAGCGCCAAACGAACCGGTCCCCCCCTCCTCGGTAGTCCCGTAGAAGTTGCCGTCGGTGCCTTGGATCAGACCCGCCACCAAATAGTCGCCACCGTTGCAATTGGGTGCGATACAACCAAAACTCGAGACACTGCCAAGTATGCCCCTTGGGCCGATTTCGAATTTCGCGCCTTGACCCAAGGCTCCGCCCCCCTGAGTTACTCCCCAGAAGACTCCCTTGGGGCCTTGCACCAGTGCGCCGACGGGATATGCGCCGCAAGCATTGTCACCATCGGGTGGGAGGGCGCAAAAATAGGAAAGCGCCGTGACGGCGCCGCCCGGACTCATTACGAAGACCGAGCCGACGCTGTCCGCCCCGCCTCCGGAGGTTGTCCCGTAAATCTTGCCGTTGGAGCCCAGGACCAACGCCCCGGGATATGCGGCATCGACGCAATTGCCTTGCGTCCCGGGTGGGCAAAAACTGTACAGCGTCGTCAGATTGCCGCCGGGAGACATTTTGAAAACGGATCCTTCGCTGTACAGTCCGCCGCTTTGCGTTGTCCCGTACAAGTCCCCATTCGTGCCCTGAATCAGCCCCTGCTGCTCGGGCGCCGCACCGTCCGCCATGGCGAATTCATGCAGTACCTTGAAAGTCTCTGCCTGCGCCGTCGGCAGCGCCGCGGCGAGCCCCAGCGCAAATAGTGTGCCGCAAATCCTCGGAGGGTGGCGCAGAGTTGTCCAATGCATGACTCATCTCCTAAGGTTGTGTTCAAGCAACAATTCGGCCGGTGGCGCCTCAGCCGGCCGCGCCGTACTCCGTCTGCCGTATAACGCGCAAGAATGGGAGAAAGTGGGTCAATCGGCGACGCGCAACGCCGATGGCCGTGGGTCGGCTAGGTGTCGGTACCTGCCGGGGCGCCGGAATGCGCGGCGAGCGCGGCGGCCTTGCGCGCGATCAGTCCATATCCTTTACTGCGCGCCTTTTCCTGTAAGCGCACCAGTTCCGCGCGGGCGCCTACCGGATCGGGACCGGCGATCCGGATCTCTCCCAGCACCAGAGACGCCTCGAGTTGCATTCCGACGAGACCGCGGATCTTCGCCTCGGCGAGCGACTGCTCTGCCACGCGCTCCGCGCCGGCCTCATCCTTTTCCGCCGACCGCACGCGCGCATCGTCGAGCCGCCATTCGAGTCGATCTATGATGCTACCGCGGTCGATCAGCGGCGCCGCCGCATCGATCGCCGCGCGGGCTGCGGCGTTCCGGCCCTGGAGGAGGTACGCCCGCGCCAAGATTGCCTGCGCGCGAAGCACATCGCTGCCTCGCTTCTCGGTATGAAATTCAGCGAGCGCCGCGTGCAGCAATCGCGCGGCATCCGGCGCCGCATTCGTCTCACACAGCAACTCAGCGATCGCGAGTTGAGTCTGCGCGAGATCGCCCTTGACCCCGAGGGACTGTTGAATTGCGCGCGCCCGGTCGTAGAGTGCACGTGCCCCTGCGGGGTCGTCTCGTTGAGCTCGGACATGACCGATTGCGTTGAGCGTTTGCGCCGCGTAGCCCTTTTCGCCGATATCACGAAATATCTTCAACGCCTGATCATATTGCCGTGCGGCTTCAGCGAGATCGCCTTGATCTCCCGACAGGTCAGCCATGTCCGACAGATCGATTGCCTCGAGTTCCACATTGCCGATCTCCCGGGCCAGGGAGATCGAGGCCCGGTACTGCGTCATCGCCTCTCGCAGCCGCCCCTGCGCACGCAAAATCTCCGCCAGAGAACCCTGCCTCCCGGCCTCGATGGCTCGGGCGCCGATCCCTTGAGACACGTTCAACGAGTCCCGCTGGAATTGCTCCGCCGTCGCAAATTGCCCCTGCTCTTGAAATATATCGCCGAGATTACCGAGTTCCCTGGCAATTCCCCGCTGATCGCCGATGCGGCGCGCGATCGCGAGCGCTTGTTCATACAGGGTTTGCGCAGTGTCCAGATCACCTTGATCCAGCGGCGCCTCCGCCATTGCGTGCAGTACTCGGGCGGTACCCGCCCAATCTCCGGCCGCTGCAAAGATTGCGCGAGCCTCGTCGCATACGGGGGCGGACTTGGCAAAATCACCGACATTGGCCAAGGCCCGACATTGCTGCTGGCGCGCGGCTGCAACCAGAAGCTTGGCACCGGTCAATCGGCCTTTGCGAACCGCAGAATCGGCGGCATCCGCCTGCAAGGTGTTGTCCGACACCAGGGAGGCTGCATTGACCGTCGCGAGGTCGACCCTCGGATCCAGCTCCGCTTCGCGCGGCAGTTGGCGCAGCTTCTGCAGCGTCGCCATGACATCCTTGCCCTGGCCTGCGAGGGTCTGCGCTTGCGCGAGCGCGAGTCCATAGTCGGGATTGTCGGGAAAGAAATTGAACAAGGTCCGGTAGGCCTCGATCGCCTTCGGCCAGTCCCTGGCGGCTTCATAGTAGTTGCCTTCCACGAGTAGATGATGCTCGCGGTCGACGTGGTCGGCGGTGTCCAGTGCCTTTTTGGCCTCGTCGCGGCCCTTGGCGTCGTACCCGAGCGCCAGCCATGCCAGAGAAAGGGCGGCATGAGTCAATGGGTAGCCGGGCTCTTCCGTCGCCGCCTGGGACAACAGGTCGCGAGCGGCCAGCGCGTCGAACGAGCGCAGCTTTGCCAGGCCCTGCGAATACAGTCTCGCAGCCTCGGCGTGAGAGGGCAGCGCACCGGCAACGGCGGTGGATTCGGCGGGTAACAGCGTTGGCAGTCCGAGTCGTTGGCGCAGGCGTGCCCCCGATCGGGTCACGAGGTCAACGAGTTGCTGCTCGGCACCGTCCACCGACACGTCCGTGAGGGTTTCGCCGCGCGCCGTGTCCTGCAAGCGAATATCGAGCCGAACGTGGCCGGCGGACGCCGCACCCAGATCCAAATACGATCCCACTACGACGAAGTCGCTGCCCAGGCGTTGCCGCACTTTCCGCAGTGATTCGCTGGAAAGGGTGGCAACCTCCGGCAACGCGAGCTCGATGCGCGCGCGCGCGATCGTCTCGCCCGACAGCAGCCGCATCGTGCCGCCCGCGGCCAGATCGGTCGTCAGCAATTCCGCAAGGGCCGTTCCCAGCCACGCGGTGTCCTCGCGCCCCGACAGGTTCTTGAATCCCAACACGGCCACAGACGGTCGCGATGACACCAGCGCGTCCACCGATGCCCGATCGGCATGCGCCGCTGGTACTCGCTGCACTTCCCAAACGGCGATGACGGCCACCGCCGCGACGCCGATCGCCGCGACGGCCAGCGATTCGCGATGCCGGGCGACGAATTTCATCGAACGGTAACCGAGGCTGCTGCGCCGCGCGGTCACCGACATCCCGGTGAGGTACCGGCCGACATCGTCCGAGAGTTCACGGGCGGATTGATACCGTCGCTCTGGCTCCTTGCTGAGCGCCTTCATGGTAATTGCGTCAAGATCGCCGCGCAGAGTGCGCCTGAGCCCGGCGGGGCGGTCGGCGCGCACTGCGGCCATTTTCTGCGGCGCGGAAGGCTGCGGTGATTCGCCCGTCTCGGTGGGTTCATCCGCACCGCCAGCGGCAGCCACGCTGGGACGCAGCGGTTCCTGCTCGCACACCGCCCGTTCCCAGTCGAGCAGCGAGCGCCCCGCCGTGCGGTATGGGAGGTGACCGCATAGCAGCACGTACAGCAGAACGCCCAGGGAATAGACATCCGTGGCGGCGGTGGTCGGATTGCCGCGAACTTGCTCCGGGCTCGCATATTCCGGGGTCATGGCGCGCATGCCGCTCAGGGTGACCAAGGCGGTCGGCGCAAACCGCTGCCGGTCGCGCAGCTTGGCGATGCCGAAATCCAGCAGTCGCGGGACGCCGTCGTCGGTGACCAGGATATTGCTGGGCTTGAGGTCTCGATGGATCACGCCGTTGCGGTGAGCGTACTGCACCGTGTCGCACACGGCGCGAAAAATCGTCAGCCGCTCGGTGATCGACAGCGCACGCCCGTTGCAGTACCCATCGATCGGAATACCCTCGACGAAGTCCATGACCAAGTACGGCATGCCGTCGGCGGTCGTACCCCCATCGAGCAGAGTAACGATGTTCGGATGGCCAAGTTTCGCCAGCGTCTGACGCTCCATGCGAAACAGCTGCAGGATCTCGGCACTTTCGTCGGGCGATCGCAGCATCTTGATCGCGACCCGCTTGTCGTATTGTTGGTCCGCACGCTCCGCAAGATACACAATCGAGGTACCGCCGCGACCCGCTTCGCGGACGATCCGGTAGTCCCCCACGCGTTGGCCGGTCATGTCGCTGCCGAGAGCGGGATGCCTCGGTCCGCCGCCGCCGCTTTCCAAAAAGGTGTCCGCCCGGCCGTGGTTTTCGAGCAGAGATTCGACTTCAGCGCGCAGCGCCGCGTCGTCGCCGCAGCGCTCACGCAGAAATGCCGGCCGCACCGCGGGCTCGAGGTCCAGCGCCTCGCCGAAGAGTTGCTTGGTCCGAGTCCAACTGTCGCCCATTCACTAGCCCATGGCGCGCATTTCCCGTGCCAGCCACGCCTTGGCGAAATTCCACTCTCGCTTGATGGTGGAGGGCGAGACGCCGACCACGTCCGCGGTCTCCTCGATGCTGAGACCCGAGAAGAATCGCAGCTCCACGATTCGCGCTTGTTGGGGATCGCACGTGGCCAATGCGTCGAGCGCCTCGTCGAGCGCCATGACGTCGGACGCACGCTGAATCACCGGCAGAACAGCCTGCTCGAACGGAATGGCATCGACGGCGCCGCCGCGTTTGGCCGCATGGCGGCGGCGACTGTGATCGACCAGGATGCGCCGCATGATCGGCGCCGCGACGCCTAGAAATTGATTCTTGTTATTCCATTGCACGTCCCGTTGCTGAATGAGGCGCAGGAACGCCTCATTCACAAGGGCCGTGGGTTGCAACGTGTGCCCGCTGCGCTCGCGCCTCATATAGAAAGCGGCGAGGCGCCGCAACTCGCCATAGATCGAGGCGACGGCGTCGTCGGGGATGACTGGAAAGGGAGCTTTCGACATCTTGCTCCGCTGTCATTGAATTTGTCATGCGCCGGTCGTGGCGCCGTCTGCGAGGACGCCGCCACGTCGAGATTAGCCCATGCAGCACGGAGTGTCGAACGGGGCGCCGTGCGGTGACCCGAGGTCGTTCGCGGTGCACCTAACGATTTGATATCAATAGAGAATTCACTCCGGCTCGCGCGGTGGGAGTTGGCGATTTGAACTGCAGCTGACCCAATTTTCCCATCGATTGCGCGTTATTCAGCAGACTGAGGTGCCCGGCGCGGCGGCACGGGGACGCAGACCGTGGCGCTCAGCGGCACCGTAACCGGGGTCGAGCTCGGATCGGATGTCGACCAAACCAAAGTTCGCAAATTTCCAACTAGGAGATACTGTCATGAAGCTTCGCATCGGTGGTGTGTTAGTCGGAATCTCGCTGATTCTGTCACTGGATCAACTCGCCTTCGCACAGACGCCGGCGGCCGCGACTTTCACTCGCGTGAATCTCTCAGGAGCGGCGTTCGTTTGCGCCAACCAAGCAGTGACTGGGACCTGCCCTAACGCGGAATTCGACCCTCTTCTCGGCAGCATTCAGAACCCCCAAGGAACGTGGGCGGCCAACGTCGCGCTGCCCCAGGGAGCCGTGGTGTCGAAATTCCTACTGTGCGGCAATTTCAACGAAGTGGGCTCCTCAATTACAGCGACCCTATACAAAACTCCTCTTTTGGCGGCGAGCGGTTTTGCCTCAGCGGTCGCCATGGCGACCGTTGAAAGCACCGGCGCCTCCAACGACACGCAGTGTTTTGAGACCAAAACAATCGCCGGTCCAAGCATCAACAACGTCGGGTTCCAATACTATGTCGTGGTGGCAGTGCCGGACAACGATGGGGTCATTTTCACCACGGTCGGGATCGAGTACTAACGCCCTCAATCAATGCTTTTTTGCTGGTTTTATTTTTCGCAGAAAAAAGAGAAATGTCATTGCATAAAGCATCGCGACAATCATGCCGCTATCCCCACCCAGAACGTCCCATAGTTTTGATCGACTTCCTGGCCGAGCAAGAATGAATGCCGGAACGGCGAGCTGGGAAAAAAAATTGTGAGAAGCATGAAGCAGTGTGGCCACCCACACAGACCCGGATCGCAACCTGAGCTCACTGATAACAAAAGTCATGGCAATTATGCTCATGGCATAGGCCGACACCATCAACGCGTTGGTGGTTTGATAGAAGCTGCCAAAAGCAATCAATGGAAGATGCCAAATGGCCCAGACAATGCCGCTAGCAAGATACGGATGGGGAATGTCGGCAGCGATCATTTTTGGCAGCAAGAAT
>Ga0302193_10002954_pt1 | contig 13871 bp, 13 predicted proteins | sample II_Bog_E3_3_FD_200228 | JGI IMG/M metagenome (GOLD analysis project Ga0302193, IMG submission 200228) | Peat permafrost microbial communities from Stordalen Mire near Abisko, Sweden - II_Bog_E3_3 | ecosystem: Environmental > Terrestrial > Soil > Wetlands > Peat | place: Sweden: Abisko...
CACGGTCGCGCAGATCTACGGATAAAGGTCGAGTCATCGTGTGTCTCCTCCTAAAGGAAGTGAATCACGATTGGCCTCGCTTGTGAATCCCCTGCGATTCAGTTAGGTCGCGAATTGCTCTAGACGCATGCACCTAAACCGGCAGCGTCACCGTAATCCGCAGGCCGCCCTCGGGACGGTTGGCCAGGGCGATGTCGCCACCATGGGCGCGCACCGCCGAGCGGGCAACCGCCAGACCAAGGCCGGTGCCGCCGGTTTCACGATTGCGCGAGGCCTCGACCCGATAAAAGGGCGCGAAGACTTTCTCCATCTCAAGCTCGGGGATGCCGGGGCCATCATCATCGAGGATCGCCACCACATGATCCGCCCCCTGGCGCTCCAGAGTCAGGCGAGACGATCCGGCATATTTCCTGGCATTGCCCAACAGATTGGCGAAGGTCCGCTTCAGGCTTAAGGGCCCGGCATTGACCGGCAGGTGGTCAGGACCGTCATAGACCGAGGCGAATTCGCCGCACAGGTCCTGCAGCATCTCGGCCAGATCGAAGGGCTGGCGCATTTCGCGGGCGGCATCGTCGCGGGCGAAGGCCAGGGTCGAGGCGATCATCGCCTCCATCTCGTCGAGATCAGCCAGCACCTTGGCGCGCTGTTCCTCGTCATCGATGAATTCCGCCCGCAGCTTCAGGCGAGTGATCGGTGTGCGCAGATCATGGCTGATGGCCGCGACCATCTGGGTGCGATCATCGATGAAGCGACGCAGGCGCATCTGCATTTCATTAAAAGCCGAGGCCGCCGAGCGCACCTCCCGCGGGCCGCTGACCGGCACCGGCGGAGCATAGACGTCGCGGCCCAATCTTTGCGCCGCCGCCTCCATCACCGCCAGCGGCTGGGCGGCAGTGCGAACCGCCAGCACCGACAGGACCACCAGCACCAGCAGGCCCGCCAGCAACGGCACCAGGAAAGGCACGCGGAAGAAGGGCTCGTGAGGGGCCATATGGGTGACGAAGTTCAGCCAGCTATTGTCATCCAGACGCACCGCCACCAAAAGCTCGCGGTGTCCTTCCGGCGAAACAAAACCGGGGCCGGGGCTGGGACCGGGGCTGGGATCAGGAAAAGCACTGGGGACGAAACGCTCGGAGCGCCGGCTCATGGCCCGGACCAGAATTTCGCGGGATTCCAGATGGGCCTGCAAGTGAGCATGGAGCTGCAAAGCATCCTGCCCGTCTTCGGCATCTGCCTCCCGCCCCAGACGCACCACCGGCTCGGCCCCCCAGCCGATACGAAAGCCAGGATCGCCCATGGCCATCACCGTATCCAGCCGCTGGGTGTTGGGGGTGCGGTTGACGATCTGCACCGCCTGGGCAATGCGCTCGGCCACCTGCTGCCCGCCAAGGCGAGCGGTCAGTTCGCTATGGTTCAGCGAGAAGACCAGCACCACCGCCAACTGGGACAGCACCAATCCCAGCAGCAGCACCAGGACGGTCCGGCCCACCAGGGTCTCAGGGATCAAACGCTTCAAGACGCCACCTCGGCGGCAAACATATAGCCGCCGCCGCGCACCGTCTTGATCAGACGGGGCTCGCGGGGGTCATCTTCGACCTTACGGCGCAAGCGCATGACCTGGATGTCGATGGAACGATCAAAGGGCACCGCCGAGCGGCCCCTGGCCAGATCCAGCAGTTGGTCGCGGGTCAGCACCCGGCGGGGATGGGTGACGAAGGCATAAAGCAATTCCCATTCACCGGTGGACAAAGGCACTTCTTCCCCCGCCGTGTTGAACAACTGGCGCGAACCCACCTCCAGGCTCCAGCCTTCGAAGCGCAAGGACTCGCCTGCCACCGCCGCCGGAGTGGCCGCCGATTGGGCGCGGCGCAGCACCGCCTTGATACGGGCCAGAAGCTCACGCGGGTTGAAGGGCTTGGGCAGATAATCGTCGGCGCCCATCTCCAGCCCGACGATGCGGTCGGTATCCTCGCCCATGGCGGTCAGCATGATGACGGGGATGGTCGAGGTGGCCCGCAGGCGTCGGCACAGAGACAAACCATCCTCGCCGGGCATCATCAGGTCCAGCACCACCAGATCAATGGCCGAGCCGTCCAAGGCCTTCATCATCTCGACGCCATCCTTGGCGGAACTGACCCGAAGGCCATGTTTCACCAGGAAGCGAGACAGAAGATCGCGGATTTCGCGGTCGTCATCGACCACGAGGATATGGGCAGAAGCATTCTCGTTCATAACCGCAACTATAAATCTTACCGCGCAAAAGTGGCAGGAAATTAGGGTAACACCATGGTTTCCCAATCCCCCCCTGCGAAACAAACCGTTACCAAAAACACCTGTTTTCGACATCGGAGTGAAACCGAAGCCTGTTTGAATGACCAACATCGAATGAATGGTCGCAGATGCTGCTGATCGACAAACGGATCGATGCCCGCCCGCCTCTTCGGTGAGCATCGTAGCGCCCTCTTCCCCTCCCCAGACGCCCTTGGGGAAGGGGGCGCGCCCCAGTTTAAACCTTGTCCGGCAACCTCTTTGCCGGGCTGGGAAGCCTCCCTTCCCCTGTCCAGACGCCCTTGGGGAAGGGAGGTTATTCCCTTAATGCCGTCAGGCCTTCAGCCTGCCGTAAGTCCCTCAGCCTTAGCGCGGCCTCCGCCGCTTGGCTGCGGCCTCAATGGCCGCTGGAAAAGAGCGGACCGTCAGCCACCCCCTTCGCCCCCCTTTGAATCTCGATGCCGTTGCGGCTACCATCCCGTCAGGTCCCCCTGATGGATGCCCCCATGGCTCAGATTTTCCGCCGATTTCTCCTTTGCCTCTGCCTTGCCTGCGGCCTCACTCCCGCCCAAAGCCAAGCCGAGAGCCGCGATACTCTGACCATCGGCATCATCCAGTTCCCCTCGAACTTCAATCCGCTGATCGAGGGGATGGTGGCAAAGAACTACATCCTGGGCATGGCTTTGCGGCCCTTCACGGTTTACGACAAGGACTGGACCCTGGTCTGCATGCTCTGCACCAAGCTGCCGACCCTGGAGAACGGCATGGCCGTGCCCGAGACCCTGCCCGGCGGCCAGAAGGGTGTCGCCATCACCTATACCATTCAGCCCGAGGCCAAATGGGGCGATGGCGTCGCCGTGACCACCAAGGATGTGCTCTTCACCTGGGAGATCGGCAAACATCCCCAGTCGGGTGTCTCCAACGGCGACATGTTCCGCCGCATCCGCGCTATCGATGTGAAGGACGACAAGACCTTCACCCTGCATGTCTCGAAGCTGACCTTCGATTACAACGCCATCAACGACTTCCAGCTGCTGCCGGAACATCTGGAAAAGAAAGCCTTTGCCGAGCCGGCAGACTACCGCACCCACAGCCTTTACGACACCGACACCACCAACCCCGGCCTTTATATGGGCCCCTACCGCATCACCGAAGTGGCGCGTGGCCAGTATGTCGTGCTGGAGGCCAATCCCACTTGGTGGGGCCCCAAGCCTGCCTTCAAGCGCATCATCGTCAAGGCCATCGAGACCACCCCCTCCCTAGAGGCCAATCTGATTTCCGGCGGCATCGATATGATCGCCGGAGAGATCGGCTTCACCCTGGACGCCGCCCTGGCCTTCGAGACCCGGCACCGCCCGGAATGGAAGGTCATCTTCAAGCCCGGCCTGTCCTATGAGCATTTGTCCCTGAACCTGGACAATCCGGTCCTGGCCGACCGCCGGGTGCGCCGGGCCCTGCTGATGGCCTTGGACCGCCAGACCATGATGCATCAGATTTTCCAAGATAAGCAGGTGGTGGCCAATGGCCCGGTCAATCCCCTGGACTGGGTTTACGACCCCAGCGTCCCAAGCGTTCCTTATGATCCCGACAAGGCCGGGGCTCTGCTGGACGAAGTGGGTTGGACCAAGGGTCCGGACGGCATTCGCCGCAATCCCCAGGGCCAGAAGCTGACCCTGGAGCTGATGACCACCGCCGGACTGCGCAACCGCGAAGTCATGGAGCTGGTGATCCAGCAGGCCTGGAAGCGCCTGGGCGTCGAATCTTCCATCCGCAATCAGCCGGCCCGCACCTTCTTTGGCGAATCGGTGCTGCGCCACAATTTCCCCGCCACCGCCCTGTTCGCCTGGATGTCGGCCCCGGAAAGCGTGCCGCGCACCACCTTGCATTCCGACATGGTCCCCAGTGCCGCCGATAACTTCGCCGGACAGAATGTGGGGGGCTATCGCAGCCAAAAGATGGACGCTCTGATCGACGCCATCGAGACCGAGCTGAACCGCGACAAGCGCCGTGACCTTTGGAAGCAGCTTCAGGCCCTTTACGCCGAAGACCTGCCCGACCTGCCCCTGACCTTCCGCTCTGATCCCTATGTCCTGCCCATCTGGCTGAAAGGCGTAGAACCCACGGGACATCAGTATCCCACCACCCTATGGGTGGAGAGTTGGAGGGCCGAATAAAGTCAAGAGCCCCCTAGATGTTGTTTTTACTTGACGGATTCTCCTCTTGCGCCCCTACTACGCTGCATTGACCATTGGGGAGGGTAAGATGAAGCTGTATTATTTTCCCGGCGCCTGTTCACTGGCCGTGGATATCGCCCTGCGCGAAGCCGGCCTGACCTTCGATCTCGATAAGGTCGATCTGAAGGCCAAGACCACGGAAGCCGGTGAGGATTTCCGCAAGATCAACCCGCGCGGCTATGTTCCGGCCCTGCGCCTGGACGATGGCAGCCTCTTTACCGAAACCGCGCATATCCTGTTGTGGATCGGCCATCAGGTCCCGAAAAAGAAACTGCTGCCAGAGCTGGGCAGCCTTGGCTATTTCGCCGTCGTCGAATATCTGATTTTCATCGCCACCGAACTGCACAAGGGCTGCAGCCCGCTGTTCAACCCCCATACGCCGGAAGCCGTGCGCAATGCCGCCCGCGACACCCTGGCGTCGCGCATCGAGTGGCTGAACGACACCCTGGGCTCCAAGGCCTATCTGGACGGTGCCGATTTCTGCGTGGCTGACGCTTATCTCTTCACCATCCTGTCCTGGCTGCCGCGTCTGGGCTTTGATTATGCCCGTTGGCCGGCTTTGGAAAGCTATCTGTCCCGCGTCGGCAAGCGCCCGCAGGTGCAGGCCGCCCTGAAGGCCGAGGGGCTGGTTCCGGCTTAACCCGCCGGAACTTCCCCTTCCCGCCCATGGCCCGACATCTGGCGTTCCGACTTCTGCAAGGTGCTTTGCTCCTGCTGATCATGTCGGTGCTGGTGTACGGGCTGATGGGGCTGATGCCCGGCGACCCCATCGAACTGATGGCCGCCGGCTCGCCCTCTATGACTCCCGAAGATGTCGCCCGGCTAAAGGCCGTCTATGGCGTCGATCAGCCCTTGCTGACCCGTTACGGTCATTGGCTGGCGAGCGCCCTGTCCGGCGATCTCGGCTATTCCCGCCTGTCGGCCCGCCCGGTGGCCGAGACCCTGGCCGGGCCTTTGGGCCGCAGCGCCGGACTGATGGCCGGCAGCCTGACCCTGGCCCTGTTGCTGGCCCTGCCCGCCGGAGTCTGGGCGGCTCTACGTCAGGGACGCTTTGCCGACCACGCCCTCAATCTGGCAGCCTTCGCCGCCATTTCCCTGCCGGTCTTCTGGCTGGGGCTGCTGCTGATCATCCTCTTTGCCGTCACCCTGTCCTGGTTCCCCGCCTCGGGCGTCGAGACGGTGGGAGGGAGCAGCGGCCTGCTGGATCACCTTTGGCATATGGTCTTGCCAGTCTCGGCCCTGGCCCTGGCCAGCTTCGGCCATTATCTGCGCTATATGCGCTCGGCCATGATCGCAGCCTTGCGGGAAAACTGGATCAGGACCGCCAGGGCCAAAGGCCTTTCCACTTTCCAGGTGGTGCTGCGCCATAGCTTGAGGAACGCCTTGATCCCGGTGACCACCGTGCTGGCCCTGGACGTCGGCGCTTTGTTCTCGGGCGTTTTGGTGACGGAAACCGTCTTCGCCTATCCCGGCATGGGCAAACTGATCTTCGATGCGGTCATGGGCAACGACTATAATCTGGCCCTGGCAGCATTATTGCTGGCCACCGGACTGACCCTGCTGGGCAGCCTTTTGGCCGACATCCTTCAGTCGCTGCTGGACCCCCGGGTGAAGTTCGGATGAGCCGCCTGCTTAGACAGCCCGCCGCCATTCTCGGCATCATACTGCTGCTCCTGCTTGGCCTCGGGGCCTTGCTGGCCGGGCCGGTGGAAGGCTGGCTGGGGGCGGATTCCGAGAGCCTGGACCTGATGTCCATGCTGCTGCCGCCCAGCCTGTCCCATCCCCTGGGCACCGACGAGCTTGGCCGCGACATGCTGGCCCGGCTGCTGCGCGGTGGGCAGGTTTCCTTGCTGGTCGGCCTCTTGACCGCCGCCGCCGCCGCTGTGTTGGGCACTCTGGTCGGACTGACCGCGGGCTTACGCGGCGGCTGGGCCGATGCCCTACTGATGCGCCTGACCGACGGCGTGATCGCCCTGCCGCTGCTGCCGCTGCTGATCGTGCTGGGCGCCCTGGACCCGGCCAAGCTGGGGCTGCCGCCGGACTGGTTCCGCTCGGAAAGTGCCGGGCTCATCCGCATCGTCATCATCATCGCCCTGGTGGGCTGGACCACGGTGGCCCGGCTGGTCCGCGCCGCCACAAGGTCCCTGATGCAACAGGACTTCATCCGCGCCGCCCAGGCCTTGGGCGTGCCGCCGGGGCGGATGATGCTGCGCCATCTGCTGCCCAACGTCGCCACCCCGATCATCGTCGCCACCAGCCTGTCGGTGGGCAACATCATCCTGCTGGAAAGCGCCTTGTCGTTCCTGGGCCTTGGCGTCCAGCCGCCCATGGCCAGTTGGGGCAACATGCTGACCGGTGCCTTGCAGCAATTGTTCACCGCCCCCATGTTGGCGGTATGGCCCGGCAGCCTGATCTTCCTGACCGTCTTATCTTTCAACCTGCTGGGCGACGGCTTGCAAGAAGCCCTGGACCCCAGAGGACAATAAGTCATGTTCGGCCCCTCCCGCGCGCCAGAGATCAATCGCCCCGGCCTGCAATGGTTCAATACAGAAAAACCGCTGTCCCTATCCGATCTCAAAGGCCGGCTGGTGATCCTGGACTTTTGGACCTTCTGCTGCATCAACTGCATGCATATCCTGCCGATCCTGCGCCAGGTCGAAGAGGCCTTCCCCGACGAGGTCGCCGTCATCGGCGTTCATTCACCCAAATTCGCCGCCGAGCGCAAGGCCGCCAATGTGGAACAGGCAATACAGCGCTACGACGTCCGCCATCCCGTGGTCCATGATCCCTATATGTCGATCTGGGAGGATTATGCGGTGCGGGCTTGGCCGACCATGGTCTTCGTCTCGCCCGATGGCCGGGTCATCGGCCAGACCTCGGGCGAACCCAGCCCCGAAGCCTTGATGGCCGGTATCGCCGAGATGCTCCGCCAATTCCGCGAGGACGGAACCATCCACCCCGGACAGCCCTTCCTGGCCCAGCCGAGCCTTCCCGACAAGAAGCTGCTGTTCCCCGGCAAGATCAAATCTGCCGGAGATGGCCAATGGCTGGTGGCCGATGCCGGTCATCATCAGATCGTCCTGTTCGACGATTCCGGCAACGAGCTGCGCCGTTGGGGCAGCGGCCAAGCCGGATTGATCGATGGCGATGCCGAGCGGGCGTCGTTCCATTCGCCGCAAGGACTGGCCGCCGATGATCGCTTCATCTGGGTGGCCGACACCGGCAACCACGCCTTGCGCCGCATCGAGCGGGCCAGCGGCGCCGTCGCCACCATCGCCGGCAATGGCGGACGAGGCCCCATCCTGCGCGCCCCGGAACCGGCCCAGGGCAGCCAATTAGCCTCGCCCTGGGATATCGAACTGGCCAATGGAAACGTTTACATCGCCAATGCCGGCACCCATCAACTGGCAGTCTATCATCCCGCCAACGACCTTTTGGCCGTGGCAGCCGGAACCGGGGCTGAGAATTTACGCGACGGCCCCGCCACCCATGCCCTGCTGGCCCAGCCCAGCGGCCTGGCACTGCAGGGAAACAGTCTTTACTTTGCCGATTCAGAAACCTCGGCCATCCGCCGCCTTGATCTGGCCGAAGGCGATGTCGAGACCCTGGTGGGCCAGGGTCTGTTCGACTTCGGAGCCGAAGATGGTCCCTTCGAGAGGGCCCTGCTGCAGCACGCTCTGGGACTTGCCATCGACGAGGACGGCAGCATCCTGGTGGCCGACAGCTATAACGGCCTGATCCGCCGCCTCGATCCAACCAGCCGCCAAGCCACGACCATCGACATAGGCGCTTGCCGCGATGCGGTCTGTCTGCCCGCCGCCGAACCCGCCGGCATCGCCTTCGCCGGGCCGGGCCGGTTGTTGCTGTCCGACACCAACAACCACCGCATCCTTGAAATCAATCTAAAGAGTGGCACCTATGGCCGCTGGTCGAAATAAAGCGAAATTGTGACAGCTTTAAATTGTTCAACCCCATCTTCCAGGGTAAAGTGCTCCTGGGTTGAAGCGTCACAGGGTTGGGAGCGGACCATGGCAAGCAAGCCGCGCAGCGCCATTATTCATGACTTGGAAAATCACATGGCCACCAATGGCGGCGGTTTTGGCGACTGGTTCGTTGGCGTGACCGATGACCCTAAGCATCAACTATTCAGCGTGCATCGTCTGCGCAGCTCTGGCGATGCCTGGATTTCCCGCAAGGCCATCGACGATCTTCAGGCCGTCGAGGTCGAGGAATTCTTCCGCACCGTCAAAAAGACCAAGGGCGCTCCGGGCAAGACCTCGCTCAATCACGTCTTCGTCTATGCCTATCGGCTAAAGCCCCACACCAAGCCCTAGGCCCCTCGCACCTCATCACCCTTGATCAGAAGCAAGACCTGCAAAAATCATGGGGCTATGCTGGCCCGTGATTGTTGCACCCGAGGGGCGTGGCCGTTACCATCTGCGGCCTTGAGATGACGCGCCCTATTCCCACGGGCTGCGAAGGAGAGGATGGCATGAATTTCGACCAGTTCTTCGCCGATCGGATCGCCGAGCTTCGGCGCGAAGGGCGCTACCGCATTTTCGCCGATCTGGAACGCCAAGCCGGTGACTTCCCCCTAGCCAAGAACTACCGCGACGGCCATGTCCATGACGTCACGGTCTGGTGCAGTAACGACTATCTGTGCATGGGCCAGCATCCGACCGTGATCGCCGCCATGACCGAGGCCCTGCAGCGTTGCGGCGCCGGCGCCGGCGGCACCCGCAATATCTCGGGCACTAATCACTACCACGTGCTGCTGGAGGAAGAGCTGGCCGGCTGGAACCGCAAGGAAGCGGCCCTGCTGTTCAATTCCGGTTATGTGGCCAATCAGACCACGCTGATGACCCTGGGCAACCAGATCCCCGGCCTGATCATCTTCTCGGATTCCCTGAACCACAATTCTATGATCGAGGGCATCCGCCAGGGCAAAGCCCAGCGCAAGATCTGGAAGCATAACGACGTCGAGGACTTGGAGCGCTTGCTGGCCGAAGCCGATCCCAAGGCACCCAAGCTGATCGCCTTCGAGTCGGTCTATTCCATGGACGGCGACATCGGGCCTTTGGAAGCCATCTGTGATCTGGCCGACAAATACGGCGCCATGACCTATTGCGACGAAGTCCATGCGGTCGGCATGTATGGCCTGACCGGCTCGGGCGTCTGCGAGCGCGACGGGGTTCTGGACCGTGTCACCATCATCCAGGGCACCTTGGCCAAGGGCATTGGCGTGGTCGGCGGCTATATCGCCGCCACTCACAGCCTGATCGACTTTGTCCGCAGCTTCGGCCCCGGCTTTATCTTCTCGTCGGCCCTGCCGCCGGCCATCGCCGCCGGCGCTCTGGCCAGCATCCGCTATCTCAAGGACCACAACGAGATCCGCGAACGCCATCAGGAGCGCGCCGCCACCCTGAAGCGCCGCCTGAACGCAGTCGGCATTCCCATGCTGCCCTCGGTCTGCCACATCGTGCCGGTGATCGTCGGCGACGCCGCCCTTTGCAAGCAAGCCTCGGACGATTTGCTGCGCCGTCACAACATCTATGTGCAGCCGATCAATTACCCCACCGTCCCGGTGGGCACCGAACGCCTGCGCATCACCGCCACGCCGCTGCATGACGACACCATGATGGAGCGTCTGATCGCCGCCCTGGTGGATGTCTGGAGCACGCTTGGCATCAAAAAGGCCGCCGAATAGGCAGCCTGGGAAACAAGAAGGCCGCCAAATTGGCGGCCTTTCTTCTTTCAGACTTTGCCCGGCGACCTATTCGCTCGCAGAACCATCGTCACCTTCATCGACGGTGATCGGCACGCCCGGCTGATGCTTGGAATTGCGGATGGCCAGGGCCGATTTCACATGGCTGATGTTGGGAGCCGCCGTCAGCTTGGTGGTCAGGAAGCGCTGGTAGGAATCCCAGTCCTCGGCAACGATCTTCAGCAGGAAGTCGGTCTCTCCGGCCAACATGTGACATTCGCGGACCTCGGGCCAGCCCTGGACCAACTCCTCGAAGGCCTTAAGGTCGGCCTCGGCCTGACTGTTCAGGCCCACATGGGCGAAGACCGTGACGTTGAAGCCCAAAGCCACCGCATCCACCTCGGCATGATAGCCTTTGATGTATCCGGCTTCTTCCAGGGCGCGCACGCGGCGCAGGCAGGGCGGCGCCGAAATTCCGGCCCGCCGGGCCAGATCGACGTTGGTCATGCGGCCGTCGGCCTGCAAATCCTGCAGGATGCGCCGATCGATGCGGTCGAGCTTGACCCGCTGCATATCTACTTAAACTCCAAAATCCTGCCTGCTTGAGTAATTATATTACAGAGCCATCCGCCCCCCGCCAAGCCCTCAATATCGTCATTCACGCATGGGCCTCTGCAAAACCCTTTATCATCAAAGGGTAATGTTGTTTTAAGAGTCAAAATCATTTGATTTGAGACGATTCGACCCCAGTTTATAATTGGTTGAAACTTGCAAGCGGCCCCGACCGCGCTTACATTCGCCTCATCCCGATTCCTACAGGAGCACCATCCATGACCACTCTGGTTACCCAGGCCGCCCCGGATTTCACCGCTTCGGCCGTCATGCCCAACAACGAGATCAACCCCAGCTTCAATCTGAAGAGCTATCTGGCTGGCTCGTACGGTCTGGTGTTCTTCTACCCCCTCGACTTCACCTTCGTCTGCCCCTCCGAGATCCTGGCCCACGACCACCGTCTGGCCGCCTTCGCCGAGAAGAACGTCAAGGTCATCGCCGTTTCCGTCGACAGCCAGTTCACTCATCTGGCCTGGAAGAACACTCCCGTCGAAAAGGGCGGCCTGGGCAACGTCCAGTTCCCCATGGTCGCTGACCTGACCAAGGACATCGCCAAGGCCTATGGCGTGCTGCTGCCCGGCGGCGTCGCTCTGCGCGGCACCTTCCTGATCGACAAGAACGGCATCGTCCAGTTCGCCCATGTCAACAACCTGCCCCTGGGCCGCAATGTGGACGAGGCTCTGCGCCTGGTCGACGCTCTGCAGTTCAATGAAGAGCATGGCGAGGTTTGCCCCGCCGGTTGGCAGAAGGGCAAGGCTGGCATGAAGGCCAATCCGGAAGGCGTGGCCTCCTATCTGGCCGAGCACGGCAAGGCCCTGTAATCAGGACCGCCTAAGGCTTACGGGGCGCCTGCGTCAGTCGGCGCCCCGTTTTCCTTTACCGAGCCTGCGGACGGCTTTAAGCTCCGCACCGTAAGATTTCCCCCAAAGGCAGGGTACGACGACGATGGCCAATATCCACACCAAGGTTCTGATTCTCGGCTCCGGCCCGGCCGGCTGCACCGCCGCTATTTATGCCGCGCGCGCCAATCTTTCTCCGGTCCTGGTGGCCGGTCTGCAGCCCGGCGGGCAGCTGACCATCACCACCGACGTCGAGAATTATCCCGGCTTCGCCAGCGCCGTTCAGGGCCCCTGGCTGATGGAACAGATGCAGGCCCAGGCCGAGCATGTGGGCGCTCAGTTCCTCTATGACACCATCCTCAGCGTCGATCTGTCCAAGCGTCCTTTCGTCGCCGTCGGCGATTCGGGCGACACCTATTCCGGTGACACCCTGGTGATCTGCACCGGTGCCACCGCCCGCTGGCTGGGCATGGAAAGCGAGCAGAAATACTCCGGCTTCGGCGTTTCCGCTTGTGCCACCTGCGACGGGTTCTTCTTCCGTGGCAAGGAAGTCGCCGTCATCGGCGGCGGCAATTCGGCGGTCGAGGAAGCCATCTATCTGGCCGGCATCGCCTCGAAGGTCACTTTGATCCATCGCCGCGATTCCTTGCGCGCCGAAAAGATCGCCCAGGACCGGCTGTTCGCCACCCCCAATGTGTCCGTGATCTGGGACAGCGTCCCCGACGAAATCCTGGGCGAAGACAATCCGCCCGGCGTCACCGCCATCCGCCTGAAGAACGTCAAGACCGGCGCTTTGTCCGAGCTGAAGGTGGACGGCGTCTTCATCGCCATCGGCCACAGCCCCAATACCGAGATGTTCAAAGGCCAGATCGAGCTGGATTCCGAGAACTACATCATCACCAAGGCCGGGACCACCCAGACCAACGTTCCCGGCGTCTTCGCCGCAGGCGATGTGCAGGATAAAATCTTCCGTCAGGCCGTCACCGCCGCCGGAACCGGCTGCATGAGTGCCCTGGAAGCAGAACGTTTCCTCACCCACCATGGACATACCGCTTAAGTCACGGCAGAATGGTCCCTGGGGAACACACTTCGGGTGCCAGGCCGCATCCGAAGCGTAGGGAATGAATCGGCCCGGGCGACTGGAAAGAGCATGGATTGGGATAAGCTGAGAGTGTTTCATGCCGTGGCGGAAGCCGGCAGCTTCACTCATGCAGGGGAAACGCTGAATCTCAGCCAGTCGGCGGTCAGCCGTCAGATCAGCGCACTTGAGGAAAGCCTCAATGTGCCGCTGTTCCATCGGCATGCCCGCGGATTGATTTTGACCGAGCAAGGCGAACTGCTGTTCCGCACGGCGCGGGACGTCTTCGCCAAGCTGGCCATGACCGAGGCCCAGCTCTCGGAAAGCCGCGAACGCCCGCAAGGTCCGCTGAAGGTCACCACCACCGTCGCCTTCGGCACCCTGTGGCTGACCCCGCGCGTCCGCGAATTCCTGGAGCTTTATCCGGAAATCCAAATGACCATGGTCCTGGATGACGGCGAGCTTGATCTGGCCATGCGCCAGGCCGACGTCGCCATCCGCATGATGCCGCCCCGCCAGCCCGATCTGGTGCAGCGCCATCTGATGCCCATGCATTACAACGTCTATGCCGCCCCGGAATATCTGAAGCAATACGGCGTGCCCAAATCCAACGAGGATTTGGACAACCACCGCATCATCGTCTATGGCGATGATTCCCGCCCGCCGGTGGGCAATGTCAATTGGCTGCTGGAAGCTGGTGCGCGCCCCGAAGCCCCGCGCCGCCCGGTGCTGAAGGTCAACAATATCTATGGCATCTTCCGCGCCGTTCAAAGCGGCTTAGGGATCGCCGCCCTGCCCGACTATTTCTCGCGCGAGGCCGACAATCTGGTGGAAATCCTGCCCGAACTGCGCGGCCCCAGCTTCGACGCCTATTTCGTCTATCCGGAAGAGCTGCGCCATTCCAAGCGCATCGCCGTGTTCCGCGACTTTCTGATCAAGAAAATCGCCGACCAAGCCGAAAAGCTGCTGCCCCTGCCGGCCTGAGCCCCTTACAGCTGCTTACCTGGCTATGAGCGCACTGCATGACGGCATTCCGCATCGTCTGTGGTCGCAGTCGCGTAAATCCCTTAAACATCTTCTCAGCAAGCGCTGCATTGCAGCACTCGCAAGAGATTGGATGTGCTAATTTCAGCCGT
>Ga0302193_10002959_pt1 | contig 13844 bp, 12 predicted proteins | sample II_Bog_E3_3_FD_200228 | JGI IMG/M metagenome (GOLD analysis project Ga0302193, IMG submission 200228) | Peat permafrost microbial communities from Stordalen Mire near Abisko, Sweden - II_Bog_E3_3 | ecosystem: Environmental > Terrestrial > Soil > Wetlands > Peat | place: Sweden: Abisko...
GGCTGCCTCGCGGAAGAAGGCCTCCACCACAGGATCGACCACCAGCCGCCCCCTGCGCACCGCCCTGGCCCGATAGACCGGAATGGCCAGACGATCCGCCGTCCAAAACAGCCACTGGCGGGCCTCGAGGGGGTATTCTCCCTCGAAATGGCCATAGCGCACCGCCAGCCATTCCAAAATCGCCCCCGACTGAGACAGCACCGGACCATCCTCGACGGCCAGAACCGGCACCTCGCCAAAGCGATTGAGGGCCAGATGGTCGGGCGATTTCTGCACCCGCTTGGAAAAATCCACGAAGCGATAGCGATAGGGCAACCCTAGAAACGACAGGGCCAAGGCCACTTTATAGACCGGACCCGAGGTGGGGGTTCCATAGAGCGTCAGATTGTCAGACATCCATTCCTCTGTTCTGGCAAGGTGGACCGCAGGGCGGCAGGGGGGGTGATATTAAGTCTAATTTCTACTAGAGCACAGATTCTAAATTCACCATACTGCCCCAATGTTTTTGCAATCAAGCCCATAAGGTACAACCAAAGAATGGCAAATATAGCTCTGAAGGACGCCGAAGCCTTGGCTTTCCAGGCCCTTGCAGCCTCGCGGATCGCCCCTCATATCGCCTTGAGCGTGGCCCAGGCTCTGGTCGCCGCGGAAGCCGACGGGCTGGCCTCCCACGGTTTGCTGCGACTGCCCTATTACGCCGATCAGGCTTTGGCGGGAAAGGTGGACGGTTTCGCCGAACCCACTCTGGAACGTCCCGCCGCCTCGCTGGCCCGCATCGACGCCCATGACGGCTTTGCCTTTCCCGCAATTACCCTGGCTCTGTCCGAAGGCACTTCCATCGCTCGCGAGACCGGCATCGCCGCCGTCGGCATCGGCAATTCCCATCACAGCGGCGTCATGGGCTTTCATGTGGAGGCAGCGGCGGCACAAGGCTTTCTCGCCCTGGCCTTCACCAACAGTCAGGCCGCCATCGCCCCCTGGGGCGGCAAGACCGCCCTGTTCGGCACCAATCCCATCGCCTTCGCCACGCCCAGGCGCAGCGGTCTGCCGGTGGTCATCGATCTGTCGGTCAGCAAGGTAGCCCGGGGCAAGGTGATGGTGGCCCGAAGCAAGGGCGAGCCCATTCCCCTGGGCTGGGCTCTGGATGTCGAGGGCAATCCCACCACCGACGCCGATGCCGCCATGGCCGGAACCATGGTCCCCGTCGGCGACGCCAAGGGAGCCTGTCTGGCCCTGATGGTCGAGATTCTGGCCGCTGGTCTGACCGGAGCCAACTTCAGCTATCAGACCAGCTCCATGTTCGACATCAAGGGCCCGCCGCCGCATCTGGGGCAGTTATTCATAGTCATCGATCCGCAAAGGCTGGGGGGCGAAGACTTCCTGGACAGGATCGACAGTCTGGCCTCGGCCATCCTCGCCCAACCCGGCACCCGCCTGCCCGGCGACAACCGCCTGATCGCCCGCCACAAGGCGCAAAGCCAGGGGCTCGAGCTGCCAGACAGCCTGATTGCAGACTTGGAACGCCGAGCCACCTCATGATCAAAGCCTCGGTTTGTCCCCATGACTGCCCCAGCGTTTGCGCCCTGAATGTAGAGGTCACCGACGAAGGCAAGATCGGCAGGCTCCATGGGGCCGAGCAGCCTTACACAGCAGGAATCATCTGCGCCAAGGTGGCCCGCTATGCCGAGCGGGTCCATCACCCCGACCGCCTGACCACTCCGCTGAAGCGAACCGGCCCCAAGGGCAGCGGCAGCTTTACCCCGATTGCTTGGGACGAAGCCTTGGACATAATTGCCGCCAGGTTCTTGAAGGCCACGGCCCAGTTTGGCTCCGAGGCCGTCTGGCCCTATCACTATGCCGGCACCATGGGTCTGGTTCAGCGGGAAAGCATCAAGCGGCTGCGCCATAGCCTGAATTATTCCGGCATGAAGGAAACCTTCTGCGTCACCATCGCCGATGCCGGATGGAATGCCGGTGTAGGTGCCAAACGGGGCGTGGACGCTCGCGAGATGGCCCAATCCGATCTGATCGTCATCTGGGGTGGCAATCCGGTTCATACCCAGGTCAATGTGATGACCTGGCTGCAAAAGGCCAAGCGCGAACGCGGGGCCAAGGTGGTGGTAATTGATCCCTACCGCACCGCTTCGGCGGAAAAGGCCGACCTGCATCTGGCCCCTCGACCCGGCACTGATGGGGCCCTGGCCTGCGCGGTGATGCATGTGCTTTTCGCCGAAGGCTATGCCGACCGCGATTATTTAAGCCGTTACACCGATCATCCCGCCGGTCTGGAATCCCATCTGGCCGAGCGCGGGCCCAACTGGGCCGCCGCCATCACCGGCATTCCGGCTGAAGACATCCTGGCCTTCGCCCATCTTTATGGCAGCACCAAGCGCAGTTTCATCCGCGTCGGCTATGGCTTCACCCGTCATCGCAATGGTGCCGCCGCCATGCATGCGGTCACTTGCCTGCCCGCGGTTAGCGGAGCCTGGGCCCATCTGGGCGGCGGCGCTTTGTTCGGCCAGGGCCAGATTTACGGCCTGAAAAGCTGGTTGCTGGATGGCAGCGATCTGCGCGATCCCTCCATCCGCATCATGGATCAATCTCGCGTCGGCGCGGTGCTGACCCATGACCCTCAGGATCTGCAAGGTGGGCCGCCGGTCAAGGCCATGCTGATCCAGAACACCAACCCCATGGCCGTCGCCCCTGACAGCCGCCGGGTCCGCCAGGGCTTTTCCCGCGAAGACCTGTTCGTCTGCGTCCACGAGCAATTCATGACCGAAACGGCCCTGATGGCCGATATCGTCCTGCCGGCCACCACCTTTCTGGAGCACGACGACATCTATCGGGCCTCTGGCCATACCTTCCTGCAATTGGCCCGGGCGGTGATCCCGCCGGTGGGAGACAGCCGCCCCAATCATTACGTCAACCAGCAACTGGCCCGCCGCCTGGGGGCAATCCATCCCGGCTTCGAGATGACCGAATGGGAATTGATCGACGCCGTGCTGAAGGAATCCGGCAAGCCTGGAGCCGATACCCTAGCCGATTCCCGTTGGCTGGATTGCGCTCCGCCGTTTGAGACCGCGCATTTCCTCGATGGCTTTCCCCACAAGGATGGCCGCTTCCATTTCGCCCCCGATTGGTCGGCCCTGGGGGCCAACCATGCAGGCATGCCGCCCCTGCCCGATCACATGGAGGCGATGGACGCCCCCTCCCCCGAAAAGCCCTTCCGGCTGGTGGCGGCTCCAGCGCGGAATTTCCTCAACAGCAGTTTCACGGAAACACCTTCGGCGCAAAAGGCCGAGAAACGCCCGACCCTGCTGATCCACGCCAAGACCTGCGAAGACCTGGGCCTGTCCGATGGCGACATCATTACCATCGGCAATAACCAAGGCGAGGTGACCCTGCATCTGCGCCCCACCACCGGGCTCGATCCAAGGACACTGATCGTCGAGGGTATTTGGCCCAATCATGCCTTTATCGGCGGCCTTGGCATCAACAGCCTGACCAGCGCCGAACCCGCCGCCCCGGCGGGCGGAGCCGTGTTCCATGATACGGCGGTATGGCTGCGCAAAGTCCAAGCCTGAAACCTGCGCGTGGATTTCCACAACACCCTTCGCCAGATATAACACATAAAAATTTTGCCCTTTAAAAATCTATTATCTACTATATTTTATCATTAATTGTCCGTTTCAACAGATGAGCCTCCATGAGCAGTTCGCAAGCGGTCTATGATCTTCAGCCTGAAGCCATCCTGGCGCCGCCGGCCCGCAAGCGCTGGCTTCAGCGTCGGGGCGTGCTGCCGGCTCTGTCCTGGGCTTTTCCGGTCCTGCTGCTCGTCGTTTGGGAAATTGCCGCCCGCAGCGGCTGGCTGTCGCCCCACATCCTGCCCGCCCCCAGCAAGGTCGCCATCACCGGCTGGAGTCTGACCATCAGCGGTCGGTTGATCAGTGATCTGGCAGTCAGTCTGGCCCGCGCCGCCTCGGGCTTCGCGCTTGGCGGCTCGGTCGGGTTTTTGCTGGGGCTGATCGTCGGATTCTCCAAGGTGGCCGGAGCACTGATCGACCGCCCCGTGCAGATGATCCGCGCCGTTCCTTTCCTGGCCATGCTGCCCCTGGTGATCGTCTGGTTCGGCGTCGGCGAAAGCCAGAAGGTCTTCATGGTGTCGTTAAGCGTGGCCTTTCCCATCTATATCAACACCACCCTGGGCATCCGCCAGATCGACCCCAAGCTACTGGAACTGGGGCGGGTGCAAAACCTGGGGAAGTTTGAGATGGTCCGCAGGATCATCCTGCCCGGAGCCTTGCCCTCGATCCTGACCGGCATCCGCTATGCCCTGGCCAGCGCCTGGCTGGCTTTGATCGTGGCGGAAACCGTTGGCTCCAACGCCGGCATCGGCTTCCTGGCCATCGACGCCCGCGAGTTCCTGCGCACCGATGTGATTGTGCTGACCATCCTGATCTATGCCGGCATCGGCGTCGCCGCCGACTCCCTGGCCCGAGCCTTGGAGTCTGTGCTGCTGTCCTGGCATCCGAACTATGCTTCGGAGGGCAATAAGTGATCGCCGTCAATGCCATAGGACTCAGCCGCTCCTACGGCGAGCGGGCGGTGCTGAACCGCGTGAACTTGCGCATCGAAAGCGGCGAATTCGTCGCCCTTTTGGGGGAAAGCGGCTGCGGCAAGACCACCTTGCTCAGGGCGCTGGCCGGGCTGGACGGCATCCAGACGGGACGGATTGACCTGCCGGGACGAACCGCCGTGGTCTTCCAGGAACATCGCCTGCTGCCCTGGCAAAGGCTGTGGCAAAACGTCGCCTTGGGCCTGAAGGGCAGCAATGTCCGCGAGCTTGCCGAAGCCGCCCTGACCGAAGTGGGACTGGGCAGCCGCCTGGACGATTGGCCGCGCACTCTGTCCGGCGGCCAAGCCCAGCGTGTCGCCCTGGCCCGCGCCCTGGTGCAGGAGCCAAAGCTTCTGCTGCTGGACGAACCCTTCGCCGCCCTGGATGCCCTGACCCGGGTGAAGATGCACAATCTGGTCAAAGTCCTGGTGGCGAAACACCGCCCCGGCGTCCTTCTGGTCACCCACGATGTCACCGAGGCCGTTGCCCTGGCCGACCGCATCCTGGTCATGCGCAATGGCACTATCGCCTCGGACTATGCCGTCTCGGCCGATACCGACGGCAAGGCCTTGCATCAATCCCTGCTCGCCGAATTGGGCGTTGCCAATTCCATCGATTAAGTCCCAAACCGGAGCCGCCATTCCCATGCCCCACGACATCCTCATCCCCTCCCGCCGTCGATTCATGACCCTGCTGGGTGGGCTGGGGCTGGCGGCTGCCGCTCCTCTGACCACCTATGGCCGCACCACGGATAAAGTCCGCCTGACCTATGGACGCGGCGGTCTGACCTTGATCGCCAAGGAACGGGGCGAGTTGGACAAGCGGCTGGCAGCCCAAGGCATCACGGTGGAATGGATCGGTCCCTTCCCCAATCATGCGCCCTCTCTTCAAGCCGTGATCGGCGGCAGCGCCGATTTCAGCTTCGGCGGCTCGACCACTCCGGCCTTTGCCGCACTTCTGTCGGGCGCGCCTTTGGTCTTCACCCAGTTCTTTCAATATACCCCCCGCTCCACCGCCATCATCGCCCGCAAGGATGGCGGCATCGACAAGGTCCCCGATCTGGTGGGACGCACGGTCGGCGTCAATCGCTCTGGCCTGGGGGAATTCCTGCTGATCGCCGCCTTGGAAAAATACGGCATCGACCGATCGAAGGTGAACGTCATCTATCTGAACCCGCCCGATGCCTCGTCAGCCCTGGCGGCGGGGAAGATCGACGCCTGGTCCATGTGGAGCCCCGCCGTCGACATCGCCCGTGTCGAGTACGAGGCCAAGGAGATCTTCAATGAAGGCAAGGACCTGAACTTCGCCGTGGATTACAGCTCGTTCCTGGTCTCCGAAGATTTCGCCGCCAAGAACCCCGACCTGATCCGCGCCGTCAATGCCGCCTATGCCGTCGAAGGGGCCTGGGCCTCGGCCAATGCCGGCGAAGCCGAACTGATGACCCAACGCGCCGGACAGTACAAAGACGAGGTTCGGGACTATTTCATCCATCTGAACCGCCAGTACCGCTTTTACGACGTGACCGACACCGGCTTCGTCAACAGCCTGCAAGTCGCCGCCGATTGGCTGACCCAGCGCAATATCCTGGCCTCACCCGTTACCGTCTCGCAGCATCTTGCCAAGCTGAAGGCGTAAGAGGCCGTCCCTAACGGCTCCAAGGAACCAATCGCTCCCCCAGATTGCGCACCACGATATCCAGCACAAGGCCGGTCAGGCCGATGGAGAGCATTCCCACCACCACGATGTCGGTGCGAAGCAGCGTGCGGGCGTCGTTGATCAGGAAGCCCAGGCCGCTGCTGGCTCCCACCAGTTCCGCCGCCACCAGAGCCATCCAGCCGGTGCCCAAGGCAACGCGGACACCCGTCAGGATATGGGGCAAGGACTGCGGCAACACCACCCGCAGCAAGATCCGCCAAGAGCCTGCCCCCAGGGTATAGGCGGCTTCCAGCATGTCGTTTTCCACCAGCCGCACCCCCGCCGCCGTATTGACCAGCAGCGGGAAGAACATGCCCAGGAAGATGATGAACTGGTTCTGGGCGTCGCCTAAGCCGAACCACAGGATCGACAGAGGAATCCAGGCCAACGGCGGGATGGGCCGCAAGACCTCGACGATGGTGTAAAGCTGACGGTTCACCCCCGGCCACCAGGCCATGGCGATGCCGATGGGAATGGCGCTGGAGGAAAAGACCAGGGCCGTCAGCTCGCGGCGCAGGCTGGAGAACAGATGGCCCTCCAACTCGCCGTCGATGATCAGCTCCCAGCCGGTGACGGCGATATCCGAGGGCGGCGGGAACAGCAAAGCGGCGTCCGGGTTCCAGGCGGGCAGCAAATGGGCGCTCACCCATTGCCACACCACCAGCAGAACCGCCAGCAAGGTCAGGGGCCTGACCTTGCGCCATAATGCTCTGATCACGGGTTATAGACCTTACCGGCAAAGCTCCAGGGCTTGACCAGATCGCCGGCCACAGGAAAGGGCTGCGGCGCCGTGCCGGTGGATTGATTGAAATAGGGCGGATAGGGCACATGCCCCACCTTGCCCGGCCAACCCGCGGGGAAATAGATCGGCTGGCTGGGGATCGCCCAGCCCAGCTTGGTGACCGATTTGCGGATGAACTCCGGGTTATAAGTAGCTGCATAATCAGCATTGCTGATCTCGCGGGTCAGGCGCTTGCGCTCCTTCAGCCAAGTGCGGATGCGTTCCGACTCGGCGGCCCAGAACTCGGGATTGGGCACCAGGAAGGTCGGCTTGAACAGCAGCACGTTCTGGGCCAGCTGATTGGTCAGGAAACCTTCGGGGATCGCCTTCAGGGCAGGATCTTCCTTGAGGAATTTCACCGCTTCCTCGGGGTGACGACGCACCCACAGCACGGCCTCGAGGTAGGAATCCGTCAGGGCCTGGACCACGTCGGGGGCATTGTCCACCAGCTCCTGGCGGATGAAGCCGACGCCTTCATAGATGCTGTAAGGATGGCTGGTATCGATGGCCCGTCCGGTCTTGCGCTCCTCGGTGATCAGAGACGCCGTATGGTCCCAAGGCACCACCGCCGCCACGCCCTTGGGCAGCTGGGTCTGCTCGGCCAAAGGCATGTTCTTCAAGATCACGTCGGTGCCGATACGCAGGCCGTTGGCTTGGGCCGCCGCCTGGAAATAGAACTCGGCCGACGAACCGGTGACCAGCCCGATAACCGCCGGCTCCTTGCCGTCACGCAGGTCGGTGAGGCTATGCAGGGGCGAATCGTTGGGCACGATCACTTCGTGGGTCAGCAGCGGATAATTGAGGATGCCCTTCACCGGCACCTTGCGATCCACCAGCGAGTGATAGGGGAAATTGCCGCTGCCGCCGAACTGGATGCGTCCCGCCGTGAAGGCCTCGATCAGCTCGGGCCCCGACAAGAAGCCCTGCAGCTTCTGCTCGACGCCGCGCTTGGCCAACAGGCCCAGCCGGTCGACGGCGATATTGATGGCGTTATGCCCAGTCCAGGGCGACTGGAAACCGATGGTCAGGGGCCACCAGTCCTTGTCCTTCAGCCAAGCGATGGATTTATCCGAGACCTTCTCATAGGGTTGGTTCCAGCCCCAATCGGCGGGCTGATCGTCGGCGGCCCAGACGGACTTCGGCAATCCCACCGACAGGCCGATGGCAGTGCCGCCCAGCAGTTGGAGGAAACGGCGGCGAGACGGAGCGGACAAGGTCATAAAGGCTCTCCAAGTAAGATCAAGTGCGCCCCTTCCAGGGGACAAGACGGATTTCCAGCCAACGCATGGCCAGATCGAAGCTATAGGCAATGGCGCCGATGACGACGATGCCCACCACCATGATGTCGGTGCGCAGAAAGCTGGAGGCATTGAGCACCATCTGGCCCAGGCCCTGCTGGGCGGCCACCATTTCGGCGGCGACCAGGGTGCTCCAGCCGAAGCCCAGGCCGATGCGCATGCCGGTCAGGATATCGGGCAATGCCGCTGGCAGGATCACATGGAAGAACACCTGGCGGCGGCTGGCCCCCATGGAATAGGCGGCATGCAATTGCTCGATGGCCACCGAGCGCACTCCGGCGCGGGCGGACAAAGCCAGAGGCGCGAAGATGGCCAGGGTCAACAGCACCAGCTTCTGGGTCTCGCCGATGCCAAACCAGATCACCGTCAGCGGCAGATAGGCCAAGGGCGGCAGCGGGCGATAGAACTCGATGATCGGATCCAAGGCGCTGCGCACCAGCCGGCTCACCCCCATGGACAGGCCGATGGGAATGGCGGTCAGGGCCGCCAGGACGAAGGCGAACACCACCCGACCCAAGCTGGCGGCGGCATGTTCGACCAAGGTGCCACCGGTGACGTCACCGTTATTCAGGGACAGGAATGTCTGAAAGACCTTTACCGGTCCCGGCAGAAACAACGGCGGCACCCAACGGAATTCGGCGGATGCCCACCACAGGGCCAATAGGACCAGACCGCAGGTGGCCGTCACCCAAGGCAGATTGCCCAGGGCCGGAGGGCCAAAGGGATTGGTGGGGGACTTAGGCGTGACTGACATGAACCGCCTGCAGCACATCTTCACGGACGCGGATGAAGTCGGGATGAGATTTGACGGCGCGGGCGTCGCCCTGCTCCAGATAACGGCGGCAGAAATCCAGCTCGGCGCGATGAACGATGCGGCCCGGACGGGGCGAGAAGACCAGCAGATGCGAGCCCAGGAATACCGCTTCTTCGACGGAATGGGTGATAAAGAAGACCATCTTGCGGGTCTTATCCCAAATCTTCAGCAGCAGTTCCTGCATGGCCTCGCGGGTGAAGGCGTCCAGAGCCCCCAAGGGCTCGTCCATCAGCAGCACGTCGGGGTCGGAGGCCAGGGCGCGGGCGACGCCGACCCTTTGTTGCATGCCGCCGGACAATTGGTACACCGGGTGACTTGAGAATTCCTCAAGTCCCACCAGGGACAGGGTTTCCATGGCCCGCTCGCGCCGCTCCTTCTTCGAGATGCCGCGCATACGCAGGGCGAACTCGACGTTCTCGGCCACATTCAGCCAGGGAAACAGGGCATGCTTTTGAAAGACCACGCCACGATCGGCACCGGGGCCGGCGATGGATTTGCCGTTAAGGCGAACCTCTCCGGCGGTCGGGCGCAGAAAACCGGCGATGCTGTTGAGCATGGTGGTCTTACCGCAGCCCGACGCCCCCAGAGCGACCCAGAACTGGCCGTCGGACATGGAAAAGGATACCCCGCCCAAAGCCTGGACGTCCTGACCGTCCGGAGACGTAAAGCGGACAGACAGATTATCGACGTCAAGGGTGGTCATGGTCGGGGTATCCCTACTCTGTTACTTAGCCAACGCCTTTTGGGCGTAGGTCGGGTTGACGAAGGCCGAATAGTCGGGCAGCAGCTCGGTGATCCGGCCCTGTTCCTTCAGAAACTGCGCGGTGAAGAGCAGAGCCTTGGCCGCGCCGCCGTCCTTGCCGCCACCCAGCCATTTGGCCGAGATTTGCTCTTCCAGGGTCGGGAAGCCATAAAGGGCCAGACCGGCGGGAATATCCTCGGGCTTGCCGCCGGTGACCTTGGCGATGGCGGCGATTTCCGGGCTGGTGACGGTCCATTTGGCCTTTTCCTGGCGATAACGCTCGTCGGCAGCGGCGATGGCCTTGACGAAGGCGGTCACGAACTCAGGATTTTCCTTGGCGAACTTCTTGTTCACGACGATGCCGTCAAAGGTGGACTTTCCCCAGGACGAGAGCTCGCCCGAGGTAATCAGCACCTTGCCGGTCTGCTTGATCTTGGACAAAGCCGGGTCCCAGACGAAAGCGCCATCGATGTCGCCCCGTTCCCAAGCAGCGGCGATTTCCGCCGGGCGCAGGTTGACAACCTGCACATCGCCCGGCTTCAGGCCGAACTGCTCCAGGGCGAACAGCAGATGGAAATGAGAGGTGGAAACGAAGGGGGTGGCGATCTTCTTGCCCTTCAGATCCTGCGGCGAGACGATGCCCGAGCCATTGCGGACCACCAAAGCTTCAGCAGAAGCAATGTCTTCCAGAATCCAGAACAGCTCGACATCGACGCCTTGGCTCAAGCCGGCGGCGATAGGGCTCGATCCAGCCTCGCCGATGGCCACGTCCCCCGAGGCCAAAGCCCGGATGACATCGGCACCACCGCCGAACAGCTTCCAATTGATCTTCCAGCCGGTGGCCTTTTCGACCTCCTGGTTGACGATGGCGACGCGCAAGGGATTCCACATGTCCTGATGCGCGATGGTCACTTCCTTGGCCTGGGCCGAAGCCCCGGCCAGCAGACCCAGTCCGACTGTCATGACGGCCGCAAGTTTATGAATGAAATTCATACCCCACTCCTTACTATGAATTAGATTCAGGCTTTCGGCCCATGGTCGCGCACCGCCGAGACCCGTTCGCCCCAACGACTGTTGGGGTAATAGTCCCAGACGGCGTGATGCCAGGTCGCCCAGTTGTCCCACAGCAGCAGAGTGTTGGGTTCCCAATGGACGCGGGTCTGGAAGGAGAGGTTCGAGATGACGTGCTTGTAGAGCAGTTGCAGGATGGCATCGCTCTCAAGGCGCGGCAGTTGCACGATGTGAGTGGTGAAGCTGGGATTGACGAACAGGAACTTGCGCCCGCTCACCGGATGGGTCGCCACCACCGGATGTTCCGACGCCGGGAAAGAAGCATCGGCAGCCGGCTTGGCGCCATAGCCGGCGGTCCAGCCCTCGGCGCCGTCGTGGATGGCGGTCAGGCCGTCGAGGAATTTCTTGAGCGGCTCGGATAAAGAATCATAGGCCAGCTGAAGATTGGCGAAGGCCGTATCACCGCCGCCGCCTTCCGGCAATTCCAGAACCCGTAGGAACGAGGCCCAGATGGGATGGGGGTCGCAGCTGACATCATTGTGCCAGCCGTCGCCGGCGGTATTGCGGGACTCGCGACCCGTCTTCCAGGCCAGCACCTCGGGGTCACGCTTCTCGGACGAAAAGGCCCTGGCGCCGCCCAGGATATGGCTGTGCAGGCTGCCGAAATGACGAGCGAAGCGCTTATGGTCCTCGCTGCTGATCTGCTGATCACGAAAGGCTAGCACCAAATTTTCCGACAAGGCCCGGCGCACCTCGGAAAGCTGCCCGTCGGTCAGGTCCTTCGACAGGTCGAGCCCACGAACCTCTGCTCCAATGGTCGGAGTAAGCCGCTTCACCTGAATGCTGCGGTATGGCTCGCGCTGGGGTGACACCCAAGCCTCGATGGCCAGCTTGTCATTGAAATCACGATAAAAACTCATCTTCCACCTCATGACGTCCGCAAGCCCGTCAGCGACAAGGCTCATCTAATAAATTAATCTACTAGATAAATATGTTGTGTCTATGGAAAAATACTCAAATTTCATGTATGGTATATTTTATAAACATAAATTATACGTGAATAATGGGCGCACTGAAGAACATCGCGGCCCCGGCCCCGATTACGACCAACGCGGCGACAGCACGAAACTGTAGCGTTCCGAGCGGATATGGAAACGGGTGAAATCGGCACAGTCACCGCCGCTAAGGAACGATTTGCGCTCCATCACCAGTAAGGCGGAACCACTGCGTGCGCCGAGCACCGAAGCCAAACTGTCGGGGCAGGTTTCCGCCTTAAGCTCGACATCAGCCCCGGTCACATCCTGACCGGTAACCTCCTTCAGGATGCTGTAGACCGGCTTATCCCCGGCTTCGGCCCAAGGATAATCGACTAAGGCCAGAGGCAGATGACTGGTCCCCAGGGCAATGGCCTCGCCATCCACCAGATGCAGGCGGCGCAGGATGCAGCACCGAGGCCCAAACAAGGGTGCCAATGGCTCCGGGCTATTGCCCTGCTCCACCGACAGCAGCCGCATCTGCGCATCCAGCCCTTGCAGACTTAAGGAATCATGGAAACTCCGCAGGCTATCCAGCGGATGGCGCACCCTTTTTCCGACGGTGAAGGTGCCCTTGCCCTTGCGCCGCTCGATCAGCCCTTCGGCCTCGAGAACATCCAGGGCCAACCGTACGGTGACCCGGCTGACCTGAAAGCGAGCCCCCATGTCCGCCTCGCCCGGCAAACGCCCGGACGGTTCGAAGCGACCAGAGGCCATCTCGTCGCGCAAGGTGGTGGCGATCTGCCGGTAAAGAGAGATGACATTCTCGCGCTGCAGGGACACCCGAACACCCTTCATCATCTCTGGAAAATCAAGCCACTAAAGCCGGCTTCATAACATCCACTCAAGAGTCATTGCCAACTTGTATTATAATGTATTATTATATTTTCAATGTGATTTCAAGGCAAATAACTAATTTAAAAAGTTAAATGCCGCCCACAAGGACCGCCGCGCCATGAAAAAGACGATCCGCCTTACCGCCTTTTTGGCCACCGCCTTTCTTGCTCAACCGCTGGATGCCTGGGCCGACAATGCCACCCTGCACATCGGCTGGGTCTATGCCATGGCCAATGCCCCGGCCCTGATCGCTGATAAGAAAGGCTTCTATGCCGAGCAGGGACTGAAGGTCGATGTGAAGTCCTTTGGCGACGGCCCCGTCCTTCAGCAGGCCCTGGCAGCGGGAGATCTGGATGTCGCCTATATCGGCTCGCCGCCGGTCTATCAGTGGTTCTCCCGCGGGCTCGACAGCCGCATCCTGGCCAAGGTGAGCTCGGGCCAGGCCGCCGTCATCGCCAAGGACCCGGCCATCAAGAACCTGGCCGATCTGCGCGGCCGCAAGCTGGCGGGCGTGGCGCGGGGCAGCGGCATGGATGTGATCTTGCGCGGTTACGTCCTGAAGGAAGCCGCCGGACTGGACCCCGACCGAGATCTCGACGTGGTGCAAATGCCGGTGGGAAACATGAACGCCGCCCTGGCCAGCCATACGGTTGATGCCGCCTTTTCCTGGGAACCCTTCATCAGCCAGAGCGTCTTGCGCGGCGACAGCCGGGTGATCTTCGATGTCAATCAAGCCCTGCCGGCCTATCCCTCCTATGTGATCATGGCCCCCATCAAGACCTTGCAGACCCGCCCCGAGGATGTGCTCAAGCTGCTGCGCGCCCATGCCAAGGCCGTCGCCTTCCTGAACGAGCATAAGGACGAAGCCGACGCCATCATCGCCGAGGAATTCAAGCTGGAGGGCGTCAAGACCGCCGATGGCCGCGACATCCCGCCCACCGCCATCGTCGCCGAAGCCCGTAAGCGCTTGGGCTGGTCGGATAGATTGGAAAGCTCCGACCTCGCCTTCATCCAGCG
>Ga0302193_10002963_pt1 | contig 13837 bp, 10 predicted proteins | sample II_Bog_E3_3_FD_200228 | JGI IMG/M metagenome (GOLD analysis project Ga0302193, IMG submission 200228) | Peat permafrost microbial communities from Stordalen Mire near Abisko, Sweden - II_Bog_E3_3 | ecosystem: Environmental > Terrestrial > Soil > Wetlands > Peat | place: Sweden: Abisko...
CGGGCGGCATTCTTGGTAAATTTTCCCTCACGGGGCTTGGCTACAACGACTTCAGGCATTCGATTCTCTCGTTTCTTCATGTCGGGCACGGCCTGTTTAGGGCCGCTCCCTTTGTAAAGGCCAGGGGTCAGGGATCAGGGGGCAGGGATCAGAAGAACTGCGTTCCGATCTCCGCTTGCCGTTTGCCTGCTTCCGGCTGTTCGTTATTGTTGCGGGTCAATGATCCCTGAAACCTGATCCCTGACCCCTGCTTGTCAGTTGAACAGCGAACTTACACTCGTCTCCATGTGAATGCTCTCAATGGCCGCGCCCAGCAGGCCGGCGATGGAGAGGACTTTGATTTTGGGTACTTTCTGGGCCGCTTCGCGCAGGGGGATGGTGTCGGTAACGACTACCTGCTCCAGGCGCGAGTTGGCGATGCGGTCGATCGCCGGCCCGGAAAGCACGGCGTGGCTGGCGCAGGCATAAACGGTCGCCGCGCCGGCAGCGTAAAGGGCATCGACCGTTTTGACCAGCGTGCCCGCGGTGTCAATAATGTCGTCGATGATGAGGCAGGTCTTGCCGCTCACGTCGCCGACCACGTGCATCACTTCGGCCACGTTCATGTCCGTGCGGCGCTTGTCCACGATGGCCAGCGGCGCGCCGACCTTCTGCGCAAAAAAACGGGCCCGCTCCACGCCGCCTGCGTCGGGCGAAACCACGGTCAGGTTGGGCAGCTTGAGCTCGCGGAAATGACTGACAAGAACCGGGCTGGCGAAGAGATGGTCGACGGGAATGTTGAAGAAGCCCTGGATCTGGGCTGCATGCAGATCGACAAAGAGGGCGCGGTTGGCGCCTGCGGTCGTCAGCAGGTCGGCGATGAGCTTGGCGCTGATGGCCACGCGGGGACGGTCTTTGCGGTCCTGGCGGGCATAGCCGTAGTAGGGCACGACCACGGTGATGCGGGCGGCCGAGGCGCGCTTGAGCGCATCGATCATGACCAGCAGTTCCACCAGGTGCTGATCAACCGGGTAGCAGGTGGGCTGGACGACAAAAACGTCCACGCCGCGCACGTTCTCAAGCAGCTGGAAGTAGACCTCGCCATCGGCAAAGCGCTGCAGCTTGGCCTCGCCCACCGGGACGCCGATGTGGCGGCCAATCTCCTCTGCCAGCGGCTTGTTGGCGGTGCCGGAGAACAGCTTGAAGCGCTTGTCCTCGCTCAGGTTGCGGGCGCGCTTGCGCTCCGGCGCCGGTTTGGCGCCGTGCGGTTTGGCGGCGTCCGCCGACCCTGAATTCGCACCGGAATTCCCATCTCTGGGATGCGGGTCTTTGGGTGCGCCGTCGCTCTTCGCGTTCGCATCGCTGCCGGATTGCTTGTCTTCCAACGTCAACGTCACTGCGTCCACTTCCATCTCCGATTACCCTCCAAGCTGGTTTGCTTTGGCTGTTCTTCGGGGCCGAAACTCAGTGGTCGGGGATCAGTTGTCAGAGATCAGCAAAGCCGCTTGTCCCGGCCGTTGACTGATCCCTGATCTCTGACCCCTGACAACTCACGAAACCTGGCTGGGCGACTAGGATTCGAACCTAGACAAGTGCCTCCAAAGGGCACTGTCCTACCATTAGACGATCGCCCAACATGCGCACTTTCCCACCGTCCGGAAAGCTGTTCCTCAACAGCCGGAGGCGAGTCTCTCTCGCAGAACGGCTGCCTGTCAATTTCCTTTTTCTACAGAAGCATCTCGCCCCAGTAGCGCTCGCGCGGCACGGTGCGGGTCAGCTGGCTGGCCACACCGGCTGCGTGCAACCGCTGGCACGCTGCCTCTGCATCTCCGCGGGTCTGGTACAACCCGAAGAGCGCTGATCCGGACCCGGACAGCGAAGCATGGAGGGCTGCCCCCGGGGTATTGGCGGCCGCAAGGATGCGCTTGATTTCTGCAAGGGAAGGATGCTGGGCAAAGACGACGCGTTCAAAGTCGTTCTCGATCCAGCTCAATATCCCGGTGCGGACAAGCGCGGACTCTTGAGGTCCGGCCAGGTTCTCCCCAAATGGAAGAACACCGGAGGAGCCTGCTCCCTGCTGACCTTCTGTGGTTGATCCTGGATTCCGGATCGCACCCGAGAAGGCGCTGGCATAGGCGCGGCTCAACTCATTCAGTTTATCTGTACTTGCCTGCTGGGTCAAACCCTGGTCGGCACAGAGCGCGTCCCAGTCGCGAAAGGCCTGCGGCGTGGAGACGCCAACAGCCGGGGTTGCCACCACACACCACACCGCCTCGATGTCCGGCAGCGGATAGACCTGCTGGCCGCGGTCGGTGCCCAGAACCGCCCCGCCAATCAGGAACAGTGGCACATCCGAGCCAACCTGCGCGGCAATCTCCAGGCGCTCTTTCCCACCAATCCGGGTGCCCCTGGTCTCGATTTTGAGACCAGGGAGAGCACCGCCCTCAAATCCAATCCCCAGCTCCATCTCCAACCCCACCAGCGCGGCAGCCGCGTTTGCTGACCCGGCGCCCAGCCCCCCCTGGACCGGCAGCCGCTTTTCGATATGAATATCGACCTGGGCGTCCATACCCAGCGACTCAAGCGCAAGCGCCACCATCTTCCACGCGGTGTTGCGCCCATCCGTCGGAACGCGCCCATCGTTGGAGCTGAGCCGCAGCCGGGTTTCGGCCGCGCGCTGCGCAGTAACCGTCACCACGTCATAGACTTCCAGCGTCTGGTAGACAGTGGTGAGCCCATGAAAGCCGTCCGGGCGCGGCGCACCAATATACAGGCCCAGGTTGATCTTGGCGTGCGAGCGGACGGTGGTGGGCATACCGGCTCTATTCTAGATTGCCGCTCCAAAGGCCGTTCCGGGGTTCATGGCCTGGGCTTTGGCTGTCTTGAGCTTGGCCACCTGATCGCCCAGCGGCATGAACTCCATGGCAATCATCTGCCGGTAGTTGAGCTCGGCCAGCTTTTTGTAGACATTGCCGTAGTTGATCTCGCCGGTGCCGGGCTCGTGGCGGCCGGGGACGTCGGCGATGTGGATCAGGTCGATCACGTCGAGGTGCTTGTCGAGCTTGTCAATCAGGTTGCCCTCGGCGATCTGCTCGTGGAACAGGTCGTAGAGGAAGCGCACCTGGGGATGGTTGGCTTCGCGAACGACTTCAATGCCCTCGGCGGCCGAGGTGAGGAAGTACTTGGGGTTCTCATGGGGATCGATGCACTCGAGCAGCAGGCGGATGGGTTTGCCGTTGATCTTGCGGCCTTCCACGAGCTTGGCGGCCTGCTTGAGGCCTTCTACGCAGCTCTCATGCTGGGCGTCGCGGGAGAGGCCGGGAACCACGTTGCCGGACATGACGATCAGCGATGGGCAGCCGAGCTTTTCCATCACGGTGAGCTCGTGGGCAACTTCGGCGAGGAAGGCATCGCGCTGGGAGGGGTCGGCGATGGTATTTTTCAGGCCGGCCGTGGTGTCGAACTCCATGCCCAGGCGGTCGCGGGCGGCCAGGGCCCGGTCAAAGTCGGCCGGCGACCAGCTGTGGTATTCGCCCACAAACTGAATGCGCTTGTAACCGGCTTCGGCGACCTTGGCCAGGCGCTCTTCGAACGGCAGATCGTGAAAGACCGTCCAGAGCATGACGGAGAGGCTGTACTGGGGAGCCGGAACGGCGGCCGGCGCGGCGGATTGCGCGGCGGCTCGGATGGACGGTACCGCTGCGCTCAGCGCACCGGCAGTCAGGACCTGGGCAAACGATCTGCGATTCATTCTTTCCTCCATCGATTCCTGCATGAGATTAGGGCCTTTGCCCTTTTCCCGTCTACGGTCAGGCTGGACCTCTGTGGTTTCCCACCCATTCCGGTCGCCGCGGCGACAACGCACAATGGATGGGGCACAGTGAACTGTTGCGCGAAATGCTTCTCAAGCCTTGCCCGGTTTACGGGCGCCGCGCAAGGCTTCCCAGTCTTTTTCTGTCTGGTCGGCGTAGAGCAGGCCGAAGGCGCCAAGCGCACCGGCAAAGCCCGAGCCGGAGCCCAGGTAGCCGGCGATGACCTGCGGGTCAGAGGAGCGGGCATGGCCGCGGGCCAGCAGCTCGCCGCAGACTTCGGCGAAGGCTCCCAGGCCGCCGCCGGCCAGGTCTTCAAGCTCAATGGAGCCCTTGTGGTCGTTGAGCTGGCGGACAAGGTACTGGCGGCCGCCGATGTGCGTCCAGCCGAGAAACGGGTCTGACTGCAACTGCATGGCGCGCTGGCCGTCGGCCACGCGCTTGCCGTTGTGGTGGTCGGGGTGGGCGTTGGGCAGGTATGCGTTGTAGCCGGAGGCTGGCTCCTCCTTGATCTGCAGAAAGAGCGAGTCTTGTGGTCCGTTGCCCTCAAAGTAAACGCAGTAGTCGCGCAGGCCCACGGAGCCTGTGCCGACGACTTTGAAGGCGACGTCGATGGGGCGATAGAACGAGAGCAGGTGCTGGCGCTGCGGCTCAAGCATCTGGCGATACGGCTCAAGCGAGGCGAGGACCGCGTCGGCCTGGGCTTTGGAGACGCGGGTCAGCATGGGCTTGATCTCTTTGAAGCGGCGCTGGCCGCCTGCGTTGCCGTCCACCGGCTCGGTCAGCTGCTCGAGCGTGTGCGACGGCGTGGCGCGTTCAGCCTTTAACAGCGCCGCGTGGACAGGCGCGATCCGGCCCAGGCGGTGGACCTGGAAACGGCCGACCTCAAGATGCGGCATCTTGGCGAAGGCCCGCATCTGCGCCGTGTAACGGGTGATGCATTCCTCCACGGCGCGGCGCACTGCGGAATCCTTGTGGCCGGAGCCGCGGCCGGCGAGGGCGATGGAGGCGGCCATGCGCTTCAAGTCCCACTCGAAGGGGCCGCGGATGGTTTCATCGAAGTCGTTGATGTCGAAGACCAGGCGGCCGTCGGGCGCGGCATAGGCGCCCACGTTGCGCACGTGCGCGTCGCCGCAGAGCTGGCTCACGATGCCGGTGTTGGGCAGCACGGCCAGATCCGCGGCCATCACCGGCACGGCGCCGCGGAAGTAGCCGAAGGGCGACTGGGCCATGAGCTCGTACTTGAGCTTCACCAGCGCGGGGACACGGCCCTTCATCGACCGGTCGAGCAGCGCGGCGGGAGACGAGGTGCGGGCCTTGATGTTGAGCGCGTCGTGCTGCTGGCGGCCCACCTGCTTGCGGCGCGCCTGGCCCAGCTTGGTGCGTTCCTCGGGAGTTGCCCAATGCATAGGCCGCACCATACTAGCTTGGCCGCGCGGCGCGCAACTGGTCACCGCGCGTGCGTTACACTGCTGGCTGGAACCCGGGCGCATTCAGCCGCAGAGAATGCAGGCCTGCTGTTGGCTGTGCGTGGTTCCAGTTGGGGAGGAGACCGCTTGACCCGTTCCCTGCTTCTTGTTTCCGCTGTTCTATCCCTCCCATTTTCGACTGCTCCGGCGCGTGCGCAGCAGACGCCGCAGCCGCTCACGGTAGAAGCGATCTTCGGGCACGGATCGCTGGCCGGGCATCCGCCGGACGGCCTCACCTGGTCGCCCGATGGCAAGCACCTCAGCTACCTGGATGGCGGCGAGCTGGTCGACCTGGACCCGGCCACGGCGCAGTCGCACGTGCTGGTGAGCCGGGCCAAGCTGGCTGCGCTCTCCGGTGCAGCGGCATCGGAGACGGATCGCGATCACCGCGACCGGTACAAGATGGCGAGCTACCTCTGGGCGCCGGACTCGGCGCATCTGCTGTTCGATTCCGATGGTCGGCTGTGGCTCTATGACCTGCGCACCGGCACCGGCGTGCAGGTGGGGTTCACGGGCATTCAATCGGGCGACGACCCAAAGTTCTCGCCCAATGGCGACATGGTCTCGTTTGTGCGCGATCACGGACTGGCCATTGTGCGGCTGAAAGATCCGGGCAGCCCGATGGCGACCGTCGCGCCGAAGGCCGGCCCGGCATCAACCAACGGCGAGGTGGATTGGGTGTATGAGGAAGAGCTGGAGGTGCGCAGCAACTACTTCTGGTCGCCCGACTCGAAGAAGCTCGCATACCTGCAAATGAATGAGAGCGACGTGCCGCAGTATCCGATCGAGGACTGGATTCCGACGCATGCCACGGTGGACTTCCAGCGCTATCCGCAGCCGGGCGATCCCAATCCGGCGGTGCGGGTGGGGGTTGTGGGCGCGGGCGGTGGCAAAACGACATGGATCAGGGTACCGGTGCGCGACGGTCAGGACTACATCCCGCGATTCGGCTGGGTGGACAGCAAGACACTGTGGATCGAGGCGGTCACGCGCGATCACAAGCACCGCGATCTCTACTTTGCCGACGCGACCAATGGGCAATCGCGCGCGGTGCTGCAGCTCGCCGATGACAAGTTTGTGGACGACAACTACGACGTGACCATCGGCAGCGGCTCCATTGTGCTCACCAACTGGACCGACGGGCACAACCATCTTTATCTCTACAGCTACGACCAGAACGCACCGATGAGCGGCGAGGCGAAACTGGAGCGTCAGTTAACCAAGGGGGACTTCGAGATCAGCGATGTCGAGAGCGTCGATTTTGACGGCAAGGTTATTCGCTTTGCCTCGAACGAGAGCAACGCAGAGGGGCAGCAGCTGGGTCAGGTGACCTTCAATGGCGAGCGCAGGCAGCTGACGCACACACCGGGATTCCACGAGGGCAACTTTGCACCGGTAGGCGGCGCGTTCGTCGATACGCACTCCACGCGGATGAGCCCGCCGGCGCTGGATCTTTGTCAGGCCGCGGGCACGTGCAACGCGTTCTGGGTCACGCATGCCATGGAGGCCTACCATCTGCAGCCGCCGGAGACGCTGGAGGTGAAGGCGCACGATGGAACCACGCTCTACGCCACGCTGCTGCTGCCGGCGGGAGTAAACGATGCGGCCAGCGTGCCGCTGATTGTGAACCCCTATGGTGGCCCGGCGGTACAAACGGTCGTCAACCGCTGGGGAGACAGCCTGCTGTTTGACGAGCTGCTGGCGCAGCACGGCTTCGCCGTTCTGCACGCCGACAATCGCGGCATGGGCAATCGCGGCCGCGCCTTTGCGCAGGCGGCGTATCACAACTTTGGCCCGGTGCAGCTGGAAGATCAGTTGACGGTGATGGACGCGGCGCTCGCCGAGCATCCGCAGCTGGACAGCAAACGCCTGGGCTGGTGGGGCTGGAGCTGGGGCGGGACGTTCACGCTGTATGCGCTGTCGCACTCCGATCGCTTCAAGACCGGCGTGGCCGTGGCTCCGGTCACGGACTGGCGCAACTACGACTCAATCTACACAGAGCGCTACATGAGCCAGCCGGAGGAGTTTCCCACCGGCTATCACGACTTCTCGGCAGTGAGCTCAGCGTCCAATCTCAAGGGGCATCTGCTGTTGGCGCAGGGCACCGGCGACGACAACGTACACATCGAAAACACCGTGCAGTACATTCAAAAGCTGATTGAGGCTGGGGTGCCGTACGACTTGCAGATTTATCCGCGCAAGACGCACTCGATCGCCGGGCCGGATGTGCGTGTGCATCTGTTCAATCGCATACTGGGCCAGTTTGAGGAGTATCTGAAGCCCGTCGCGCCGTGAGCGAATTCCACCAGGGACGAAGGCGCACCAGGAAAGCTCTGAACATGCTCTTTGGGCCGTGTCTTGAAAGGGCGCAGATTTATCCGCGCCGCCTAACAGGCCCATGAAATATAGGGCTTTATAGCTGTTCTCCAATTGCTGTACACCGAAAGCACGATGATAAGTGGCTTTTTCCTGAAGAAAAAGCCACCTTGCACGGAGCTAAATAGAGCACATGAATTGGAGAACTGCTCTAGCCCCCGCGAGGATGCCAGCCCACCGGCCTCAGCCTTTGCGGGCTCAAAAAATCTACCCCGTCATTGAGACACTACACGAGCCCGGCCCTACAGCTCGTGGCGGCGGAACAGGTCGTCCTTGTCGCGGCTGGGGCAGTTAGAGCAGCCCAGGCAACAAACCAGAAGCACAGCCACGCAGGCCGTTACCAGCACCGCGATCAAGCTTCCATTCGACGAGAACCAATGAAGGAGACTGTGCATAATCCAGGAAACACCCGCAATTGTTATGATGCTGCGCCGATGAACCGAGGCTACGAACAGCCAGGCCGCACGAACTTCGGGACATCGGAATCCCGGCGAGGACAGTGTACCATCGGTAGATTTTGTTCGTCACTCCCTTAAATTCGCCCTTGCCGTTAGGCGAATAAGAGGCGAAACTAAGAGTTGATGGCAACTGCCCCCCTTCCGGGGCAGAGGCTGATGATGGGCCAAGGTTGGTGGGAAGACCATACCCCGGACTGGGGAATGGGCCGGACTTACCGGGCAGAGAGGCGGCGCAACCGGTGGAGCATGAGGAGAACCCGGCGCTGAACTGGCTGTTCGTGGACCTGAACTCCTACTTTGCCTCAGTGGAGCAGGAGGTGCGGCCAGAGCTGCGCGGACGCCCCGTGGCGGTGGTGCCGATGATGGCCGACACCACGGTGTGCATAGCCGCCAGCTACGAGGCCAAGGCCCACGGCGTCAAGACCGGAACCATGGTGGGCGACGCCAAACGCATGTGCCCAGGGCTGGTGCTGGTCGAGGGTCGCCATGAGCTTTACACCGCATACCACCACAGGATTGTCGAAGCTGTCGAGAGCTGCATCCCGGTGACGGCCGTGCTCTCCATCGACGAGATGGCTTGCCGCTTGATGGGCCGCGAGCGGCCGCTGCTGGCGGCGCTCGAACTGGGCCGCAAGGTCAAGGCGACCATTCGGGAAAAAGTAGGACCGATGCTGCGCTCGTCAGTGGGCCTGGCGACGAATCGCTATCTGGCCAAGGTGGCCAGCGATATGGAAAAGCCCGACGGGCTGGTGGCGCTGCCGCTGGATGTGGTGGCTGGAGCGCTGAGCCAGCTGACGCTGCGCGATCTGCCCGGGATCGGCGCGCGAACCGAGAAGCGGCTCAACGACAAGGGCATCCGCACGATGGAGCAGCTGTTGGCGCTGGACTGCGCCCAGGCCGGCGAGCTGTGGGGATCGGTGTGGGGCGAGCGGCTGTGGCACTGGCTGCGCGGCGAAGACTTCGACATGTCGGAGACCGATCACCTCAAGTCGCTCAGCCACCAGCATGTTCTGGCGCCGGAGATGCGCTCACCGGAGAAAGCCTGGGCCGTGGCCCACAAGCTGCTGCACAAGGCGGCGATGCGGCTGCGCGCGGGCGGGCTGTGGGCGTCGAGCATCGGTCTGGCGGTTGGCGTTGCCGGGCCCAACGGGGAGCGTGGACCTGTAAGCAACTATGGGGTACCCAAAAAGGGATGGAAGGGTGAGATCAAGCTGAGCGAGTGCCAGGATAACCAGACCTTGATTGCGGCGCTGAGCCGGCTGTGGGCGGATATCCCCAAGAGCGCGGAGTATGCGCACCCGTACTTTATCGGCGTGCATCTGGACGGGCTGGTCCCGGACCGCCTGCACTCGCTCAACTTGTTTGAGGGGACTGAAGACGAGCAGAGCCGGTCGCGCCTGCTGGCGGTGATGGACCAGCTGAACAACAAGTATGGGCTGAGCACGCTTGCCCCGGCGACCATGCTGACGGCCTACAAGTCGGCGCCAACGCGGATTGCGTTTCACAGCATTCCGGAGCTGTTTTAGCTAATAGAACAAATACTTGCGCCAGCGGTCGTCGCCGCGGCCCAGCATGCGCATGATCTGGCGGCTGGTGTGCAGCGAAAACGGGCGCGGGTCGCGCATGAGCACCATGTCGTCGAGCTCGTGGAGCATGCGGTTGCCCTTGCGCCGGTTGCAGGCATGGCAGCAGGCGACGAGGTTTTCCCACGTGGAGTTGCCGCCGCGCGAGCGGGGAATGACGTGGTCGAGTGTCAGCTCGCCAGAGGGAAGCACAACGGCGCAGTACTGGCAGGTGTTGCGGTCGCGGAGGAGGATGTTTTTGCGTGACAGCGCGCGGGTCTGGTGCGGGATGCGCCGGTATTCAAGCAGGCGAATGACGGACGGCATGGCGATGCGGCTGCGCTGCGCATGGAGCATCAGGCCGTGCTCCTCCTCGGTCCGGGCAATGCCCTTGAGCACCAGCACCAGCGCGCGCCGTGCGCCGCAGATGTTGATCGGCTCATACGACGCATTGAGCACCAGGACCGGCAGCTGGAGCATCTGGATGGGCTGCACCGCCGTTGCTTCTCCCGCAAAGGCCGCGGCCCGGGCGATGGACTTCTGCTTGCGTGCATGAATCATGGCTTTTCCCAGCGACATCCGTTATCCCCCTGGTCAAAAAGGTGGTTGGCCGTGCGATGAAAAGTTGATTGCGTGCTCGAGTTCTCCTGCGAATGCGTGCGCGGCGAGTCCGGAATTCTCTTCGCGGGTCGCAGCGGTGTTGGATGGTTGGTTGGTGGCGCGGCGGGCGCGGGCCAGCGTCGCAACCCAGACCGAGGCAGCTCCGGCGCGGGTGAGGGCGAGCGCCGCAGCCCGGGCGGTTGCGCCGGTGGTCAGGATGTCGTCGACAAGCAGGATGTGCTTCATGGCGACCGCTGCGGATTCCGAAACCGAGAAGGCGCCGCGGACATTGAGGCGGCGGGCGCGGGGGCTAAGTCCAGCCTGGCTCTGCGTGGGGCGCAGGCGCATGAGGGTGCTGGGGGCGAGCGTCAGCCGCCAGGCGGGATGGGACTTGCGCAGGAAGCCCAGAGCCTGATCGGCGAGGGCGCGAGCCTGGTTGAAGCCGCGATCGGCAAACTTGGAGCGGTGCAGGGGCACGGGGACGACCAGCATCTCGGCCGGCGCTTCACCCGCCAGCTCGGCGATGGCCTCCGCCAGCATTTGACCCAGCAAGCGGGCGGAGGGATGGAGTCGGCCATATTTCAGTGCGTGGATGGCGGCTTTCATCTTGCCCTGGTAAAGGCCATAGGCGACAGCGCGCACGAAGGGCGGCGGGGCGAGGCGGCAAACCCGGCAAAGAGAGGCGTTTACGGGTGCGAATGCAGGGCCGGAAGCGTCCAGCGTGTCGCCGCAGCGGGCGCAGGCGGACCCCGACTGGAGGGGGAACTCCGTCCAGCAGACGGCGCAAATTGGCACGAGAGAGAGCTGCGGCAGCGGGGAGCCGCAAAGCGTACAGGAGGCAGGAAGGAGGGCACAGCTCAGGGCGTCCATGGGACTTCGAAGCACGCGGGCCACTGCGCGCCAACGGGAAGTCTCCGATGGCGGAACGTCGAACGTCAGTGAACCGGAGTCCCTGCGGAAGACGCACCTCACTTGGGGGCTGTCCCGCTTGTTTGAGGGGCTGCGCGGGGCGACCTTGGCGACAGTATACCCGGACGGGGGAGGAGACGCCATGGGATTCCGTGAATTCGGGAACCAAGGGGGAGGGACTGCGATCCACGGAATCCCCGGCGTTCTGCCTGGCAGTGCCTCAACGAGCGTGTGAGACGCTGCCGGGGGGTAGGGGTTAGTGACGGGTGTGGCTGCCGGCGCCAACAGTCGCGCGTTCATTCTCGCGGGCGTTTTCCTGGCGGTTGAGGTTCTGCTCTTCGTCGATCTTGCGCTGCTCGACGGCCTGGTCATGCGCGTCGTGCACCGCGTCCTTCGCCTTGCCGACTGCGGTTTCGACCTTGCCCTTGACCTGCTGGACGGCGCCGGAGACCTGGGTCCCGGTGTTGCCGGTCATCTTGCCGACCTGCTGCTTGGCGCTGCCTACTGTCTCGTCGATTGCACCTTTCACGCGTTCCTTGTTCATGGTTGCACTCTCCTGAATTCAGTAACGCACGATGGCGGGTTCCGACGCTGTTCAACATGGATCATCGCCAATGCCGGAGCAGTTCGGGGACCTGTCACGGCTCGCTCCGCTCTGCGGAACGCGGTGCGGTGCGCGCCTGGCGCTGCATGGAGGCGGCTTTCACACGCTCAAACGTTTGCTGCATGGCGTCGAGCTCCATATCGGTAAGCCTCTCAATGTCGATCATCGTATTGCGCGCGGTGTCGACGGCGCGGATCAGCTCATTCAGCTTGAGGTTGATGGCGCGGGAATCGCGGTTCTGGGTGCTCTGAATCAGCAGGACCATAAGCAGGGTGATGAGGGAAGTTCCCGTGGTGATCACCTCGGCCCAGCGGTCGGAGAAGTGAAAGATCGGCCCCGTGCCGGCCCATGCGGCAATCACCACGCCGGCGGCCACAAAGGCCCAGGTGGACCCGAGCCAACTGGAGGCTGCGGCGGCAAATCGGGCGAAATGGTCGTGGACAGTCGGCCGCTGCGCGTCGACGGCTCGTTTGTTCATGGCGCTGCGCCTCCCATGCGCTGCTTCGCTGACGATAGGATGCAGGATTGGGCCCTGTCCGTTCGCAATTGGCCGCGCCGCACGCAGACGCGCCAACAGCGGATTGCGATACACTGCAAGCCGTGGAGGGCACGCATTGCTGTCTGGGGTTCGTGGAGTTTCCTGTGCTGTTTTGATTGCGATTTTGTCGGTCCCGGGCGATTGCTTGGCCCAGGCCGGCCAACAGTCCGCGCCGGTTCCAGCCAAGGCCGCGGCGCAAGGCGTGCTGGTTGCCACTGAAGTTGCGCCCGCCGCCCAGCAGACCGGAGCGCCGGCGCCTCCGCAACAAGGCCCGGCCGCGCAGAGCAACATGGGCGGCATTGCCGGCGGGGTGGGCGCGGCGCCCGTCTATGACGCCGAGAAGCGGCCCATTACCGCCGGCGGATTTGTGGACAAGGGCACGGTGGTGTTTGAAGATGTGACCAAAAGGGCGGGCCTCTCCGGCTGGGTGCACAAGATGGGCTCGGTCGAGAAGAAGTTCATCCTGGAGACCAACGGCTCGGGCGTGGCTCTGATCGATTACGACCACTCGGGCTGGCTCTCCATCTACCTCGTGAACGGCTCCACGTTTGACGCGCTCGACGGCAAGGAGCCCACGCCGAAGGCGGCGCTGTTCCGCAACAACCACGATGGAACCTTCACCGATGTGGCCGCGCAGGCCGGCGTGACCAACGACCGCTGGGGCTACGGCGTAAGCATTGCCGACTATGACAACGACGGCTGGCCCGACATCTACGTCGGCAACTACGGCAAGAACCGGCTCTACCACAACAACCACGACGGCACGTTTACAGACGTGGCGGAGAAGGCCGGCGTCACCCTCGGCAACTGGTCGCCCGGCTCCAGTTGGGGCGACTACGACGGCGATGGCTTGCTGGACCTCTACGTGACCGGCTACGTCCACTTTGACCGCGACAACCTGCCCATTGCCGGGACCAAGGCGGTGGGCTATGCGAACTGCCAGTACCGCGGCGCTTCGGTCAACTGCGGGCCGCGCGGGTTGAAGGGCGAGGCCGATCACCTGTTCCACAACAACGGCGACGGAACGTTTACCGAGACGACGGCGAAGGCTGGCGTCGAGGACAAGGACAAGTACTATGGATTCACAGCAATCTTTATCTCGCTGAAGGGCGATGGCAGGCCGGACCTGGTGGTAGGCAACGACTCGGAGCCGAACTTCTTGTACATCAACAAGGGCGACGGAACCTTCGACGACCAGAGCTATGTGTCAGGCTTTGCGCTCAATAAGGACGGCCGCGAGATTGCCTCCATGGGCATCGCCCCCGGCGACTACGAGAACAATGGGTTGATCGACTTTGCCGTGACGGACTTTGGCGATGACTACAAGGTACTGTTCCACAACGACGGCGACTCGAGCTTTACCGACCTGAGCTACAAGGCCGGGATTGCGCAGGTCAGCATCCCGTTTGTCGGCTGGGGCGATGGATTTCTGGACGTCGACAACGACGGCTGGCTCGACCTGTTCATGGCCAACGGACACGTGTACCCCGAGGTGGACAAGTACAACTGGGGCACAACCTTTGCCGAGCGCCC
>Ga0302193_10002964_pt1 | contig 13836 bp, 12 predicted proteins | sample II_Bog_E3_3_FD_200228 | JGI IMG/M metagenome (GOLD analysis project Ga0302193, IMG submission 200228) | Peat permafrost microbial communities from Stordalen Mire near Abisko, Sweden - II_Bog_E3_3 | ecosystem: Environmental > Terrestrial > Soil > Wetlands > Peat | place: Sweden: Abisko...
ATCGAAGATACAAATCTATCCCCAGCTTTTCCGCCGTTTTTTTCGGATTTCGCGTGGAAACCCCTATCTCCCCAACCATTAGGACAGCTTGATCCTACCCACTCAGAAAAAAAAGGCGGCGTGGGATGATCCCGCGCCGCCTTTTCCCTTCTATACCAAACGACTAGGATCAGTGAGTGACCAGTCCGACGTCCGTATTAGTCGGGCCTTCCGCCGAGCCACCCTTGACCTTGCGGTCCTCGGCCTCCTGGTCCCATTCGATGGGGGTCAGAGGCAGGGTCAGGGCGTTGGCCAGAACCTCGTCGACATTGGTCACGGGGATGATCTTCAGCCCACGCTTCACATTGTCGGGGATCTCGGCCAGGTCCTTCTCGTTGTCCTTGGGGATCAGCACGGTCTTCAGACCGCCGCGCAGGGCGGCCAGCAGCTTTTCCTTCAAGCCACCGATGGGCAGCACGCGGCCACGCAGGGTGATTTCGCCGGTCATGGCCACATCCTTGCGCACCGGGATGCCGGTCAAGACCGAGACGATGGAGGTGCACATGGCGACACCGGCGGACGGACCATCCTTGGGCGTCGCACCTTCGGGAACGTGGACATGGATGTCGCGCTTCTCGAAGATGGTCGGAGTGATGCCGAAATGCACCGCGCGGGACCGCACATACGAGCGAGCGGCCTGCACGGATTCCTGCATAACGTCGCCCAGCTTGCCGGTGATGTTGAACACCCCCTTGCCGGGCATGGTCACGGCTTCGATGGAGAGCAACTCGCCGCCCACCTCGGTCCAGGCCAGACCGGTGACAACGCCGATCAAATCCTCAAGCTCGGCTTCGCCATAGCTGAAGCGATGGATGCCGGCGAACTTCTCCAGGTTACGGCGGGTGACCGCGACCTTATGGCCGTCGCCCTTGGTGACGATCTCCTTCACGGCCTTGCGGGCCAGATTGGCGATCTCGCGCTCCAGGCTACGCACACCGGCTTCACGGGTGTAATAGCGGATGATGTCGCGCAGGGCGTCGTCGGACAGGGTCCATTCACCGCGTTTCAGGCCAGCGGCCTTGGCCTGCTTCTCCACCAGATGGCGCTTGGCGATCACCACCTTTTCGTCCTCGGTGTAACCCGACAGACGGATGATCTCCATGCGGTCCAGCAGCGGCTGGGGCATGCGCAGAGTGTTGGCGGTGGTGACGAACATTACGTCGGACAGGTCGTAATCGACCTCGAGGTAATGGTCGCTGAAGGTGGAGTTCTGCTCGGGGTCCAGCACTTCCAGCAGGGCCGAGGCCGGATCGCCACGCCAGTCGGCGCCCAGCTTGTCCACCTCGTCCAGCAGGAACAGCGGATTGGAGGACTTGGCCTTCTTCATGCCCTGGATGATCTTGCCGGGCATGGAGCCGATATAAGTGCGGCGGTGACCACGGATTTCCGACTCGTCGCGCACGCCGCCCAGGGAGATACGCACGAAGTTGCGACCGGTGGCCGTAGCGATAGAGCGGCCCAAAGAGGTCTTGCCGACGCCGGGCGGGCCGACGAGGCAAAGGATCGGGCCCTTGACCTTGATGGTGCGCTGCTGCACGGCCAAATACTCAAGGATGCGTTCCTTGACCTTGTCCAGGCCATAGTGATCGGCGTTCAGGGTTGTCTCGGCGGCCTTGATGTCCTTGCGGACCTTGCTGCGCCGCTTCCACGGGATCGTCAGGATCCAGTCGAGATAATTGCGCACCACGGTGGCCTCGGCCGACATAGGGCTCATGGAGCGCAGCTTCTTCAGCTCGCCCAGGGCCTTTTCGCGGGCTTCCTTGGACAGACGGGTCTTATTGATGCGGTCTTCGATTTCCGCACTTTCGTCGCGGCCGTCCTCGGTCTCGCCCAGTTCCTTCTGAATGGCCTTCAGCTGCTCGTTCAGATAGTACTCGCGCTGGGTCTTCTCCATCTGGCGCTTGACCCGATTGCGGATCTTCTTTTCCACCTGGAGCACGCCGATTTCGGACTCCATGTAGGAATAGACCCGCTCCAGACGCTCGGACACGGTTTCAATTTCCAGAAGCTCCTGCTTCTCAGAAATCTTCAACTGCAGATGCGAGGCGACGGTGTCGGCCAACTTGGCGGCGTCCTCGATCTGATTGACCGAGACCAGCACTTCGGGCGGAATCTTCTTGTTGAGCTTGATGTACTGCTCGAACTGAGACACCACCGAGCGGGACAAAGCCTCCAGCTCCTGCTCGTCGCCCAGATTTTCTGGGACCAGATCGGCGAAGCACTGGAAGAAATCATCGTTGCCGGTGAAATTGGTGATGCGGGCACGCTGGCCGCCCTCCACCAGCACCTTGACGGTGCCATCGGGCAACTTCAGCAGCTGCAGCACCGTCGAGACGGTGCCGACCTGATAAATGTCATCCGAGCTGGGGTCGTCCTGAGCGGCATTCTTCTGGGCGACCAGCAGGATTTGCTTGTCGTCCTTCATGACGTCTTCGAGGGCCCGCACAGACTTCTCGCGGCCGACAAACAGCGGCACGATCATATGCGGGAAGACCACGATGTCCCGGAGCGGCAGTACCGGAAAGACGTCGCCAGGGGCAAGTTCGACCATGTTACCTCGTTCAGTTTGGCGATCCGCCGGGGGGAGAAGGCGGATCGAAACCCTATAAAAACCCGATTGCGCACTAAACTTCGGCGCAATCGCACAAAAGTTCAAGGGCGAGAGTGCATCGCAACAGAGTCTTCTGTGGAAAACAGGGCGAATTCTGCGCAAAAAGAATGTCTGGGAATGATTATCCTCAGGCCTCGGGCATCAGCCGGAAGCGTTTGGGCACCAAGATGGTGTTCTGGGGTGCGGCGATGGGATCGGAATGGGGATAATCCAGGGTGTAATGCAGCCCCCGGCTTTCCCGGCGCATCAGGGCCGAGCGGACGATCAGCTTGGCGACCTGGGCCAGATTGCGCAGCTCCAGAAGATCGTTGGTGACGCGGAAGGAGCCGTAATATTCGTCGATCTCGGACAGCAGCAGCTCGATGCGATGCTGGGCCCGCTCCAGGCGCTTGGTGGTGCGCACAATGCCCACATAGTCCCACATGAAGCGGCGCAGTTCGTCCCAGTTATGGGACACCACCACTTCCTCGTCGGAATTGGTCACCCAGCTTTCGTCCCAGGCCGGCATATCCGGCGGGATCACCAGCTCGGGCAGACGCTCCAGGATGTCGGTGGCGGCGGCGGCGCCATAGACCAGGCATTCCAGCAGCGAGTTCGAGGCCATGCGGTTGGCCCCATGCAGGCCGGTAAAGGCCACCTCGCCCACGGCATAGAGGCCGGGCACATCGGTGCGGCCCAGCTTGTCGGTCATCACGCCACCGCAAGTGTAATGGGCGGCGGGCACCACCGGCATGGGCTGCTTGGTGATATCGATGCCAAGCTCCAGGCATTTGGCGTAGATGGTGGGGAAATGGCCCTTGATGAACTCTTCGGGCTGATGACTGATGTCCAGCAGCACGTAATCGATACCCAGGCGCTTCATCTCGTGATCGATGGCGCGGGCGACGATATCGCGGGGGGCCAGCTCGGCCCGCTCGTCGAAACGGGGCATGAAACGCTCGCCATTGGGCAGCAGAAGCCGTCCGCCCTCGCCCCGCACGGCCTCGGAAATCAGGAAGCTCTTGGCCGAGGGGTGATAAAGACAGGTGGGATGGAATTGCATGAATTCCAGATTAGCCACCCGGCAGCCGGCGCGCCAGGCCATGGCGATGCCGTCGCCGGTGCAGCTGTCAGGATTCGAGGAATAGAGATAAACCTTGCTGGCCCCACCGGTAGCCAGAACCACGGCCTTGGCCGGAAAAAGCTCGACCTTGCCATTCTGGCGGTTCAGGGCATAGGCCCCCAGGCAACGGCCCGAGCGGCCATGGCCCTGCTTCTCGCGGATGACATCCACCGCCAGATGATGTTCGAAGACGGTGATATTGGGATTTTCCCGCACCCGCTCTTCCAAAGTGGTCTCGACGGCGCGGCCGGTGGCGTCGGCGGCATGGATGATGCGCCGACGGCTGTGGCCACCCTCGCGGGTCAGGTGATAGATCTGCTTACCGTCCGAGGTTTCGTCTTGGGTGAACTCGACGCCATAGCCGATCAGACGCTTGATGGACTCGGCGGCATTCTCCACCACGAAACGCACCGAGGTGGGATCGCAAAGGCCGGCTCCCGCCACCAGGGTGTCGGCGATATGCAGCTCGGTGGAATCAGTGGCGTCCAGCACGGCGGCGATGCCGCCCTGGGCGTAAAGAGTGCTGCCTTCCGACAGATCGGCCTTGGAAAGCACCGCCACCTTGGCTTTTTCCGCCAAAAGCAGGGCCGTGGTCAGGCCGGCAGCGCCGCTGCCCAGAACAACCACATCGAACACGGGGTTCTCGCTCATTTATTCAGCCGCCCAATCCATGCCGATATCGATGGCCCGCGCCGACTGGGTCAGGCGGCCAACCGAGATGTAATCCACGCCGGTCTCGGCGATGGCGCGAATGGTCTCAAGGGTCACGCCGCCCGATGCCTCGGTCTTGCAGCGTCCGGCGACGATGTCCACGGCCTGGCGCAGAACCGGCGGCGGCATATTGTCGAGAAGGATGATATCGGCCTTGGCCTCCACGGCCTCCTTGACCTGATCCAGGGTGTCGCACTCCACCTCGACCTTGCCGCTTTGCCCGGCCTGAGCCCGCTTGACGGCCTCGGCCACCGATCCACAGACGGCGATATGGTTGTCCTTGATCAGTACGCCGTCATAAAGGCCCATGCGATGGTTCTGAGCCCCACCCATGCGGGTGGCATATTTGGCGGCCAGACGTAGGCCGGGGATGGTCTTGCGGGTGTCCAGCAGCACGGCGCCGGTGCCCTCGATGGCATCCACATAGGTCCGCGTCAGGGTGGCGATGCCGGACAGATGCTGGAGCAGATTCAGGGCCGTGCGTTCGGCGGTCAGCAGGCCGCGGGCCGGACCTTCCATCTGAGCCAGGACGGTGCCGGGGGCGACTTTGTCGCCATCCTTGACCAAGGCCTGGAAATGGGCGTCGGGAATCACCTTATGAAAGACGGTGCGGGCGAAGTCCATGCCGGCCACCACCATATCCTCGCGGGCGGCCATGACGCCCTTGAAGCGCAGGTCCTCGGGGATCACCGAAGAAGACGTCACATCGCCGGGACCAACATCCTCGGCCAGGGCGTCTTCGATCAGGTGATTGATGGCGGTTTCCAGCTTGGGGACCGGATTATAGAGACGGTTTGCTGACATTCACGTTCACCGACAGATCAAGCATGCGCTGGAGCGGCTTCAGGGCGTCCTGGCGCAGAGTTTCGGGCATTTCGATGCGAGGAGCGCCGTTCACCAGCGCCAGATAGATCTTCTCGAGAGTATTCTTGGCCATGAAGGGGCAGCGGGCGCAATCGCAGCCGCCGTCGGCTCCAACCGCCGGAATAAAGGTCTTGTGAGGAGCCGCCTTCTGCATCTGATGGATGATGTGAGGCTCGGTGGCGATGATGAATTCCTGGCAGTCGTTCGACAGCACGAAATCCAGGATCGCCCGGGTCGAGCCCACATGATCCGCATGGTTCAAGATGCCTTCGGGACATTCGGGGTGGGCGGCGACCAGGGCCTTGGGGTGGCGGGTCTTCAGCTTGATCAGTTCGCGTTCCGAGAACTGCTCGTGAATGATGCAGGAACCCGGCCACAGTGCCATGTCGCGCCCGGTCTTGCGGGCCAGATAGCCGCCCAGATGACGGTCGGGAGCGAAGATGATCGGCTGGTCCTTGGGCAACTGGGCCAGAATGGCCTCGGCGTTGGACGAGGTGACGATCACGTCCGACAGGGCTTTCACCTCGGCGGAGCAATTGATGTAGGTCAGGGCGATATGATCGGGATGCTTCTCGCGAAAAGCCCGGAAGGCGTCGGGCTGGCAGGAGTCCTCTAGGGAACATCCGGCTTCGGCGTCGGGAATCAGCACGGTTTTCTGCGGGCTGACGATCTTTGCCACCTCGCCCATGAAGCGCACGCCGCAGAAAACAATCACCTCGGCGTCGGTCGCCGCCGCCTTGCGCGACAGATCCAGGGAATCGCCGACGAAATCGGCCAGATCCTGGATTTCACCGTCCTGGTAATAATGGGCCAGGATCACCGCCTTCTTTTCCCGGCGCAGCCGCTCGATCTCGGCATGGAGATCAAGGGTCGGATCGATCGCCGCTTCGGTCAGGGCGTCGGCTCCGGGCAAAACCACCGTATCGACCATTTTGTCATCAACTCCATAAAGTCGCTGCGCCAAATCCTGCCCCTCCAGCGCCCCAATGTTTTCGCAGGCAAGGACCATGGATGCAAGGAGACCAAGCGCATAACTGCAATTTTTCCTAAAATTACGGGAATAACCGCTGCACCAGCTTGCTCCAAGGCAGCCAAGACATCATCATGTGGGGCAAGACCGTACGGATGTAAGGGGACAATGGGGCCGTGACGTTGAAAAGAAGCGCCATCGCCCTGGTGGGGATCATGTTCATCCTGCTGCTGGGAAACCAAGCGGCTTGGGCGGACAATCCCTTTGGCATCATGCTCCAGCCCCTGCCCAACGAAGGCCCCGAGCTGGCCCTGGCCCGGGCGCGTGGCTTAGGCATCGCCTGGATCAGGCCGCCTGACGTCTATGCCAACCATTGGTCGGCCAAGGCTGCCTGCCCGCTCTGTACGCTTTATCGCAATTCCGGGCTCAATCTGGCGCTGGTGGTCAAGGCCCAAGGCCAGGACTGGCCGACGCGCCGTCCTTCCTCTCCGCCTGCGGATATCGAAGGCTATAAGACCGCTCTATCGGGCCTGCTGGATGCCTGGAAGCCTACCCTGGTGATCGTCGAAGCCGGAGAGAACGATCCTTCGACCCTGGTCAACAGCGGTCCCGATCATGCCGGCTATTTGCAGGAACTGAACGCCGCCTGCGCCGTGGCCCATGCCAAGAAGATGTTCTGCGCCAACGGCGGATTATCCAGCCGCTCGGTGGCGGCCGCCTTCTGGCTGGATCTGTTGGGCAAAGGCCAGCCGGATCAGGCCTGCGATTTCGCCCGCCGGGTCTTTTATACCGAAAGCGACCCAGATGCCGGGCAAGCCCTATGCATCTATCAGAAGGCGGGTGAGGTTCCCGAGTCCTGGAAAGCCCCGGTTCTGGCCGAGGCTGATCGGCTGCTGGCCCAATACAAGACCTCGCCCATCGATGTGGTGAACTTCCATTGGTTCATCCACGACGCCCGCGCTTTATCGCAGATGGTGGATTTCATCACCCGCGTCACCGGAAAGCCGGTGGTCAGCAGCGAGACCGGGCAATGGAGCTGGGACGCCGCCCAAATCCATGTCAGGCCATTGCTTCGCGCCGCCTTTGCCGCGCAAATGCAGATGATGATCTGGTACAGCGTCGAGAGCCCGAACACAGTCTCGCTGTTCGGTCCCGACGGCTTGCTGCGCCCCAACGGCTGGGAGTTTCAGCGGCAATTGCGTGGGAAATGACTACATCACCATATAGGGCTTAACGCCCAAGCGTCGCGAGGTGGCGGCAACGATCATCTTCGACAAGCTGTAGCTCATCTGTTCGAAGGCCACCGCCACCGCATGATCCTCGACGTCGATTCGGATCACCTTGCCCTTGGCGGCGACGCTGCGGTTAACGTCCAGACGCTCTCCCACCATGGGGATCAGGCTCATGGTGACCGTCTCTTGGTTCAGGGGAAAGTCATTGCTCAGGCGCACGCCGGACAAAGAAATGTCCAGAACCGCGACCAAACGGCCATTGATGTTGGCCATAATGTCCACGTTATGAACCCGCACATAATTACGGCGGTCTCCATCCGGGGATTTTGCGATATGCGGCTTTTTGGCATAGCTATAGCCGGTCGCGTCAGACACGATCTTTTTCCCCCCAAGTATTTAACCCGCTCTGCCGATTGCGACGGGAGTTTAGTCTTTAGTCAGGCGTTTTCAGGCCTGTCCCTCGACCGATCTTAATTCGCGCACCAGACGGGCGGCGTCGAGATAGCGGTCGCAAGAGAAGATCTGATGCCGTCTTCCGTCGCCCCCTACTCGGAACACTGACCACAAACCGTTCGAAGAAGTCTCTCGCCAGCAGACATAAGTGTCGGTCATAGCAGCCTCCTTGGTGATGCACGAAGGATCGATGACAAAACAGCTGCAACGGCCATGCCAGAGATTACCCATCCAGGAGGTGGATGAGATGCATGTTAGCCTGTAGGCGAATTCAATGACTTAGGGGAAAAATAAGCGGCAGTTGTCTAAAATGCCGCTCAAATGAGAGAGAAAGGCGAAAGGCCCAGGCAAACTGCTTTGCAGAATGCGAAAAATCCGCCCAAAGTCGCAATGTGACGAGACCAAAGCCATAGGGAAAACCACGAAAAATCCGACTTAATAGCCTTCCCTTGGTGGTTGTCGCATGGCTGGAATACCCGTAGCGCATTCCTTTACACTTGCGTGACAAAGCTCATTGGGGGTAATTTGTGCACTGCAACATGACGGTGATATGACATGCTCAACGAATGGATTCGCAATCTGCCTCTGGATAATCTCCAGGAGATCACCAGCAAGGCGCGGCCCAGCGTTATTCTGACCCTGGCCCTGCTGGAACTCGATCGTCGCCAGCGCAGCTTCTGTTCCGCCGCCGAATAAGGCGAAGGCCCGATTAAACGGCGCCCTGGAACTCGAAGCCAGCGCCATCGACGGCCTTGGAGACCGATGCATCATCGGCGCCCTCCACCGTCACCTCGCCTTTCGGCAGATCGACGCTGACCTCGGCCCCAGGGGCCGCGGCCTTGATGGCCTGCTCGACCGAGCGGGCGCAGCCGCCGCAGGTCATTCCCGATACTTTATAAGTCTTAGCCATATCTAGTACTCCCGAACGATCATTCGTGACTATGGGTTGAGGCGGAGGCTGTGGTCGTGGGCGCAGGCTTCTCTCCCATGCGGGCCCGAACCACAGTGGTGACAGGGACCAAGACAAACCCCTTGGCCTCCAAGGTCGGCAGCCATTTCTCCAAGGCCTGGATGGTGGCGTCGCGGGGATGGCCGATAGCGATGGCATTGCCCTTCTTGCGGGCCACCTGCTCGGTCTGAGACAGTTGCAAATCCACCGAAATCAAATCCCCGGCATTATCCAAAAACACATTGCGCCCGGCAGTGGGGATGCCGAAGCGATGGGCCATATCCAGACCGACGCTATGCTCGGTGGTCAGGCTGTCGATGAACAGCAGGCCCCGGCGGCGCAGTTCCTCCATGACCAGGGTCATGCCGGGAGCATAGGCGGTGAATTTGCTACCCATGTGATTGTTGATGCCCACATAGCCCGAGAAGCGATCCAGATCGTCGGAGAAACGCTTGCGGATTTCATCCTCGCTCAGGCTGGTCAGCAGCGCTCCCGGGCCGGGATCGACACTTTCGGCCATGGGTTCCATGGGCACATGCATCATCAACTCGTCGCCCTGACGGCGGGCTTCTTCGGACAGGCGGCCCAAATCGTCGGCATAGGACATCAAGGAAATAGTCAAAGGACCAGGCAACTGAAGGATTTTCTCCGAGCGTTTCTTGTCCACCCCCATATCGTCGATGATCACGGCGATCATCGGCTTGCCGTTAGTGGCCGGAGAGGCCAAGGCGTAGCGCTTCCAGGGCGGTGTGCCCTTTGGCAGAGCCGGCGTCTCGGACTGGGACTGGGACTGGGGCTGGGGCTGGGACTGGGGCAAGCTGGCGACTGGCGGCGGAGGGACGGCGGGTGTAGCCTCGCCGACCTCAGGCGCCGGAGTCACAGGCAATTGCGGCATTGCCTCGGAAACCTTGTCCTGACCCGGGGCTTTCTCGGGCAACGGCGGACCCACCGGCTCGTCTTCCAAAACGGTCTGGCGGCTGGTCTCGGTGGCCGGCGGATCGGGCGGCAGAGCACCCACGACGGGATGAGGCGCATCGGCAACCTGCTGGGCGGTGGGAACCGCCTGCACCGCTTCCGGAGCCGGATGCTTGTGGTGCGGGCCGATCACCAGTCCGATCACCACGCCTAAGCCCAGCACCGCCACGGCCAAAAGAACCAGCCGGGCACCAGGGCCCACTCCCTCCAACAGCCGCTTCACGGCAGCACTCCCACAGTCTGACAAACGAGGCCGCGCACTGTATCAAGCCTTCCAGCGTCGCAACAGCAGACTATTGCTAACCACCGAAACACTGGAAAAAGCCATGGCCGCCCCCGCCAGCACCGGACTGAGGGCACCCATGGCCGCCAGGGGGATCATCACCACATTGTAGAAGAAGGCCCAGAACAGGTTCTGGCGGATCTTGCTGCTGGTGGCCCGCGAGATGGACAGAGCGGCAGGCAGCAGGGCCGGATCACCGCGCATCAGGGTCAGGCCGGCGGTATGCATGGCCACATCGGTACCGGTGCCCATGGCGATGCCAATATTGGCCGCCGCCAAGGCCGGGGCATCATTGACGCCGTCACCGACCATGGCGACGATCTTGCCTTGGGCCTTCAGCGTCTGAACCTGTGCCGCCTTATCCTCTGGCATCAATTCGGCGAAAAAGCCGCTGAGGCCCACCTGGGCCGCCACTTTTTCCGCCACCCGGCGGTTGTCGCCGGTCAACATGATCGATTCGACGCCCATAGCCTTCAAGCTGGCTACGGCGGCGATGGCCGAAGGCTTAAGCTTATCGGATAAGGCTATGATTCCCAGTGCATTTTTACCGTCCGAGAGCCAGATGACGCTTAACCCATCGGCCTCGAATCCGGCAGCCCGCTCCTCCAGGGCAAGGACGTCCACGCCCGACTGGCGCATCAGCCGACGACTGCCCAGCAACAGGTGGCGGCCCTCGACGGTGGCCTCCAACCCCAGGCCGGGAAAAGCCCGGAAACCCTCAGGCGCGGCGGGTTCGAAGCCCTCGGCCTTGGCGGCGCGGAGCACGGCGCGGGCCAAGGGATGTTCCGATCCGGCCTGAGCGGCGGCGGCCAGTTTCAGCAGCCGAAAATGATCGCCATCGGCGGCGATGATCTCGGTAACGCTGAGTTGCCCCTCGGTCAAAGTGCCGGTCTTATCGAACAAGATGACATTGACTTTATGGGCTATTTCAAGAGCTTCTGCGTCTTTGATGAGAATTCCGTTGCGCGCCGCCACGCCCGTTCCGACCATGATGGCCGTCGGTGTGGCAAGGCCAAGGGCGCAGGGGCAGGCGATCACCAGCACGGCGACGGCGGCGGCAAAGGCGGCATTGGCTCCCTGCCCGTCCAGCAGCCAGCCGGCGAAGGTCAGGACGGCCAGAACCACCACCACCGGCACGAAGATGGACGAAATCTGATCCACCAGCCTTTGCACCGGAGCCTTGCTGGCCTGAGCCCCCTCCACCAGCCGGATGATGCGGGCGATGGTCGAGCCGGCCCCCACCGCAGTGGCCCGGACCTTCAGCAGGCCATCGGCATTGACCGCGCCAGCCGTGACCGTATCACCTGGGTTTTTGACCACTGGCAAGCTTTCGCCGGTCAGCAGGCTTTCATCCATGGCGCTGATGCCGTCCACCACCTCGCCATCCACCGGAGCCCGCTCACCGGGGCGGATCACCACGATCTCGCCCAAGGTCACGGCATCGGCGGGGACATCCACCAGCCGCCCGTCCCGCTCCACATGGGCGGTGTCGGGGCGCAGGCGCATGAGGGCGCGGATGGCCGAGGCTGCGCCGCGCTTGGCCCGCGCCTCCAGCCATTTTCCCAGCAGCACCAGGGTGATGACAACGGTGGAAGCCTCGAAATAAAGAGCCTCGTGGCCATGGCCACTAAACACAGTCCAAGCCGACAGGCCATAGGCGGCGGAGGTGCCCAGCACCACCAGCACATCCATATTGCCGGCCCCGCCGCGCAAGGACTTCCAGGCACCAACATAGAAACGCGCCCCGACGACGAACTGCACCGGCGTCGCCAGCAGCAGCTGGGCCCAAGGGGGCAGCATCCAGGGCAGACCGAACAGCGACAGCAGCATGGGCAAGGCCAGCGGCAGGGTCAAAACGGCCGAGGCAGCCACCAGCAGCAGATTTTTGCGGGCGGCGCGATGGACTTTTTCATCATCGTCCAGGGGCTCGGCGGCTTCGATGGAGCGGGCGCCATAGCCGGTCCGTTCCACCGCCGCCAGCAGAGCCGACAAAGTGACGGCTCCGGCCAACCCTTCGATGCGGGCCCGCTCGGTGGCCAGATTGACGCTGACGCTCTCGACCCCGGAAACCTTGGCCAGAACCTTCTCAAGCCGCGCCGAACAGGCGGCGCAGGTCATACCGGTGATCTCCAGGTCAAACTCCTGCGTCGGCACCTTGAAACCGGCTCCTGCAACAGCTTGCGCCAGGGAATGAGGCGAGGCCTGGGACGGATCGAACGACACCGCCGCCACCTCCGTCGCCAGATTGACAGAGGCCTCCGCCACGCCGGGCTGGCGCGACAGCACCTTCTCCAAGCGGGTGGAACAGGCGGCGCAGGTCATGCCTTCGACGGGAAGACGGACCTGCATGAGGGCGGATGGGGCGGATTGATGGCTCATAACCAATAGGATGTGGGTCGAGAAGCCCTCAGGTCAATAAGGGAGACCGCCCACATCCCTATCTCAAAAGGCCACGGCATGCCAATCAGGGCTCGTAATCGCTGGGCTGATCCACGGCCAACCGTTCGAAAGCCGAGACATCAAGGGCCTGATCATCCCTGAACAATGGACTAAGGCGCGCTTCGCCGATCTTGGCGCCATAAAGACGATAGCTCAGCTCCAGCATCCGATCGCCCGCCGTCCAGAACATGGTGTTATTCTTGAGGTGGAAGAACTTGGAATAATAGCCGCCTTTCGATTTATTCAGGTCGAAGCCCATGTCCTTCAGCACAGCCAAGCGGGCCGGGTCGGTCTGCACCGGCACTTCGATCATCACGTCCGTAGGAGCGCCGTGGCCACTAAGGCGCACGATCTTGTCCACCGAACCATCCGCCGAGAGCACTGTGTGGAACAGCGTCTTGGCCGGAGCGCCCGCCAGAATATGCAGTCGGTTGGACAAAGACGCATTGTAAGCCGCCTCGAAGCCCTGCACGCCGCCATCCGCAGGCATGGGAGCCCGCGCCTGCTGCTTCTTGCTCAAAGCACGGCAAGGCTGATCTGCAAGCAACGGCGGCGCAGGATGGCCGCCGATATTGACCTTAAGCTCGCCATTCTTGGCCTCAAACCCCTGCTCCATCACCCTCAACATGGATTCGCTAATCTGCACCAAGGCATCAGCTTTCGGCAGTTGTACTGAGCGCTGAAAGTTGCCATGTACACCGCTACGCAGGCTGAAGCCCTCACGCTGAATCACATCGGAAACCGAATCCGGCCAGTAATGCCGATGACTGGGATTTTTATACTCATAGTAGAGAGATGAAATCTCGTAATCGGCAAAATAATGATCATCGCTCAACCATACCTGCGCGTATTTTTGAGGCTCTTTTAAATCAAGAATAAGAAAACGGTTCTCGTTAGAGTCCGGCAAATCGTCCACATCCAGAAGCCGGTTGTAGAGAGAACAGCGATAGGTCTCCACCAGACCTTTGACCGGAGCCGAAACCTCGGTCTTTACCTCTTTCTGCTGTGGTGGGGTTTCAGCTGTGCCCATCAGCAAGGCGACGGCGGCGATAAAGGGGACAAGAAGGATCGGACCCATGACTCGAAGCTCTCCCAGGTCATTCGTTCCCCGGATGTTCTCACAAGAGAATATGCCCAGCAACCACTTTCCTGCGCAGTTTTCCATCCAACCCACCAAATACGAGCATCAACCCCTTCCCCTTGACGCT
>Ga0302193_10002970_pt1 | contig 13824 bp, 8 predicted proteins | sample II_Bog_E3_3_FD_200228 | JGI IMG/M metagenome (GOLD analysis project Ga0302193, IMG submission 200228) | Peat permafrost microbial communities from Stordalen Mire near Abisko, Sweden - II_Bog_E3_3 | ecosystem: Environmental > Terrestrial > Soil > Wetlands > Peat | place: Sweden: Abisko, Stordalen...
AGATTGCCCGGAACAGCCCGGTATTCGCCGAAACTCACCTCGCGTTTCGCAACCTCGGAGGTCTTCGGTTCGAAAACGTTTCGAGCGAATGGGGGCTGGACCAAAAAGGCGTGAGCTTCGGGGCGGCCTTGGGAGACCTCAGCGGCGACGGCAACATGGACCTGGTGTACAGCAACTACCAGGGGGGGGTGACGATACTGCGCAACAACAGCGATACCGGGCATCGGATCATCTGCGCGTTGCGTGGCACCCGGTCTAACCGATTTGGCGTAGGGGCGAAGGTAACGCTCGAGAGTGCGGCGGGCATCCAGGTCCGGATCCTGACGCTTGGGCGCGGGTTCATGTCGAGCAGCGAACCGATTGTTCATTTCGGCATGGGCGACGACACGGTGATCCGGCGGCTGACGGTGTCGTGGCCGAGCGGCGCGGTGCAGACTTTCGAGAACCTACCCGCTGATCGCCGGTTCATCATCACCGAGCCCCCTTCCTCGCAGGCTGCGCCAGCGCCGGTGAAGCGACCGGAACCCCAGTTTACGGAAGCGAGCAAGGCGGCCAATCTGTCCTGGATGGCAGCGGAGGAGGTTTATGACGAGTTTCTCGACCAACGGCTGCTCCCGGCGGGATTCAACCGTCGCGGACCTGCGATCGCCGTAGGGGATATAGACGGCAGCGGACGCGACGGTATTTGCATCGGAGGGACAACGCGGGAGGCCCTGCGAGTCCTTTTGCCCCAGGGCGCGGAGGCATGGGCGCCTGCCGCGTCGCCGGCACTGGCCGCGCCGCCCGACGTAGACGATGGGCCATTGCTGTTGTTTGACGCCACCGGCGAAGGCCGTGAGGACCTCCTCGTGACGGCAGGCGGAGCCAGCCAGCCCTCGGGCGCACCCGAATACCAACCACGCCTTTTCCTCAATGACGGACGCGGACACTTTCGGCCCGCACCGGATGGAGCGCTCCCGCCGCTATCGATCAGTGCCGGCGCGGTCTGCGCCGCTGACTTCGAGCACAACGGACGACTCAGCTTGTTCATTGGCGGGAGGGTCTCCCCTGGACTCTACCCGGCAGCACCTCAGAGCGCGTTGCTGGCCAATCGCGGGGGAAAGTTTATCGACGTCACCGATTCCGTGGCACCGATGCTGCGCCACGTCGGCATGGTCACTTCGGCTCTCTGGAGCGATGTCGACGGAGACGGCTGGCCGGACCTGCTGCTGACGCTCGAATGGGGCCAGGTAAAATATTTCCACAACGTGGGCGGAAGGAAGTTTGAGGACTGGACGGAAAAAGCGGGCTTCGCTTCTGCGGGGACGGGCTGGTGGCGGTCGATTGCGACTGCGGATTTCAATGGTGATGGGCGCCCCGACTATGTGGTGGGAAACGTGGGTCTGAATACGCAATACCACGCCGAACCCGGGCACCCTGCGTTGCTCTTCTCCGGTGATTTTGCCGGCCGCGGCTCCAAGGAGCTCGTCGAAGCGTATTACGAGAACGGTCAGCTGTACCCATGGCGCAGCCGCACGGACCTCGGTGCCGCGATCCCATCCGTTTTTCGGCGCTACCGATCGAACAACGATTTTGCCCGCGCGACCCTGCCCGAGATACTGGGAACTGACCGGCTGGCGGCGGCCCTGCGCCTAGAGGCCACGGAACTCCGCAGCGGAGTGTTTCTCAGCCAGCCGGACGGCAGCTACCGTTTCTAGCCTTTGCCGCGGATCGCGCAGATCGCTCCGGCCGATGGCATCGTGGCCGGCGATTTCAGTGGCGAAGGGCATGCCGATATCTATGTCGTGCAGAACTCTTACGCACCGGCACAAGCGGTTGGCCGTTTCGACGGCGGATTGAGCCAGCTGCTTCGCGGGGATGGCCACGGCCATTTTGTGCCGGTGCCGCCGGCCGAGAGCGGGCTGGTTGTACCTGGCGATGCCAAAGCACTCGCCGTGCTCGACCTCGACAATGACGGCTGGCCGGACTTCCTGGTCTCGCGAAACGGCGATGCGACACTCGCGTTTCACAACAGGGGCGTCACAGACCGACATTGCACCCGCGTCACACTCGAGGGGCGGCCAGGCAACCCACAGGCTGTAGGGGCTCGCATCACTGCGGACTACGCTGACGGCACGGCCCAAGTCAGCGAGGTCTGCGCCGGTTCCGGTCACTACAGCCAGTCGACTGCGGCCCTATTCTTCGGCTCCACAGATCGAAATCCGCTGCGACGCATACACGTTCGGTGGCCATCTGGCGCGACCACAACGAGCCCAGAATTAGACGGCGGGATTACCAAGACCCTCAGGCTGGTTGCGCCGGGGAATTGAGCGGGCGGCCCATGTTTCTCGGGTGCTTCCGGCCCCGGTAGGCACGTCATCGGCCCCTGAGTTCGGTCAATCCGCCACACTTAGCTGTTCGTTTAGATTTCGATTGTTAGAAGGTGCACACCCCAGATGTCCTGCTCGGCAGACCGCGCGACGGATACTAAAAAGGGCGGAATACGCAGTGACACACTTCTCCGGGGCCGAGCTATCAGCTTCGCTACTAGGAGCCATAAGATCACCGGAATTGCACGGGCCCCTTTGTCGCCCGATACGATTGATCCGCTTTTTGCATGTATGAAAAAAACTAAACGGAATTCCGGATTCAAGGCTTGCGGAGGCCCTGTGCTGCTGCTGCTCGCGCTAACACTGGCGGCATGCAAGCCAAAGGCGTACGAACCGGCGGCCGAAGCGGCACGGCCACCCTCCTTCACGGTTACTCCTCCGATCCCCGCCGGTCCAAATGATCTGTTCGAGGACGTGACCGCCAAGGCGCGGATAGATTTCGTCCAGCAGTTTTGCGACGAGCGCATTGCCAACATCATCGAGTCCAATGGTTCAGGCTTTGCGGTCTTCGATTACGACAACGACGGCTACATGGACATCTTCATGGCCAATCCCGGCCCGCTCGCCGGGGTGACCCACGAAAAGCCGGGGACCGAGCGACAGCCCTGCCGTCTCTATCACAACAATCGCGACGGCACGTTCACGGACGTTACCGAGAAGGCGGGGCTGGGAGGCGCGGGCTACGCCGTGGCTGTAGCCGCGGCCGACTACGACGGGGATGGATTTACGGACCTCTATGTCGTCTGCATCGGCAAGAGTATTCTCTACCACAACAACGGCGACGGCACGTTCAAGGACGTTACCGACAAGGCCGGAGTGGGCAATGTGGGAGGTACGGGGATCGGGGCCACCTGGCTAGATGTAAATAACAGCGGCCGGCTAGATTTGTACGTGGGTAACTACCTCAAATTTGATCCGAACTATCATCTCTATTACAACCCGACCAGCTATCCCGGCCCTCTGGCCTATAAGCCGGAGCGGGACTTGCTCTACATTAACAACGGAGACGGGACTTTCACCAATGCCAGTGAAGCGGCGGGTATTTGGGCCCTCCCTCCTCATCGGACGATGTCGGTGCATGCGTTGGATTACAACCGGGACGGCCACGAGGACCTCTATATCTGCAATGACGCGACCCCGAACATGCTGCTCATCAATGACGGCCACGGGCATTTTCACGACGAAGCCATGAAACACGGCGTTGCGTTCAACGCCCTGGGTGAAGCAGCAGGTTCGATGACCGCGGCAATCGGCGACTGCAACGGCGATGGACTACCCGACCTCCTGGTATCGCGCTTGGGATATGGCTCACTGTATATGGGCTCAGCGCAGGGCGATTGCGTGGATCGAATGATGGCCTCGGGACTCGGTGGGGTAACGGCGCAATACGTCGGTTGGGGAACCAACTTCATCGATTTTGACAATGCCGGAAAGCTGGATGCCTTCATCGCCAACGGGGATCCCTTCCGCATGGTAGGCTGGCAAAGCCTGCTGCTGGAAAACGATGGCCAAGGCAATTTCAGTAATGCCGTTGAAAAGGGAGGCGCCTATTTCCAAACGCCAGTGCGGGCACGCCCGAGCGTCGTCCTCGATTACGACAACGACGGCAGAATGGACCTCCTGGTGGGACTGATGGGGGATCGGCCGGTGCTTCTTCACAACCGAGACCATTCCGGCAACCACTGGATCACCCTTTCGCTCCGCGGGACGAAGAGCAACCCGGCAGGTTGGGGATCGTGGATAGAGCTGACGGCGGACGGGAAGACCTATGTTCAGGAATGCAGTTGTCCCTCCGGCTTTCTAAGCCAAGGGGATCCGAGGGTCCACTTTGGCCTTGGCAAGGCACCCGTCGTTCAGCGGATCCAAATCAAGTGGCCCAGCGGCACGGTTCAGACCCTGACCGACATCCCTGTCGATCAAATCCTTAAGGTGACCGAACCCCTACCCCAGTGAACTCCCAAACGTGCATTTTGCTTGGAGCCGCGGCATTGCTGCTGGCAGGTTGCGAACCGGTGGCGCCGGCCGGCTCGCTGGTACTGACCCAAACGCCAGTAGGTAGCCCGCTTCCCCCAGCCGCCACGGCTATGGACGTCCGGTATCCACCGGGAAGCCGGGTGGTCTTGCTGGTTTCCCCATTTAACACGAACACCGTTCGTGAGCTTTCTCGCGGACTGGTCGCCGCCGGGGACCCCTGCGTTTCCTGGGACGGCCACTGGGTTTACTTCGCTGGCAAGAGCTCGAGCGAAGCCGACTGGCAAATCTATAAGGTCAATGCAGGCGGAGGTCAGACCGAACAGGTGACCCGGATGCCTGGGGGAGCGATGGATCCCGCCCTTGCGGCTCACGGAGAGCTCGTTTTCAGCTCCCCTGTTCCGAGGGCAGGACGCTTGTCGACCCCATCGGAGCCGGCCGCTCTCTATGGGCAGGTGCCCGGCCACGCAGCCAGCCGGCTCACATTCGGGACGGACAGCGCTGTCGACGCCACGGTCCTGCGCGATGGACGGGTACTCTTCGTGACCGCGGAGGCTCGTGACAACAGCCAATCCCCAAAGCACTTGCTCCTTTACACGATCAACAACGACGGGACCGAGGTGACCGCTTTTGCATGTCAAGGGGACGGAGTGGACTTTGTCCAGCGCCCGCGCGAACTGGGCGACGGCCGGATCGCCTTCCTCGCCGCGAACACGGAGGAACCGGGGGTCAAGGCCTGGGCGGAATGCGTTAAACCCGCCGCTCCGTTCGCCACGCGAGGCAGCCTGTTTCCCTTCCGGGGCACCGGCTGCCGCTCCGTGGAGCCATTTTCCGAGGATCGCATCCTCGCCTGTGTTGAAACAAGCGGCTGGGTCGAGCGTTCGATGACAAGCCACGCAGCAGTTTTTAGGGTTGAGGCTGATGCCACGGCGATCGGTGCACCGCTCTTTGACGATCCGCAGTGGAACAGCATCGAAGCCACCCCTGTCGCGACGCGGGCAGAACCGGGCGGACACACATCCGCTGTGATGCCGGGAGCGCCCTACGGCACCCTGCTGTGCCTCAACGCCAACGACAGCAATGAACCCGCCGCCAATGGAAACCTGGCTCCTGCCACTGAGCTACGTGTTTTCGCATCGGTGGGTTCAGGACAGCAGCGCACCATCGGAACGGTACCGGTGGATTCCGACGGTTCTGTAATCGTGCATCTTCCCGCAGACGTTCCCCTGGGCCTCGACACCCTCGACGCCCAAGGACATGTGCTCCGGCATCAGCCTGCGTTTCTCTGGCTCAGGCCAGGAGAGAATCGGGCATGCATCGGCTGCCACGAACAGCGTAACCATGCGCCTCGAAACATCCGCCCGCTGGCAACGATGCACGTGCCCGCGCATCTGGACCTTAACAGCCCAACGACCGTACCCCACGCAGCAACACCATGAAGCTGAAAAGAATCATTCTGGTCGCATCGTCACTGGCTCTGGCAAGCGCCGGGGCTACCGTTGGCGGATTCTCCGGTTTGCGGGCTCACGAACGCCTGAGGTCAGGTTTGCCGAATCTCGGCTTTGTCTCCTGCGTGCATTGCCACCAACGCGGCTTGGACACGTTGCCGTGGGCGAAACCCCGTCCTCACCATGACGCCCCCGACGGGATCGTGGTTTCCCCGGACGGGAAGACGTTGTTCATCGCCCTGGGTGATAAGGACGAGGTTGCTGAGGCCGACGTGGCTTCGCGCTCCGTGACACGCAGGGTGAAGGTCCCAGGCGGGCCCTTCGGCTTGGCGCTGGATGCAACGGGCAGACGACTGTTTGTGGCTTGCCGGAATCAGGACAGGGTCGCCGTAATCGACACGCTCGACCTCAAGGAACAGGCCGCCATTTCGGTCGGCATTCGTCCGACGGACGTCGCGTATTGCCAGACTCCGTCAGGGGAGCGGTTGATTGTCCCCAACTCCGGCAGCGACAACATCTCCGTGCTCTCGGTGTCGCCCTTGGCTGAGTTAACTCGATCGGCGGCGGGTCGCGAACCGTATGCTGTTGCGGTGTCCGCTAATGGCCGGCGCGTTTACATCGCCAACCGAATGGCGACACACGACGAGGTCCTCAGTCAGCCTGCCTCCGAAGTTACAGTCCTCGACCCCTCCAATGGACACGTCCTCAACCGGGTGGAGCTTCATTCCGCCCATTTGGCAGAAGGCGTCGCCGAGGTACCGGCGCGGGGATGGGTTATGAATTCAATGGTCCGGGTGCGCAACCTGGTCCCGATAACACAGGTGAAAGATGGATGGGTCATGTCCACCGGCGTGGCGATCTCCAAGAAGGATGGCGAAGTGACGCAGGTTCCGTTGGATGAGGCGAACGCCTATTTTTCTGACCCTTCGGGCATCGTCGCCAGCCCCGACGGAAGGCGGGCCTACGTGGCGTCCGGGGGTGCCGACGTGGTGACAGTCCTCGACCTCGACCGGTTGGGTGCGTGGCTTGCCCGTGCCGGCGAAGCGGAAAAAAGCGATGCCATCGAAAACATGGCTCTTTCCTACCGGTATGTCGCCGCACGGATTCCAACCGGTTGCAACCCCCAGCATCTAGCGCTCTCTCCTGACGGAAGCCGTTTGTTCGTGGCCGAACGGCTCGATGACCGGGTGCTCGTAGTGGATACAACGAGCCTCAAGCCGGTCGGCCGGATCGTGCTGGGCGACGGCGGGCTCGACGACCCCATCCGTCTGGGCGAGCGGGTCTTCACACGCGCGCGTTATACGTTTCAGGGGCAGTTTTCCTGTCGTTCGTGCCACCCTGACGGCCACGTGGACGGGCTCTCCTACGATTTCGACGGTGCCGGTGTTGGCGATAATCTGCTGGCCAACCGCAGCCTGTGCGGCGTGGCGGGCACGGAACCGTTCAAATGGAACGGGAAGAACCCGACGTTGCAGTACCAGGATGGCCCCCGGTTTGCGCGGGTGTTGATGCGGACCGACCAGATCCCTGGGCCGCAACTGGACCAGTTGGCGACGTTTATTGAACATCTCCCGCCTACTCGCACTCTTCCGTGGGGCCGGGTGGGCCAGCCGCTCACCCCCGCGGAGGAACGCGGCCGAAAGCTCTTCTTCGCTACTCAACGCACCAACGGCACACCGATTCCCGTGGCGCGCCAGTGCCAGACCTGCCATCGGCCCCCGCTTTTCACCAATCGGCTGCTCACCTCGGTGGGCACGCAAGGAGCCCAAGATACATCGGGAGTGTTCGACACGCCGCACCTGATTGGGGTCGGCGCCATGGCCCCCTACCTTCACGACGGCAGGGCAAAGACGTTGGAAGAAATTTGGACCGTCTACCAGAAGGACGATTTGCACGGCGTCAGCAGCTACTGGTCCAAGCTGCAACTGAACGACCTAGTCGAGTACCTCAAAACGATTTAAGCGCCTAAAATGAAACCCCAACCTATTCTGTCAGTCCGCGCCCTAGCGCGTTTCATGTTTGTTTTGTCGATGCTCCCGGCAGCCGGGGCGTCCGCCCAGACGGTGCCCCCGAATGAGAAATCGGCGGTAATCCCGTTCCCCATCGTGACGCGATTCGAGAACTTCACCGAGAAGGACGGCCTTCCGGCCCACAAGATCCATTGCGTCCTGAAGGCGGGAGACGGCCGGTTGTGGGTTGGCACCACGAACGGCCTTTGCGTCCGACAGGACAACGGCACATTCCGCCGCTTCGGGACCGAGGACGGGCTGAGCCATTTGACTGTGCTCGGCATCGCGGAGGACACCGCGACGGGCGACCTGTGGATCGCGACGATGCAGGGGCTTTCGCGTTTGAGCGGCGGGAAGTTCACGGTCTTCACGCAGACCAACAGCGGCCTTCCGAACAACGTCGTCTACGGGGTAGCCGTCGCCGATGGAACGGTTTGGGCCGCAACCGCCGCCGGAACCGGAGCCTACGACATCAAGACCAAGGCCTGGAAGCCCTATGACCAGACCAACACGGTCATGAACGAGCCCTGGTGCTATGCGATCGCACCCGGCCGCGGAGTCATCTATCTCGGAATCTGGGCCGGCGGCATCGTGGAGCACGACCCCCGGCTCGGCACCTTCAAGGCCTATCGCGATCCCGACAGCGAGTTTCACATTGCGCTGACGGCCGACAGCGGGCCCATCGTGGACGTCACCTCCGGGGTCGCGTACGGCGAGGGCGTGCTCTGGCAGGCCTCCTACTTCGGGCTCGCCCGCTACGACACCCGGCAGGCTACGTGGCGCACGTGGGTCCAGGATAAAACGCCCCTGGTCTCCAATTTCATAAACAGCGTCTTCGCCCACGGCCGTGTCGCCTGGGCCTCGACGGACCAGGGGGTGTCGGTCACCGACAGCAACACTTGGGTCAACTACCAAGTCGGCAAGGACGGCAAGGGCGTCGTCCAAATATGCCGTCCGGGTCAACCACCCGAGACCCGAGCTATGACGACGGCGCTTTCCGACGGCTTCGTCTTGGGAGTGTGGGCGGACGATCACGAGGTATGGTTCGCCACGTCGAACGGCCTGAGCCACGGCCTCTTCTCTTCGCCTGCCGACCAGGCGGCGCTAACATCGAACCCATAGGTGCACCCATGAATGCCTCCAAGTTCTACCTAATTGCGGTTTTCGCAACCGCCGCCGCAGCAGCAGCGCCTGCCACCGGTGGCACCGGTGCCTGCGCCGCCGGCGGCTCCGATTCGCCGATGGCCTCCGCTTCAAAGGCGCTCCAGGCGCCGGTCAGCACGATGCCCGCGCAGTCCCGATTCATCCATTCCACGCCAGGGGAAGAGTACCCCCCCTATGGCGAGCTGCCCAAGGAACTTTGGCCCTTCTCCAACGTCGAGCCTTACTACAGGTACTTCGTCACACGCATGCCTTTCCGCGGTCCCGGTCGCGATTACCCTGCGCCAACGGACCTGAAGTCGCTGCCCATCGGCCTCGTGGACGCCCCTCGGGGCGGAGCGAACTGGGAAAGGAGCGTTCGGACGCGGGAGGGAATTGTCCTCGCGATCGAGGAGGCGAACCAGGAACGGCGCCAAGGTGAACTCCCCTTCGATCTGATCGAGCACGAGGGCATAGCACAATGGGGCGGCGCAGCAAACCTCGCGGCGCAGCTCGCCGACGAGAAGGTCCTCGGCTACCTGGGCACAATCGACGGCACGGATGCGCACGTCGCCTTGCGCGTCACCCTCAAGACAGAAATCGTCATGGTCAACACATCGGACCCCGACCAGACCCTTACGGAAACGCAGATTCCCTGGCTCATTCGGGTCCTTCCCGATCACCGGCAGGAGGAAGGGAGGATTATCGAGCTGGTCGTGAAAAAGTATGGGTACAAGCGGATTGCCGTGTTGCGCACAGGGGACCGGTTCGCCCGTGTCGGCGCTCACCAGTTCATGGACTTTGCGCGCCGGCTGGGCTGTCCTGCGGTCCAGGAGCTGCTCTTCGCCCCGGGCGCGACCGATATCTCCTACCAGCTTGGGGCAATCAAGGAATCTCAGCCGGATGCCATTTTCCTCATGGGTGAACCGGCCGACATCGGCCGCTTCGCCAAGCAGATCCGCCAAGCGGGGATCACGGCCCGCTTCTTTGGCACGGATCTCCTGATGGAGGACGCTTTCCTGAAGAACGCTGGCGACGCCGCGGAAGGAACGACCTTCACCTTCTATTTTGATCCCTCGCGGCAGGATTCGCTGTGGACCGACTTCGTGACTCGTTTCAAGCAGCGCTGGGGCCACGAGCCCGACGCCTATGCCGGCTACGCCTACGACGGGGCCCAGATAATGCTCCACGCCATGCGGATCGCGGGGCCCAACCGGTGGCGCATACGGGACCAGGTGTACGACCTGGACTATTACCAGGGAGTCACCGGCTGGATGAGGTTCGACGGAACGGGATCCAATACAGCACCCGTGCGTGTCGTGCACTACGAGCATGGGCAGCGTGTCTTTGAGCCCCAGTCCGAGTTCGTGCCCCCCTCGCTTGACGGAACGGTGGCCAATGCCCCATGAACACAATCAGCCCCGGCGCTGCGGCGCATGGGCGCGCGGGGCCTGGCGATCGTGAGTCGAAAACGCACGAGCGCCCGGCTGCGCGTGGGGGCTTGGCTGCTCCTTGCGCCCCTCGCATGCCTCGGGGGGCCACACGAGCTTAAGCTGGGAATCGTCGCGCCTTCCAGCGAGGAGGATTCGGCCAGCCTCCTACTCGGGGCGCGCGTGGCCGTCGCCGAGTCGAACGAAGCCGGGCCGGGGACGGTCACGCTCGAGGTGCGCAGCGAGGCCGGCCAATGGGGATCTGCAGGCAATGACGCCGTGTTCCTTGCCCTTGACCGGAAGGTGGACGCGATCATCGCGCCCTCCGATGGCGGAGACAGCCACCTGGTCCTCCAGGTTTCAGGCAGGACGCAGGTGCCTGTTGCGAGCGTCAGCCCCGACTCGTCGGTCACGGAGGCTGGCGTGCCATGGGCTGTACGGGTCGTCCCGCGCACCGACCAGGAGGTTGAGGCCCTGTTTGAATCCCAGAAGCGGGGGCCCCATGCACTCACCTGGTGGGCCATCGCCCCCCCGGGCCGCCCGGGCCGCGCGATAAGTCGCGACCTTGGGAGGGCAGTCCGCGCCACCCATGCTCGCCTGGAACGGATCCTCGAAGCGGGCGGGCCCGGATTGGCTTCAACTTGGGCCGTCCAGCCGATCCTCGCCGGATCCCCGGGCGGCGTTCTGGTGTGGCTGCCTCCCTCGGAGGCCGGGCAAGTTGTCGCGGCGTTGCGCGCCTCAGGCTACCGCGGCTGCATCGCCGGCCCCGGCTCGATCGACGCTCCAGATTTCTTCGCCGCGGCGGGCGTCGCGGCGGAGGGGGTTCTTGTGGCAAAGTACGAGTTGGATGCGGGGAGCAGCGCCAGACTTGAGCAATTCAAGAAACGATGCACTCGCATGTTCGGAGCGCATCCGGGCTTCAGTGCCGCGGCAGCCCACGACGCTGCGCAGGTGCTAATTGAAAATCTGAGTCGCGAAGGCGACACTCTCGCGTTTCGCCGGTTTCCCCCTGTCCTCCCTACCGCGGGAGTCACCGGTGTTCTCCATTTTGACAATTCCGGAAACCGAACTGACGCTTTGCGAGTGCTGACATGTCAGCAGGGCTGCTTCATTCCCATTCCACCTAACGATACAAAATCGTGAAACCTCAAATCCGGGTCGCGCTGCCAATCGCATTCTCTTTCGTCGTCCTGTTGATAATCCTCGCCCTGGCAACCCGAGGCGCTGACTCGAACCCGGCGCCAAGCCGTGGCAGTCCTTCGGCGCTACCACCGCCGTCCAACGGCGCCATTAGCCCGCAGGATCAGGCCGACGCCTTGCACTTTGTCATCGCAGCGGACAGGGACAACTTTTTCCGGGAGTATATGGCGCAGCAGAACGGGGGTCCGTCATCGCCGGACGTTTCGGGGGGCGGCAAGCCGGGGGAATCGTCGCTGTCACCGTGCGAGATGATTCGGAGCTCTGCCGAGTCGATTCAGAGAAAGGGCGCCGAATTCAGCTTCGCCCTGAGATCCATTCGCCCCATCGATCCGCGAAACGGACCCCAGACTGAACTGGAGCAACGCGGTCTGGCTCTCGTCACCAGCCACCCCACTCAGAGCTATTATGGTCAAGAGATGCTGGGCGGCCGACCATACTTTACGGCCGTCTATCCTGACATTCCGGCGAACACCACTTGTATCGACTGCCACGGCAAACGATCGGCGTCGATCCCGCAACATTACCAAGTCGGCGATGCTATGGGGGGCATCGTGGTGCGCATCCCCCTCGAATTTTGATCCAGCCGGTCATCTTTCCGGCAGCAGATCCAAACCAAGACCACTGCGGTGATCGAACTAACGCCCTTCGGCCCGAACCCCATCTACGGACCCGAAGGCTCCAAAGCGGCTGAGTGACGGCGAGCGGAATGAGTCGGCTCCCATAGGTCAGCTCTGCGGATAGGGAAATGCCGCGGGCTTTGGAGAACGATTGCCGGCGGCTGGAGATCTGTCCGTTTGTGCGGAGCTCAGGTGTCCGCGCGCCGAGCGGTTCCAAAACCCTGGGTTGGGCTCGCCAGAGTGGGTCTATCGACCTCCCTGGATTGGCCGGCACCGTTTGCTGCACCCGCATCTCCCGCGTCGAGGATTCCAGCTCGGCGGGCCCTCACAAATTCCGAAGCCCTCTCGAGCGCGGTTTGGAGCCGCTCGCGGTCGAAGGGCTTCAGCACGTAGTCGGCCGCACGGATTCCGAAAGCATCCACCGCGAATTGCCCAAATGCGGTCACGAAGACGACAGCAGGCCGCTGGGCGTAGTCTAGGCCTGCGACAACCTCTAGGCCATCGCAGCCGGGCATGTGCATGTCTAGGAATACAATATCGGGCCTGTCGCGTCGGATGGCCTCCAACGCCTCGGTGCCGGTCCCGTATTCCCCGATAACGTCCACATTCTTTGGCAGCAGGGCCAAAAGACGGGTTCGCGCCAAAACCTCGTCGTCTGCGACGAGAACACGCAGCCTTTCCTCTTTTTTCCCGTCCCGTGAGGTATCCGATGACAACCCTTGCGAACCCACGGACTTCGCCGCGTCACCAGCCGGGGCCGATGCGGCCACGATGCCAGCGGGCCTTGGGGCCTGCCTCGGCCTTCGGCGTGCCCTGACCCCGAGGGACAACTCATCAAAAACAGGCACCGTCGCACTCCATGCCAAGCAGCCGTCCGTGATGCTCTGGCCGTAGACGAGAGGCTTTCCCGCCGGATCCTGCGATCCTCCAACCAGATTGCTTTCAAACATGACGCCTGCGAGGGCGCGCTCGCCCTCCCGGAGCTGGGCCGCCAAGGCGGAGGCAATCGCCGGCTGCCGCAACGGGTCTTTGCCGCTGTTCGCATGACTGCAATCCACCATCAAGTGAGGCGCGAGACCGTGTTCCTGGAGGAGCGCCACCGCGGCTCGGACGCCCGAAGCGCTATAGTTGGCCCCCCGGGTCCCCCCGCGAAGGACCACGTGGGTCCGGCTATTTCCTGTCGTTGATCGCACAACCAGCTCCCCGCCATGGGACAACGTTGGGAAACGGTGCGCCAGGCGCGCCGACCGAATCGCGTCCACAGCCACCATGACTTCGCCATCCGTGCGATTCTTGAAGCCCACAGGCATCGAAAGACCCGAGGCAAATTCCCTGTGGATCTGGCTCTCGACCGTCCTGGCCCCAATGACACCCCACGAAATCAAATCGGCGTAATATTGTCCAAGAATTGGATCGAGGAATTCGGTACCGGCCGGAACGCCCAGCTCCGTCATCGCGAGCAGCAGTTCCCGGGCCCTGAACACCCCCTCGTTAATGTCGAAGGACCCGTCGAGGCGGGGATCGTTCAGATAGCCCTTCCAGCCGGCCACGGTGCGCGGCTTCTCGAAGTAGGCCCGCATCACGATGAGCAGGTCATCGGCATAGGACCGGGCGACCTTCGACAGGCGCTCGGCGTAGTC
>Ga0302193_10002974_pt1 | contig 13816 bp, 10 predicted proteins | sample II_Bog_E3_3_FD_200228 | JGI IMG/M metagenome (GOLD analysis project Ga0302193, IMG submission 200228) | Peat permafrost microbial communities from Stordalen Mire near Abisko, Sweden - II_Bog_E3_3 | ecosystem: Environmental > Terrestrial > Soil > Wetlands > Peat | place: Sweden: Abisko...
GATAAGGAACGCCGTCCGGGTGCTGGGTCAAGGGCCGCGCGTCGCGCGACGGCGAGCGCGTGTCAAGCGTCCTGGACGATCGCCGTTGACAGCGCTCTCGAGCGCCTTTTGGATCAAAGGCGATCAGTCTAAGGCGGAGGCGCCACCTGAAATCCATCCCTCGCGGCGAAGCGACAAGCGCAGCCGCTGGCAGCCGAACCGCCGCCGCGCCCGAGTCGGGGCTTACAGCCGATCACGCAGCGCCTCCGACTTCGCTGCGCGTCTCCACCGGGCCTTGGATCGGCATGCGCCAGCGAAACACCATTCCGCGCGGGCTGTTGGCCATGGCCTCGATCTGCCCGCTGTGGGCGATGGCGATCTGCCGGGCCAGGCTGAGCCCGATGCCGGACCCGCCGCTCTTGGTGGTGAAGAAAGGCACGAAGATGCCGTCAAGCAGCGCCGGGTCGACGCCATGTCCATTGTCGCTGATATCGATCACCACCTGCTCATCCTCCAGGCGGCCGCTGACCTCGATCGCGGGCGCCGGATGGGCGGCGACCGCATCGATGGCGTTGCGCGCCATATTGATCAACGCCTGTTCGATCATCTCGGGGTCGGCGAGGATGGTCAGGTCCTCGGGGGTCACCCGGCTGGCGTAGGCCACGCCCGACCGGACCATCGTCGGCCCCAGCAGCCGGTCGATCTTGGCGATCACCTCGGCCAGGCGGATCGGGCGCAGGATCGGCTGCGGCAGATCGGCCACTCTGCGATAGCGCTCAACAAAGCTCATCAGACCCGCGCTGCGGACCCCGATCACGTCGATGGCGGCGACTACGTCGATCATGTTGGCTGTTGCGGGGTCGGCCAGCAAGGGCCGAAGGCTCTCTGCCAAGGAGACGATCGGGGTCAAGGAGTTCATCATCTCGTGGGCCAGGATCCTGGCGAGGTCGCGCCAGGCCTTGACCTCGGTGGCGTCCAGCTCGCTCTCGATATCCTGCAGCGACAACAGGGTCCTGACATCCGTCGGAGTGGTCAGGCGCGCCGTGGCCGCGAGCATGCGCCGGTTGGGGGCGAGGCGGATCACCTCCCGCGTTCCCGGCCGCAATCCGCCCAATAGGCCAGCGAGCGCGTCGTCGAGGTCGATCTGGCTCGACAGCTTCTGCGCCGCCCGGTTGGCGAGAACCACCGATCCGTCGCGCTCAACGACCAGCAAGGCCGCCGACACCGTGTCGACCAGCGTCTGCAGGTGATCCAGTCGCCGCTGCTCGCCGGCCCAGTTGGCGCGCCGGCGCGCATCGATCCGTGCGAGCGCTTCGCGCGCGCCGCTCAAGCCGCCGTCGCGCGCGCGCGGGGCCGGCGCGGTGTCCATCTCACCCGCCGCCAGGGCGCTGATGAGCCGGTCCAGCGTGCGGTCGGCGCGCCTCACGAAGCGGGCGAGAGCGCCGGTTGCGGCCGCGGCGAGCCCGGCCAGCAATAGGCCGGTCGCAAATTGTCGCGCGCCGAACGCCGCCTCGAGCGCGCCGAACAACAGCACGCCAATCAGGGCGGCGCGCAGGCCGACGCCCAAAGTGAAGCGGCTAGAGCCCATGCTTCTGCAGTCGGCGGTAAAGCGCGGGACGGGTCAGCCCCAGCGCCGCCGCCGCCAGCGAGATATTTCCGTTAAATCGGATCATCGCCCGCCCGATGGTGCGCTTCTCGATCTCATCAAGATCAAACTGCTCACGTTCCGTCGCCGAATTGGCGAAAGCGAGGGGAAAATCCTCAGGCTCCAACCGTTCGCCTTCCCCCAAAATGGTCGCTCGTTCGGCCGCGTGGCTCAGTTCGCGGACATTGCCTGGCCAATCATGCGCCTCCAGCAGACGCAGGGCCTCGGGCGAGAGCCTGCGACGCGGAACGCTGTGTTTTCGGGCGTAGTGCGCCAGAAAATGCTCCATCAACAAGGCGACGTCCTCGCGCCTTCGCCTGAGCGGGGGCAGAAGGATCTCGACGGCTTTCAAGCGCAACAGCAGGTCCTGGCGAAACACTTCGTCGCGCCCTAGCTGCTCAAGACTCATGTTGGTGGCTGAGATCAGCCGAACGTCCACCGCCATGGGCTTCGTCGCCCCGAGCGGCGTCACCTCGCCGCGCTCGATCACGCTCATCAGCTTACGCTGAACATGCAGAGGCGACAGGCCGATCTCGTCGAGGAACAGCGTGCCGCCTTGGGCTCCCTGGATGCGTCCCGCGCGATCGCTGGTCGCGCCGGCGCAGGCCCCGCGCCGATGGCCAAACAGCTCGCTCTCCAGGCCCGACTCGGCGATCGCGCCCAGGTCGACCGCCACGAAGGGCGCGCGGGCGCGGCGCGAGGCGCGGTGGATCTCGCGGGCGACCGCCGACTTGCCCGACCCGCTCTCCCCCATCAGCAGAACAGGCGCGTCGGTCGGGGCGGCGCGCTCAATCAGCTTCAGCGCGTGCTGAAATCCGGGAGCGGCGCCGATCAAGACCCCCTCGTTGACGCCGAACTCGGCGCTCCGCAGCTTGGCGTCCCTGGATTCACGCCGCGCTCGGGTGAGGGCCGCGCCCGCAGTCACCGTCGCCACCAGCTTTTCGTTGCGCCAGGGCTTGAGCACGAAATCGACGGCCCCGCGCTTCAGCGTCTCGACCGCCAGCACGACCCCGCCATAGGCGGTCATCAGCACCAGCGACACCGCCGGATCGATCGAGCGCAATCGGTCAAGCCAATCCAGGCCCTCCTGTCCGCGACTGACGCCAGGCGTGAAGTTCATATCCATCAGGATCAAGTCGATCCGCTGGCTGGCCAAGAGGTCTGGCGCGCCATCGGGCGAGGCCATTGTGGTCACCTGGCCGACGTGCGGACTAAGCGCCAGGCGCGCGGCGATCAGCACCCCCGGATCGTCGTCGATCACCAGAATCTGAGCATCTTCAGGGCCGCCGATCATGTCCGTAAATGTACACGTGACCGTCCGATGCTGCGCGCACTTTTTCAGGATCCCGCGCGCCTCCAAGACGGGAGGCCCTCACCATCCGCCGCCCAGCGCCTGAAACAAGGCCACGGTGTCGGCATAGCGGCTCGTGTCGGCCTGGATGGAGGCGATCGAAGCTTGTTGATATTGCTGTGTCTGAGCCAGCAAGTTAGTCACACTCACCGTTCCCGCCGCATAGCGCATCTTGGCCAGATCGAGCTGGCCCTGAGCATCGTTCAGCGCCGCGCGCGCTGACTGGGCGGCCACCTGATCGTGCTGCAACGCCGTGAGTACGTCGGCGACGTTCTGGAACGCAGTGAGCACTGTGGCGCGATAGTCGTCACGTGCGGATTCGAAGGCGTCCAAGGCCTGTTTGCGCTGGGCCCGCAAGGCGCCGCCCATGAACACTGGCTGCCAGGCGGCGGCGGTTACGCTCCACAGGTTGCTGGCGTAGTCGCCGCTCAGATTGAGTTGGGGCAGCATGTTGGCGTCCGCCACCCCGATCTGCGCGCTGGCCTGATGCAGCAAGGCCGACCGGGCGCGGACGTCCGGCCTCTGAGCGACCAGGCTCGCGGGCAGGCTGACCGGAAGGTCCCGCGGAAGGGTCAAGTCTGCAAGCCTGAGGTCGGTGTCCGCGGCTTCGCCAGGCGAACGGCCGATCAGAATCGCGAGCAGGTGGCGGGCGGTGTCGAGGTCCTGTTCGAGCCAGGCCAAAGTGGTCTGCAGGCTCTCCTCGTGGGATTTCACCGCCAGCAGGTCCGATCGTCCGACGCTGCCCGCGACGACCTGATCCTGGATCAGGGACAGCTTTTGATTGTCGGCGGCGATCATCTCCTTGGTGGCGGCGATCTGGTCGCGTAGGGCCGCACGTTGGATGGCGGTGGTCACCACCTCGGCGCTCAGGGTGTTGGCGGCGGCGATCTCCTCGTAGCGAGCATAGTCGAGCTGGGCCCTGACGCCCTCCACAGCCCGCCTCTGGCCGCCGAACAAGTCAAGCGTGTAGCCGACGTTCACCTGGGCGGTGGTCACCGAATAGACGGAGCCGGCGGCCCCCGGAATGCTGCTGTAACGCTCCCACGTACGATTTGCGCCGACCGAGACGGTCGGCAGCAACCCGCCTTGCGCCGCGCGCAGCGCATCCTTGGCGGCCCTCAGGGTGGCCTGCTGCGCGCGCAAGCTTGGGCTCTGAGCCAGGGCTTGCCGCACCAGATCATCGAGGATCGGCGATCCTAGCGCGGTCCACCATGCGTGCGGCGTCGCCTGACCCAAAACGAACTGTTGGGTCTCGGCGTCGTCTCCCGCCGCCGCCGCCATGCTCGGGACAGCATAGCCGTCGTTGGCGGCCAGCGGCGGCGTTCGGTAGTTCGGCCCCACAGCGCAACCTGCCAGCAGCGACGCCAAGATCAGGGTCGCGGCCTTGGTCCTACTCATAGCGCAGGGCCTTGACCGGCTTGGCGCTGGCCACCGCAAAGGCGTGGCCGCCAACCGTGATCCAGGCGATCACCAGGGTGACGCCGCCCGCGGCGACGAACATCCACGGCGCCAGTTCGATATGGTTGGGAAAGCCGCGCAGCCAGCGATCCATGACCCAGAAGCTGACCGGCCAGGCGATCAGATTGGCCAACAACACAGGTTTGGTGAAGCTCCAGACCAGGAGGCGCACGATATCCCAGCGCTCAGCCCCCATCGCCTTGCGGATGCCGATCTCCTTGGTGCGTTGCTCGGCGGTGAAGGCGGCGAGGCCGAACAGTCCGAGGCAGGCGATCAGCAGGGCCACCACCGCGACGATCGCGAACAGCGTCGCCTGCCGGGTCAGGTCGGCGAACTTGTCGTGCACGAACCAATCGAGCGCGTAGATATCGAACTGTTGATTGTCGCCATAGCGGTCCCAAAGCTTGGGAATGATGGCGAGCGTCTCCGGCAGATCGTGTCCGGTCATCTTCATGTGCATCAGCCCGAACCATTTCGGATTGACGAAATAGACGGTCGATGGCGCGGCGTGCCGAACCGCGTCGACCGAGAAGTCGGGCACCACGCCGATGATCTCCGAGGGTCCTGGGTTGTCGCCCAGACTCAGGGTGATCCGCTTGCCGATGGCCTCGGTGGGCGACGAGAAGCCGAACTGCCGCGCCGCCGTCTGATTGATCACCACCGGGGCCTGGAACGGCGCCTTGGGATCGTCGCTGACCTTGTCGCCCTGGCGGTCAAGCGAGAACACCCGTCCGGCCAGGGGCTCGACGCCGAAGAGCTGGAAAAAGTTGAAATCGACGGAGGCCATGCTGGAGGCGACCTGAGTCCCGGTCGACGTGGTCACGGTCAGGTCGTCCTTATCGCCATTGTAGTTCAGACCGTAGCCATTCGAGCAGGCGATCGCCTTGACGCCGGGCAGGGCGGCGACCGCGTCCCGAAAGGCCTGTTTGCAGTTCCAGCTATTGTAAATCAGGTCCTTGTTGAGCCTCATGCCCTCGTTCAGCGCATAGGTGGTCTGACGATAGATCACCCCTGTGGCCAGGATGACGCTGACCAGGATGGCGAACTGGGCCAACACCAGCGCCTGGCGGATCAGGCCGGAGCCCCCGCTTCGCGACGACAGCGGACCCTGCAGCACCCCGGCGGGGCGGAAGGCGGACATCACCAGGGCCGGGTAGGAACCGGCCAGCACGCCGACGATGATGATCAGCGCAAGTATCCCAAGACTGAATCCGACATCATGGCCCCAGTCGATGTGGATCGACCGGCCAAGGAAGGCGTTCAGGCCCGGCAGCAGCTGCTCGACCAGGGCCAGGGCGGCGACCATGCTAAACAGCACATAGAGCAGGGATTCGCCGATAAACTGGGCGACGAGGTCGCGCCGTCCGGCCCCCGCCACCTTGCGTACCCCGACCTCAACCGCGCGTCTCGATGCGCGGGCTGTCATCAGGTTGATGAAGTTGATCGCCGCGACCACCAAGATCAGCACGCCCACCAGACACAGGGCGACGATGATCGTCGGATCGATGGCCAAGTTCATCGCATTGTTGATGTCAGGCCGCAGGTGAAGCTTTGGAAGTGCGACGAGGGCGAATGAGAACTTGACGCCCTCGGCTTCCTTTGTGTCGCCATTGGTGTGCCGCGGAACGTCGTCCGCGATCGCCTGATCAAGCTCTGCGGGTGAGGCGTTCGGTTTGAGACGCAAATAGGTGTACACGCCCCAGCCGGGATGCAGCAGCGTGCAGTCGGTGCAGCGGGGTTGCGAATCCAGATCGCGAAGCCCTGAGTGCGACGAGAGGCCTGAGGCGAAGATTTCCGAATTCAAGTGTGTTTCGGGCGGAAGATCCTTGAGCACGGCGGTGACACGTAGACTGTAGCTGCGGCCAAACTCCAAAGTCTCGCCCACGACATCGTCGCGACCAAAGAAGATCCGGGCTTGTTTCTGCGTAAGCACCACGCTCTCAGGCTGCTGCAGGGCGGTGCTCAGATCCCCGTAAAGGGCCGGGAACTGGAGTACGGAGAACAGGTTCGGGTCGGCCCACATAAAGTGCTCGTCGATCTCGACGTCGCCGTGGCGAACCCCTAGCCAGGTCTGGTTAACCCGCGTGATCTGGTCGATCTGGGGAAAGTCCAGCTTCATCCAGCTGGCGAACTCCGGGGGCGTGATCGCCGACGCTGCCCGCGGTTTGCCAGCCGGCTCGGCGGCGGCGGTCAACAGGTAGGTGTGATCCGCATTCGGCAGAAACCGTTCGAAACTCAATTCGTTACGCACGAACAAGGCGATCAGGACAACCGCCGCGAAGCCGATCGCCAGACCGATGATATTGATGGCCGCGTAGAGCCGGTTGCGCACGAGGTTGCGGAAGGCGGCGGCGAGATAATTCCGAAACATCTCAGATCCCCATCAGGGTTTCGCTGACCACCCGACCGTCGAGCAGCTTGACCGTTCGCTTGACCAGGGCCGCGTGGGCGAGGGAGTGGGTGACCATGATCACGGTGGTCCCGCTGTCGGCGACCTCGGTCAGCAGGCCCATCACCGCATCGCCATTGGCCGTGTCGAGGTTACCGGTCGGCTCATCGGCTAGGATCAGTTTCGGCTGCGACACCAGGGCGCGCGCGATCGCCACCCTTTGCTGCTGACCGCCCGACAACTGTTGCGGCAGGTGCTTGGCGCGATGGCCGATATTGACCCGTTCCAGCGCCGCCGCGACCCGCCGCTTGCGCTCGGAGGCGGCCACCCCACGATAGATCAAGGCCACCTCGACGTTTTCAGCGACGCTCAGGTCCTCGATCAGATTGAAGCTTTGAAAAACGAATCCGATCATCGCCCGGCGCAGGGCGGTGAGCTGCTTTTCGGAATAGCGGGCGATCTCCTCGCCGTTGAACAGGTACGAACCGCTGGTCGGGCTGTCGAGCAGGCCAAGGATATTGAGCAGGGTGGACTTGCCGCACCCCGAGGGGCCCATGATCGCCACGAACTCACCGACCGCTATCTCCAGCGAGACATCGTCCAGGGCGCGGGTCTCAACCTCTTCGGTCCGATAGGACTGGCAGATTTTGGTCAAGGTGAGCATGACGTTTCCTCAATTGTCGATGTTGATGCGAGCGGTCCGCTCAAGGCCGGTGTAGTCGGAGGTGATCACCCGATCTCCGGGCGCGAGGCCGCTGAGCACTTCGACCTGATCACTGTTGCGACGTCCCAACTTGACCCGGCGACGCTCCGCCGAGCGGCCGTCTGGTGAAACCACGAACACCCAGTCCCCGCCGCTGCGCTCCAGGAACGGTCCGGACGGCAGCAGAACCGCCGGCTGGTCGCGTCCCAGGGCCAGCTTGCCCGCCACCGCTTGGCCAGGGGTGAGACCAGCAGGCGATGCGCCATTGAAGTCCAGGTCGACCGAGAACACGCCGTCCTTGACCTGCGGATAGATGCGGACGACGTGCAGGGCGGCTGTCTGATCGCCGATCTGAATCGTGGCCGTCTGACCCATCTGCAGCCGGCCGAGGTAGAACTCGTCCAGCGGAGCCGTAACCTTGAATCCGGTGTCGAGGGTGATTTCACCAAAACTTTCGCCCTGATTGCGGTTCTCGCCGACGTTGACCGAGAGGGCTGTCAAACGCCCCGAGACCGGCGCCCGCACGATCAGATTGTCGAGCATGCCGCGGGTGATGATCACATCCCGCTGGAGCTTTGCGGTCTGTTCCTGGATCTGAGGCAATTGTTGCCGGCGAAGCTGATCCTGGTTGGCGTTACCTTCGGCTTGGATCGGGCGGATCTTTAGGTTATACTGAAGTTCATCTTCGACCTGATCCTTCAATTCGGCTGGCTCGGCGCCCTGGGCGGCCAGAACGTCGCGACGTTGCTCTGATCGACGAAGGCGCACGATGTCGTAGTCGATCGCCGCCAGCGCCTTGTCATTGGCCAGTCGCGCCTGTTCGAGTGAGGTCTGATAGGTCTGCAGCTGGGTGATCGACTCAATCAGGCGGGCCTCGCGCTCAAGCACGTCCAGCGCCAGGGCGCTGTTGCTCAGGTCGACCAAGGGCTGGCCCTCCTGCACCCAATCGCCGGGATGGACCAGGATCTTGTCCACGCGTCCGCCTTCGAGGGCGTCGAGCAGGACGGTGTCGTGCGCGACGATCTTGCCCTGCAACGGGATGAAATCATGAAACGAGCCGCGGGTGACCTGGCCGATGGTCAGGCTGGCCGCCGGCAGCCGATCGCTGCGGCTGGCCATGCCCCCGCTGAACCAGACCACGGTCGCGGCGATCGCCAGACACAGACCGCCGCCCACCAGCAGGCGCCGGTGACGCTGGATGAAGGAACGTTTGATCGGACGATCCATCCCAGAAGATGAACTCATTGTCGCGTTTCCCCACGGTCTCGCGCTAAACCATAGGTCGGAAGGGGCGCTCCGTAAACGCGTTGTAATACAAGGGTTTTTTGATAATGGTCGCGGGCGGCGACGCAACTTTCACGGCCAAGTGTTCGAAAACGGACGGTTTGGCCAAGGGTCGAGCGCGGCGGACGGGGTCAGGAAAGCGCGCGGTCCGACCCTCGACGAAACCGATGGCTTCCACGATGATTTTCGACGGTCTGGGCCGGGAGCGAGCCCTCAGCGCCTCGAACCTATGATGTTCGGATGCATCCAGACGGTGCGCGAAGGCGGGCGATTCGAATGGAATTCAGGGAGCGATGTACAGGTCCTGGACGTAAGACTCTGGCGTTCATCCCCAACCGGACGGATGCGTCAAGGGGTGGTTGGTCGGCCGAGGCGACAAGAAAGGGCCGTTGATTAGGTGGGGCCGACGGTGAGACCGGGGTTCAACGCGCCGGCGGCGGCCTTCATGGTGTTGCTCAGCAGACAGGCCACGGTCATCGGGCCGACACCGCCTGGCACGGGCGTGACCGCGGCCGCGTGACTGAGCTCATCGGTCGCGGCGTCGCCGACAATGCGGGTCGAGCCATCGCCATCCTCGATGCGATTGATGCCGACGTCGATGACCACCGCCCCAGGCTTGACCCAATCGCCGCGCACCAAGCGCGGACTGCCGGCGGCGACGACGACGATGTCCGCCGTCCGCACGATGTCGGGCAGGCCGCGGGTCAGAATATGGGTGACCGTCACCGTGCACTCACGCTCCAGCAAAAGCAGCGCGATCGGCTTGCCAACAATGTTCGACTTGCCGATCACCACGGCCGCCAGCCCGCGAAAATCGTCGATCACCGTGTCCAGCAGCCGCATGCAGCCGAGCGGCGTGCAGGGAACCAGACCGGAGGTCCCAATCGACAGGCGGCCGACATTGACTGGATGGAAACCATCTACGTCCTTCGCCGGCCGGATCCGATCGAGCACGACAAGCGCGTCGATATGGGCCGGCAAGGGTAGCTGCACCAGGATGCCGTGGACCGTCTCATCGGCGTTAAGGGCGTCAATCTCCGCCAGTAGCGCCGCCTGGGTGGTCTCTGCGCCAAGCCGGCGCTCGACCGGAAGGATGCCGACCTTGCGCGCGGCGTTGCGCTTGCGCCTGACATAGATTTGGCTCGCCGGATCCTCGCCGACCATGACGACCGCCAAGGTTGGGCGCGTTCCGGTCGCAGACATGAATTGATCGAGTTGCGCCGCGACTTCAGCCAATAGTCGATCTGCGATCGCCTTGCCGTCAATGACCCTGGCCTTGACTTGGCCAGGGGGCGCATCGAAGCCGCTGTCCATCTAGGCGAACACCACCGTCTTGTGCCCGTTGATCAGCACCCGGCGCTGGACATGCCACAGCACGGCGCGGGCCAATACCGTGCATTCCACGTCGCGGCCGATTTCGACCAGGTCGTCGGGGGTGAAGCTGTGATCGACTCGCTGGGCGCCCTGTTCGATGATCGGACCCTCATCGAGGTCGGTGGTGACGTAGTGGGCGGTGGCCCCGATGATCTTCACGCCGCGGTCGAAGGCCTGATGGTAGGGCTTGGCGCCCTTGAAGCTGGGCAGGAACGAGTGGTGGATGTTGATGCAACGCCCCGACAGAGCCTCGCACAGCTGCGGTGACAGGATCTGCATGTAGCGGGCGAGCACCACCAGGTCGATGTTCAGCTCGTCGACCAGACCCAGGATCTGCTGCTCCTGCTGCGCCTTGGTCTCCTTGGTGATCGGCAGGTGGTGGAAGGGAATTTCGCTCCATTCAACAAAGGAGCGCATGTCCTCGTGGTTGGAGATCACCCCGACGATCTCGACCGGCAGCGCGCCGCTGCGCCAGCGGTGCATGAGGTCGTAGAGACAGTGACCGAACTTTGAGACAGCGATCAGCACCCGAGGCTTGATCTGAACGTCGTGGAATTCCCACGCCATGTCGAAGCGCTGGGCGATGATCTCGAACCCCTGGCGCAGACGCTCCAACGACGGCATGGCGGCGCTATCGGCGCGGAACACGGTCCGCATATAGAACTCGCCGGCGGTGGGGTCGTTGAAATGGTTCGACTCCACGATCGAGGCGTCATTGTCGGCCAGGTAGCCCGACACCGCTGCGACCACGCCGATACGGTCCGGACACTTCAGGATCAGGATATAGCGGTGGTTAGCCGCGTTCGCCTTGGCCATGCGTTGTTCTCTAAATCTCTGAGTATTGGCGAGCCGCCGGGCCGTTCAGGCGCCCAGACAGGGCATGCAGCGGCGCGCCAGCTCCTGGCGAATCTAATTATCGCAGCCGCCAATCTAATTTTGCCGCTAGCCCTGCGCGCGCGATCCCGCATCTTGGCCTCGCGGCAAGGGATAGACCTGACACGATGAAGCGCTATTCCGCCCTCGGACTGCTCAAGGGCGGTTTCGATGGGCAAAAGTCTTGGGGCCTGGCTTGGCGCGCGCCAAAGCCGAAGGCGCGCTACGACGTGGTCATCATTGGCGGCGGCGGCCACGGCCTGGCCACGGCCTACTATCTGGCCAAGCATCACGGGGTGCGTTCGATCGCCGTGGTCGAGAAGGGCTGGATCGGCGGCGGCAACACCGGCCGCAACACCACCATTATCCGCTCCAACTACCGCCTGCCGCAGATGCAGGACCTGTTGGAGTTCTCGCTCAGGCTCTGGGAAGGGCTGAGCGAGGAGCTAAACTACAACCTGATGTTCAGCCAGCGCGGCGCGCTGTTTCTGGGTCATTCAGACTCCGACATGACCCGTCTGGCCGAACGCGGCGACTCGCTGGCCTGCAACGGCATCGACGCCGAGCTGCTCACGCGTGAGCAGGTGCGCCGGCTGGCCCCGCTGCTGAACATGGACGAGGCCGCCCGCTATCCCATTTTCGGCGGTCTGATCCAGCGGCGCGGCGGCACCGCCCGGCACGACGCCGTGGCCTGGGGCTACGCCCGCGCGGCCGACGCCCTGGGCGTCGATATCCTGCAAAACTGTGAGGTCACCGGGATCGACATCGAAGGCGGCCGCGCCGTCGGCGTGCAGACGAGCCAGGGCGCGATCGGCGCCGACCAGGTCGCGATCTGCGTCGCCGGAAATTCGGGCCATGTGGCGGCGATGGCCGGCCTGCGCCTGCCCATCGAGTCGCACATGCTGCAGGCCTTCGTCTCCGAGCCGGTCAAGCCGATGATCGATACGGTGATCATGTCCCAGTCGATCCATTGCTATATCAGCCAGTCGGACAAGGGCGAGATCGTGCTGGGCGGCGATCCGGACCTCTATCCTAGCTATTCCCAGCGCGGGATCCCGATGCGCGTCGAGGAGGTGGCCGGCCAAGCGATCGGCCTGGTCCCGGCTCTGTCGCGGCTGCGGATGCTGCGCTGCTGGAGCGGCGTCACCGACATGAGCTTTGACGGCGCGCCGATCATCGGCGACACGCCGGTGGACGGGCTCTCTCTGAACGGCGGCTGGTGCTATGGCGGCTTCAAGGCCACGCCCGGCTCCGGCATGCTGTTCGCCCACGCCCTGGCCAAGGGTGAGCCGCACCCGATCGCCGCACCCTTCAACCTGGGCCGATTCGCCAGCGGGGCCCTGATCGACGAGGCCGCCAGCGGCCCGCTGCCCCAGTCCCGGTGACCTAGCCATGTTCCTGATCACCTGCCCCCATTGCGGTCCAAGGTCCCAGGCCGAGTTTGTCTATGAGCGGGCTGAGGAGGCCGTCGCCCGCCCGGACGATACGACCGAGGCTACCCTGACCGCCCTCTACACCCGTGAAAACCCGAGAGACTTCGCGTGGGAGCTTTGGCGTCATGCCTATGGCTGCCGCGCCTGGATTCGGATGCGGCGTCATCGTGTGACCCACGAGATCGCGCAGATCGCTTCGGTCGGAGCCGAGGCATGAGCGGGCCGTCGCGGGCGGCGCGCGGTGGACTGATCGATCGCAGCCGGGTCATCGGCTTCAGCTTTGATGGCAAGGCCCATCAGGGCCATCCCGGCGATACCCTGGCCTCAGCCTTGCTGGCCAGCGGCGTCACCCTGATGGGGCGCAGCTTCAAATACCATCGCCCGCGCGGGGTGATGGCCGCCGGGGTCGAGGAGCCCAACGCCCTGGTCGGCGCCGGCGTCGGCGGGCGTTATGAGCCCAACACCCGCGCCAGCGACCTGTTTATCTACGAGGGGCTGATCGCCGTCAGCCAGAACCGCTGGCCGAGCCTCGATCTCGACATTGGCGCGGTCAACAGTCTGATCGCCCGCTTCATCCCGGCCGGGTTCTACTACAAGGCCTTCATCGCCCCCCCCTGGCGCTGGAAGATCTACGAGCATTTCATCCGCCGCGCCGCCGGCCTGGGCGCCGCGCCGACCAAGGCTGATGTGGACGCGCACGAGCACCGGGCGGCCTTCTGCGACGTACTGGTCGCGGGCGCGGGTCCCTCGGGATTGGCTGCGGCGCTAGCGGCGGCCAAGGCCGGCGCGCGGGTGATCCTGGCCGAGCAGGATCGCGAGCTCGGTGGCTCGCTGCTGTTCAATCACGCCCAGGTCGACGGACGTTCTGGCCCGCTCTGGGCGGCCGAGGTCGAGGCGCAGCTGCGCGCCGCGGGCGTGCGGGTGCTGCGCCGGACCACGGTCGCCGGCTATTACGACCACAACCAGCTGACCCTGATCCAGCGCCTGGTCGAGCCCGGTCAGGCGCCGGACGCCGGCACCGGCGGCCTGGCCCAACGGCTATGGCGCGTGCGGGCGGGGCGGGTGATCCTGGCCACAGGCGCGATCGAGCGGCCGATCCTGTTCTCGAACAACGACCGCCCGGGCGTGATGCTGGCGGGCGCCGTTCGGGCCTATGTCCAGCGCTACGGCGTGCTGCCCGGTCGCAGGGCGCTGATCGCCACCAACAATGACGAGGCCTACCGCACCGCCTTCGCCCTCGACGCCGCCGGCGGCCAGGTCGCCGCCATCCTCGACAGCCGGCCGGACGCCGACCGGCCGATCGTGGCGGCCGCCAAGGCGCGGTTCG
>Ga0302193_10002997_pt1 | contig 13740 bp, 7 predicted proteins | sample II_Bog_E3_3_FD_200228 | JGI IMG/M metagenome (GOLD analysis project Ga0302193, IMG submission 200228) | Peat permafrost microbial communities from Stordalen Mire near Abisko, Sweden - II_Bog_E3_3 | ecosystem: Environmental > Terrestrial > Soil > Wetlands > Peat | place: Sweden: Abisko, Stordalen...
CCCTCACGTTCAGGGCCTTTATCGGCACGACTAAAGTCGTGCCCTGACACAAGGCCTTATCTCCCAGAGTTTTTCCGCAGCCTGTAAAGCCCAAAGCGATTTTATGGGCGTTTTTGCGGCACGACTAAAGTCATGCCCTGTTACAAGACTTTGCCTCGGATACATCAACTCAGAATTCGATCTGGCACCGCGGGATCATCTGTTCCCATGCTATCGAATCGGCAGATATAACCAGCAAACCAGCCTCTGCGCCAAGTGACTGATGGGCAGTGAGTTGAAGATTTTTTGAAGGGATGGGTCTTGACTAAAAGAGGGAGGGGAGAAATCAACAACTCTCAGACGATGGGCGAAAGCACGAGAAATGCGAGTAAAGATAAATGCTCTAAGAGAAAGCAAAACGGGGAACCGGAAATCCGGTTCCCCGTTCTGTTTGTGTCTGGTTACTGGTTAGAAGGTGATGTGCGCACCCAGGATGATGTTTCTCGGCACCTGCCAACCAAACGGCTTACCATACTGGCTGTCGATGGTGATCGGACCAGTTCCGGTGCCGTTCAGGCTGCCCGTGTTCATCGCGGCTACGTAGTCATACTTGCTCATTGCCGCTGAATAGAACGCGAGGCCCTGGGGAAGAAAGTAACCACCCGGATTGATGTAGTTGCTGCTCTCATAGTCGGAGTCGATTTCTTCCCAGTATTCAACGACCCTATGCTGGTTGAGGACGTTGGCGAAAGTGGCATCGAAGCTCAGCAGGCTCGACTCGCTAATCTTGACGCTCTGCTTGATGTTGAAGTCCGTGTCAAGGTACCACGGGGTCCGCTTGGTGTAAGGCGCACTGGCGGTGATTGCGCCGGTGGTGGCATTCTGCGTCACGTCAATCCACTTTCCGCGGTCGACGATGTCGACCGGGAAAACGGGCTGACCGGCGTAGGAGTAGCCTACGTCTTGTTCACTGGTGAGCGGAGTACCGCTGTATGCGAACTGCGTGAGGCCGAAGTCAGTAACGAATTTCCTGAGCCACGGCAGCTCGTAGTAAGTGTAGCCCTTGAGAGCATTGGGACGGTCGGTGGGCAACAGTCCGCTTGAAGAGGTACCCTGCGCATTGAACTGGAAGTACGGTTCATCGAAGGCGCGGCTGTTGTTCGGCGCGTTGCGGCCGCCACCGCCGTCGCCCAGGTCGGAGCTCGTCAGGCCGGAGTAGTTACCGCGGAAGTTGCTCCATGTATAGGAGAACATCCCCATCCAGTGCTGGCTCATGTTCTTCATGAGCCGGACTTCGATACCGTCGTAGCTGCGCGCCGCAGGGCTCATTTTCTGGGCCGTGGGGCAAGGATTGTTTACGCAGTCAGGTGCTACGCCGTAAAGGAATGTCCAATAGTTGTTGAAAGTGTTGTCAACACCCTGACCGGGGTTGATGATAACGAAGGTTTCACCGACGGCTGGATTAAAGATGGCCGCGTCTTCAATGGCGGAATCGAGCCTTCTGCGGTCCCACCTGACTTCGAGACCCAGGTTCGGACTAAGCAGATAATCCACGCCGAGGCTGCTATCGTGCTGCGCATAGGGCTTGAGGTTGGGGGCCGTACCCTCTTCAGTCTCGGAACAGGTGGAGCAGGTGGTGGGGTTGGCGCGGTTGTTAATGCTCTCAAGGAAAGTTATGCCCGAGGGCTGGGTGCCGCTTGCCCAGTTCACCGTTGCGCTGGTAGTAGAGCCGATGCAATACTGACCCAAAGCGTTAAAGGCAGGATCGATGTTGCTATACGTCGGCTCCATCAGGGCAAAATTGCACTGCTCCCAGATCTCGCCACCGTAGGATCCGATGGCCAGGTTCAGCTTCATCTGGTCGAAGTACTTGCCGTAGCCGCCGAAGACCTTCATCTTGCCGTTCTTAAAGACATCCCATGCCGCTCCGATGCGAGGAGCGACCTTCGCTCCCCAACCGAAGTTGATGGGCTTGCTGAATTTCTGCGTCGAGGGCTGATTCTCAGCGGGCAGATACTCGCGCTCGAGGCGGACACCGGCATTGATGGTGAGGCCCTTGCCGATGGTCCAGGCGTCCTGAACGTAGAAGCCGTGGTTCAGGGCACTTGCCTGGCCAGTGGTTCCGTAGTCGTTGACATCCACGTTACCGTAGGTGCCGACGCACTGAGGATACCCGGTTTGGGCTTCAACGGCCGCGCAATTTGGGATGCCCACGTTAGGATCGCTGGGCTGATAGGGGTTAGTGGTGCCTGGATAGATTTGCACATCGGGCTCGCTGTAGCCCTGATCGATGCTATTGAAGTTGCGGTGCAACTGATAGCCGAACATTACGTTGTGCGTTCCACCCCTGCCGCTGTGGAACCAAGCCATGCCTTCATCGAACTGGGTAGCCTTGCTGGCGTTGAAGTGGGTGAAGTTCTGGCTGATTGCTCCGGAAACAAAGCCGCTGCTCTCAGCAAGCGCGGGCGCCGATGTAGCGATTGGGTCTCCGTTGGTGTCGGTTGCGGTAGTGCCGTTGGAATCAAATTCGTAGAAATCACCACCGGTCGGGTAGCCGATGTCGTGGTAATTTTCGAAGAAGTAGCCGAACCGGGTGGTCGATACCAGGTTGTTGGTCAGCGTGATGTCCCCGCCAAAATTCATGGTCGTATTGGGAGACGAGTATCCGAAGGTGTGCGAATAGGTCGAGGGATCGATAAAGGAGCCGGAGCAATTGATCGAGCTACCGGTTCCTGTGCATCCCGTTACAACGTTGGTATAGCCCTGGACTGAGTCAGGCGTGGGCAGTGACTCTCCCCACTGCTTCTGGCCCTGAGACAGCCAGGAGGCGAAGAGGCGAACCTTCGATGACACTTCGGCATCGAGGCGAGCGTAGGCATAGTCAGTGTGCGAGTTCTGGCTGAAGGGGATCTTGCCGCCGTACTGGCCGTAGTTCAATGTTCTTTCGTAGGCATTGAACTCAGGGTTGTAGCCAGCAAAGAGAGAGATGCGCTTGGCAAGGCTGTTGTAGGTGGAACCTTGAACCTTGAACAAGTTGGGAAGGAGGCCGACGAGTGGACCGCCCGCAGTGAATCCGGGGTACAGGTCACTGGTCTTCGGCCGGATCGGCTGATAAACCTGCACGTCGGGGTCGAGTGCTCCCCAACTGGTGAGAGCGCCGCTCGATGTTGGATCGTAGCGCAGGTTCGCTCTGGGTGAGCCGTTCATGGCTCCGTCCTGGAAGGTGGTGAACAAGGAGCCGTGCCACTTGTCGGTGCCTTTGTCGAGGATGACGTTGACCACGCCGCCCATTGCGCCGCCGTACTGAGCATCGACGCCTGAGGTTTTCATCTGCACTTCAGAGATGAAGTCCATGGGGACGTTGGTATGCGAGAAGCCGCCGATAATGTCGGCCGTCTCCTGGCCTTCAACCAGATAGGAGTTCTCAGAATCGGCGCCGCCACCGATGGAAAAGCCGAATGCTCCGCCGTTGCTGCCGTTGCCGGGGGAAGTGCTGCCGGTGCCATTGCTCGAACCGGAGTTGCCCATCAAGGGCTCCTGGCGAGCAGCGGGCGCAAACTGAATCACCGACTGGTAGGAGGTGCCGTGGGGCAGATTCGCGAGGGCTTCCGTCGGGATGTTGGTGAGCGTGGTAGTCGATGTCTCGTCGATCATCGGAGCTTCAGTCTCGCTGACTTCAACGACTGTGTTCACCTGGCCGAGCTTCATTGGCATGTCGACCGTAGGTAAATGGCCTACTTCGATGACCACGCCATCGCGCTTGAGGGTCTCAAATCCCGGTGACTCAACCTTAATGGCGTAGGTTCCGGGGGGCAGGTTGCTGAAGTGATAGTAGCCAGCCGCATCGGCGGTTGTGACCTTCGAGCCGACGAGGGTAGGCGTTGTCACCGTTACAGTTGCCCGGGCAACAGCTGCGCCCGAAGGATCCTTGACGGTACCCTGAATGCCGCCGGTGGTCTCCTGGGCCATGATTGGGCCCTGGGGCGCCACTACGGCGATGGTACAGACAAGTGCTACGGCTAACGCCCATGATGACAGGCGGATCCGGAAAAAGTGCATTGAGTTCCTCCAAATGGCTGCGGACGGAAAGACCAGCAGGTTTTGAGTTTCGTGGTTCTGCCCTCTGCAAATAGTGCGATCTACTGAGGGAGATCTATCAAGACAGTATTAGTAGCAGTTACCTAGTTAGCACGAGGGGTGCCAATTTGGGGGAGAAGTGGAGCAATCATCATGCTGTTGAAATCAGGTGAGTTACTTGTCGCCCCGTGGGCAGGGCTTGCTGCGAGAATATGGAAAACTGTAGGTGATATTCACGTTATTGAAAGATTTGGGTTCGCCGCGTGCACAAGAGGACACGCAACTGCCGCTAAAAGGCCGGTGATGGAAGGGCATCCTGGACTTGATAGGTCCTAATTTGGGAGTTCCTTTGTTTCGGTGGCTGTGAGCGCCGGAACCTCGGCCTCGGCGGGAGGTCTGGAAGCTGTGAATAAAAAGTGGAGGGCACGTTGCGGTATCCTCCTCTGGATGCAGCTCACATTGGCTCATATCGGCTCGCTGGCGGGACGGAAAGACGAGTTTGAGACATTGACTCAGTTCTATCTGGAGCGGTGCTCGGGTTACGTGCCTTGCCGCGCACAGGCATTCAAAACCGAGGCGGCGCTGCTGGAGTGGGTGGGCAAGCAAAAGGGGCGCACGGCCGCCGTGACGGTGTTGCTGGATGGCCGCGGAAAGCAGATGTCGTCAGAAGCGCTGGCGGTATGGTTTGGGCGACACCGCGACGATGGAGCGCAGCACCTGGTGTTTGCCGTGGGTCCCGCGGATGGTTGGAGCGATGACGCGCGCAAGAGCGCAACGATGCTGCTCTCGCTGGGCCCCATGACCCTGGCGCATGCGCTGGCGCGGGTGGTGATTGCCGAGCAGATGTACCGCGCGTTCACGATTCTGGCTGGGCATCCGTATCACAGATCGTGAGCGGGGAACAGGGAGCGAGGGAGCGAGGGAGCCAAAAAGCAATCATCTGAACGCGCTACTTCTGAACTGGAAAAACGAAAACAGTTGGAGACGAGGATTTTGCGGAGCGAGGCGGCGGGTCGGCGATAATTACTGTGCATTGGCCGGGGTGACTGATCCGTTCACTGACACCTGATCCCTGACACCTGATCCTTGATATGACTGACACTCGTCGCGGACTGATCCTTATCAATACCGGGCCCGGCAAAGGCAAGACTACTGCCGCGCTGGGGACTGCGCTGCGCGCGGTTGGCAATGGCATGCGGGTACTGGTGCTGCAGTTTCTGAAAGGCTCGTGGCATTACGGCGAGCTGGATGCGGTGCAATCATTCGGGCAGAACTTTGTGATGAAGCAGATGGGCCGCGGATTTGTGAAGGTCGGCGGCGCCGAGACCGATCCAGAAGACATAAGGCTTGTTGAAGCTGCATGGGCCGAGGCGCGCGAGGCGATTGAATCGGGCGAGTGGGACATGGTGGTGCTGGATGAGATCAACTACGCCATCAGCTACGGAATGCTGGATGCTGCGCAGGTGGCAGAGGGGCTGAGGAATAAGCCGGAGATGGTGCATGTGATTCTCACTGGGCGAAACGCGCACCCGCTGCTGGTGGAGTTGGCGGACACGGTGACTGAGATGCGCGAAGTGAAGCATGCGTATCAGAAGGGAATTCTGGCGCAGCGCGGGATTGAGTACTGAGTCGAGGTCGAAAGAACATGGCGAAGAGCACACATTATCGCTGGGCAGATATTCAGCCCGAAGCAATGAATCCCCTGGTAGACCGGCAGTATTTGACGGGTGTGAAGACGATGCTGGCGCGGATAGTGTTGAAGAAAGGCGCGCACGTGCCCATGCATCAGCACTTCCACGAACAGATGAGCCACACGCTCGAAGGCGCGCTCAAGTTTGTGCTCGAGGAGGGCGAGGTGATTGTGCGCGGAGGCGACATTCTGTGCATTCCGCCGAATGCCCCGCACGAAGTGTTTGCGCTTGAGGATTCAGTGGCGCTCGATATCTTCAATCCGCCGCGGCAGGATTGGATTGATGGCGACGATGCGTATTTGCGCGGCGCGCCGGAAGAGCCCGCGAAATGAAGGCTGCGGCTAGACAGGCTGCGTGCGGCCAATGGCCTCGGCAAGAATGAGCGACGTCCCGGCGAAGAGCAGCGTATCGAAGATGTAGTCGAGGGCTTCGACCATCTGGTCGGTTCCATGAGCCGGCCCCAGCAACGGCAGGTAGACGACAACGACCGCAACGGCGATGGCGATGCCCAGCCATGCGCCTGCCTTTTTCGCCCATCTATTGATGAGAAGCAACGCGCCGCAGACCAGCAGGAATGCACCGATCGCGTATCCCCACAGGCGCGCCGCCGGCTCCCAGTCTGGAGTTATTTTCTCCAATGGCACTCCGGGGAGAAACTCGGGATGCAGGAGAGTTTCAACACCATAGAAAATTGCAACCAGGCCGAAGACGGTGCGGCCGATGGCGACGGTCAGCGACCTGCCTTTGGTTGGGGCGCTGAAGCTGACACCTAGCGCGATCAACCCGGAAGCGAATGAGATTTCGCGCACAAAGAGCGCCTGGCCAAAGCGGTCGTGCAGCATCGTGGTGATGCCGGGGAGATCCATCATTGCGACGAAGAGAAGAAACATGATGCCGCAAAGCAGGCCCGACCAGCGCACCATGCGGTCGAAGATGAGACTGAGCGCAGTTGCGATGAGTGCGAAGCCGACGAGGTAAACCCAGAACAGCGGTAACGGCAGGTATTTGGGAACCATCGAGCTCAGCCCTTGTGCGGCAGACATGTGCAGGGCGCCAAAGGTGCCCAGCGATGCCGCGACAAAGACCCGCCCCAGTCCAATTGCACGATCGGGCAATGAACCGACCGCCAGCTCGCGGCGGCGCGCCACGATACCGGCGGCGATTACAAGCAGGCCCGCGGTGCTCATTGAGACGACCGTACGCGAGATGTCAAACATTGAGGCAACTTTCCTGACGAGGTTAGCGGAGCATTCTTTCCTTATATCGAAACGATGAAAGAACGCCATAGCCAATTCTCGCGCGCGGTAACGGTTTGTTCTGGCCGCTTGGGGAATTAGGTGTCGCCCTTCTCAAGCCATTGTTTGGCCGGAGTCACAATCGGTAATGGGGCGGGCTTGCCGGAGTTGTCGATTCGTGCCGCCCCTACGGGGCTGGAGGGTTTTTGGGGGCAGCTTTCCCAGCGTTGAAACGCTGGGCTAACATGCCTTGCGCCTACGGCGCGGCGCGCCCGCCATTTACAATTGTGTTCGGTATGTCGTGGTTCAAGCGCGAAAACGGTGAGTTCGAATCAGAGCCCGGGCCCGGAGACAACGGGGAAGGCGGCGGCAAGAAGGTGCGCACCGAGGGTTTGTGGATCAAGTGCCCGGGCTGCCGCGCCACGATTTTCAAGGCCGACCTTGAAGCGAACCTGAATGTCTGCCCCAAGTGCCAGCACCACTTCAAGCTGAGCGCACGGGAGCGCATCGATCAGCTTCTGGAGCCTGGATACGAGCTGTTCGACACCGGACTCAAATCAACCGATCCTTTGAGTTTCACCGACGTGAAGCCTTACAAGCAGCGTTTGCGCGCAGCACGGGAGCAGACCGGGCTCAACGACGCAATCCTGAGCGCCGTGGGCCAGCTCGGCTCGCACCCAGTGGTGTTGTGCGCAATGGAATATGCGTTTGCCGGGGGCTCAATGGGCGCGGTGGTGGGCGAAACAATTGCTCGCGCCGTGGATCGCGCGCGGCTGACGCGCAAGCCGTTGATTATTGTTTCAGTGTCAGGTGGCGCGCGTATGCAGGAAGGCATTGTGAGCCTGATGCAGATGGCAAAAATTTCGTCGGCACTGGCGCTGCTCGACGATGCGAAAGTGCCGTACATCTGCGTGCTCGCCGATCCAACCACCGGCGGCGTGACCGCAAGCTTCGCCATGCTGGGAGATTTGAATGTTGCCGAGCCGGGCGCGCTGATTGGCTTCGCGGGCCCGCGCGTGATTGAACAGACCATCCGCCAGAAACTGCCAGAAGGTTTCCAGCGCGCCGAGTTTCTTCTTGATAAAGGTTTCCTTGATGCGGTGGTGCACCGCAAGGAACTGAAGGGCTACCTGGCCAGGGCGTTGGACTTCATGAAGCCGGTGCCAAAGGATCAGGCCGCAAAGCAAAACTGCTGAAGGCAGGCCTCAACATTTTCAAGAAGGCGCCAGCAAAAGCCACGGGCGATGCGGACTGTTACGAAATTCCGCAATGGACGAAGATTGTCGGCTTGGAGGGTTAGCAGGGGCTGAAGTGGCTGCGGAAAAACTCATTGAATGGAGTAAGAGCCCCGAAAAACTATACCTCAGGGGTTAAAACCCCTCACGTTCAGGGCCTTTATCGGCACGACTGAAGTCGTGCCCTGACACTTCTTGCCCAACGGCAGAGTTTTTCCGCAGCCTGTGAAGCCCGCGTTCATTTGGCGATGGATACGGCCCGGCTAAAGCCGTGCCCTTATTACAAAACCGGGCTTCAGCGGAGTTTCGTAACGGTCTGTGTGGTCTGGGACTTTTGAACGAGACAGCAAGAAATCGTTCCGCAGTATGCGCACAAGATAAACCCCGGTCAAAAGACCGGGGTTAGCTTGCTGAAATAGTGCGAAAAGCGAGCAAAACAGGCGCGGCGAACATGGCAGGGGCTAAAGCCCCACACTCATTTATAGAGGCTTATCGGCACGAGTAAACTCGTGCCCTGTTACAAGACTCCGTTCCGATGGCGTTTTTCAGCAGGCTGACCCCGGTCAAAAGACCGGGGTTTTTGGTTGATGCGGAGACTACGGCCGCAGGTTAGAACTCCACGCGGAGCGAAAGCTGAAGCACGCGAACCGCGAGGTCAGAACTTGGCGGTATATAAGTGCTGCCGATGGTTCCAAAGTTTGCGCCGCTTGACTGGGTAATGTCGACGCCCGGGTTATTGAAGTTGGGGTGGTTGGTGGCGTTGAAAGCATCCGTACGGAACTTCAGGTTGACCTTGTCTTCGTAGATTGGGAAAGTCTTTCCGAGTCCGAGGTCGACATTGAAATATCCGGGGCCAAACTCGTCGTTCCGTCGTCCGACGTTGAAGCCCGTGGGGCCGGTGAACGCCTCGCGCGCAGCCTCGTGGTCACTAAATGCACTTACAGGCATGCCTTGGCCGGAGTGCTGAACATGGGTCTTGACCAAGCCACGCTGACCGGTCAACGTGGCCGGTGCAAGCGTTGCGAAACCCGCAACGTAAGCATTTGACGATACGGTATAGGGGTTGCCGGTATGCCAGGTAGGCAGACCACTCAGCGACCATCCACCGATAGCTTCGTTGAGCCAGAAGGGAGTCTTGGCGCCTATCGACTTTCCGCGTCCAAAGGGTAGGTCGTAGATGAAGTCACCATTGATTGTATTGGTGACGTCGAAGTCGGAATTACCACGGCAGTTGCGAGGCCGCTCGATGTCACATATCCAGCCGGTGCCCGAACTGCTTGCAATGAAGTTGGCGATTGCAGAAACGTTGTCGATGGAGTGCTGCCATGTGTAATTGAGATCGAACTGCAAGCCGTAACCTGCATTCTTGTGCAGTGTGACGAGCAAGCCGTTGTAACTGGAAGAGCCCTTGTTGGTCCAGATGGTGTTACTGGAGAACTGCGAAGTCATGCCGACGTTTGTGGGCAGGACGGTATTGAACGGGAAACCGATCGTCGAAAGCACGTACATAGCGTCGGCAAAGTCGCCGCGCTGCGGATAGGGATAGGCGTCGTAGGCCAGCATCTGCGTATTGCTGGCAAATCCAAGTTGCTGACCGACGCCGGGAGTGATTACGTCTTCAAGCCAAGGCTGCGGCGTTACCGCCAGAACCGCGCCGAGGGGGCCGAGACCGGCATTTTGGCGCAATTGAGTTGTCAAGGCGCCGAAAGCCTGAGACATGGTCTGCGTCGAAAGGCCGGTATTATCCGGGAAGTCGAGCAACTGCGATGCATCGGCTTCGGCCAAGAGACGGCGTCCGAGGCGGCCTGCATAGTTGATCTTCAGGATGTAGCCTTGCGGGAACTCGTGCTGAAGTCCGAGACCGTAGGTGATGTTGTACGGAGTCTTGAGTTGTGGGTTGATAAGGATGTTGAACTCGCCATAAGGAAGTCCATAGGGATAGCCGCCCGCAACGAACGGCTCAAAGGGAGTGGAAACATTTGGCGCAGAAGGAGCCGGCGGAGGCGAACTGATGCCCGCGAACCGGGGCAGTCCGCCGTTGGCTGGATCGGATGAAGCGAGAGAATCGTACGGGTCGCCTGCAATGCCAAACGGATTGCTGTTGCTGGCTTCGAAGAGATACGAGGTCTGCAACTGCTGGAACTGAAGGGCATTGATGATGGAGTAGTCGTACACCAGGTTTACCGCTCCGTCGAACACCGTCTTTTTGTCGTAGCTGGGATTCCAGGCGAAGGCAAGACGTGGAGCGAAGTTATGGTTCATTGGCTGGTAATAGCCTGGCGCTTTGTTGGCCTTGCCGCCATAGATGTACTGCAGAAATGGCAGAACATCGTCACCCTGAACGCCGGCGGCGCTTTGCACTTCGCGATCGCGCCAGTAGGTGTCGAAATTGAACTGCGAGGTGGTAGTTCCGTTTGTCAATTGGGCCGAAGCCTGGTCGCCGTGCGTTTCGTAAGGCACGGTGTAGTTCTGATACCGGACGCCGTAGGTGATGGTCAGATCGGGAGTGATTTTCCACGAGTCGTTGATATAAAGCTCGGTCTCGTAACTCTTGTAGGTGAGCGAGAGGCCGGTGCCCTGCGGCTGTACCACACCCTTGTTGTTGTAGTTGAAGTTGCTGCTGACCTCAGGCGACGCACCCAAAGCCGTGGAGAAAAGCGAATCCCATGGAGAGGTCCAGTCGCCGCTAATGTCGGACGGGCGGAGGCTGGGGTCAAGAGCAGTAAAGTTGGTGTTTCCGGTTGTGCCGATGCTGACGAAGTTGTAATTCTCAGCCGCGAATTCATTGGGGGTCTGCCAACTGAACAACCCGCCAAATGTGAGATTGTGGCGCCCCTTCTCCCAACTGAAGTCGTCGCGGATGATCGGCATGGGATAGGTGCGTGCCTGGGAGTTATTGCCGCTGCCATAGGGTCCGCTGAGCCCGGAATAGCCGAATTGATTTGCTCCCTGAGGGTTACTTGTAACGCTGAAGCTGAAATCTTCGTAGGTTTCGCCGTATGAGACCTGGTTAAGCTTGTTGTTGCCGATTTGCCAGGTATGCCCAACGACGAAGCCGTAGCTGCGGTCGAAGAAGGGATAGGTGTATTCAGGATCGCCAGGGAATTCGGGCGCGTTCTCGAGGGCGCTGCGGCGCGCCACGTTTCCTTTTCCGTAGATCTTCTGGTTGTTGTTGATGGTGAAGTCAACGCGCTGCACGTATGCGTTTTCGACATAGGGGTTGGGCGCGTTGAAGCGGAAGCCGGCGGTGTTGACGAGGTCGCCTATGTCTCCCGTGGTGTCATTGGCCATTGGGAAACGTGATTGGAACAGCGTGAGCTCGGTTTGATCCCAGCCAATACCCTGAGGATCGAGGCTGGCCATTTGGCTGGCCGTCAGTTGAGTTTGAGCGCATTGGTCGGCGGTGCTATTGCTGTTGCAGTAGGCAATCTGCCCACCGCGATAGCCGCTGGTGTTAGTCCCAAGAGGTACGGTACGGCCCTGAAGAGAGCTGCGGGCGTCGCGACGACCGTCGTAGTCAAAAAAGAAGAACGCCTTGTTTCTCCAAATGGGCCCGCCGATGTTGCCGCCAAACTGGTTGCGGACGAGGGGAGGCCGGGGAATACCTGCGTTGTTGTTGAACCAGTCGTTGGCTTCAAGGTCGGTGTCGCGGTGGTACTCGTTTAGATCGCCGTGGAATTTATTGGTGCCGCTCTTAGTCACCAACTGGAATTGTCCGCCACCGCCCTGTCCGCCCTGGGCAGTGGGATCGGCAACGAGTCCACTGAACTCCTGCACGGAGTCGACAGGCGCAAGACCGACGATGGCGCCGAACTGGCCGGTCGCTGGATCGTTGGTAAGGTTGCCATCGACGGTGACGTTTGTCTGGTCACTGCGAGCGCCGGTTACCGAACCGGAGAGGGTCACGCCCGGCTGCTGATAAAAGAGCGCGGATGGATTGTCGCGGTTCTGGATGGGCAGCTCGTTTAGATAGGAGACCTGAAAGCTGTTTCCGACCGACGCATCGGTAGTATTCAGGGTTACATCCTGACCCGACGCCGACACCTCTACCGTTTGCGTCGGCGTACCGACCGTGAGCTTCGCGTTTTGCGTACGGGTGCTGTTCACGTTGAGATAGAGGCCGGTAACGACCGAAATCTCAAATCCTTGCGCGGTGAACGAAATGTTGTACCCCGGTCCAGGCGCAACATTGGAAATTGAGTAGGAGCCCTCAGAGTTGGTGACCCCCTTATAGGAGACGCCTGTGAGGCTGTTGGTGAGCGTGACGCCCACACCGGGAACAACGGCGCCGCTCGGGTCCATCACAACGCCGGTAATGGACGCCTGATCCTGTGCTTTCAACAGCGGAAGACTGGCGAGAAACAGAACCAAAACAGCCAGAGACCTTTTTGAGCTGAGTATTCTCGTTATCAGACTTTGCATGAAACGCCTCCAAAATTTCGATGATGCCGCACACCTGACCCAGTAAGAAGGACCGGCGCCGGCGGATTTTTCTTCTCATTCTTCAATGTTCATACAGTCTCGGGACCAAGCTCCTGTCTGCAATTGAAGACGGGTGTCTTGGGCAGCTTTGGAAATAACTCCCTGCCTGCTTAACCGACCTTTTTTGACTCTGTTTCGCTAGCCACTAACTAACATCGGGAAGAATGGACCAATTAGGTGATGATTTTATTTCCCCAAATAACCCCAAAGCGGTCCGGATTCTGCACGGAATAGGAAAGAGTATGGAATCCCTGACCAATCGTGTAAAGAAGAAAATAACATAGGTGAAACATGAATTCCATCTCCTGAGACTGGAGATGAGCGCGCGATCCGGCAGGAAGATGCCTCGAAACGGCAGATAGAGTGGTCCTTGCGGTGGGCCGAGTGGTTATGGTTCAGGTGGCAAATGGGGGTTTATAAATAGTAAACATCTGTCCGGTAGGCTGGTTCCGGGCAGTTCGCAACTAAATGTCCTTAATGTCTCCGCTGCAGGACTCAGATCCGCATTGGCATGAGCACATAGCGGTACTTGTACTCGGCTTCAGGGTCCTCGGGGCGCATCTGGCCGGCGGACTGGGAGTCTTTGAACTCCAGCCGCACCTCGCCCTCATTGTTGAGCGCCTTGAGGAAATCGAGGATGTAAATCGAGTTGAAGCCGACCACGATTGGATCGGATGAGTAGGGCGTATCGATGGTGTCTTCAGACTCGCCGGCTTCGGCGGAGTTGGCGCTGATTCTGAGCTCATTGCTGTCGAGGCGGAGGCGAATGGCTCCGGAACGCTCGTCGGCAAACTGGGCCACGCGCTGGATGGCGGCGGAAAGTTCAGTGGAGCGTACGACCGCGAACTTGGTGTTGTCGCGGGGCATCACAGCCTCAAAGTTGGGGAATTGGCCGGTGAGCTTGCGGGTGCTGAGGGTGCGATGGCCAACCCGGAAGAAGAGAGTGTGCTCATCGTCAGCAAATTCGATCTTCTCGGCATCGGTATTCGAGAGCAGCCCCTGCAGCTCCTGAAGAGCTTTGCGCGGAACCAGCACGCGCTT
>Ga0302193_10003001_pt1 | contig 13732 bp, 11 predicted proteins | sample II_Bog_E3_3_FD_200228 | JGI IMG/M metagenome (GOLD analysis project Ga0302193, IMG submission 200228) | Peat permafrost microbial communities from Stordalen Mire near Abisko, Sweden - II_Bog_E3_3 | ecosystem: Environmental > Terrestrial > Soil > Wetlands > Peat | place: Sweden: Abisko...
ACCACATTCCTGTTGCGCCCGGCGTTCTTGGCCCGATAAAGGGCGGCGTCGGCGGCCTCTTTCAGGGCCTCGAAACCTTGCCCAAGCGTCGGCCGCACAACCGCCACGCCGACGCTGATGGTGACAACACCGCATTCGACTCCGTCCTCGTGGCGGATCGACAGACGTCGCACCGACTCATTGACGGCTTCGGCGACACTCGTGGCGCCTTTTTCCGAGGTTGCCGGCAGGATTAAAGCAAATTCCTCGCCGCCATAACGGGCAGCTAAATCACCAGGACGACGGGTCACGCCAAGGATAGCCTGGGCCACCTGACGCAAACAATCATCGCCCGGCAAATGTCCGTAGCGGTCATTGAATTTCTTGAAAAAATCCACATCGAGCATGGCCAGGGACAAGGGCTGCTGATCGCGAACGGCCCGGTTCCACTCGACCTCGAGCCTTTGGTCGAACTGTCGGCGGTTGGCCAGTGAGGTCAGCTGATCGACGAAGGCCAGACGGGATAGGTTTTCATTCAGCTCCGCCACCCGCTGGTAGAGCCAATTCACCTCGTAAATATAAACCGCCAGCACCACCCCAGACGAGACGACGCTGTTCATTCGCGACACATACCAGCCCAAACTGAAACGGGCGCTGGAATGCAAGGTCAGCATCACGTCCAGCAGACTGGCCAACATGGCCAGCACCAGTCCCAGCTCACCGACCGTGCGCCCGCGCGTCACGCCGGCCACAGCCATAAGAGCCAAAATATTAAAAAAGACCACCGAGATGGAAAACCATGACTGGGACAAAGAGCTAAAATCATCGCCACGCACCAGAACAGGCAGAACTTCCTTGCCATAAGTCACCAGCAGGGTCAGCCCCAGAACCAGAACCGCGATGGCTAAAGGAGCAACGAGAGACAGATTTTTTTCCGTCTGAACCTGAATCGGATGCCTGGTTTCGTAATGACGCAATCCGGCGTAGGCCAGGATAAGCAAGGGAAAGCCGCCGCGCCAGAACACCCACATCCAGATAGCGCTCTGCAGCCCCGCCCCCAGCAACCCAGTCTCGCTGACCACGCCGGGAAACAGCAACATATGCGGCACGACGATCAGAGAGGAATAGAGATAGGCCGAGGACAGCAGCAAAATTGAAGGCTTGGCGGCGATCCGGAACTGAGTCGCCATCAGATAAGCAGTCAGCAGGTCCGTGACGATGACGATCCCGGCATAAAACGGCATGAAGGACGATAAATGCGGCAAAGGCTCGTCGGCCCAAATCATTGCGACACCCGCGATAACCGTCAGCAGGAAGGCGGATATGACGATGAATACCCTCTGCCGGCGCGACGGCGGCTCGGTGACGAAACTGGCAGACATAGGGCCCCTTAATTAACAACACTTAATTTGAAGCATGAGACTACAATCCCAAACGAACCAGAGGCCATAAAAAAAGGAGGGATACAAAGTATCCCTCCCAAAATATCTCAACCCTCTATACGGAAGGTTAAAACGGAATTTCGTCGTCCAGATCCGGCGGAGCGTCCCAGCCGGAACCGCCGCCAGAAGCGGGCTTGGCCGCCGGAGCCCGGGCCGGAGCAGCACCGCCGCCATTGCCGTAGCTCTGGTCGTAGTCGTTGCCGCCACCCGCACCGCCGCCGTAGCCGCCACCGCCGCCCTGACCACCGCCGTCGCGGCCGTCCAGCAGGGTCAGTTCGCCCCTGAACTTACCGATGACGATCTCGGTGGTGTATTTTTCCTGGCCGCTCTGGTCGGTCCATTTGCGGGTTTGCAAAGCACCTTCCAAGTAGACCTTCGAGCCCTTCTTCAGGTAGCGCTCGGCGATGTCGCCGACGCGGTCATTGAAGATCACCACGCGGTGCCATTCGGTCTTTTCCTTGCGCTCGCCGGAACGGTCCTTCCAGGATTCCGAGGTGGCAAGGTTCAGAGTGACGATCTTAGAGCCGTCCTGGCCGTGGCGGACTTCCGGGTCGCGGCCCAGATTTCCGATAAGAATGACTTTATTGACAGAACCGGCCATGGCCCCCTGCTCCTTGATAAGTGCGACGTGACATTTGGTCGCGGACTTTATCCCGCATGGGGCCAGGCGGGCAATGTCAATTTCCCAAGGGGACATTCTACTTGGCCGATGTGATAGCATACCATTTTACCGATCCCCCCCTTTCCTGGCCGTTGCAGGATCGTGAAACCCCGCATAAACTCACCGCCACCTTGGAACAAACTGGAGGCCGAAATGGCTGTTTTCCATAAGCGTATCGGTGCCGCAGTGATGGCGGCGGCGATGCTGGCCAGCGTGCCGGCCCTTGCCGAGAGCAAGCTGAAGATTGGCGGTATCTTCCCCCTGACCGGCGAACTGGCCGATTACGGCCCGGCGGCCAAAAGCGGCGCCGAACTGGCCATCGACGAAATCAACAAGGCCGGCGGCGTGCTGGGCTCCCCGGTCAGCCTGTCCATCGGCGACGACCAGACCAGCCCCCAGGCCGGCGTCGATGCCGCCCAGAAGCTGGTATCGGTGGAAAAGGTCAATGCTCTGATCGGCCCCATGGGCTCGGGCGTCTTCATCCCCGTCGCCACCACCGTCGCCGTTCCGGCCGGTGTGCCGATCATCACCGGCTCGGCTACCTCGCCCAAGATCAGCGGCCTGGAGTCCAAGGGCTTCACCTTCCGCACCGTGCCGTCCGACGCCTTCCAGGGCGTGGCTCTGGCCGCTGTGGGCAAGGAAAAGGGCTATAAGTCAGTCGGCATCATTTATGTGAATAACGACTACGGCAAGGGTCTAGCCGAAAGCTTCGAGAAGTCCTTTACCAAGAACGGCGGCAAGGTCACCTCTTCGGTTCCCTTCGAGCCCAAGCAGGCCAGCTTCCGCGGTGAAGTCCAGAAGGCCGCCGGTGGTCATCCGGAAGCCCTGGTGCTGATCGCCTATACCGGCGACGGCGTACCGATTCTGAAGCAGGCTTTGGAAAGCGGTTCCTTCAACAAGTTCCTGCTGTCCGACGGCATGAAGGCCCCGGAAATCATCGACGCCATCGGTGGCCAGTTCCTGAACGGCGCCGCCGGCACCGCTGCCGCTCCGCTGCCCGGCTATGCCGCCGCCGAGAGCTTCAAGGCCAACTACAAGGCCAAGTTCGGCGAAATCTCGCCCAAGCCCTATATCGACAGCTTCTATGACGCCACCATCGTCCTGGCCCTGGCCGCCGAGAAGGCCAAGTCCACCGACGGCGCCAAGATTCGCGACGCCATCAAGGACGTCACGGCGGAAGACGGCGAGAAGGTCGGCCCCGGCGAATTCGCCAAGGCCAAGACCGCCATCGCCGCCGGTAAGAAGATCGATTATATCGGCGCTTCCGGCCCGGTGAAGTTCGACGCCCACGGCGACGTTGGCGGCACCTTCGCCCACTGGGAAATCCAGGACGGCAAGATCGAGACGGTCAAGATTTTCGAACCGAAGCTGTAAGACGGCCTCGGCATTCTGCTGAAGAGAACCCCCGGAAGAACGATCTTCCGGGGGTTTTAATTCTATGCCGCCGGCTTGGCCGCCGCGATGAAGCCTTGGGCCATAGTCTTATAGAAAGGCTTGGGGCAGACCAGACGAGAGACGCCGAACGCCAGCAGGGCGGCAGCCATCAACGGCAGGGTCAGACTTTGGTCGTCGGTCATCTCCATGACGATCACCACGGCGGTAATGGGGGCCTGGACCACGCCGGTGAAATAGCTGACCATCCCTAAGATGCAAAGAGCCCCCACCGGCACCAAAGGCATCAACCCTTGCATATTGGCCCCAAGCCCAGCCCCCACCGCCAGGGAGGGAGCGAAGATTCCTCCGGGAATACCGCTGGCGTAGGACAAGATGGAGGCCAGCATTTTCAGTAAACCGAAGGAGGCCGGCAAGATGTGCTTCCCCTCGATCAAACCTCTGGCCTCTTCATAGCCGGTGCCATAGACGCTGTCGCCGGACAGCAAGCCCAGCAGGGCCAGCCCGAAGCCGCAGGCCAGGGCGAAAAAATAGGGATGGCTCTGGGTCCAAATCCCAACCCGTCCCGGCAAGCCGGAAGAGATCGCCATCAAGATGCGGGCGAACAGACCACCCAGGATGCCGCCGCCAAGGCCGCAAACCAGGATCGCCTGCCAGCCCTGAGCCAGGCTCACCACGGCGTCGGTCCGGCCGAAATAGGTGTAATTACCGACCACCGCCATGGAAACAAAGCCGGAGATAATCACCGTGGTCAACACGGTGCCGCTGTTGCGTTCCTCGAAAGAACGGGCCATTTCCTCGATGGCGAAGACCACTCCGGCCAAGGGCGTGTTGAAGGCGGCGGAGATACCCGCCGCGCCGCCGGCCAGAATCAGCATTTGCTCAAGCTTGGGGATCGGCAGCCTGATCCAGCGACCCAGGGTCAGCATGATGGCAGCGCCGATCTGCACCGTCGGCCCTTCGCGCCCCACCGAGGCTCCGCAGCAAAGTCCAAGGCTGGTCAGCAATAACTTTCCCGCCGCCACCCGCAGGGACAAAAGCTTATGGCGCTCCTCGGGAGCCTCGATCTTTAGGGCGGCGATAGTCTGGGGAATGCCACTGCCCTGGGCGCCAGGAAACAATCTGCGGGTCAACCACAATACGCCGACGAAGCCCAACGGGGTGATGACCAGAGCCAACAAGGAGTGAAGGGCCAGCGCCTGACGGAACAGATGATTGCCCATGGTGCTGCCCTTCTCGAACAGCATGGCCGATAGGGAAACCAGCACGGCCCCACCCCAGAACATGATCCGATAGAGCCAGATCCTGACACTGATTTTGGGGTTTCGCAGCAGCAGGCGCAGACGATGGGACAAGGACAGCATCCTTCGGCACAAAAAGGCCTAAGGAGATGACTCTTCAAGGGCCTTGGTGTCCAGAGCTTTTCCTTCTTACTCCGTAAAGGCGGTATGGATCAGCGAGGACTGCATGGTTTTGACGTCGATCTTCTTCAGCCCCTCGGCGAAGACCGCCGCCATTTTGCGGCCATAGTCGCTATCGGTGAAGGCGACATGCAGGCTTTTGGCATCCAGCAGCCTGGGGTTCATCCGCACTTTGGTCTTCACGATCTGTAGGCTGGGGTCGTTCTTCAGCAGATAATTGAAGACATTGGCATCGATGACGGCGGCGTCGATCCGCCCAACCCCGACCTTGCGGATGTTGGAGGCATCGTCCATGGCCATGTCGATGGGCTGGGCCTTGGCGGAGATGCGCTGATCCAACTCAGGCGTATTCAGATAACCGCTGACAATGCCCAGCCTGACGCTGGACAGATCGGCGATGGTCTTCCAGACCACCGGTTTATCGACGGCTTCCACCAGCCCCAGCGGACCAAAGCCGATCTCTGGCGACAGAAGAAAGCCGGGAGTAGAGCCGGGATATTCAGGGAAATATCCGGCGACATCCGGCTCGTTCCTGGCGTTGAAGACGGCGCGGTTCCAGGGCAGAAACTGAACTTTCAGATCATAGCCCTGAGCCTTGAAGGCGGCCCGGACAATGGCCGAGGTCACGCCCTGGGCGGGGGAGTTAGCGCAAGTATAGGGGCACCAGTCCAGGCTGGTCAGAGTGACCACTTCAGCCTGGGAAGGACTGCAGAGGAAAAGTGCGGCCATGGCCAGGCCAAGGACCCCCTTCCCTTTCATGTCAGACCTCTTCAATGAATGGACTTTACGCTTATCACTGTATCAAATCACCGAAGGGCGAGAGCAAGACTCTTCAAAGATATTACCCTTTAGAACTCTGTGGATAAGATGGAATGCTCGTTATATGAAAAAAAGGCCCCCGATCATCAACCGGAGGCCTTTATTGTTGGAATCTTGAGACTCTATTCCGCCGCTTCGTCCTCGATCTCGGTGGAAGAGACCGGGCTGGCGCCCACATGGGGACGCTCCTCGGGCAGAATGCCTTCGGGACGGCGCAAGAGGATCACCTGCAGCAGCACGCCGATCAGCAGCAGGCGCAGAGAGCTGGCCTGAGTGGTCATGGTGGCGGGCAAAAGGTTGGTCAGAAGCTCGGTGCCCGACCAGACGAACCAGATGACGAAAGCGCCCAGAACCGCGCCCTTGTTGCTGCCCGAGCCGCCGGCGATCAGCATCACCCAGGCCAGGAAGGTGCCGAAAATGGGCTCGAAGCTTTCGGGACTGACGAAACCAATGAAGTGGGCGTAGAGACCGCCGCCCAGGCCCATCAGCACCGATCCCATGACAAAGGCCTCCAGGCGAAAGCGAAAGACGTTCTTGCCCGCCGCCTGGGCTCCCAGCTCGTTCTCGCGGATGGCACGCAGCACCCGGCCCCAGGGGCTCTTGCGGGCCCGCTCGATGGTCAGATAGACCAGCACCAGCACCACCACGACCACCGCCAGATATACCAGCGGATTATCGCTGATGGGCCGCTGGATACCGGCGATGCCGCGCACGCCGTTGCCGATCCAATCCTCGTTCTTGAAGATCAAACGGACGATCTCGGCGATGCCGATGCTGGCGATGGCCAGATAGTCGGATCGCAGATTGATGGTGATCAGGCCAACGAAGATGGCGATCAGCCCCGACATCACCATGGCCGCCAGCAGGCCGACCACGAAGGGCATGCCATAGCCGCCCAAATGCTCGGTCGAGGGAGGCGAGGTGACGATGGCCGAGGTATAAGCGCCGATGGCGTAAAAGCCGGCGATGCCGATGTTGAAAAGGCCGGTCATGCCCCATTGGACGTTCAAGGCCAGAGAGACCACGGCATAGATGGCCGCCATGGTCAGCAGGAAGACGCCGTAGCTGGCCAGGCCGGAGAGTTCAAAAGTCATCGGCGGGCTCCCAGCAATCCGTTGGGCTTGACGATCAGCATGATCACCATGACGGTGAAGGCGATGGCAGGCTTATAGGCCGGGGGCATCACGGCGGTGGAAAGCTCCGAGACAATGCCGATGACCATGCCGCCGACGATGGCCCCATAGGGCTTGCCAAAGCCGCCCAGGATCGCGGCGGCAAAGATGGGCAGCAGGGCCGACCAGCCCATCATCGGGGTCAGGCGGGTGTCCAGGGCCAGGAAGACGCCAGCGGCGGCGGCCAAAGCCCCGCCCAGCGCCCAGGTGCAGATGATCACCTTTTCGGCATCAATGCCGGTGACGCGGGCCAGATCCATATTGTCGCTCATGGCCCGCATGGCCTTGCCCATCCGGGTGTAGGTCAGGAACAGATGCACGGCGATGACGATACCGACACAGCCACCAAAGATCCAAATATGGTCTGGCCGCACGGCGATATCGCCGAAATGCATGGGCATCTGGATGCCCTTGACCAGGGACTTGTCCTGGGTGCCCCAGATCAGCTGAATGATGCTGCGGATGATCAGGGCCATGCCGAAGGACGAGATCAGCAGGATCACCGGCTGGGTGCGGCGCAGATGGCGATAGACCAACTGATCGGCAATGATGGAGATCAAAGCCCCGCCGATCATGCCCACCGGCAAAGCCAGCCACACCGGCCCATGAAACACCGAGATGACCACGAAAGCCGTATAGGCGCCGAAGGTCATGATGTCGCCATGGGCGAAGTTGGAGAATCGCAAGATTCCGAACAGCAGCGACACGCCGATGGCGCCCAGGGTCAGGATGCTTCCCAGCACCATGCCATAGACCACCAGCTGCAAGAGATCGGTGAAATCCATGGTCCTCAGCCTCCCAGGAACATTTCGGCGATTTCCTGGTTTCCCAGAAGTCCGGCGCCGGTGTCTTCGTGACGGTTGCGGCCCATGGCCAGGACATAGCCGCGATGGGCGATCTCCAGGGCCTGCTTGGCGTTCTGCTCGACCATCAGGACGCTGATGCCCAGCTTATTGACCTCGATGATGCGATCAAAGGTCTGTTCAATGAACAGCGGCGACAGACCAGCGGTGGGTTCGTCCATCAGGATCAGGGTGGGATCGAGCATCAGGGCCCGGCCCATGGCCACCATCTGACGCTCGCCGCCGGACATGGAGCCGGCGGCCTGTTTGCGGCGCTCCTTCAGGCGGGGGAAAATCTGGAAGATGTGATCCATCTTCTCGGCAATGCCGCGCTTACGCAGATAGCCGCCCATCTCCAGGTTTTCCTGGACGGTCATGCTGGGAAAGACGTTCTTTTCCTGGGGCACATAGGACATGCCCCGGCGCACCACCAGATCGGGGCGCATGTTGGTGATGTCCTCGCCCTCGAAGGTCACGCTGCCCTGGCGGATCTTCACCAGACCAAAGGCGGACTTCATCAGGGTGGATTTGCCAGCACCATTGGGGCCGACGATGACGACGATTTCATTGCGGCGCACCGTCAGGGATGCACCCTTCAGGATATCATTGCCGCCATAGCCGCCCACCAGGGCGTTCATGTCGAGAATCAGGTCTGGCTCGCTCACTTTGCGGCGTCCTTGTCCAGCTTGCGGGCGGCATGACCGCCCAGATAGGCTTCGCGCACCTCTTCGTTGCGACGGATGTCGTCCATGGTCCCTTGGGCCAGCACAGAGCCTGCGGCCATCACCACCACCGGGTGGCAAAGACGCGAGATCATGTCCATGTCATGTTCGATGATGCAGAAGGTGTAGCCACGCTCGCGGTTCAGGCGCTGGATGGCGTCGGACAACTTGCCCAGCAAGGTGCGATTGACGCCGGCTCCGGGCTCGTCGAGGAGCACCATCTTGGCCTCGGTCATCATGGTGCGGCCCAGCTCCAGCAGCTTTTTTTGCCCGCCCGACAGATTGCCCGCCAGCTCGTTGGCAACGTGAGTGATCTGCAGGAAGTCGAGGACGTCATCCACCTTGTTGCGGACCTCCTGCTCCTGAGCCCGGACCTTACCGGGAGCCAGCAGAGCCCAGCCCAAGCTTTCGCCCGACTGGCCCGGAGGCACCACCATCAGATTATCGCGCACGGTCATGCGGGAGAATTCATGGGGAATCTGGAAGGTGCGCACCAGCCCCTTGGCAAAGAGCTTATGGGTGGGCAGGCCGCTGACGTCCTCCCCCTCCAATAGAATCTTTCCAGAGTCGGGCTTGATCGCACCGGCAATCATGGAGAACAATGTGGTCTTACCGGCACCGTTGGGACCGATCAGACCGGTGATGCCGCCCTTGGGAATGTCGAAGCTGCACTGATTAACGGCCTGTAGACCGCCAAAGGCTTTGGACAAACCCTGAATGGATACCATATTCGTCATTGGCAGATGCTTGCCCCGCTTCAGGCCGAGATGCTGACTTAAGAGTCAAGTTTATGTCATAAGGTTGCCCTCCATAACGCCAGTCAGGACTTTTTGCCAACATTTTCATCTGGCCCCTGCCCCTGTCTCGTCGATGACCCTTCTTCCGGTGGAATGAATGACCTCCTATATTCGCGTCCGTGGTGCCCGAGAACATAATCTGAAGAATGTCGACATCGACATTCCCCGCGACCAGCTGGTGGTGATCACCGGCCTGTCGGGCTCGGGAAAATCCTCCCTGGCCTTCGACACCATCTATGCCGAGGGGCAGCGGCGCTATGTGGAGAGCCTGTCGGCCTATGCCCGTCAGTTCCTTGAACTCATGTCCAAGCCCGACGTCGATCTGATCGAAGGGCTGTCCCCGGCCATCTCCATCGAACAGAAGACCACCTCGAAGAATCCCCGCTCCACTGTCGGCACCGTCACCGAGATTTACGACTATCTGCGCCTGTTGTTCGCCCGCGTCGGCGTGCCCCATTCCCCGGCCACCGGCCTGCCCATCGAAAGCCAGACCGTCAGCCAGATGGTGGACCGCATCCTGGAGATGCCCGAAGGCACTCGCCTGCTGCTGCTGGCCCCCGTCGTGCGTGGCCGCAAGGGCGAGTACCGCAAGGAATTGCAGGACTATCAGAAGAAGGGCTTCCAGCGGGTCAAGGTGGACGGCACCCTCTATGAGATCGACGAAGTCCCGACCCTGAACAAGAAGGTCAAGCACGACATCGATATCGTCGTCGATCGCATCGTCGTGAAGGAAGGCATTTCCCAGCGTCTGGCGGATTCCGTCGAGACCGCCCTGGAACTGGCCGACGGCCTGCTGTTCGCCGAAGACGTCAAGACCGGCGAGCGCGTCACCTTCTCGGCCAAATTCGCCTGCCCGGTCTCTGGCTTCACCATCGACGAGATCGAGCCCCGGCTGTTCTCTTTCAACAATCCCTATGGTGCTTGCCCGGCCTGCGACGGCCTTGGGGTGACCATGCATTTCGCCGAGGATCTGGTGGTTCCCGACGATCGCCTGTCCTTGCGCAATGGCGCGGTGGCTCCCTGGGCCAGCTCCACCTCGCAATATTATCATCAGACCCTGGAGAGCTTGGCCAAACACTACCACTTCCGCCTGGACGAGGCCTTCTCCGAGCTAACGGAGCGAGCCAGGAAGGCCATCCTCTATGGCTCGGGCGACGAAGCCGTTCCCATGCGCTATGAGGACGGCCTGCGCAGCTACACCACCGACAAGCCCTTCGAGGGCGTGATCCCAAACATGGAGCGGCGTTTCCGCGAGACCGACAGCTCCTGGGTCCGCGAAGAACTGTCGCGCTTCCAGATCACCGCCCCTTGCGAGACCTGCCATGGCGCTCGTCTGAAGCCTGAAGCCCTGGCGGTGAAGATCAACAAGCTGCAGATCGCCCAGGTCTGCGACTTCTCCATTGCCGATGCCGGTAAATGGTTCAATGACTTGAACCAATACCTGCGCCCCAAGGATCAGGAGATCGCCCGGCGAATCTTGCGCGAAATCAACGACCGCCTGGGCTTCCTGAACGACGTCGGCCTGGATTACTTAAGCCTGTCGCGCAATTCCGGCACTTTGTCGGGCGGCGAGAGCCAGCGTATCCGTCTGGCCTCGCAGATCGGCTCGGGTCTCACCGGCGTCCTCTATGTGCTGGACGAGCCCTCCATCGGCCTGCATCAGCGGGACAACGACCGCCTGCTGACCACCTTGAAGCGCCTGCGCGACATCGGCAATTCGGTGATTGTGGTCGAACACGATGAAGACGCCATCCGCACCGCCGATTATCTGATCGACATGGGCCCGGGAGCCGGCGTCCATGGCGGCACGGTCATCGCCGAGGGCACTCCCGCCCAGGTCATGGCCAATCCCGACAGCATCACCGGCCAGTATCTGACCGGAAAGCGCAAGATCGAAGTGCCGAAGAAGCGCCGCAAGGGCAGCGGCAAGGCCCTCAGGGTGGTCAATGCCCGGGGCAACAATCTGAAGAACGTCTCGGCCGACTTCCCGCTGGGCACCTTCACTTGCGTTGCCGGCGTCTCGGGCGGCGGCAAATCGACCCTGGTGATCGAGACCCTTTACAAAGCCATCGCCCGGCGTCTGAACGGGGCCCGCGAACATGCCGCCCCCCATGACCGCATCGACGGCCTGGAGTATATCGACAAGATCGTCGACATCGACCAGTCGCCCATCGGCCGGACTCCGCGTTCCAATCCAGCCACTTACACCGGGGCCTTCACCCCAATCCGCGACTGGTTCACCAACCTGCCGGAATCCCTGACCCGCGGCTATAAGGCCGGGCGTTTCAGCTTCAACGTCAAGGGTGGCCGCTGCGAGGCCTGCCAGGGCGACGGCGTTATCAAGATCGAGATGCATTTCCTGCCCGACGTCTATGTCCAGTGCGATATCTGCAAGGGCAAGCGCTACAACCGGGAAACCCTGGAAATAACATTCAAGGGCAAGAGCATAGCCGACGTTCTTGACATGACGGTAGAGGAAGCCGCCGAATTTTTCAAGGCGGTTCCCGCGATTCGCGACAAGATGGAAACACTAAAACGTGTGGGATTGAGTTATATTCACCTGGGGCAGCAGGCCACCACCCTGTCGGGCGGCGAGGCCCAGCGCGTCAAACTGGCGAAGGAACTGTCGCGCCGCGCCACCGGCGGCACCCTCTATATCCTCGACGAACCCACCACCGGGCTTCATTTCGAGGACGTAAAGAAGCTGTTGGAGGTTCTGCACACCCTGGTCGATGCCGGCAACACCGTGCTGGTGATCGAACATAACCTGGAGGTCATCAAGACCGCCGATTGGATCCTGGATCTGGGGCCCGACGGCGGCATCGGGGGCGGACGCATCGTCGCCTCTGGAACGCCCGAGCAGGTGGCGGCCAATCCGGAAAGCCACACCGGACGCTATCTCGCCCCCTATTTGGGTATAAAAGCGAAATAAGGAGGGGTGCATGAAGAAGATTATCCTGGGCGTCATCGCCGTCATCGTGCTGGCGGTGGTCGGCATTGGTGCTTACATTTATGTGCAGTCGGATTCGCTGGTGAAAGCCGCCATCGAGAAATATGGCTCGGAGGTCGCCGGAGCCAAGGTTTCTGTCTCTTCCGTCAGGCTGGATATTCCCAACGGCAAAGCCATCATCTCGGGCCTGACCGTCGCCAATCCGCCGGGCTTCAACACCCCCACCGCCATCAAGCTGGGCGAGATATCGGTGGCCCTGGACCCCGGCAGCGTTTCTAAGAACCCCATCGTCATCAAACAGATCCTGGTGGGCGCTCCGGAAGTAACCTATGAGCTGGGCGCCAACGGCGGCAGCAACATCCAGGCCATTCAGGACCATGCCAAGGCCTATGTGGCCAAGGTCGGCGGCGGCTCCGGCCCATCCGAACCCGCCAAGCCTGCCGAAGACAACAAGCCCGCCACCAAGCTGGTCATCGATCTTCTGGCCGTCACCAGCGGCAAAGTCACCTTGGCCAGCCCCATCCCCGGCATCGCCGGCACCGCACCCCTGGCCGACATCCATCTGACCAACATCGGCAAAGACAGCGGCGGCGCCAGCTCGCAGCAGGTGGCCGAGCAATTGCTGAACGCCCTGTCCAAGACAGTCACCACCTCCATCAGCAGCATGGGCATCGGCAATGCCACCAAGGCGGTGACGGATACGGTCAATTCGGTGACCAAGGGCGTCGATCCGACCAAGGCGCTGAACGGTTTGCTGAAGTAACTTCGTCCCAGCAACGAAAAAGCCCCGCCGGATCGCTCCTGCGGGGCTTTTTTATATCCGTCCGAAGACTGGCTTTAACCTTTAAGGGCGGCCAGCTCTTCCGGCGTGACGATGTCATAGCGGGACATGGCGTTGTCTACCGACTTCGAGGTGATGGAGCGCCAAACCGCCAGGGCTTCCGGGCGGCTGAAGGGACCATAGGTCTCCAGCTTGCTACCGGGGGCGATCTTAGCGAATTCCGTGCTGGAATATTCACCGCCGACCACGAACCACTGATCCTCGGCGCTTTCCTCGGCGGGCTTGACGCGATAACGGACCATGGCGTTATCGACGGTCTTGCCGGTCAAAGCGCGCCATAAATCGTGGGCTTCCTTTTCGGCCAGCGGACCGTGGCGTTCCTCGGTCTTGCCGGCGGCGATGGTCTTGAAGCTGGTATCGGCGTATTCGCCGCCAATCACATAGAACTGTTTGGCCATTGCGTCCCTCTGCCTGACTGCGCCCCCAATTACAAGCCGAGGTTATACGACGAACACAATTGCATTTAAAGCTGTTGTTGCCTCTGGACAGCCGGGCCGTCAGGCCTTAAGTCACCAAAGCATGACTCATTCTCCCGTACATATCCCCGTTCACATCGTCGGCGGCGGTCTGGCTGGCTCGGAAGCCGCTTGGCAGTTGGCCGAGGCCGGCGTTCCCGTCATCCTGCACGAGATGCGCCCCACCAAAGCCACCGAGGCCCACAACACCGGCAAATTGGCCGAGCTGGTCTGCTCCA
>Ga0302193_10003005_pt1 | contig 13721 bp, 15 predicted proteins | sample II_Bog_E3_3_FD_200228 | JGI IMG/M metagenome (GOLD analysis project Ga0302193, IMG submission 200228) | Peat permafrost microbial communities from Stordalen Mire near Abisko, Sweden - II_Bog_E3_3 | ecosystem: Environmental > Terrestrial > Soil > Wetlands > Peat | place: Sweden: Abisko...
TCGAGCGGGTGGGCGTGACGGCGGCGGAGCAGCGAACTCATAGGGACGACTTTGGCTGGGAGGCGAACCTTGTGCCTCGCAGCGCCAGGAATGTGCTGGTGCTGGGCTGCGGCGATGGCGTGGAGTCGCTGTTTCTGCGCGCGGTGCTGCCGGAGGCGCGGCTGACGGCGCTGGACTATGGGAACTCGCTGCTGCCGGGTGTGGCTGAGGCAACTGGGGTGCGGTTCCTTGCGGGCGATATGCATGAGCACCTGCGCGGGTTGCGGCGGGAGTACGACCTGGCCTTCAGCAACCACACGCTGGAGCATATGTATGCGCCTGACGCGACATTGGCTGCGGTGGCGGCGCTGCTGGTTCCGGGCGGGCATGTCTTGTCCACGCTGCCGCTGATGGGCGAACACGGCAGCCCGTTCCTGGAGCGGGTGCGGCGGCAGGCGGAGCAGGGCGGCAGGATTCATCCGGTGGATTTGGTGTTCTTCGACCTGGGGCATCCGTGGAAGACCAACCCGGCGGATATTGTGGCGACGCTGGGGCGTGCGGGGTTCGCGGGGGTGAAGGTGTATCAGCGTGTGGGGCACAAGGGGCGTCCAATGGCGGCGACGGAGACGGAGCTGCATGGGAAGCGGCGGACGGCGCGGCTGCTGTACGGCCTGCTGCTGGCGCCGGTGCGCTGGGTGGCGAAGGGGATGTGGGCGCTTGGGATGAAGCAGTCGCCGCGGTGGCTGTTTGCGCTGGAGCGGCGTTTACCGTTCGGAGTGAACAACACGATGAACCTGCTGAGCGAAGAGGCGTGTTTTGTGGCCACGGTGAAAGACGGCGCTTGAGTTCGCGCGGCTGCGTGGTTACACTCCCCAAAGCGGAGAAACGCAGGTGAAGCCGTGCCAACCGAACTGTACTTTGAAGATTTGCATCCCGGAATGAAGTTCAACTCCAGCCGCAGCTATAAGGTGACGGCGGAGGAGATCAAGCAGTTTGCCGAGAGCTATGACCCGCAGCCGTTCCACCTGGATGAGGCCGCGGGCGAGAGCTCGTTCTTCAAGGGACTGGCGGCGTCGGGGTGGCTGACGGCGGCGATTGTGATGCGGCTGCGGGTGGAGAGCTTTCGCATCGCCGGCGGGATGATCGGCGCGGGTGTGGAGGAGATGCGCTGGATGCAGCCGGTGCGCCCGGGTGACTCGCTGCGCACCGAGGCGGAGATCATCGAGACGCGGCTGTCGAATAACCGGCCGAAGTACGGCGTGGTGAAGTCGCGGACGCTGGTCTACAACCAGCGCGGCGAGACGGTGATGCGGTCGGTGGTGAACTTTCTGGCGCCGAAGAAGGAAGTTGTCAGTTGACAGTTCTCAGTTGTCAGTAAGAACCACACCAGATTCCTGCTGGTCAATCGTTGACAACTGAGAACGGACAACTGAGAACTTGCACAGACTCCGGGCGTATCGTTAACACTGTGCGAATGACTGTTCTGGCATCGGGGTCCAAGGGTAACGCGACGGTGATCGCGGCGGGCGAGACGCGCCTGCTGATCGATGCCGGGCTGAGCTGCCGGGAGCTGCTGCGGCGCATGGCCGCGGCAGGCGAAGACGCCGAGTCGCTGGATGCCATCCTGATAACGCATGAGCATGTGGACCACGTGGCGGGGCTGGCGGTGCTGGCGCGACGGCTGAGGATTCCGGTGTTCCTCACCGAGCCGACACACCGGGCGTGGGCGCGTGCGCTGACTCCAAAGACCACGATGAGCTATGCGAAGTGGCTGGAGCTGCGTCAGCAGGAGAAGGCCGGGGAAGAGGGAGCCGTGCTGACGATGGAGGCGGTGGCCGAGGAAGAGGGTGTCGACGAGCCGGTGGTGAAGGCCGATCCGACGGCGCTGCCGGCGGTGGAGTACTTTCGCGCAGGGCATAGATTTTGTATCGGCGAGATCGACATTGACCCGTTTACCATTCCGCACGATGCGGCCGACCCCTGCGGGTTTGTCTTCCATGCTCGGACGGAGTCGATACGGATGGCGATTGCCACCGATCTCGGCTACATTCCGCCCAACGTGAAGCAGGCGCTGCGCGACGTGGATGTGCTGCTGCTGGAGTCCAATCACGACCTGGAGATGCTGAAGGACGGACCGTATCCGTGGTCGGTTAAGCAGCGAGTGCTGAGCCGCGTGGGGCATCTGTCGAACGCCGCGGCGGCGGAGTTTCTGGAGCGCGACTACGACGGCGGAGCGCACACCATCGTGCTGGGGCATCTGTCGGAGCAGAACAACCTGCCTGAGCTGGCGCGGCTGGCCGCGGAGCAGGCTATCGCGGGCCGGATGAGCCTGCTGGGCAACCGCTTGCTGCTCGCCTGCCAGGAGACGCCGTTGGAGCCTATCTGCCTGTAATACGGGGCTTTGCAGAAGGTTTTGCAACGTGGAGTAGACTGGAATCGTCTAAGGAAAATGATGGCGACTTCCCCTCAAGGCTCACGAGTTCATCGCCACGATACCTGCAACGACCAGGTGGTCGGGGCGATTCTGTCAGGATGGCGTTACGACATCTCCGGCATCCCGCCCGACCTGCGCGGCGACTACGAAGCGCACCTGCGCGGCTGCACCTACTGCCGGCGGCGGCAGCGGATTCATCGCACGGTGGACGTTCTGCTGCTGATGGTGACCTCGCTGTCATTTGCGGCGTTTCTGCTGGCGGCGCTGGTGATGCACCGGCTGGAGGCCGTAAGCCACATCACCGCCGTGCGGCTGCACCTGCATGACGACGCCTTCGCGGCACTGTCGCATGTTCCGGCCAGCTTCAACCTCAGCCTGGAGGCACTGGCCATTGCCGGCGTGGTGATCTCTATGCTGTTGTGGACGCTGGTGGCCATTGCGACGCCGATTCCTGGTATGGTGTCCGCCGCGTTCCGCAACCACATCTCCGCCGAGCTGCGCGAACGCCTGCGCAAGCAGACGGCCTAAGCCCTTCTGCCATTGAATAACGCCTCGCACTCTGAAGAGTCCATTGCCGCAGTCGAAGCCACGCTCGACGGCGAGGCAGGCCATGCGCAGAAGCGGCGCACGCGCGATCTCTCGCTGATGAACTATCCGGCGACCTACCTGCTGTTGGGCATCAACGTGGTGGTCTATGTGGTGATGTTCCGGTTCGGTCCGGTGCCGGAGCTGTTCCGGCAACATGTGTGGACGCAGATTCTCACGGCATCTTTTGATATCGACACGCTGGTGCGCTTTGGCGCGACCAACACGGGGATGATTCTGGCGGGGCAGTGGTGGCGGCTGGTGACCGGGACGTTTGTACACATCACCCTGCTGCACATCCTGCTGAACATGTGGTGCCTGTGGAACCTGGGGCTCTTCGGCGAACCGCTGCTGGGCCGCCGCGGGCTGGTAGTGGTATATCTGCTGACCGGCACGGCGGGAATGCTGCTCTCGCTCATCTGGACGCCTACTGGCTCTGATCTGACGACCGCAGGAGCCTCCGGGGCGGTCTTCGGCATCGCCGGGATACTGATTGTGCTGCTTTCCAACCGTGGGCTGAACGTGCCGTGGAATGAGCTGGTCTCGCTGCGGCGGCAGGTGATCTTCTTCGCGGTGGCGAACCTGGCCATCGGGATGGCGCCGGGAGTGCTGGGCTTTGCCACGCCGGGCCAGTTGGGGGCGCTGCACCTGGACCCCTCGGCGCTGCCGCATATTGATAACTCAGCGCACATCGGGGGATTTGTGACGGGGCTGGCACTGGGGATGCCGTTGTTTCCGCGCATGACGTCCGGGAAGCTCCGGTACCGCGCGCGGCAGCGGCTGACCTTTGCCGTGGCGGCGCTGGTGCTGTGCCTGATTGCCTTTGCGGTGGCCAGGGCCAAGGTCTAGCCAGGAGAAAAATTCGCCCCCGGACAAGGCCGGGGGCAAGCGATGCGCGCAAAGTTGTTCTAGCTTATGGAGGTACTGGCAGTGGCGGCGAACTTGCGAACCAGGGCCAGGAGCAGGCGGCGGTCCGGCTCGGTGAGGTGGGCGGAGTAGCGCTGGACCTGAGTCAAAAAGCGGATTTCATCCTGGCTCAGGGCGATGCCCGAGACCTCCTTGACGGGGTCTTCGGCGAAGAACTGGCCCAGCGGCATCTCCAGCGCGCCGGCGATCTTCTGCAGGGTCTCGAGCGAGGGCACGGTGTGGCCGTTCTCCACGCGGGAGAGATAACAGCGCAGCAGGCCGGTGCGCTTTTCGATGTCGCCCTGCGACATGCCGCGCTGCAACCGGTAGCCGCGGATGGTGACGCCAATCTGGATCGGGGCCGGGTCCGGTGCCACGGGTTGAAAGTCCTGCGGGATTGTGTGCAGATTCGCCATTAACGCTAAAGTAACCATCCGGCACGCAGGTGGCAAGGGGCAAGACAGAAATAGAGCGCGGATTTCGTACCTTAACAGATTCGTGACCGGGGCGGGACTCCCCTAGGGATTGGGGTCATCCCATGTAGAGGCCACCATTCACGTCGAGCGTGTGCCCGGTGATGTAGCCCGCGCTCTCCGACGCCAGGTAGGCGACCGCGGCAGCGATGTCGGCGTCTGTGCCATAGCGGGAGAGCGGAATCTGCGTCAGGATGCCGGACTTCTGGTCGTCGGTAAGGGAGTCCGTCATAGCCGTCTGGATGAAGCCGGGCGCGACCGCATTGACGGTGATGCCGCGGCTGGCGAACTCGCGGGCGAGCGACTTGGTGAGGCCGATGAGGCCGGCCTTGGAGGCGGCGTAGTTGGCCTGGCCGGCCGCTCCGGTCTCGCCGACCACGGAGGTGATGTTGATGACCCGGCCCCAGCGGGCCTTCATCATGGACGAGATGACCGCCTGCGTGAGCAGGAACGCGCCCGTGAGGTTGGTGCGCAGCACGTCGTCGAAGTCGGCGAGCTTCATGCGCAGGGCCAGGCCGTCTTTCGTGATGCCGGCGTTATTCACCAGGATGTGAACCGAGCCGTGGTCGGCGAGTACGGCCTTCGCAGCGGCCTTGATGGACTCTTCGCTGGAGACGTCGAGCGCGTAGGACTTGGCGGTACCGCCCTCGGCGGAAATTTCCGCGGCGACGGCGGCGAGCTTTTCGATGTTGCGGGCGGCCAGCGCGACGGTCGTGCCTGCCCGGGCCAGCTCCAGCGCGCAGGCGCGGCCGATGCCCTGCGATGCGCCGGTGACCAGCGCGATTTTGCCTTGAAGAGTGCTCACAATTGCCTCATTTCCTGTGTTGCCGGCCCGTGGACCGCCTCTATTAAATCATCCCGCGGTTTTCATGGGCATAGCGCGATATTCTTGAGCGAGTCATGTCTGATCACCCCGCACCGAAGCCTGCCCCGAAGCACGAGCCCAAGCCCGCTCAGAAGCATCCTGAGAACTCCACCGAAGTCTACGCCATCCACGGCGCCGAGCCCGAGGTGCTGGCTTATGCGATGGCCAAGTACTCGCGCTCCGCGCTGACCATGCGCGAGTCGCTGGCGGAGATCAGCGCACAGCGGGCCGAGCAGTTCCTGAACACCTTCTACTTCCAGTATGGGCACCGCTCCATCGCCGACCTGGCGCACATCCCGTTCGCGGTGGAGAAGCTGAGCCTGCTGGCGGCCATCGCGCTGGTGGATGAGACGCGCTGGGACGGGCAGGAGCGGTCGACCCGCTACCAGGACTTCCGGCGCAGCGGCTGGTACACGCCGGACTCGCCCGGCAACCGGCTCAGCACCGTGGCGCGGCGTGCCTACACCCACGCGATTGAGGCGTTGTTTTTCTCCTACGACGCGCTCAGCCTGGGGATGTTTGAGGCGCTGCAGAAGGCCATCCCTCGACCTGAGGAGATGAAGCCGGACGCCTACACCCGCACGCTGAAGGCCCGCGCCTTCGACGCCGCGCGCTACCTGCTGCCGCTGGCGACGAATACGTCACTGGGCCAGATTGTGAACGCGCGCACTCTGGAGTCGCAGGTCTCGCGGCTGCTGTCGAGTCCGTTTGCGGAGATTCGCGACCTCGGCAGCAAGCTGCGCACCGCCGCGAGCGAGCCCGCATGGAACGTGCAGCGCGACAAGCTGGAGCAGCTCGCCGGCGAGGGCAGCGTGGACGCCGACGCCACCAGCGAGATCCTGAACGACCTGATGCCGCCCGTCCGTACCGCGCCCACGCTGGTGAAGTACGCCGAGCCCAGCGAGTACCAGATCGCCAGCCGCGCCGAGCTGGCCCAGGCCGCGAGAGAGCTGATGCGCGATGCCGAAGGAAATCCGGCGGAGATCTATCCGGCACCGGCGGTCGACCTGCTTGACGACGACGAGGACCTCGAAGTGGAGCTGGCGACGTCGCTGCTGTATCCGTGCTGCCACTATAGCTACCGGCAGATTCGCGGAGCGGTCACAGCGCTGAGCGAGTCTCGCCGCAGCGAGCTGGTGCGGCTGGGCTATGCGCACCGCGGCAAACACGACGAGCTGCTGCGTGCGTTTAGCTCGGGGCATGGCTTCCGGTTCGACATACTGATGGACATCGGGGCCTTCCGCGACATGCACCGCCATCGCCGCTGCATTCAGCTGATCCAGGAGTTCACCGACCTGCATGGCTATGAAGAGCCGGTATGTCCCGGCCAGCCGACGCTGGTGGAGGCGGGGCTGGAGCCGGCGTACAAGGCTGCGATGGACTCCGCTCTGGAGGCCTACCGCGCGCTGTGCGACAGCGACGAGCTGGAGGCGAAGCAGAGCGCGCAGTACCTTCTGCCTATGGGCATGAAGTGCCGCGCGATGTTCAAGATGGACTTCGCCGAGGCGTTGTACATCGCTGAGCTGCGCTCCGGCATCGCAGGGCACTTCAGCTACCGCAAGGTCGCGTGGGAGATGTACCGCGCCATTGCGAAGCGGCATCCGGCGCTGGCGGGGCTGTTCCGGATTGAGGATGTGAATGTGCCGGTGGATCTGCTGAAGAGGTGAGTCTAAGCTGCCACTTTAGCCTTCGCCGTCCACTGAATGCCGAGCGCCTTCATCACCGCAAACGTGCTCTTGAGCGATGGGTTGCCGTCTTTGCTGAAGGAGCGGTAGAGCTGCTCGCGGGAGAGCCCGGTCTTCTTGGCAATCTGGGTCATGCCCTTGGCGCGGGCCACGATGCCGAGTGCGTGCGCGATGAAAGCCGGGTCCTCAGTCTTGAAGGCCTCGTTCATGAAATAAGCAATCCCTCTGTCGGAGACCAGGTCTTCGGCGGGGTCGTATGCTGTGAGCTTTTCGGCCATGTTATTCGCTCCATTCTTTCGCCAGTAGCTTTGCTTTCTTGATGTCCTTGGCCCGCGTACTCTTGTCGCCGCCGCAGAGCAGAACGATGATCGTCTTGCCTCGCCGCTGGAAGTAGATGCGATAGCCAGGGCCGTAGTGGATGCGCAACTCGCTGATGCCATCCCCAATGGGCTTGGCATCTCCTAACTGGCCGAGTTCCAGACGGGCGAGACGAAGGGCGATAGCGGCCTTGGCAACATCATCCTTCAGCTTCGATCTCCACTTTGTGAACGCCTCAGTCTGGCGGATGTCGAACACAGGTTTGATTGTAGTTTAGAAACTACATCCTGTCTACAGGTTCTCCACCTGCTCAGCCTTGCCGCCAGCAAACCGGAACGGGCTGAAGTTGGTATGCGCGTCGAAGGCGTCGGAGTGCTCGGCGCGTTTGAGCCAGTTCACTACAAGATAGGTCACCGGCGTCGCCGCGACCTCATAGGCCACCTTCAGCAGGTAGCCGGTGATGATGATCTCCACCATCTTGTGCGGGGTGAAGGTGCCGGCGAAGGTGATGAGGATGACCAGCGTGGTGTCCACTGCCTGCCCGACGACCGTGGAGCCGACGGTGCGCGTCCACAGCCAGCGGCCACGGGTGATGAGCTTGAGCTTGGCCATGGTGTAGGAGTTGGCGAACTCGCCCGCCCAGAAGGCGATGAGGCTGGCGGCCAGGATGCGCGGCAGGATACCGAAGACCGTGATGAACGCCTGCTGGTTGCGGAACTCGGGGTCGGGCGGCAGGGCAATGACCAGCGCCGAGACGGCGTAGAGCAGCGCCGTCCCAAAGAACCCAAGCCAGATGGCGCGGCGGCTGGCGGCGTAGCCGTAGACCTCGGTAAAGATGTCGCCAAAGATGTAGGTGATGGGGAAGAGCACCATCGCGCCCGAGGTGGAGATGGCAGGGAAGTAGAGGGAGCCTCCGAGGTGGAATGGGCCGACGCGAAAGACCTTCTGTGCGACCAGGTTGGCGACCAGCAGGATGACGACGAAGGCGGTGGTAAGGGCGTCCAGGTAGCGAAAGCGGCGCATGAGCCAAGGGTACCTGAATCGACACGAATCTCCACAGGGCACTTTCGCTTTTTATTTGCTTTGCGGCTCAGGCTGGTGCTAGACTCGGCTTCTAGTTGCACCGAATTTGAACCGCCGAGGAGAACAAAATCGTGGCCGACGACCGCAGCAAAGCCATAGAGACCGCACTTTCACAGCTGGAGAAACAGTTTGGTAAAGGCTCCGTCATGCGCCTGGGCGCCAAGGAAGCCATCGGGCCGATCTCGGTTATCTCGACCGGGTCAATCTCGTTTGACGCCGCGCTGGGCGTTGGTGGTGTGCCGCGCGGGCGCGTGATTGAGGTCTTCGGGCCGGAGTCTTCCGGCAAGACGACGATTACGCTGCAGATTATTGCCGAGGCGCAGCGCAACGGCGGCCTGGCTGCGTTCGTCGACGCTGAACACGCGCTCGACCCGGCCTACGCCAAGAAGCTGGGCGTGGATACGGACAATCTGCTGATCTCGCAGCCGGACTATGGCGAGCAGGCGCTGGAGATTGTCGAGGCGCTGGTGCGCTCGAATGCCATCGACGTGCTGGTGGTCGACTCGGTCGCCGCGCTGGTGCCCAAGGCCGAGCTGGACGGCGAGATGGGCGACTCGCACATGGGGCTTCAAGCAAGACTCATGTCGCAGGCGCTGCGCAAGCTGACGGGAACGGTCTCCAAGTCGCGGACGTGCCTGATCTTTATTAACCAGATACGCGAGAAGATCGGAGTGATGTTCGGGAATCCGGAGACCACCACCGGCGGCAAGGCGCTCAAGTTCTACTCTTCGGTGCGCATCGATATCCGGCGCATCGGCGCGGTGAAAGAAGGCGACGTCGTCGTAGGTTCGCGCACCAAGGTGAAGATCGTCAAAAACAAGGTGGCCGCTCCCTTCCGCGATGCCGAGTTCGACATCATGTACGGCGAGGGCATCTCGCGCGAAGGCGACACGCTGGACCTGGCGGTGCTGCACAACATCGTGGACAAGTCCGGCGCGTGGTACAGCTTCGGCGGCGAGCGCATCGGGCAGGGCCGCGAGAATGTGCGCTCGTTCCTGAAGGAGAACAAGGACATCTTCGCCCGCATCGACGGCGAGCTGCGCAAGAAGCTCGGTATCCGCGCGCTGGATGAGGCGGATATTCCGCCCGTGCCAGAGGATGGCCCCGAGAAGGCCGTGGAAGCGATCAAGCCCAGGCGCGGACAAGCGGCCGCGGCCTAAACGAGTTGCCTGCGAAGGCCGTGGCGAGCTCTGCTCGCCGCGGCTTTTCTCATGCTCCCGGTTCAAGTAAACTCAATAGTTGCAGGAGAGTTGGCAGAGCCCGGTTGAATGCACCTGACTCGAAATCAGACATCGTCGCAAGGCGATCGGGGGTTCGAATCCCTCACTCTCCGCCACACCTTTCGGTATCCCCTGATAATCGATGGTATGCATTGATTATCAGGGGGTTGTAAGGGGTTCCGGTCTACGCTGATTTCGTTCGGCAGATCATGGGTCGTCTTACTCGCGGGTTGCCTCAAACAGGAACCAAACGCGACGCTCGCCCTGGTCGATCCAATTTTCGAGGAGGCTGGCGGTGGCTACATCGCCTGCATCATCACAGACGGTGTGGACTGCCCGCATGCTCGAGACCAGGGCCCTCTCGTCCTCCCGCAGCTCGCTCAACATATCCTTTGGAGTCACATACTCCGCATCGTTGTCCGGGATGCGCTGCAGTCGAGCGATGTGTCCGATGGAACGGATGGTGGTGCCACCGATCTTGCGAACACCCTCGGCGATATCATCCGTCATGGCGAAGATCTGATCGCCGTGATCGTCGAGCAAAAGATGGTAGTCCCGGAAGTGCGGACCACTCATGTGCCAATGGAAGTTCTTGGTCTTAAGGTAGAGGGTAAATACGTCCGCAAGCAGGGCATTCAGAGCTCCAGTAATATCGGCGACTGCCTTCGGAGTGATGTCGGTTGGGACCTTCAGAGGGGCCTTTTGGAGGGCAGTGAGCTCTTTCGTGGTTGACATAAATTCTCCTTTGGTTGGGATACATTCTGCAGGTTAGAAGGAAGTCCTCAGGGTGGATGTGTTCCATTTCATCAACAGGCGGCAGCTAGATTCGGGTTTGGGAATGTATCTTCTTTGTCGGAATCTTTGCGGTCCAGACATGCAAAGTCTTTTTCGAGAGCGACGGAGAGGGTGAGGTCATCGCCCATGGCAACATTGGCGTAGACGCCCGCATCTTCACCGCCAGCCCACTTCATCAGCTGGGCCGCTGGCATGCTGACTGTGATGTTTCCTAAGCGGTAAGCGACGGTTGCGGTCAGGTCAGATAGGGAACTGATGACTTCATAGGTAAGCCGGTCACCTGGGCTCGCAGTGAACTGAATGTACTCTCGGATCTCTCCGCAAAGCATAAGTTGCTTTACCTCCGAGGGCGTCACACGGAGCCGCAGCGAGTTTCCTTTGATGCGTAGCTTCATTGCATGCCTCCTAGCAGTTATAGGACGTTCCATTTAGTCCCAACACGCGCTCTGGGGTGGAGTAGATGTTAAAGGAATCGGGACGCAGAAACCCGACAAGCGTGATGGAAAACTCGCGTGCGACTTCGATTGCGAGACTGGATGGTGCGCCGATCGCAGCGACCATTGGAATACCACCCATGACAGCCTTCTGCAGCAGCTCAAAGCTCGCCCGTCCGGAGAGAAGCAGGAGATGGTTGCGAAGCGGGACCGCATCCCGAAGGAAAGCCTCACCGAGAAGCTTGTCGACAGCATTATGCCGTCCCACGTCTTCTCTTACAGAATGCAGCTCCCCGCCGGGGGTGAAGAGCGATGCAGCGTGCAGGCCGCCCGTTTGCATGAAGGCTGCCTGTACCGGCTGAAGTTGCTGAGGTAGCGATGAAAGAATGTCGGAGCGGATCATAAAGTCGTTGCGTTGCGGTAGCGGACAAAGAGTCCTGAGAGCCAGAAGAGATGCTTTTCCGCAGACTCCGCAGCTCGAAGTGGTGTAGAAGTTTCGTTCCAGCGTAGATATGCTCACCTCGACCTCGGGTGAAAGTTCCACCCGAATCACATGCGATCGTAACCCCGCGGGGAGAGCCACCTGTGTGGCGCCGGTTCTGTTAGGAAGCGCGGTATTGGCCGGTAGTGGGGTTCCGATTGAGGTAATGTGCATCGCGTCACGCACGACGCCTTCCGTCATCAGGAAGCCAGCGGCTAGTTCATCGTCATTGCCCGGCGTCCGCATGGTGATCGAGATGGACTTGACCTTGCGATCATCAGCGGCTCCATATACCAGTTGAATCTCAAGCGGTTCCTCTACGGCCACAGCATCCTGCAACCTGGAAACTTCACCACGCGCCACCCGGAAGATCTCCGCGGGCCTTATCAATGGATGTATATCTTTGATCCCGGAGTCAGTCCGTGCTTCATCAGACTCGGGGGACCGATACTCGAGTTGAGCTCCGGGGCGATTCATTTAGCGCCGGCACCTTGCGCGGCATTATGAGTGCTCTTGTGCGCCAGAAGAGAAGCGCCGAATATTCGCGCAAGTGAAATGCCAAGGCCCGCCGCCTGCCGGACCTCTTTGCTGCAAGCGGTGCGCAGAAGTTTCCAAAGGGAGGGTGTATGCGTCTCGGCTTCGTTGACTGCTTCGTGAACACGATCCGCATCGATAGATGTCATGGCGTTTCCAAGAATCATGGCGATGCGCAAAGCCGTCACCGCCTGCCTGGAACTCACCACATCAGACACTTTGGCGATCACGGTGTCCTCCGCGCTTAGAAGTCCATTGACGAGTCCGAGAGTTCCGGTGTCATGCAGGCGTTGCAGCAGGTCATACGCTTCCAGGATTGCCTCGGCATGCTCACGCGGAGCGCTCTCAATGCGTCGAACCAGATCCAAACGTGAATCGGGCGGGGTATAGGTACGAAACTCAACAGCGACAGCCATGTTATTTGCTCCCTGCCGGCGCGGCCGGCTGAATCTGTACGAGCGCAGGCTCGCCTGGAAAGTGGTAATCTGCCCGCTTCCATTTTCTCTCTACCTCGACGCCCATCTGCGGAGTGCGTTTCCCGGAGTAGCGGAAGTTGAGCCTGCGCAGAGGGTCGTCTCCACGCTCAGGAAGAATTTCCATCCTTACGGCGGCTTCCTTGAAGGCAGGTGTGTGGGTCGCGGGATCAACGTGGCTTCCGGTGAGCAAATTCACATGCGCAGTGAGTGGGAGATAGACCTGCTTTGCCTTGACGCGATCCGTCACCAGGACCTTCGCCTTCAGGGCTCCATAACGGCTCACCAAACGAACCCATTGTCCTGAAGCGATCAATCTCTCGTGAGCAAGTTCAGGTGAGACTTCGACGTAAGACTCCGGGGTTTCCAGGTGGATTCCAGGTACCCGATTGGTCATGTTGCCTTCATGGAAGTGCTCCAGTTGACGGCCGTTGTTAAGAAACAGATCGAACTCGGAGTCTGGCGAATCCGTTGGCTCGTGATAGGCAAGCGGATACAGACGGGCCTTCTTGTCTGGAAACTCAAAGCCCTCTGTATATAGAAGCGGTTGATCTTTGCCATCCGGAGCGACGGGCCATTGCAGCGTGTTGTAGCCCTCAAGGCGCTCGTAGATGCATCCTGCATAGAGAGGAGCAAGTGAGGCCAGTTCAGCCATGATCTCCGACGGGTGCTGATAGTTCCAGGAGGCGCCCATCTTCTGTGCGAGCGACTGCGTAATCTTCCAATCGGCACGGCTGTCACCAAGCTCCGGCAGCGCTTGATAGAAGCGCTGGATTCGTCGTTCCGTACTGGTAAAGGTGCCATCCTTCTCTAAAGCCGGAGAGGCTGGAAAGATCACATCTGCATATCGACAGGTCTCGGTGAAAAAGATGTCCTGCACGACGAAGAAGTCGAGCTTTTCAAAGGCACCAGCTACCAGGTTGGAATTCGAATCCGCGTAGATCATGTCCTCGCCAGCAAGATACATGGCACGCAGCTTTCCATCGTGAATGGCCTCGACCATCTCATGATTATCGAAGCCGCGAACGCCCGGCAGCTTCACTCCCCAGCCCTGCTCGAACTTCGCCCGTATTTGATCGTCCGTGACGCTCTGATAGCCGGGGAAGGTGTTCGGTGCCGCACCTATATCTCCTGCGCCCTGCACGTTGTTATGCCCGCGCAATGGATATGCGCCAGTCCCGGGACGCATGTAGTTGCCAGTGACGAGCAGCAGATTGGAGATCGCGGTAGAGGCATCCGATCCATCGGTGTGCTGTGTGATTCCCATCGCCCAGAGAACGCACATGGTCTCTGCATGGGCTATCTCTTCAGCCACATTGTGCAACGTTCCGAGGGGAACACCGCAGACCTCAGCCGCATATTCCATCGTGAAAGCGTCCAGACTCCGACGGTACTCGTCAACGTTGTTCACCCACTCCTGAAGGAAATCCAATTTTGCATGGCCGTTGTCGAACAT
>Ga0302193_10003006_pt1 | contig 13719 bp, 7 predicted proteins | sample II_Bog_E3_3_FD_200228 | JGI IMG/M metagenome (GOLD analysis project Ga0302193, IMG submission 200228) | Peat permafrost microbial communities from Stordalen Mire near Abisko, Sweden - II_Bog_E3_3 | ecosystem: Environmental > Terrestrial > Soil > Wetlands > Peat | place: Sweden: Abisko, Stordalen...
CAAGAATATGCCGTATCAAACGCATTCATGAACTTGACGAGACAATGCTTGCAGTTATGCTCGCTACCCTGCGTGAAGTTAAAATCGAAATCCGGTCATTCGCCGGCCACGGCCGTGCGCCGCATTCTTTCGGAGTTGGATCAACGGCGGCATCGGTTCGGGAAAAAATCGGCATCGCCCTCGGGAAAACTCGCTTGCGGGCTGCTCGGCGCCGGGCAGTTTTTTAATTACGCCTACCTGCCCGCGCTGAATCGAAAAGATTCAGCTCTTGCTTTATCCGGTATTTTTGCGCGGGATGAAGATAAGTTTCGCGCGGCGCAGCGCGGTTTGCGCTATACGACCAAACATTTCGCCACCGGCGATGATCTCTTTGCTTCGGGAGTAAATTCCGTTCTCAACGTCCTGCCAAATCATTTGCATTTAGAATTTACCCGCCGCGCGCTGGAACGACGGTTGAATATTTTTTGCGAGAAGCCGCTCGCGCCCACCGTGGCGGAATGTCTCGCGTTAAAAAAAATTGCGGAACAATCCGGGCGCGTGCTGATGGTGGATTTTAATCAGCGTTACGCGGATCGCAATCGAGTGCTAAAAAATGTCGTCACGGAAAATCGCATCGGCAAAATAATTTCCGCCCACGCGTATCACAACCAGGATCTGCGCGGATTAAAGTCGTTTGCTCCCCTGAACCGGCATTTAACGGGTGGCGGCGTGCTGCATAATGCCGGCGTGCATTTCGTGAATTTGTTTCTGCACTGGTTCGGCGACCTCGATCGCGTCCACGCTGTTTTTGAAAATCGCGCGCTGCCGGCGGAATGCGGCGAGGACACCGCGCACTGCGAGTTTTGGTTTCGCAATGGCATGACGGCCACGCTTGACGCCTCGCTGGCAAATGCAGTTGAGACTTCTTACGAACGGGTTGAATTCATCGGCACGGGGGGCGAGATTGCGAGCGATTTCAAACGCGGCGAAATCATCGGGCGCGACCGGCAAAAGCAAAAGTTGAAAATTGACTGCAAACGGGAAATAATGAGTGACACGGTTTTCAACGCGCTGCAACATTTTGAACTTTGCGTCCAAAATCATTTGCGGCCGGAAACCGACGTTGACGATGCCATTAAAACCATGAAAGTGATCGAAGCCCTTACGTTGTCCGCGCGGCGCGGTGCGATGGTCGAACTCGGCGAGATTGAAAGGAAATATGGCCACTGACGCGCCGCTCTCCAAAATCATGGACGTGTCGCTAACGCGCTCGTGCAACTACGACTGCTCGTATTGCAACCAGCGGCAGGACCTCGACAAACCGATGTTTGACATGAGCGAATCGAAACGCAAGATCATGTCCAACAAACGGCGCACCGGCCGGGAATGGATCGATGGCCTCAATCATTTCCCGTTCAAGGGCGATTACGACAAATTGATTTTCTCCGGCGGCGAACCCAGTTTGCACGCGGATTTTTTTGCGATTGTCAGCCAGGTCAAAGGCTGGCGCGTCAAGGTGATCGTGACCAACCTGAGTTTCGATGTGGCCAAACTGGTCGCGGCGTGCCGGCAGGAAAAATCGCGCGTGATCGTGCAGCCGTCGTTTCATTTTGAATACGCGGAGTTCGCGGAGTTCACGGGCAAGCTCGACCAATTGCGCGCGGCCGGGCTGTTGAGCAATTTCATTCCCGCCTCCATCGTCAACCTGCCCGACCGCGCGGAAGGCGAAAAATTTCGCGAGCAATTCCGCCAGCGCGGCTACAACGTCTCGCTCTACCGTTTCGAGGGCTACTACAAAGGCAAGTTTTCTTACGCGCCGCTGGAAGGTTTCGGCGGCGTCAAAGAGACGAAGGAAGTTTTATATTCCAGTTGCGTGCAACCGGTGAAGCCAAATGGCGACATCGTTTATTGCACGACCGATACCTATTCGGAAAATTACATTTCCTACGGCAACATCTGCGACCAAAAATACGTGCCGATTCCCAGTGAGATCACCGTGCAGAACTACGGGCATCGCCACATCTCGGCGGCCTCGTGGACGCGCGCCCGCAATCCCGCGACCGGCGAGCGCATCTGGCAGGGGAAAAACTTCCGGCATCGCACACCCACCAACCAGTTGCGGACGTTTCTGGAAATCAAAAATTATTCCTGGCTCGCGTCGGCAAAACATTTCGTCAACAAAGTGCAGAACCGCGTGAAAAAAAACGTGGCCGAGAATCAGACCAACTTGGATTGATGCGGCAGTTTCCAACAGCTCGCGCACTTTGCACCGTTTTTCACGGTCGTTGACCCGTCATCGCGATCATTTTTTAGCGGCAACAGCCGGATCATAATTCAGCCACGGTCCGAGCCAGCGTTCCATTTCGGACACGGATTTGCCTTTGCGTTTCGCCAAATCTTCCACTTGATCTTTGCCGAGCTTGCCGACGGCAAAATATTTTGAATCTGGTTGTGCGAAATAAAGTCCGCTCACCGAACTGCCCGGCCACATCGCAAAACTTTCCGTGAGCTTGATGCCCGTGTGTTTTTCCACATCGAGCAGGTCCCAGAGAATTTCTTTTTCCGTGTGGTCGGGCGACGCGGGATATCCGGCCGCCGGGCGGATGCCGCGATATTTTTCTTCGATCAAATCGACGGTCGTCAGTTTTTCCAATCGGCCAAAACCCCATTCGTCGCGCACACGTTTGTGCAAATATTCGGCGAATGCCTCGGCCAGACGATCAGCGATGGCTTCTGCGAGAATCGCATTGTAGTCGTCGTGCTGCGCTTTAAACTTCTCGACGATTTCTTTCAAGCCATGACCGCTCGTAACAGCGAACGCGCCGATGTGATCCGCCTGCGCGGTAGTTTTTGGCGCGATGAAATCCGCGAGACACCAGTTCGGCGTGCCATCGCCCTTTTCAATTTGCTGACGCAGGAAATGAAATTTCGTCCGCAGATGTTTACGCGAGCCGTTGGTGTAAACTTCCACGTCGTCGCCGGCGGAATTTGCTGGAAAGAGTCCGTAAACGGCTTGCAATTTCAACGACTTGTTCGCGACAAATTCCGCGAGCATTTTCTGCGCGTCGGCGAACAGCTTGGTGGCCTCTTCGCCGTGCTTTTCGTGCGTGAGAATCTTCGGATACACGCCGCGCAGTTCCCAGGTATGGAAAAATGGCGTCCAGTCAATGAACGGCACAACCTCTTCGAGCGAAACACTGAACGCACCCGCGTGGCCGTGGGCCGAACCGCAATCGCATTTGCCGGCATTGAATGTGCCTGATGACAGCGTGCGCACGCCGGTAAATTCCGGTTTCGGCAGATCGTCGTATTTCAGTTTCGGCGCATTGGCGCGAGCCGCTTCGAGCGAAAGCAATTTTACCGCCGAACCGGCATGTTGTTCGCGCAATTTTTCGTAATCAACACGGAGCTGTTTTACGAACGCGGCCTTACCGTCCTTGCTCAACAAACTGCTCGTCACCGGCACGGCGCGCGAGGCGTCGAGCACGTGGACAACCGGCTCACTGTAATGCTGGGCGACTTTGACGGCGGTGTGTGCGCGGCTCGTGGTCGCGCCGCCGATGAGCAAGGGAACCTTGAAGCCGGTGCGTTCCATCTCGCGCGCGACGTGAACCATTTCGTCGAGCGACGGCGTGATCAGCCCGCTCAAGCCAATGATGTCAGCCTTTTCCAGCTTCGCGCGTTCCAGAATTTTTTCGCACGGCACCATCACGCCCATGTCAATGACTTCGTAGTTATTGCACGCGAGCACGACGCCGACGATGTTCTTGCCGATGTCATGAACGTCGCCTTTGACCGTCGCCAAAACAATTTTGCCCTGCGCCTTCACGACTTCGCCGCGCGCGACCATCGCCGCTTTCTCGGCTTCCATGAATGGCGTGAGATACGCGACGGATTTTTTCATCACGCGCGCCGACTTCACGACTTGCGGCAAAAACATTTTGCCCGCGCCGAACAAATCGCCGACCACGCTCATGCCCGCCATCAACGGGCCTTCGATAACGGAAAGCGGCTTGCCGTATTTCTTCAGCGCTTCTTCGGTGTCGGCATCCACATAGAGATCAATGCCCTTCACGAGCGAGTGCGAAAGGCGTTCCTCGACCGTGCCTTTGCGCCATTCTTCTTCAATCTTTTTGTCGGCAACAGTCGTGCCCGCGCTGGCGGCCTTGAGTTTTTCACCGAACATCACGAGACGCTCTGTTGCGTCAGCACGGCGATTCAGCAAAACGTCTTCGACCAACTCTTTCAGCTCCGGCTCAATCTCTTCGTAAACTTCCAGCATGCCCGCGTTCACGATGGCCATGTCCATGCCGGCTTTGATGGCGTGAAACAAGAAAGCACTGTGCATCGCTTCACGCACAGGATTGTTGCCACGAAATGAAAATGAAACGTTCGACAAACCGCCGCTGACTTTCGCGTGCGGCAAATTATTTTTGATCCAGCGCGTGGCTTCGATGAAGTCCACGGCGTAATTGTTGTGCTCCTCGATGCCCGTGCCAACGGTCAGGATGTTCGGATCAAAAATAATGTCCTCGGGCGGAAAACAAACTTCGTCCACGAGAATTTTGTAGGCGCGTTCGCAGATGCGAATTTTTTCCGCATAGCTCGCGGCCTGGCCGTTTTCATCAAACGCCATCACGACCACCGCTGCGCCGTATTTCAAAACTTTGCGCGCATGTTCGCGAAATAATTCTTCGCCGCCTTTGAGCGAAATGGAATTCACGATGCCTTTGCCCTGAACGCATTTCAGGCCGGCTTCGATGACTTCCCATTTCGACGAGTCCACCATGAACGGCACTTTGGCGACTTCGGGTTCGCTGCCGAGCAATTGCAGAAAGCGCGTCATCGCCGCGACGCCGTCAATCATCCCTTCGTCCATGCAAATATCGATGATGTTCGCGCCATTCTCGACCTGCTGCCGCGCGACCGCGACCGCTTCCTCATATTTATTTTCCTTGATGAGCTTGGCGAACTTGGGCGAACCGGCGACGTTCGTGCGCTCGCCGATCATGATGAACTGCCCGATCTGCTGCGTGAACGGCTGCGAGCCGCTCAAGCGCAACGGAATCGCCGCGCCCGTCGAAAACTTGGTTTCCGTTTTCGTTGAGCGCGGCGGTTTGTTTTCCAGTGTCTTCGCAATCGCCGCGATGTGTTCGGGCGTGTTGCCGCAACAACCGCCGGCGATATTGATCAAATTGCTCGCAGCAAATTCGCCGAGAAAATTCCCCATGTCCTCGGGCTTCAAATCGAAACCGGTCGGCGACAGCGGATTTGGCAATCCTGCGTTCGGATAACAGGAAATCGCCGTGTCAGATTTTTCCGCCAGTTCCGCGAGGAATGGCCTCATCAAATCTGGGCCGAGCGAGCAATTCAAACCGATGGCGATTGGTTTGACGTGCTTCATCGCGTTCCAATACGCCTCGATGGTCTGCGCCGAAATCATCGTTTCACCGCCGCGCCCAACGGCGGCGGAAATCATGATCGGCAGAATTTTTTTATCCTGCTCAAAAACTTCCTGAATCGCAACGAGCGCCGCTTTGGCATTGAGCGAATCGAAAATGGTTTCAACCAATAAAATATCCGAGCCGCCCGCAATGAGTGCGCGAACTTGGTTAAGGTAGGCGGCTTTTACTTGATCGAAGGTGACGACGCGAAAACCGGCATCATCCGCATCGGGTGAATTGGAAAGCGAAACGGTCAGTGGTCCAATCGCGCCTGCGACAAAGCGCGGCTTGCCGGTTTTGTTCGCGATGCGGTCGGCCCATTCGCGGCATTGCTTGGCGGATTGTTCGTTGATTTCCCACGCGAGGTCGTTGAGAAATTTATTCTCGATGATGCCTTGGTAAAACGCCGGGTCTTTGCGGCCGCCGTGTTCGCGCGGATCGTCCACAAAAAATTCGCTCTGGCCGATGCTGGTGGCGGAAAAAGTATTTGTCTCGATGATGTCCGCGCCCGCTTCGAGAAAACGCCGGTGAATGTCGCAAATTGTGGCAGCCTGCGTGAGCGAATAAAGATCGCCGTTGTTTTTCAAATCTTTTTTGGAATTTTTGAACCGTTCGCCGCGGATCTCAGCCTCACCGAGTCCATAAGTGCGGATGGTCGTGCCCATCGCGCCGTCAATGATGACGATGCGTTCACGAAGGGCGCGCTGCAATAGTTCGGCGTTGTTCGACATGCTTTTAAAATAAGCAAAAGCACGGCGAATTCAAATTAAAAATCAACGCATCCTGATTTGATGATATGAATTTTACGCCCGCGTTCGTTTATTTTCAAAAGCCGAACAATTCTTGTGGACGCGGCCGGCGGACCATGAATAATATCCGCCCCTTAAAAACAAACCGTCCATATATCCTTGAGCAAATTAATCATTTGAAGACACTAAAATTGTATTTCATAAAATATTTTTCACCGAGAAGTTGTCTGGCTAAATCTTCCGAACCCCGGTTGTTGGGAAAACTGTTGTTTCAAAATTTCAGGTCCAACTCGCGGCAAAATTTTTGTGGCACCGTTTTGGGAACCCTTTTAATCGCATCGGCAACCTGGAGCGCCGGCGCTTCGGAAAGTGTCCGGCTTTTCTGGAACCCCAGCGCGGACACCAATGTGGTTTCGTATCTGGTTTATTACGGAACCAGCAGTAGAAATTATTCCGGCTCGATCAATGCCGGCAAGGCCACCAGCGCGCAGATTTATTGCGTGAATGGCGGAGCGACGTATTATTTCGCCGTGGCGTCGGTGGATGCGCAGGGCGATCAAAGCGCGCTGTCGGCCGAAGTCTCCTACGCGGTGCCCCTGCCCGTTCCCAGCCTGTTGCAGACGCAGGTCAAATACGATCAGAACGGCCAGCCTTATTCCATGAGCATCACCGCCACAAGCAACGATCCCGGGGTGTGGGAACTGGACTGTTCCACGAATCTCCAGACTTGGAGTTCTTATTGTTCCGGCAGCGGGGACTACGTGTTTGCGTCCGTGTTCTTGACCGATACCACGAAGCCGAAAATGTTTTTCCGCCTCCAATATCATTGAGCGGGAAATGGATCCCACGGTCACTCAGGCAGGTGGTGGTGCCGGGTCGATTCCAATCTTGCATTCGCCGGCCGCAATTTGTTTTTCAGCCGGTGATTCATTGACTCTTTTTGCCGGTCTGGTATTTTCCCCGCTCGTTTCAATCGCAAATCACTGAATCTATTTTATGGCCAAAGCAACCAAATCCAACAAATACGTTTATACCTGGGGCAACAAAAAAGCGGACGGCGACGGTTCGATGAAACCGCTGCTCGGCGGCAAGGGTGCGAATCTCGCGGAGATGACGCGCATCGGCCTGCCGGTGCCGCCCGGATTCACCATCACCACCGAAGTCTGCACATATTTTTACGCGCACAAAAAAACTTATCCGAAGGAACTGCAGGCGCAGATGGAAGCCGGCATCGCCAACATGGAACGCATCATGGGCTGCAAATTTGGCGACGCGAAAGCGATGCCATTGCTCGTGGCCGTGCGCTCCGGCGCGCGCGATTCCATGCCCGGCATGATGGACACAATTTTGAATTTGGGTCTCAATGACCAGACCGTAATTTCACTCGCGGCCGCAACGAAAAATGAGCGTTTCGCGTGGGATTGCTACCGCCGTTTCATCCAGATGTATGGCGACGTCGTGCTCGGCGTGCAGAAAAAAGAAGGCGAGGATCACGAGCCGTTTGAAACGGCCATCCACGAATACAAACACGAGGTTTATCACAAGGACATCATTGACAGCGAACTCACCGCCGCCGACCAGGCTGAACTCGTCAAGCGTTTCAAGGCGCTCGTCAAGGAACGCACCGGCAAAGGTTTTCCGAATGATCCGTGGGAACAGCTGCGCGGCGCGGCGGGTGCGGTGTTCGGTTCTTGGATGAACGATCGCGCAATTGTGTATCGCCGCAAATATAACATTCCCGCCGAATGGGGCACCGCTGTCAATGTTCAGGCGATGGTCTATGGCAACACCGGCGAAACGTCCGGTTCCGGCGTCGCGTTCACCCGCAATCCGGCCAATGGCACGAACGAATTCTACGGCGAATTTCTCATCAACGCGCAGGGCGAAGACGTTGTCGCGGGCGTGCGCACGCCGGAGCCGGTGCTGAAATTGAAAGACCAGATGCCGAAGTCTTACGCGGAACTTTTGGAAGTCCGCAAGACGTTGGAAAAACATTTCAAAGATGTGCAGGACATCGAATTCACCGTGCAGGAAGGCAAATTGTTCATGCTCCAGACGCGCAACGGCAAGCGCACCGCCGCGGCGGCGCTCAAGTTTTCGATGGACATGGTGAAGGAAAAATTGATCGATGCGGAAACCGCCGTGCTGCGGAATCCGGCGGATCAATTGGAGCAGATTCTCGCGCCGATTTTTGATTTGGCGGAAGTCAAGAAGGCCAAAGTCATCGCCACCGGATTGCCTGCGGGTCCGGGCGCAGCGACGGGAAAAATTTATTTCAACGCCGACCGCGCGGTTGTCGCCGAGAAAAAAGGCGAAAAAGTTTTGCTTGTCCGCGTGGAAACGTCGCCGGAAGATTTGCGCGGCATGATCGCGGCGGAAGGCATTTTGACCGCGCGCGGCGGTGTCAGCTCGCACGCGGCGCTCGTCGCCCGCCAAATGGGCAAGGTCTGCGTCTGCGGCGCGTCCGCGCTGGTGGTGGATTACGACAAACGCACGGTCACCGTTGCAGGCCAGACTTTCAACGAAGGCGATTTCCTTTCCATTGACGGAACGGCCGGCACGGTTTACGCGGGCCAGATCAAAACGGCTCCGTCCGAAATCATCGCCGGCCTCATCGGCGGCGACAAGGCGGCGCAGGCGACGGAAAAATTCAAGAGCTTCGCGCAATTGATGAAATGGTGCGCGCAGGCCACCCGCCTGCAAGTCCGCACCAACGCGGACACGCCGGAGCAAGCTTCGAACGCGATGGCGTTTGGCGCGGTGGGCATCGGCCTCACCCGCACGGAGCACATGTTCTTCGAGGGCAATCGTATTGATGCGATGCGCGAAATGATTCTCGCGGACAATTTGGAAGCCCGCGAAGCCGCGCTCGCCAAGTTGCTGCCGTATCAACGCGACGACTTTTTCGGCATTTTCAAGGCGCTGAAAGGTTTTCCCGCCACGATCCGTTTCCTCGATCCGCCGCTGCATGAATTCCTGCCGAACACCAAAGAGTCACAGATGGACCTCGCGCGGAAACTCAACATTCCGGTCGAGAAAATCATCAACCGCGTTCACGAACTGCATGAGTTCAATCCGATGCTCGGTTTCCGTGGTTGCCGCCTCGGCATCAAGTTCCCGGAAATCACCCGCATGCAATCGCGCGCGGTGTTCGAAGCCGCCGCCGATGCCCAGAAACAGGGCTTCAAGCCGAAACCCGAAATCATGATTCCGCTCGTCGGCTTCAAGCGCGAATTGGATTTGCAGGTTGCCATCGTTCACGAAACCGCGAAGCTGGTGCAGGCTGAAAAGAAAGTGAAATTTGCCTACAGCGTCGGCACGATGATCGAGATTCCGCGCGGCGCGCTGACGGCGGATGAGATCGCGCACACCGCCGAGTTCTTCAGCTTCGGCACGAACGACCTCACGCAGACCTGCCTCGGCATGAGCCGCGATGATTCCGGTTCCTTCCTCGGTGCATATCAGGAATCCGAGATCATGAAGAAAAATCCGTTCGCCTCGATTGACCAGACCGGCGTCGGCCAGCTCATGGAGATCGCGATCGTCAAAGGCCGGCAGACGCGTCCCGGCATCAAGCTCGGCATTTGCGGCGAACATGGCGGCGATCCCGACTCCGTGAAATTCTGCCACAAGCTTGGCCTGACCTACGTGAGTTGCTCACCGTATCGCGTGCCGGTGGCGCGTCTCGCCGCCGCGCAAGCCGCCATCGAAGAAAAACGCAAGGCGAAAACGGTGGCGAAGAAAAAATAATTTCGCCGGGCAGGTCTGATCAGCAGATCACAACTCAAAACCGTCCGGAGCAATCCGGGCGGTTTTTTTGGTTTAATTTTTTAATCGCGGCCAGCGCGATGGTTTTTATTTTTTCGCCAGCGCCTGGCGCAGCGCTTGCAACTCCGCCGGCCGGCGCGGCTTGGGATAGCTCATTTTTAGTCCCTTCAACGTTTCCAAAATTATGCGCGAGATGATCAGCCGCGCGTTGAATTTGTCATCGGCCGGCACCACATACCACGGCGCGTTTTCCGTGCTGGTCGCGCTCAGGCATTCCTCGTAAGCCTTCGTATATTCTTTCCAGAAGCCGCGTTCAATGAGGTCCGGCTGGCTGAATTTCCAGTTCTTGTCCGGGTTCTCGATGCGTTCAAGGAAACGTTTCCGCTGTTCCTCCTTGGACAGGTGCAAATAGAATTTGATGACGCGCGTGCCGTTGCGATGCAGATGTTTTTCCAAATGGTTGATGGAGCTGTAACGTTTCTCCCAGATGTTTTTGTCCGCCGCCAGTTCAGCGGGGAGCGCTTCCGCCTGCAAAATCTGCGGATGCACGCGCACGACCAAGACTTCCTCGTAGTAGGAGCGGTTGAAGATGCCGATGTGGCCGCGTTCCGGCAGGCAGCGCGTGGTGCGCCAGAGAAAATCGTGCGCCAGTTCCTCCGCGCTCGGCCGCTTGAAGCTGAAGACCTGGCAGCCCTGCGGATTCACGCCGGACATGACGTGCTTGATCGCGCCGTCCTTGCCCGCCGCATCCATCGCCTGAAAAATCAGCAGCAGCGAATAACGGTCGTGGCCGTAAAGCAGTTCCTGCCGCGCGCTCAATTCGCTGATGTGCTTCGCCAAGATGGTTTGATATTCTTCGGGAGATTTGTAGGCGGCCTTTATTTTGGTCGGCCAATGCTTGAGTTTGACGTTCGCACCGGCGCGCACGCGAAAATCTTTGGGGTGAAATTTCATGGGACTACTCTGCCGCCATTCGCCCGGCGGGGCAAAGAAAAATTCCCGCGACCTTCCGGCGGCCATCGTCTCAATGCCGCCGATGATGTCTCTGGCGATGCTTTCGGTGCGAGCGCGGATGACGTTGCCGCCACCAGGACATCGTCGCAACGCCCAGCCCGAACAAGGCAAATAATGCCCACACGATTCCGATGATGATGGCGATGACTTTACCTTCGCTGGTCATGGGATGATTGACAGCCAATCCGGCGTCAAATCCACAAAATTACCTCGGTGCGGTCAAGAAAATTTGTGCGCACCGGCGGTTCAGCGCACCCCGCGGCCGTTGAAAAATTGCACGATGCGCGGAGCGAAATGCTTTTTCAGCAGCAGCGCCACGACGATGCTCAAGACCGCCGAAGCCACGACGTCTGACAAATGATGGCAGTTCAGCGCGATGCGCGACCACATCACCGCGACGGCATAAATCAGTGCGACCGCGCCGCCGCGACGATTCACCAGCCACAACGCCGCCACCAAGCCGACCGCCGTGGCCGAATGGCCGGACGGAAACGAACTGAACTGATATTTGCCGATGAGCCAGTGGCCGTCGTGCCAGACGCCATAAAATCCCTGCGGCAGCGGCGCGGTCGGGCGCGTGCGACCGAACAGCAGCCGCAAAATCAACGCGATAAGGCCGGCGATTTCGGAAGTAAACCCGACAAAAAAAATGTTGGCCGCGAGCCCGGGTTTTTTTTGCCAGACAAAAATGGCGGTAAGCAGAAGGCCCGCAACGCCGACGACCCAACCTTCGCCGGTTTTGGAACACCACCAAGCCACTTCATGCAGCGGCGAGGAAGGCGGCACCACGAGCGCGCCGTCCACCGCATCATCCAGCAGAAACATCGCCGCGACCAAAATAATGCCGGCGATCAGCCAGAGCCAGGGGCGGCGGTTTTCGCGGTTCGTCATCGCGGCGACTTTACCGTGTTGCGCTTGCAAATAAAAATCCAAATCGCTAGTGTCCGCGAGAATTTCGCACGTGAACAAACATCCTCAAATCTTGCAGGAGCCGAGGTGACGAGGCTCATTTTAAAAATTGGAGACTCCTCACGTCGTCTCCTGCAATGTTGTGGCCACGCGAGCTTTTAATTTGCCATGTCATTCTGGTTTGAAAAACTCGCCGCCGCGCCGCAACGCGTCATCCTCATTTTCGGCCTCGCGCTGATGTTGAGCGGCAACTGGCTGCTGCCGTTGACGGACCGCGACGAGACGCGCTTCGCCGAAGCCTCGCGTGAGATGCTTCAGCGCGGCGATTACGTCGTGCCGTGGTTCAATGGCGCGTGGCGCTTCGACAAACCCATTTTGATTTACTGGTGCCAGAGCGCCAGCTACCGCGTCTTCGGCGAAAATGAATTTGCCGCGCGCCTGCCCTCGGCGATTTTCACCACGCTCACCGCATGGCTGATCGTGCGCTGGGGCCGCAAAATCGCGGACGGCAAAACCGCGCTGATGGCCGGCGTCATTTTTCTGCTCGGCCTGCACGTCGCCATCATCGGCCGCGTCGCGACGGCGGACATGGCGATGATTTTCTTTTACACGCTCGCGCTCTGGAGCGGCTGGGAACTGACGCGCCCGGAAAATGCAGCGCGCAAACTGTGGTGGATCATTTTTTACGTCGCGCTCGCGCTGGGATTTCTGGCGAAAGGCCCGGTCGCGTGGCTGCCGCTCGGCGGAATGTTTCTGGGCCGCGCGCTGCGCAAAAATAATTTCCGTCTGCCGCTGTTTGAAACTGTGCTTGGACTTTGCATCGCCGTTGGACTCGCCGCGCTGTGGGGCATTCCCGCGCTCGAACAGACGAACTGGCAGTTTCTGAAAGTCGGCCTGGGCGAACACGTCGTGTTCCGCTCCGTCGGCGTCATTGACGGCCACGGCCTCGCGGGCATCTTGGGATTCATTGCCACGCTGCCGCTTTATTTCATCACGTTCTTCGTCAGCTTTTTTCCGTGGTCAACGCGCGTGCCGGCGAAATTGAAAAGCTGGTGGCCGGCGCGCGACCGCGACGAACTCGGCTGGTATCTGCTGGTGCAGGCAGCCATCGTGCTCGCGGTTTTCTCCTGCGTGCGGACGAAGCTGCCGCATTACACCCTGCCGGCGTTCCCCTGTCTGGCGCTGTGGCTGGCGCTGCAACTGCGGGCCCCCACGGATTCGGTTTCCTGGTTCCAGAAGCGTCTGGCCATCATGGGCGCGGTGGTGCTGGTGCTGATGCTGGGCTTCGCGGCCGTGGCCCGGAATTATTTGCTCACGGAAAACCTCTGGAACGCGGTGCGGCCGCAGGTCCGCCCGGAAACGCGGGTCGGCTGCTACGGCTTCACTGAATCCAGCCTGGTCTGGAAATTTCGCGGGGTGATCACCAGCCCGGTGGGGCTCGGCGACGTGAAGGACGCGCGGGATTTTCTCACCAATCCGCCGCCGTTTGTGCTGGTGGTGCCCACGCGCGACGCGGCGGCATTCACGAACGCCACCGACCGGCTCATTCAGGTCCATGGCTTGGATATGGTGAAATTCAAGAACTGGGATTTGACGGCAATTGTGCGCGACCGGTAGCAAGTTGAAGCCGGGGTCCACAACAAAGGAACAAAGGAACAATGCCGTTTTCTTGGGTGTCATTTTGCCGCCCGCCCGGAAGAATGGTGCTTAATCCCCAACCCCGTAGTTGCGAGGGGCAATTTGAGCAAGGCCTTGATCGGCAGCAGGTCGGGAAGGCGACGCCAGGGAAAGTTTGCACCCGCTGGTGGCAGGCGCGGCGCGCACGGAGTGAGGCGCCCAACCTCGCTGGGCGCGCG
>Ga0302193_10003010_pt1 | contig 13709 bp, 22 predicted proteins | sample II_Bog_E3_3_FD_200228 | JGI IMG/M metagenome (GOLD analysis project Ga0302193, IMG submission 200228) | Peat permafrost microbial communities from Stordalen Mire near Abisko, Sweden - II_Bog_E3_3 | ecosystem: Environmental > Terrestrial > Soil > Wetlands > Peat | place: Sweden: Abisko...
CACGACCGGTCGCATGACCGGGCGGACCGGTGCGCGCGCGACAGGTTCGTACATGCAGTGCTGCGGGACTGCGGGATCTCGGTGCTGCGGGTCAAGCCGGGGGAGAAAATCGACGCGCGATCGGCGTTGGCAGAAGCGGTCAAAGTCGCAGGCCTTGATCGCGCCGGACGGCTATCGGCGCGATCAAGGCGGCAGGCCCAGCCGCTCCAACGAACGGCGTGAGGAGTTGCCTCTGAGCACGCCAGGGAAAGCGGAACGATTGCGCTAGCCTCGATAAACGGTGTTCTTGCACTGGGTCGGCAACAAGCGGCGGACTCCGTCGGTTTGCGTGTCGCGTTGCCGCGAGGCGTCGCCCTCCTGCCCTGCCAGCGCAGGTCGTTCACTGAAGCGCGGAAGGAAGATCGACACGGGTGCCGGGTACCCCCGGAAATTAGACGGTCTCCTGGCACCGGGTCAGGCTATGTGTTCTTCGTACGCTCTTCCAGTTCAATCCGCCACCCCGGAGGACCCGCCTGGAAGGACGGCGCAGCCGGCCGCGGGTCCGGAGGCCCGGAGGGCGCGCGGAACGCGCGGGTTTCTCACCTCCAGCACGGACTTGGCCTTGGGGGTGAAGTACATGCCGAAAGAGCCGACCCTTGCGGGCCGGCCCTGGATCGCCGGGTGGCTCAGAACGGATGTCGGCTTCGTCGATCTCGGGGCGGTCGCTGACGATGCAGGTCGGTCGTTGGCGTTGTGCCATGTTCCGATGTGGTGGATCGTGTAGCCTTGGGTGGAGAGGGCGGCATTTTCGGTGATGCCTTCGGTGTCGGTGACGACGGTTCCGTCGCCGACGGTAGGTCATGGCGGAGTTCCAGTTCTGCATCAGCGTGATTGCTGATAGGCGGCGGGAATGCCGGGCCTCGTGGCGGCTCAACCTCCGCGCAGTGAGGACCGGCGGAGATGTGCGGAGCACGAGCCGTGCTCGGCCGGCAGGGTGACGGCCGCGTCGGTGCTGCCGGGGGTCCTGGCGCCGGCAATGCGCAGAGCACGAGCGGTGTTGCTGAACGCCGCAAGGAAGCGGCATTCGAGAAGGCGCAGGTTGACGCAACGTCGCCATCCATACCCCGTAGGCGCGCGCCGGGACGCGGAGCGAAGCGACGCGCGCGCGCCGCAGCCCGGAGGGCGCGCCGAAGGCGCGGGGTGGTGCCGCCGTGCTGTCGGTGGCTGCTTGGCGCCGAAAGCGGCAATCTTTTCGTTTTCGTGGCGGTTGAAAGCGTGAGCGGCGAGGTTCCCTCCTGGTGCGTACAGCCGAAAAGCCGGGCCTTGCGGACCCGGCCTGGCGAAGTCGTCCTAGAACGGAAGTTCCTCTTCCGGAATGTCGTCGGGATGTGCGGGCCGGGTCCAGACGATGGAGCTTGTATCGCCGGCCTTGCCGTGGAAGGTTTCGACGTACTCGATTTCATAGCCGGCCTTGATCAGACGTCGCGCGTTGAACTTGCTGAGGTTCAGGCTGGTGCGGATGATTGTCATGATGGGCTCCCTTGTGTGATGCCAGCCGATTGCTGACGGGAGCGGCGCACGCCGGCCTTCGGGGCGGCTCAACCCCGGAGGCATGCAACCTGGCAGGGCCGGGCTGCGGCAGGCGCGGAGCCAGGGGACCACTGCGATGGTGGGGATGAAGGGCAGGTTTGGGAAACGGTGCGCCGGCTTTCCGGCGCGCCGTTTCCCAAACCTGCCCCATGCGCCGGTTCTGGCGGCACGCACACCCCTGGCTCTGCGCCTGCCGCGGCCCGGCCCTGCGCCCGGTTGCATGCCGAAGCCGCGCCACTTCGCGCGGCGCCGAAGGCGGGGTTGAACCGCACCGAACTTGGCCGGCGTGACAATGGAAAGGCAGCGGAGGCGCTTCTTTTTTTTCGCAGCCGGAACCGCGGGTTGGTGGTGAAGCGGCCCGGGCGGCAATGGCGGCGTGCCCACTGGCGGCTTCACCTGTCGCCGGGCGGTCGGTGGCAGGCCGGTGGTCCGGCGCGATCCAGGGAACGGTCCCGGGAGGCGGCGTGCGCCGGGCTGGGGCCACGGGGTTTCCGCACCCCGGTCTCCCGACCTTTCTGCCGGTGGCGGCAGCTCTCCCTCGGGAGGGCCAGCCGGAAGGGGGGGCTTGCGGCGTTCTCCGCAGCCGGATCGTTTGCCGGTGAGCGGCGGCCGGCGCCGGTGCGCGTCCTGGCGGTGGAGATTCCGGCCGGTGATCTGCCGGCCGGCGGATGCGCTGGGGGGGAGATGTCATCGCGCCGCCGCCGTGGGGCAGGCCGCGAAGGTGGCGGGGGCCTGACGACCCCCGCCGGTTCGGCTCAGCCTCCGAAGGCGTTCAACTCCGCCTCGGCAGCCTGGAGGCTGACGGTCTCGGGGTTCGTCGGCGGCCGCTCGTAGGGCTTCCAGGCGTTGCCGGTGACCGCGGCGAAGGCGTCCACCGCGCCCTCGGCGGCGGCCAGGAAGGAGTATGCCTGCAAACCGACCTCGGCGGCGAAGTGGCGGGCGCGCTGGGCCTTGCTGTCGAAGCCGAGCGGGCCGTCGCGGTCCTCGTCGCGCGCGTCGTTGGCGAGGCGGGAAGTGAGGTCGCGTGCATCGGTGACCTTGGCGCCGTAGAAAATGCCCGCGCTGTTGGCGGAGCTGACCATCGCGCCGACGATGCGCTGCAGGTGGATCGCCATCGCCTTCTCGTTGACCGTGTCGGCGAGCAGCTTGGCGTGGGTGCCAATCATTTCCTCGGTTGCTTCGCGGATTCCGGCGTAGTCGACCGGGTCGAGGCCGAAGTGGCGGGCGATCGAGGCGGCGACCTGCTCGTTCGGGCAGACCATGGCGGCGCGTTCGAAGGTTGCGGGGGTATCCTGGCGGAAGTTGCGGGTGGCGGCGGGCTTCTTCGCGGGCTTCGTGGCCATTTTTCGTCTCCATCATTGTCATCCCCGAGAGCGGCCGGCCGGTTGCCAGCACTGTTTCCCTCGGGTGCGGTCTCTGGGGCGGGGGGCGAAGCCAGGGGGAACCCCCGAGGCATGCGAGCGCGCGGGGTCGGGTTGCGGCAAGCGCGGAGCCAGGGGGCCCACCGAGATGGCGGGGATCAAGGGGCAGGTTGAGGATACGGTGCGCCGGCTTTTGGGCGCGCCTTATCCTCAACCTGCCCCCTGCGCATCGGTCTCGGCGGCACGCACCCCCTGGCTCTGCGCTTGCCGCGACCTGGCCCCGCGCAGTCGAGCGTGCCGAGCCGAAGGCGCGCGTCTTGCGCGCGGGGGTTCCGCCTGGCTTCGCCCCCTGCCAGACCGCACGCATCCGAGGGAATGTGCTGGCATCGGATCGCTGCGTCGTGGGATGGCAGGGTGTGGGGACGTTGGCCCACGGAGCGCGAAGAAACCCGTCGCTGCCACCGACGTTTGGCAGGATTGCCGCTTCGGCGCGCTCGCCGCCGGCGTGCCGAACGGAGAGGTGCCGCGATCGTCGCCGGCGGCGCTCCACCCCAGGGCGATCCGCGCCGGGGACGCCGGCAAGCGAGGACGGCACCCATGCCAGGCTGATCGCCGACACCATGGGCGAGAAGGTCAGGGCGAGGTGACCCTGCGCAGCGGCCTCGCATGCGGTGCTCCCCGCGGCGGCCGGTTCTGCGGTGAAGGGCATGGCGGACGCGTTGCCACTCCCGGACACGACGTGGCGGCGAAGACCCGCAGCGTCGGCGGATGACAGCGGCGCGGGCCTCCCTGCCTGCCCTGGTCGGTGTTGGGCTGCGGCTTCCTGCTGCAGCTGCGCGGTGCACGGTGAAGCTTTCACCGGCGAGGGATGGAAGCGCTGCGCGGCAAGATGGAACCTTGGACCTGGCCGCAGGACCCCGGCGGAGGGGCGATTGCGATGGTCGCCGGTGTGGCGGGGTTCTGGCGCCCGCCACATTTCCAGCCGTCACGTTTGGCGACGCGGTGCCGGACATGCCACCCTGGCCTACGCCAGCATGCGGGTCCGTCGCGCTCGACCCGCGCTACGATGTCGCCCTTGGCTTCGCGCGGGCGGGGCACCTGACCGACATGCGATGGTGGTGCAGTCAGCGCCGGCCGGGACGGTGCAGACAGGCGTCGCGTGATCATCCATACCCCGAAGGCGCGCGCCGAAGCCCGGAGGGCGCGCCGAAGGCGCGGGGTGTTACCGCCGTTCGAACCTGGACGGCGACCCGATTGCCCGAAGATTTTCATTCACCTTTTCACTCACCTTATTTCACTGTCATCGGGCATTTTCATTCACTCTTTCATTCACCTTGGTTTTCACCGTTTCATTCACCATTTCCAATCGCTTGCTTGCTTCCTTGCGGTATTATGGAGCACCCGCCATCAGCCTGCGACGGTCTGGCATGGGGGCGTAGCCATTCAGGGCGGGGAGCTCTGGCATTGTGACGGCGGAAGTATCCCAAAACCACGGCGCAAACCGGCTTTGTCCGGCGAGGGTAGCGAGATCGCAGCGGCAGCCGCTGTCGGCGTCCGCTGGGAGGAGATAGAGGGCGACCGGCTGGGGCGTGCTGTCGATCACGACCGCGGTAGCGGTAGGAGCGGAAGGCAGCAGGCCGTCGCGAGCGACACGGGCGAATGATCGGTTGGCGTTGCTGAAGGCGATGATGAGACGTTCGTCCTCTTCCGCCTCGATGGGGATCCAGTTGGCGTTGGCGGCCACCGCAGAGATGTTTTCGATGTTGGCGTAGCCGGCCGTTGTCATTGAGAAAGTGGCGGCGATGATGATGTGGTGAACGTGGCGTTTAGCGGGAGTAGGTTGATCTGGCGCACGAAAAACAGAATCGAGTTCGATATTTAGTTGCCTCAGAAGGCTGGCGGCGGCAATATGGCGGCCGAATTCCGGGAGGTTGGCATGCGGCTGGAACTCATTGCCGGAACTGAGAATGTCTTTTGCTTTCCGAAGCGGCGTCGGGAGCGACCGACGGTGCAACTGCTCGGCGCCTTGCGGTCGGATGTACGTGAGATTGACTTGATTGCCGAGGCGTTCGGTCTGGATCAGCCGGGGGTGGCACTGAAGGACGAGGCTGATCGCTGCATGGCCGACTACATTGCGGCGAACGTGCCTGCCGCACCTGTCGAGGCGCGTGATCTCGCGCTCGATGCGTTGCGCATATGTGCGCTGGTGACGGCCATTGATGCCTGCCGGGCGATGGAAGCGATGGACCGGCAGGTGATGGACGCCCAGACCAAGGTCGCCGAGGCGCAGAACAGGGGCAGCTACCAGGCGGTATATCTGCAGGAGGTGGTGGAGGACGCAAGGCAGCGTGCTGCGGAAGCGACCTTGCTTGCGCATGTCCGTTCGGAGGAAGCCATGGGTGTTGCCCGGGCGGTCGACATTGCCATGCGTGGCGAGGTCTGGACGCCATATGATCCGCACGCCGAGGCGGCTGCTTTGTTCGGGTTTTCGCTGAGCGCCTGATCGTGGCGGAGGTGGAGGTCCGGCTGTCGTTTGGCCGGTCCTCTGCCGTGCGGCTTCAGCCGGTGGTTTGATCCAGATAGTTTTGATACCGCCGGCTTGCTTCCATGGTGCCGAGCGTGCCGTTGGCGATCAGCCGCAGGATCAGCATGCTGACGCTTTCCGGTTCGGTGAAGCCATGCTGTTCGGCCAGGGTCCGGATGTCGCGTTCGGCATCGCATGTGGTCTTGTCTTCTTCCGATGTCTGACGGCCGGTCATGGCAGGATGCTTTCCCGGGCATCGGGCATGGACGTGAGCGGCTGAACGGTGGCTGCCGCGTGACTCATCGCGGGTTTCTGCCGCCGGCAGCTGCCAGATCGGTCTTCCGGTCATTCTCCGGTGCCTCGACGGTATTGATGCAGACTTCCTGGATGTCGCCATCCCAGGGTCGCGCTTCCGCCCAGCCGATGGCCCTGGCCTGGGCATCGGCGGCGCTATCGGCCTCGACGACGATGTCGAGACCGGCGACCAGATGCACGGTGCCGATGACATTGAACCTTGGCGTCAATCCCTCCCTGGTCCTGCGTACGCGGCGGGCGTTCACCGTGCGGAGGCGGTCATCCCAGTCACAGCGCGACCCATCCGGCAGCAGGGCCTGGTCGTCGTCCTGCTCTTCGTCGCGGCCGATCGCGTTCGGCGCGTGACCGGGGCCGCGTTCGGCGCCGGCGATGGTGGCAACGTCCACCCTGACGGGTTCCGTCGGGACGCTGCCGGCCAGCTTCTCATGGACATCGAACACCGTGGCGATGGCGTGGCGGTCGCGCTGGATCGCCAGCGCCTGCGCCGCGGCCTGTTGCGGGCTGTCCGCGTCGATGTCGATCTCCCATTTCACCAGATACTCTGGCATCGACTCCTCCCTGGTTTGCCGTTCCGTGTATTTACACCAGGACCGTTTACGCCGTCGCCGCGGCGGGCGGTTCCTGCCGGGCTTCCAGCCTGGTCAAGGCACTTTCTCCAAATGGTAGAGCGTTGCGCCGGTGTTCTCGATGGCGCAGCCCGGCGGCGACGTGCCGTCATCCAGGAGAGTGAGCAGGTCGGCCTCGACACCCCCCACCTGGCGGCGCCAGCGTGCGTGGTCCCAGACGTCGATGCCGAGTTCCTTCGCCCTCGCCCACGCCGCCCGGCGCAAGGCCCGCTGGTCATGCACGGTGAGGTTGAACGTCACCGTCGCATCGATGCGGCCGGTCATGCTGGTGGCCCTTCCATCAGGCGTTCGACCTGGACCACTTCGGTGAAGCTGGCGGCGGGGGCGTTGGGCAATGGCAACAGGCCGGCCTTCTCTTTGGCCTCCCGCCGCGTAGCGGCCTCTACCTCCAGGCAGTGGATTTCGATCCGCTCGATCCGTACCCTGAACTTCGGCATGTGGGGGGTCTCCCGCTCCGGTGCGGCCAGCCGCCTGGCCGCTGCCGCTGACATTTTTTCCATGGCCGTGCTGGTGGTGAACCACGTCTGGTCGCGCCGCGTGATGACCACCGCGCCGCCGCCGAACCCATTGGCTTTCATCCGGCCGGCGCTGCCGGCCCACTGGAAGCCGACCACCCGGTCCAGCCGGAAGCGCACCAGCAACGCCTGCACCAGGGCCGCGGTGTATTCGAGGTCCGCTTGCGTCTCCGAGACGACCCAGATCTCCGCCAACCGCTCATCGTAGCGGACTTCGATGCCAGGATCATCGTCGCAGTTGCCGGCGATCGCCACGGCGGCGGCCTGGACGTCAGGCTGCCCCGGCGGCAATTCCGCTCCTGGGTCTTCGGCCGGGAAGAAGATCAGGTTCACGGCCGCTTCGTGCACGGCCTTGAACCACGCTCCCTGCTGCGGGGTTGCCGGGATCACGAAGCTGAACCTGGTGCAGGACTCCATCATCCAACCCTCCCCGGCTTCGTCGGAACCCATGGCATCCTTCCGCGCCTGCAGGGACCGCTTTGCTGATGGGCGATGCCGGCAAAACCTTCCTCGGCGCTCATCTTGTCCTCCTGCGGTTGACGGTTGGCGTTGTCCAGCCGACGCGGGCGCGCGCGGCCGATGGCACGCGGCCGGCACTGCCTGCCGCAGCCTGGCTCTTGCGAAGGCGGTGTAGTGATTGCCGCTACCGGGTCGGCAGGATTGGCGCCGCGGTCATGGAGGCCCAGGTGCCTCATCTATCGCGTGGGCGAGTTGAGCGGCGGAGACGTCGCAGCGGAACCGCTTGGCGCTGCCACGCTTGACCAGCGCCAAGCTGAGCCAGCCCTGCCCGCGATCGTCCGGGTCGGCGACTGTTTTGGTCGGATCGGGCGCCGGGTGCAGCGTGATGATGGTGATGGTGGAATAGCGGGCGGTGCCGATCCACAGATTGCGGTAGACCGCGCCGGGTCGGAAGCGACGCTCGCCGATCAGCTGGATGTTGCGGGCGCGCGCGCGGTCCCGTTCGGCGATGCGGCGCATCAGGAAGATTTCGGCGCTGGCCATGCGGCGATGGACGGCCGCGAATGCCGGCGGCCGGTCGTAGCGGTCGAAGCACGTGGCAGCGCCGCCGCTGCCGTCGGCCATCACCGGCGCGAAGCGCACGTGCCCGCCTTCCGGCGGGCCGTGGCGGCAAATGGCCCAGGTGCCGCGCGCACCGTCGGCGACACGCGCGTTCAGCGCGTCCAGGGCCTGACGCCGGGCGGCGAACCCGTCCGGGATCGGGAACGTGCCGAGGCAGAGATCGCGGGCCGGATCGTCGGCGCCGACCCGCTCCAGCACGAAGGCGCAGAATGCGTCCTCGTAGAACAGGCCGGCATCGAGCGCCGCTTCACAGGCGGCGCGCAGGCCCGTCGCGTAGGCAGGTGGGAGCCGGGCCATGTCGGTCATGCGCTCCCTCGCTGCGGCACTGTGCGCGCCCACGGCGAACCGCGGCAGAACCGCAGGTCCGGCAGATCGGGATAGCGGCAGGGTTCCCTGGCCAGTCCGTGCTCTTCGTGCAGGATCAGGCTGCGCACGGCGATCCGGCGGCGGCGGCCGTCGCGGAGCGAGCGGACGACCGCTATGTCGGACCGGCCGCTGACACGGATGTTCATCCATTGGCCGCCGGCAGGATCGCGCCGGGCGGCGGCGAGCACGCCGTTCAGGAACGCCTCGACGATCCACGGATTGCGGCAGCAAGGTGCGCCGCGCCAGCGGTCGCGCCACCAGCCTTCGTCCTGGATATAGAAAGTGGCACCGACCGGGATGACGCCGACGCCGAGCGGGTTCGGCCCGCCGCGCCGTCGTTGGGCGTGGTACTGGCGATACATGAGGACCTCAGGCGCTGGCAGCCGGCGCAGCCAACGCCGGTGCGGGTGTGCCATCGTCGCCGGGCGTGTCGATCACCTCATGCTGCTGGATGACCCAGCGCCAGCCGCTGCCCGGTTCTCCGGTGGGCCGGTGGCGGACGGACAGGATGGCCCAGGAGCGAAAATCCTCGACGACGGTGGCATAGAGATCGTCGGCGACCAGGCAGTGAAGGAACGCGCTGTCGGCGCGGCGAAGCGCCGCCGCGTGGTCTTCGGCGGCGTTGAGCGCGGCATGAATGGCGTCATGGCGATGGCGAAAGACATTGGCGACAGTGGCATCGCCCGGGGCGATGTGCAGCACGGTGTGGATGCCGCCGGCTGGGTTTTCCGCATCCGCCGCCAGCGTGGCGGCCAGGCGATCGGCGGCGGCGAGAAACTCGCCGATTGTGATGGCGGCGGGCAGCAGGCTGCCCACCCGCCAATCGGGACCGGCGCGGCCAAGCATCTTTCGAAGATGACCCAACGCTGTGCCGGGGCGGAACGCGTGCAACACGCGGGCGCCGCGCTCAAGCCTTTGCTGCGTGGCAGACAGCATCGTTGACCTCCTTCATGTCGGTGGAAACACTCAGGCCGGTGGCAGCGAAGCTGCCGGAACCGGCCGAACCACAAATCGGTGATGTGTCGGCGTCAGCCCCAGCCGCCATGGGTTGCGCCGATGGCGCGGCTGCGCTGGACCAGCCGGGCCAGCTCACCGAGGCAGTCTCCAATGTGGCCTTCGCGCCGCCCGCAATGGATGATGGTCAGCTGCCCATCTGGCGCGTCCATCCATGCGGCCAGCTCGGGCGAGCGCCGGGCGAGCCGTTGGCGCAACGCAGCGGTCACCAGGCTGGCAAACCGGTCGATCGGACACGGCTCACCGACCGGGTCCGGCGCCAGCCCCAACGCCAGCAGGATGGCGATGCCGTTGCCGTTGGACAGCGACAGCTCGAAACTCTCCGGGTCGGCGCGGGCTGCCGGCGGCCGCAGCCAAAGGTCGCTTGCCGGGTCATGGATGTGCGGGGTGAAGCAGATGCTCACGGGAGACCTCGTGCGGGAAAAAGTGGTTGGCAATGGTTCGCCAGTGGTGCCGGCTTTCACGGCGCCGGTGCGGTCCATGCGCCGCAACTGGTTTCGATCAGCAGGCGCTCGACCGGGTCCACCATTTCCAGCGCACGCAGGTGCAGTGCCGATCCAAGTCGCGCCCGATCGACGACGTGTTGCCAGGCGTCGGCATCGTCGGCGAACACCGGCCGGCCGCTGTCGGGATTATCCACGCGCTGGATTTCGACATGCGGCGACCCATCGGGGTGCAGGCCGCAATCGAACACGTCCCATCCCTCGGCGCGGGCGACATCACCGACGAATGGTTGCAGCCCCGCTATATTACCCCTTGTGCTCGCGGCGTTGCCGGAGACCTTGGGTCGGGCGGCGGCAAGGAACCTGAGCGCGAGCGTCATCGCGCCCATGATGGTGAAAGGACCAGTGTGCATGCGGTTCCCCTGTTGGCTGGATGTTTGCCGCGACAGCCGCGTTGCGGGCGCCGGTGACAGGCCGGCCGCAACCTCGTGCGGCCGACCTGGATCTTCCTGACGCCTGCCAGCATTCTGCTGTCAGAACGGTATGGTGCCGTCCGAATCCGGCTCCGAGGCGCCGGCGTTTTCGTCAGCCGGCGCCTGGCTGTCGTCGCGCCTGCGGTCGAGGAAGGTCAGTGTGCCGTTGAATGGCGTCAGCTGGATTTCGGTGCTGTACCGGTCAGCTCCGGAGCGATCCTGCCATTTGCGGGTGCGGATCGCGCCTTCGACGAAGACCTTGGCGCCCTTGGTCAGATACTTTTCCGCCAGGGCGGCGAGCGGCTCGGAAAAGATGACGATGCGATGCCACTCGGTGCGCTGCCGGCGCTCGCCGCTGCTTCTGTCGTTCCAGCTGTCGCTGGTGGCGACGTTGAGCGTGACCACCTTGCTGCCGCTTTCGGTCAAGCGAACCTCAGGATCATGCCCAAGATTGCCAATCAGCTGCGCGCGATTCAGTGAGCCGGACATTTTTCATTCCCTTCGTTCATTTTCCTCGGGGAGGTCGCCGACACCGCGCCGGCGAGGTTTCCTCGGGTGCGGTCTGCTGAGGCCGGGTCAGGCGGGCGCGGAATACCTCTGAGGCCGGCAGTGGTGCGGGAGCGCAGCGACACGGTGCCGGCCGAACCGGAGGCGCTCGGGCGTCTTGCCGGGCTGAGGCCCGGCGGGACGGCAGAGCGGGGGTTGTAGCGCCCGACGCCCGGCCTAGACCGCACGCCTACCCGAGGAAGCCTTGCCGGCGTGGTGCGGGCGCCGTGCCATTTTCATGTGCTGCGGTCTGATCATTCGATCGATCTGGCTTTTGGAGTTGTCTCCATCAGCCTTTCGGCGGCAATGTTGACCACTTCCGATGTCCAGTCGCCCCATCCCAAGGGCAACTCGAGCTTCCGCAGAACCAACTCGATCTCCTCGCATATCTCCGTGTCCGGGACGCTGTCCGCCAGGTCGTCGCGGCCATTCTCCCGCAGCCATTCGCGTACATCGTCGGCGTCGATGTAGGCCGGTGCCACGCTGCCAAGCCGGGCCAGTTGTTGCTCGGCCAGCAGATACGCCCAGGCCGGATTGGTTTCGGCCTCCTGCAGGCGCAGGATGAAGGCATCGACCAGATCGATCGCTTTCGCCTGATCCGAACTGGCCGCATCCGTGTCGCTGCCCTGCGCGGCGGGCACAGACAAATTGTTGCCGGCTCCTGCGTGCGCCATGGCGCGCACGAGCTTCAGTGCTTCGAGTTCCGTCACGATTTGGCCTCCCGCAGCAGATGGGCTGGTGGCTTCCAGCCGTGTTCGTGCAGGAAGTCGAGCTGGGCCTCGGCGTCGCGGCTGTTGACGTCGGCGGCGAGGGCGGACGCGATGGCCACCACGGCACCGTCGAGATCGACATCCTGCAACGCCTTGCCGGATTTGAATTTTGAGCCGTTCGGTTTCGGCTTTGACCGCTTTCTCAAGCAGTGCGCCTGTGCTGAACCACACAGCGCTCCGGCGCGAGACGGCAACCGTGCCGCCTCCGAATCCGTCCAGGCGGAGTCGGCTGCAAGTGTCAGCCCACTCAAAGCCGACTACCAGATCGAGCTCGAAGTGCCGCAGCAACGCCTGCACCAGGGAAGCGGTGTATTCCACATCGCCGCATTCCTCCGCACACACCCAAACCGAGCCGGCCCCCGTGTCGTGGGTCACCTGTATGCCGGGGAGACCGTCCCGCTCTTCGGCGAATTCCAGGGCGGCCGCCATCACCTCCAGCGGTGCCTCGATACCTTCGCGTCTTTCGCCGTCTTCGGCATGGGCGATCAGTTCCCGCGCCAGCTCATGCACCTGGGTAAACCAGGCGCCCTGCTCCGTCGTCACCGGAACGATGAAGCTGAACTTCGTGAAGTAGGCAACCATTTGCTCCTCCATGGCTACGCCGGCCTGGCGCGCCTTCACGCATCCTCGTCTTCCGTGACGATGGCGAAGGTATCGGCGCGGATTGCATAAAGCGCGTTCATCACCTGCTCCCAGCCCGGCCGGCTGCCGGCCAGGCAATGCGTCGGGATGGTGCGGACCAGGAAGTCGGCAACGTCCCGCGCGCCCTGCCGGACACCGGCGCGGCTGGGACAAGATCAGCCGGCACAACCAGGAAACGCCTCCGGTCATGCGCTTCGCCACGGTCCAGGCACGTGCACAGTTCATCGAGACCCGGTGCTGCGACGCCGGCCTGCCGGCGAGCGTTCGTGCCAATGCCATGGCCCGTGCCGGGTCTCCGGGCGGTTCCGCCTTGCGGTTTGCGGCGGTGGAGCCGCAACGCGGCCAGGATCGTGGTGACGTCGAGATCGCTCGAATTATGGCTCGCCATCTGGCACCACCTTCAGGACAAGTCCCGTGCCTTTCAGCTTCTCCGCGATGGCCTCAAACCCGGCGAGGGCCTGCTCAACCGGCTCCTTGCCGTCGAGCAGCTGCCGCAGTTCGGCCAGCGTGAAGACGACGTCACCGTCGGACGTGCCGTAGCAGAAGTTTTCCGCCGGGGAGTCGAACCGGGTGCCCTCGGGATATTCGTAGCCCGCCGACCAGGCGGCTACATAGGTCAGTCCCAGGGCGTGGCACGCCGCCTCCACGCGATCCAGTTCGCCGCCATTGGTATCTTCGGCAATCAGCCGGAGTGGGCAGCCGTTTCCGCTGACGCTTTCGATCAGAGCCATCGCCGAGGCAGCGGTCAGCGCGGCGCTGTTCCAGTCCGGCTTGCCTGCATCCGATTCAATGGCGGCGGCCAACGTGCGGATACCGGATTGCCGCAGGCTGCCGCCGATCGTGATCCACCCTGATGATCGGTCGCTCATTTATTTCTTATCCTTCCGGGTTATGGCGAATGCGCCGTCATTGCCGCCGCCGCTGCGCAGCAGTGGCGGGCGGTTCCTGTCGAACGTTGGGAATTGTGCGGCACGCGGGGCCGCGCGTTCTGCTACGGTTGCGGCCCCCAAGCGCGGCCGGCCGTTCGGGCTCGACCGGCTATCGGCCGACCGGCAGCTCGGCCAGCCGGGTGAGCTGGTCGATCTCGCGCAGGAGCTGGCGCATGCGCGGACCGTACTCGGGTTCGAGCCGGCTGGCGCCATCCAGGTAACGCTGCCAAGTGGCGCGGTCCCAGGTCTCGCGGTCACCGATACGCACGCCGCGGCGCGCGCCGCGCCGGGCGGCATTTTCGCAAGCGGTGACCAGGGCGCATTCGAGGCGGGTGAGTTCCAGACGCCGGCTGGCGATGCCGGCCTGCAGGCGGTCGCGGTCGAGCCGGCAACTTGCGGTGTGGAACTCCCGCTGGCCGGATGGCGCGGCGTCGAACGGCCGCGGAGGCCCAATGGTCCTGGTGTCCCCCGGCGTGAGATGGGTCATGGCGGACTCCTCTGGTGACGCGAGAAGCCCGGCCCGGCATATCCGGGTC
>Ga0302193_10003020_pt1 | contig 13691 bp, 9 predicted proteins | sample II_Bog_E3_3_FD_200228 | JGI IMG/M metagenome (GOLD analysis project Ga0302193, IMG submission 200228) | Peat permafrost microbial communities from Stordalen Mire near Abisko, Sweden - II_Bog_E3_3 | ecosystem: Environmental > Terrestrial > Soil > Wetlands > Peat | place: Sweden: Abisko, Stordalen...
CGCGCGACTTGGCGAAAAAATTTCGTTGATCGTGGACGGCGGCCAATCGCAAGTCGGCATTGAATCCACCGTCCTGGACTTGTCGGTTTCGCCGCCGCGCATTTTGCGTCCGGGCATGATCCACGCCAAGTCGCTGGCAGCGGTCGCGGGAGAATCCAGAATTAAGAATTCAGAATTCAACTTCGAAGGAACGCTGCGGAGTCCGGGTTTGCTGGCGAAGCATTATTCACCGAAAGCGAAACTGGTGATTTTGAATTGGAGCGACGACGTGGATTTACGTTCCCAACTTTCAACCTTCAACGTGGAACCTGCAACCATTCACGTCATCGTGCACACAAAAATTCCGGCGGGCGAAAATTTTGCCGACGTGAGCGTGATGCCGCATGACGCGGAGGCGTTTGCGCGGGCGCTTTACGCGGAACTGCACCGCTGCGACGCGGCGGGCGCGAAATTGATCGTCGTGGAAGCGCCGCCGGACTTGCCGGAATGGTCGGGCATCGCCGACCGGCTGCGGCGCGCGGCGGTGTGACAATCACCAGCGCTGACGGTCGGTGAAGAAAAGTCCGGATTGCAGGACTCCCGCCGGGAAATAGCGCAGCGTAAATCCTTGCGGAATCTGGCCGACGACGGCGGTATTCAAGGCGAAATTCCCCCAACTGCCCACGCCGCCCTGCAGGCATTCGGTGTAGAGTCTGCTATCGAGCGTATTGAGCGTGAGGTAGAGTCCGCGAACTTGTTTAACGTAGTCGTTGAACTGGAAAAATTCAGACTGGGAATTCATGCTGATCCAAGTGCATTGGTGGTCGCCATACCACGCGACGGCCCAGGGGATGTCGCTCATCAGGAGTTCATCCGGTTGCATCCAACTGGCGACCTTTTGGATTTCGGGTGGATAATATGGCGGATAGGCCAAGGGTGAAGCCTTGGGCGGCAGCAGGCTGGCAATCAGCGGCTGGCAGGAAATCACCACCATCAGGGCGATGACGGCGAGGCGGATTTGCGGCGATGGCGTCTTCATCTGGTTGAGCAGTGTCAGAAAAAATATGACGCCGAAAATCACCGCGAGCGGCGTGAGCAGCACGAGCAGGTTTTCCGAATTGATGTCGGGTGAGATGGTGGAAAGCTGGGTTCGGCCAAGCGCCTGCGCCACGACAAAAACGCCAAGGCACATCAGCGTGAAATAGCGCATCCGCCGGGCGGCGACATTGCGCAAGCCCAGCAGCAGTCCGGCAAAAAATAACATGGCCACCCAGTTCCCGCCGATCCGCAGCAGGTCGCCCTGAAGGATGAAGCGGGAGTTCTCGATAAATTTTCTCATGTATGGCCGCAGCCAGTAGGCCGAAGTCAGGTCGGGGTTGACCGACTGCATCAGTCGCGAACCGGGAAACGCAAATGTCCCTTCCACGATCGCATAGCCGGCCGTGCCGAACAGCGTGCCGCTCACCGCAAGGTTGCGAATGATCCACGGGGTCACAGCCAGCACAAAAGCCAGAAACGCCGTGATCGCCAGGCCCGGACGCCGCACGCCGCCGAACAGTGCGAGGAAAGCCACCACCGGCACGATCGTCCAGCCAAATGCATAGCGCGTCAACATCCCTGCCCCTGTCAACACGCCGGCGGTGACGGCCAGCAAAAACAAATTGCGGACTTGCGGCTTGGCCGCGCGGCCAAGCTCCTCGATTTTAACCAAGCACCAGATCAATCCTAAAAAAATAACCAGTAACAGCAGGGTGGACTGGCCGGACACGCTGAATTTCCACAGCAAGTCCGCGCCCAGCGTCAACAGCGCCGCCAGCCACGCTGCTTGGGCATCAAACAATTTTTTGGCGATCAGAAAAGTCAGCGCCACGACCACCACGAGGAGTAGTTGGTTCAGGATGGCGATGCGGAATTCCGCCTGATAGCGCAAAAACCGGCCGCCCTCCGACCAGAATGGCTTGTGGTTGCCCGCATCCCAATTCGGTGGCGAGAGCTTAATCAAGCCGGCCAAGACGGTCGGATACACCGGCGCGTTGGCTAGATCGGGATGCGCCCCGTTGATTTCGGCGAAGTCCACCGAATTCGTCAACTGGATCTCACCTTTATGGACTTCGTGATTATGTTTCTGAATCAAATAAACGCTGAACGGCCGGATAAAATCCGTCGTGTAGCCCCTGCCCTCCGCCACATTGCGCGCCACTTGCGCCGCATCCATCGCCTCGACAGAATTAAAGCTTCGATACGCGTTCAAATCGTAAAGCACCGCCAGGCCGATGACCGCCACCACCAGGGGCAAAAATTGCAGCCAGCGGGAAAATACGCCAACTTCAAGTGCGTGAATCACCCGCTGAATCCGTTCGGAAATCATCATAAAATCAAAATCCTTCCAAGTGATATTCGTGCAGTTTCCGGTGGAACGTCCGCCGGCTCATGCCGATCTTCTGCGCCGCGCGCGTGCGGTTGCCATCCGTTTCTTTCAGCGCGCGGATGATCAATTGTTTCTCCGCATCCTTCACCGTCAAATCTTTTCCTTGCAACAATTGCGTGCCGCGCGCACCGCCGCCGCGTACCGACGGCGGCAGGTCGCGCAAGGCGATTCGTTCGCCCCGGCACAAAACCACCGCGTGCTCGATGGCCGTCCGCAGCTCGCGCACATTGCCCGGCCACAAAAAATCAATCAACGCTTCGAGCGCATCCGCTGTGAAATCGTTCACATTTTTCCCGTTTTCCTTGGCGAACTCCCGCAGAAAACTCTGCGCCAGCAGCGGGATGTCGCCTGTCCGCTCGCGCAATGGCGGCAATTCAATCTCGACGACACGGAGGCGGAAAAACAAATCTTCGCGAAATTTACCGGCCTTGACCAGTTCTTCCAGATTTTTATTTGTCGCCGCCACCAGCCGCAAGTCCGCCGTCAACGTCTTGTTCGAGCCGACGCGCTCGAACGTGCGTTCGCCCAAAAAACGCAGCAGCTTCACTTGGATTGTCGCATCAATCTCGCCGATCTCATCCAGAAACAAAGTTCCGCCCTGCGCCTGCTCAAACCGGCCGATGCGCCGCTCGTGCGCGCCCGTGAACGCGCCGCGCTCGTGACCGAACAGCTCGCTTTCCAAAAGCGTCGGCGCGAGCGCCGCGCAATGCACCGTCACGAAAGGCTGTTTCGCACGCGGGCTCAACTGGTGAATGGCCTTCGCGATGAGTTCCTTGCCCGTGCCGCTTTCGCCGCCGATCAGCACCGTCGCGCGCGTGGGCGCGACCTGTTGCACGACTTCAAAAATTTCTGTCATCACTGGCGACTGGCCGACAATGTTTTCCAGGCCGAATTTGGCATCAATTTGTTTGCGCAAAGAAGCATTTTCCACTTCCAGCGTCTGCTGTTTCAGCGCGCGTGCGATGCGCATCTCCAGTTCGTCAATTTGCAGACGGCCTTTGGCGATGTAATCATCCGCGCCGTGCTTCATCGCGTCCACCGCGAGTTCTTCCGAACCGTAAGCCGTCATCAAAATGCAGATTGGCGGCTTCGGCAGTGATTTTGCGCGCGCAATCAATTTCATTCCATCTTCGTTCGGCAGCCGGAAATCCGTCAGCATTACGTCAAAATTTTCAGCTTCCAGCAAATCCATCGCCGTCTTCGCGTCTTCCGCGATATAAACGTCGTAACGTTCCTCCAGCGCCGCGCGCAAACCTTCGCGCGTCGGCTTTTCATCATCCACAATGAGCAAAGTCGGTTTCATGGGTCGCTAATTTTTATTTTCCAGCAAGCGCGGCTTGCGTTCGTGCAGCGGCAGCCAGATCCGGAAAGTCGTTCCGCGCCTAACATGGCTTTCCAGCTCGATGCGGCCGTTGTGCGCGCGGACAATTCTTTGCACAATCATCAGGCCGAGGCCGCTGCCCTTTTTTTTAGTCGTGTAAAACGGCTCGAAAATCCGGTTGATCTGCTCCTGCGGAATACCGCCGCCTGTGTCCGCGACGCTCACCCAGACGCTGTCGGAATTTTCACCGGTCTGCAATGTCAGCGTGCCACCGGTCGTCATCGCCTGCGTCGCGTTCTTCACCAAGTTCACCAAAACCTGCTGCAACTGCGTCGCGTCCACCGGCGTCGCGGTGAGGTGACGCGCCAATTTTGTCTTCACCGTCACGCCGCGATTTTCAATCTCCGGTCGCAGCAGTTCCAAAGTTTTTTCCGCCACGTCATTGAGTGATGCCATTTTCAACTGCAACGGCGCAGGCCGGATCGCGCCGAGGAATTGCGTGACGATGTAATCCAGCCGGTGAATTTCGCCTTTCGCCACATCGAGATACTGCTCCAGTTTTTTGCCAACTTCCGCGGTGTCCGTTTCCAGCGCGGAATGTTTTGTTCGCGCGCGCGCCAGCAATTTTGAGTTCACCGGCGCGGATTTTAATTTTTTCACCTCGCGCTCCATCAGTTGCAGATGGATGTGAAGCGCGTTAAGCGGATTGCCGATTTCATGCGCGACGCTCGCCGCGAGCAATGTCAGTGCCTGGATGCGCTCACTTTCGATGGCCTCGAAAGTTTTTTGCCGCGCCTCGGTCGCGTCGTGCAAAATCAGCGCGACGCCCGAACTGCCAATGGCTTCGCCGTCCAGCGGCGCGGCGTAGAGCCGGAGAAAACGCGGACGCGGATAATGGATTTCAAATTCGTGACGCGTGACGTGCGCGCCGCCAACGCGGTCGGCGCGGGAAATTTTCGTCCAGTCCACCTCCGGCAAAATGTCTGTGATCTGCAAATCTTCCGTGTTCAGTTGCAACCCGATGAGTCGCGTGACCGCTTGGTTAAAATATATCACGCGACCCGCTTCATCCGTCACCAGCACGCCGTCTTCAATCGTGTTGAACAGCGTCTCCAGAAAACTGCGTTCGCGCGCGAGCCGCTGGACGACGTTTTGCAAACCCTCCGTGTCCAGCCGACCGATGCGGCCAAGCACTTTGTCAAGAAAACTGGATTTGGTTGCAGCCATTGATTAAAATTAATTTTGTGAGTAGCAAATTGGCACAATCAAGAAATTCGTCAAGCCAAAGAAAAGAGTTTTGGTGGCACACTTGATAACAGTTTTCTATTCCGGGTCGCGATTCGGCAAATGGAAACTAGAGCCAAATACGAAGTGGCTGGATGCCTCGTAGAAAAATTATTTCGTCTTGAAGGATGCGCGAAAATCTTCTCGCGTGGTTTTAATTCAAACGCCGCCAATCCATTTGCGGTCGTCCCACACGGCTTTGATGGAAGTCAAGTTGCGCGAATCAAAAATATTTTTGGCCGCCGCCGCGACGTTCCCTTTTTTTAAATTATTGAACGCATCGCTCGCGCTGATGGCGACGAATTGCAGCACGCTTGGGTCGCGGTAGCAGTCAATCATGCACTTGGTGCAGCCGTCGCGGATGAGCTTGGAATCGTCCCAGTCCCAGACCTTGCACATCGGCTCGTGCCACGCGTGGCAGCGGAAGAGGTCAAGGTTCCAGTCGAGGTAGAAATACTTGTGGCCGCCGAGGCAGCCGAACTTTTCCTTCTCCCCGCGCAGATGCCGTTGCATCTCGTCGAGCGACTCGGTCGGGTTCACCACGGGAAAACCGCTGTTCTTTTTCATCTGCTTGATTTTTTCAAACAGTTGAACCAGCTCTTCCTTGTTGAAATTCACCAGCCCGCTGTCGCTGAAACTTAAATAGCTGCTCGCCAGCGACGTCAGCGGATAACTGAACGTGCAGCTCGTGAAGCCGAGCGTCTCCAAAAAATCCGGCAGCTTCTCGTAATCTTCGATCAGCCGGCTCGCCGTGATGCTCGCCGTCGTCTGGATGCCAACCGAATGGAAAAATTCGTTCGCCTTCTTGATTTTTTTGCAAACGTCCGGCAGGCCGCGATTTTTTTCGTGCTTCGTCACGTCGTGCGCGTCAATGGACATGATGACGCTGCTCAAGCCGTCGCTGGCGAGGTCGCGCATGTTTTGATCATTCCACAAACCGCCGTTCGTGCAGATCATCGGATGGATGCCGCGTTCCGCCGCGTAACGCGTCATGGCGCGCAGATCGCGGTGTACCATCGGCTCGCCGCCGACGAAGAGCAGGTAGCCGATGTGATTTTTCAGCGCGATGTCCACGACGCGCTTCGCCTCGTCGAGCGTCACGCTGCGGCGGGCCTTCGGATCAAATTGCGAGCGCGCAAAACCACAAAAGCCGCAGTCGGCGTTGCAGATGTTCGTGATGGCGAATTGCAGGTAGCCTGGGCCGCCGTGTTTCAAAACATCCTTGAAAAGCTGGAGCGCACCTTTTTTGGGGCGGACGACGGGGCGCGAAAAATCAGCCGGCGCGGCGGAAATTTTCTCCGGCGCGACAGAACTGGCGGTGTTGGCGGGATTACTCATGAACAAACCATGTCATTGTGGCGGCAAAAAATGGTGCGGGCAAACTTTCTTTCTTCCGTGCGCGGTGGAATCCGCTTTTTCCGTGCAAGATTTATTTTCCCGACGCCATCGCCAGATGTTGCAGCGTCGCGACATCCACCGGCCATTTGGGCTGAAAACGCGGGCTGGCGAGATAATCCAGCAAGCTCGTGCGGAACTGCCGGCGCACCGGGTCGTGCTCAAGATCATTTTCCAGGTCCACGCTGCAGACGAAAATTTTTCCGTTCCCGGCCAATGCCTCGAACGCCAGCGCCAGTTTGTGATTCGTCGTCCAGTCGTCAATCACCTGCACGCTTGGCAGAAGGCCATCCGGCAAATCGTCGAGGAACATCGGTTGCGCGCGCCGCACGAGATACCACCATTGCCAGTTGGCAAAATCATCCGTCGGAAATTCCGCGAACAGCGGCTGCCGCGCGTCGCAAAGAATTCCCAGCGTGGTCGGCGCCTGCCGTTGCGTCCACGCCGTGTTCCAGAAAATACTGCTGAAGCCGAACTTCACCGGCCGCGCGGAATCGTTGCGGACATTTTCCGGCGGCAGCAGCCACAGCACCGTTCCGCCGGAATCCAGCACCGCGCGCGCGGCGGCGTTCAGTTCGTGGAAAATCACCGCTGCGGCCGGCGCGCGCGGCGCGGTCTGCGCGGGGTAAACCCACACGTCCCAGTCATTCTGGATTTTTGTGCCGGCGAAGCCCGCGACCAGTTTGTAGCGCGCGGGCGTCGGGATATTTTTCAAACTGAAATTCGCCGTGCCGAGCTTGATGCCGTTGTCCACCGGCACGTCACGCCGGTCGAAAATCTGCGACGCGACCACGCGCCCATTTTCCGCCACGAGTTCGCAATACGGCGTCGCGTCTGCGAGCGGTGCCGCGCCGAAATTCGCCACTTCCAAATCCGCCGACAGCGTTTCATCCGCCGTGAACACACGCTTTTCCAGACGCGCGAGCGGCACAACAGCGTTGCAGAAACGGCTGAATTGCGCGGCGGTGACATAACCTTTGTCGTCCCAAAACGCATTCAGCACGCCGACGGGCGCGGTGCCTTGGCCGGGAAAATCCGTAAGGCCGAGCAGTTCAAAACCGTCGAGACCCGGCGTGCGCAATTGCGATTCGATCTCTTCCTTGTAACACAGCGTCTGCAATTTTCCCGACGCATACAAAAACCATTCCGCCTCGTCCCCCATATTGTGCGCCGCCAGCGAGTCGCGGAAAATTTCCAGATTGCCCGGCTTCAAATAGCCCTTGTATTTTTTAATCTCCGAAAAATTCGGATACGCGCACCACTGGCCGATTTCGTGGCTGATGACCGGCACATCGTGCGCAGAAATAAAGTCGCCGTAGTCCGTCGTCGTCTCCGGCGGCTGCGCGTTGAGGCGCGAGTTCAAGCCCGCGCCCCACGGCTGGATGCATGATGCCGCCGTCACGTCAAACTGGTTTTCCGGCAACTCCGGCCAGCCGCTTGCGCCCGTCCAAAGCCGGCGCGGATCGCGCAATTTGAAATGATCCACATAATCCGCGAGAAATTTATTTTGGTTTTTGCCGCCCGGCTCGTTGCCGTAAGCCATCAGCACGAAGCTCGGATGATTGCCGTAAGTTTTCAGGATGCGCTCGGTCTCGTCATAAACCCACGCGTCCACGGGCTTGCCGTCGCCGAGCGTGGTGCTGTCATTCGCCCACGAACCGGCCTCGACCTGAAGATAAAACCCCAGTTCATCCGCCGCCTGAAACGCCGCTTCCGGCGGACACCACGAATGAAAACGAAACAGATTCAGCCCGTGCGCCTTCGCGATGGCGATGATGCGCTTCCACGAATCCACATCCGTCGGGGGATGGCCGGTCAGCGGAAACACGCAACATTCCACCGTGCCGCGAAAAAAAGTTTTGCGTCCGTTCACGGTGAATTGCGTTCCTTGCGTCAAAATTTCGCGGAGACCAAAAGTCGTGCTACGCGTCGCGTCGCCGAGTTTCGCGGTCAGATGTCGCACAACCGGATGAAACTCGTCCCAGTTTGTCGCGTCGTCGCCCAAGGAAATTTCACCGGTGAAAGTCCCGCCGTTTGTCGTCCAGTCCGCGACGACCGACTGCGCGAGTTTTCCGTCCACATAAAAAAGCATTCCCGCCTCGCCGCCCGCGCCGGACACGTTGCCGATGGTTCCCGTCACCGTCGCCGAGTGCGTCGCGACGTGCGGATAAATTTGCAAATCCTCGATCCACACCAGCGGCGTCGCGCGCAGCGAAAGGTCGCCGACGATGCCGTTCCAGTTGCCCTGCGATTGGTCGCTGATGCTGCTGGAATTTTCGCCGATGTCCACGATGCGGCGATTGTCCACGCGAATCGTCAGCGTGTGTTTGCCGGGCGCGAGCTGGCCTAAATCATATTCGTGCGGCGTGCCGAGCGAATCATTCGTGCCGAAATTTTTTCCATCCAGCCAAACTTGCGTCTGCCAGTGCGGTCGTTCGAGCGTCAGGACGACGCGCTGGTTTTGCCAGTCCAATGGGATGGCCACCGTGCGGTGAAACCACGCCGCGCCGGCGTAATACTTTTCGGGCGTCAACCAGAACGGCACTTTCACGTTGCCGGTCTGCCGGTAGGGTGCAAATTCCGGCGCGGTGAAAAAAGAGCGGTCAACAATGCTGCCCGTCCAAATTGTGTTCGTCGTCACGTCGTCGCCGATGCCTTGTTCGGGCAGCGAGCCGGGTAGATGGATGTGGCCGGAAAATTGACCGGAAAGTTTTTTCGCCGCCCAATTTTCCGCGATGCCCGCGTCGGCGCGGTCAAGTTGATAGCGCCAACTGCCATCCAGCGACAGCGCGTCGTTCGCGGGCAGCGCGCGTGCGAGCAGGCCGCTGAAAATCACGGCGGACAGGACAAGGATGCGTTTCATTTGCAATCGTAGTTTAACTGGCGCGCGTCCGTTCGGAAACAAGCAACTCTGTTTACAATTGAATCGCCACAGCGGAACTTAAAGCGCCAATGGCATTTGGTTCCGGCGGATTGTTGGCGGCATGAATTCAATCTGAATATACAATTTGACCATCAACAAAACATGATGATGGCTGACCAACTCGTCCGATGGTATAAATCTCGCCCTTCGAACCAATGACCACGCCATTCGTAGCGCAGCAGTTTGTAAACCAACTGGGAAGATAGATTGATAGCTCCGCCCATCTAGGCGGCAAGTCATTGGGCATCTTGTTTTTTTCAAGTGCCCACTGATTCTTGGCTGCATCAAGTTGGCGCAAATTATTGACGTAATAATTGGCTGCGCTGATCTGATGCGCTTTGATAAAATTCGGAATACCAACCGCCAAAACGACCGCGGTAATTGCTGCTACGACAATGATGAACGATTTTGACATGCGTGCTATGCCTAACAGTTATATTAGCTAGACTTTACGGCCGCACAAATTTTTCAACCTCCACCTGCAATTTTTTCAAGTCAGGCAAATTGATATACATCATGTGGCCGGCGTCGAACTCGGCAAACGACACATTGCTCCGGTAGGCGTCGGCCAGCCCCATGTGGTCAATGCTGTGCCGGATCGTGTCAATCGGGCAGACCAGATCGCACCGGCCACCGAGCACGAGGATTTTCAGATACGGCTCCTGGTTCATCACGGACGCGAGCTTGTCGCTGGCGTTGGCGAAATCATTCCGCGCGCCGTAATCCCACGGCTGCACGCCGGCGAGCAGTTCGTAGGGCAGATCATCCTCAAATTTTAATTCGCTGCGGACATACGAATTCATCGCCGCCGAAAACGGCCCCATCACCGCCACGCTGGACGGATCAAAATCCGCGCCGGGTGACGCCGGATCGCCATCGCGTCCGGTCAACCGCGCGTCGTAAGCGCCGAGAATCAAGCCGTCGTCGTGCAACAGTTGTTTGCGGAAAATAAACGGGTCCACGCGCAGATTATTATCCTCGATGACGGACGCTTTCAATCCGGTGAGCCGCACGAGTTCGGCGACCACTTTTTTCCGTTCATCCGCTGGCAGCGACGAACCGGCGAGCAGCGCGGAAGTGAATTCACCTTTGGCAAAAGTGCGCGCCTCGGCGAGTGCGTTCGTCAAATCGGATTGCAAGTCCGGCGGCAGTTTGTTGTGGAAATGCGCCGCCGCCGTGTAAGCCGGCAAAATCAGCGGATACGGCAAATCGTTGCCCGTGCCGCCGCTGATCGTGCCGAAATCCAGCACGCCGGAAACGAGGATGAGTCCGTTCAGATACATTCCGTAGCGGCCGCGCAGATAATCCGCGAGGCCGGCGGCGCGGAAGACGCCGTAACTTTCGCCGCACAAAAATTTCGGCGCGAGCCAGCGGTCATGGCGCGTCGTCCAAAGGCGGATGAATTCACCGACGGAATCCAAATCCGCTGCGTCGCCGAAAAAGGCTTCGGCTTTTTCATCTTTCGCCGGCCGGCTGAAACCGGTTGCGACGGGATCAATGAAAACCAAGTCGCTGGCGTTGAGGATGGAAAATTCATTGTCCACTAACGCGAACGGCGGCGCGGGCAGCGAACCGTCTTCGTTCATCTTCACACGGCGCGGGCCGAGTGCGCCGAGGTGCAGCCACACCGACGCGGAACCGGGCCCGCCGTTGAAGCAAAACGTGACCGGGCGCGGTTTCCCCGCCGGTTTCTCAATCCGCGTGTAGGCGACGTAAAAAACCGACGCGCGTGAAGTGCCGTCGGGCTTGAGCAACGGCAGCATGCCCGTCTCGGCAACATAAGTGACGCGTTCGCCGGCGATGGTGACGGTGTTGGTCACGCGCACCGGCGCGTGCGAGGCGTCAGGAATTTGGCCGAGCAAGGATTTGTCCGGCGCGGTGGGCGCGTTCGTGTCAGCGGCACGGAGCGACAGCGCGGCGGCGAAGAGAAGCAGGCAGGTGGTTTTTTTCATGGCAGCATCAATGGTTCGATTGGACGCAGATTAGCGACTCCGCGTTCACACGCCACGGAAAATTTTTGCGGTCAGGTTGACGGCGGCAAAGCTTGTGGATGACTTTCCGACGAAAGCGTTGCCCGCCGCCGGGCATTCACGCTGGTTGAACTGCTGGTGTTGATTGCCGTCAACGCGATTCTGGCGGCATTGAGCAAGGCCAAGGGCGCCAGGCAAGCGGCGTGCCTGAACAATCTCAGGCAATGGGGTCTGGCAACGCAGGTTTATATGGTGGACAATGATGATTATTTGCCGCGCGAAGGCACGGCCAATCTGCCCACTTTTCTGTTTGGAAATGATTAGTTGCCAAAATCAAGCTATGGCCGCCGCAATCGCGTCGCCCATTTCACGCGTGCCGACGCGTTTGGCACTGGTTTCACTCGCGCTGAAAATGTCGCCCGTGCGGTTGCCGGCTGAAATGGCTTTGCCGACCCCAGTTTCAATCGCCGCCGCCGCATCGTTCAAACCAAAACTGTGCCGCAGCATCAGCGCGCTCGACAAAATCTGCGCGATGGGATTCGCCAGGTTTTTTCCGGCGATGTCCGGTGCCGTTCCACCTGCTGGCTCGTAAAAGCCAAAAGTATTTCCGCCATTGGTCGCGCCCAGACTCGCGCTGGGCAACATGCCGAGCGAACCGCCGAGTGCCGCCGCTTCGTCGCTCAAAATATCGCCGAACATATTTTCGCAGAGCATCACGTCGAACTGCGTGGGCTTGAGCATGAGCTGCATCGCGCCGTTGTCCACGAACATGTGTTCCAGCGTCACGTCGGGATAATTTTTCCCGACGCGCGTGACGACTTCGCGCCACAAAACCCCATTTTCCAAAACGTTTGCCTTGTCAATGCTCGTCAATTTTTTGCGGCGCAATTGCGCGGCCTTGAACGCCACATGCGCGATGCGCTCGATTTCTGGTGTTGTATAAACCATCGTGTCAATCGCGCGAAAATTTCCGCCGCCCAAATCTTCCGTTTTTTTCGGCTGGCCAAAATACATTCCGCCCGTCAATTCGCGCACGACCAGAATGTCTATGCCATCGCCCTGCCGTTCCTTCGCGAGCGGACACGCGTGCGACAAAACTTTCGGCAGCGACACCGGGCGCAGATTCGCGAACAAACCAAATTCTTTGCGCAGCCGCAACAGCGCGGCACGTTCGGGACGCTCCTCTTTTGGAATCGTCGGGTCGCGGTCCGGCAAACCGACGGAGCCGAACAAAATGGAATCGGATTTTTTGCACAGCGCGAGCGTCGCGTCCGGCAACGCTTTGCCCGTGGCGTCAATGCCCGCCCAGCCGACGGGTGCTTCGGTGAGGTTGAGTTGGAAGCCAAATTTTTTTTCGGTGGCGCGCAAAACCTTGATGGCTTCGCGCATGACTTCGTTGCCGATGCCGTCGCCCGCCAAGGCTGCGATGTTGAATGTTTTCATCAATTTGAAAGCCGGATTCTAAATTGTTGGCGCGGCGTGACAAGAATTTACGATTGACGATTTATGATTTATGATTTCCCCGGCAAAGCGCACCATTGCCAAAATTCATCAATCATAAATTACAAATGCCTTCGGCTCTGCCCTACAAAATCGCCACGCTGCTCTATTGCTTCAACGAGCGGGAGGAAATTCTTTTGCTCGAACGCGCGCAGGAGCCGAACCGCGGCTTGTGGAGTCCGTGCGGCGGCAAATTGAAAATGGACATCGGTGAATCGCCTTACGCCTGCGCGTGCCGCGAGGCGCATGAGGAAATCGGATTGAAAATCGGGCCATCCGACTTGCATCTCGCCGGACTGATCAGCGAACACGGTTACCAAGGCCAGACGCACTGGCTGATGTTTTTGTTCGAGGTGAAGGCGAAATTGAAAACGCTGCCGCCGGTTCACGCTGAAGGCCGCTTTGAATTTTTCCCGCGCGAAATGATTTCGGCCTTGAACATTCCGCAGACCGACCGCGAGCAAATCTGGCCGTGGTTCTGGCAATATCGCGGTGGCTTTTTTGCGGCACACTGCCATTGCCGCGCCGCCGGACGGAATGACTGGATTTTGGAGGAAACAAAATGAGCGACGTGATCATTGATCTGCACAGCGACGATTATTTCATGGGCGAGGCGCTGCGCCAGGCGGCGAAGGCTTATGAAAAAGGCGAAGTTCCCGTCGGCGCAGTCGTTGTGCGCGAAGGGCGAATTATCGCCCGCGCATTTAATCAAGTCGAGACGCTCAAGGACGCCACGGCGCACGCGGAGATGCTCGCGCTTACGCAGGCGGAAAATGCCGTGGGCGACTGGCGGCTGACCGATTGCACGCTTTACGTCACCAAGGAACCGTGCCCGATGTGCGCGGGCGCGATCGTGCATACGCGGCTGGCGCGCGTGGTTTTTGGTGCAGG
>Ga0302193_10003022_pt1 | contig 13689 bp, 10 predicted proteins | sample II_Bog_E3_3_FD_200228 | JGI IMG/M metagenome (GOLD analysis project Ga0302193, IMG submission 200228) | Peat permafrost microbial communities from Stordalen Mire near Abisko, Sweden - II_Bog_E3_3 | ecosystem: Environmental > Terrestrial > Soil > Wetlands > Peat | place: Sweden: Abisko...
GGCGCCCGACCAGATCGAGCGCAAGGCGCGGCGGCAGCGGGGTGAGCGCAAACCGGCCCGGCGCAGGCGGGGTCAGGCCTGACGTGCGGTCGGGCCCGGCGCCTGTCAGCGCGGCGAGCCGGTTGCGCGTCAGTACCAGCGCCTGCTCGGCGGCGGCGAGATCGGCGCGTGCGACCGGCACGGTGGCTTCGGCCTGGCGCTGTTCGGCGCGGGTGTCGAGCCCGTTCAGGACGCGATTGGCGACCAGCGCGGCGGTCTCTTCGCGCACCTTGAGCGCAGCGCCGGCGACATCGCGCAACGCGGCATAGCGGCCCAGATCGGCATAGGCGGCGGCGACCCCGGTCGCGATGGCCAGCCGCGCGGCGCGCGCCTCGATCGCGGCGGCGGTGCGTTCGGATGTTGCCGCGCGCAGGGCGGCATGGTTGCGGCCAAACAGATCGAGATCATAGCCGAGGTTGATCTGTGCCGAACCGTTGTCGTTCCACCCGTGCGGCACAAAGGCCGGGGGAATGCCCTGGTTGTAGCTTTCCTTGATCGCGCCCGCGCTGCCGCCGGCCGACGCATTGGGCATGAGCGCGGCGTGAGCGCTGCGGGCATAGCCTTCGGCGATGCGCAGGCGCGCGCCCGCTTCGGCGAGCGCGGGCGAGCCCTTGACGGCCTCTTCGATCAGCGTCGTAAGCTGCGGATCGCCATAATCGCGCCACCAGCTTTCTTCGGGCCAGGGCGCGGTCTCGGGGCCGTCGAGACTTTTCGCAGCGACTGAATCGGGACTGCGCAATGGGGGCGTGGCGCCCATCGGCGGCGGCACGGCACAGGCGCCAAGCAACAGGAAAAGAGCCGGCGCGGCAAGACGCGCGCCGGATCGAAGGGGCGGGGAAAGGAGAGGCATCGCAGGCTCCGGGGGAATCTGTACCGATCGGTCACTATTGGGGTGTCACGCTTGACCCGAAGCTGTCAAGCGCTATCTGTACACAATGGTCACTAAGTGCAGGCTAGCCCGTTCCAATCCTGATGATCGGCGCGATCACATCATTGCCGTTGCTGCGGACGTGTTTGCCGAAGAAGGCTATGGCGCCAGCTCGATGTCGACGATCGCGGCGCGGCTTGGCGGATCAAAAGCGACGCTTTACAAATACTTCTCATCCAAGGAACACTTGTTCGAAGCGGTCATGGAACAGCGCTGCCAAAGAGTGCTGGCACCTTTGCGCGATCTGCGCAGCAGCGATGATGATGACCTCGAATCGCTGCTGACCGGGTTTGGCGCGCGCTTTCTGGTCAAGATTTATGAGCCCGGCGCGCTTGACGTACACCGCCTTATTCAAAGTGAGGGCGCGCGCTTTCCCGAACTGGCGGCAGCCTTTTTTCGGGCCGGCCCGGACGCGGTGCTTGAGGAATTGGGCGCCACGCTCGAACGCTTTGTCATCAGCGGGCACATCATGTGCGAAGATCTCGAACTGGCGGCCGGGCAATTCCTCGGCATGTTGCGCGGCGATCGGCACTTGCGTTTTTCCACCGGGCTGTTGCCCGCGCCGGACACCGCCGAAATCGAATACCATGCCCGCCATGCCGCGCGCATCTTTGTGCGCGGTCTTTTGCCGCGCCAGTGACCCGAATCTGAAATTCGCTCCGTACCTGGCCGCTTAATGAGGCGAATTTCAAATCCACCACACTGGGCCGTCAATTCATAATCGTTGACCGATGGGCCGCGGTTTGCCATCGGCCCGCCGCATGACTGCCATCAAGCCCGGCGACCCGACCACGCTCAACCGTCTCTATGGCCGCGCCAAGGGCAAGCCCTTGCGCCAAAGCCAGCAGGGGCTGGTCGACCGTCTCCTGCCCCAGATTGCCGTGCCGGACGAAGGCCCGGTGACGGCCGAGCGGCTGTTTGGCCGCGACTGCCCGCTCCATTTCGAGATCGGCTTTGGCGGGGGCGAACATCTTGCCTTTCGCGCCGATCTTCTGCCCGATCACGGCTTTATCGGGGCCGAACCGTTTCTGAACGGCGTGGCCCAGGCGCTGACTCACATCGAGGGCGAAAGCGGGCGCAACGCACCCTTGCGCAATGTGCGGATCCAGCATGGCGATGCGCTCGACGTGTTGCGGCGGATTCCCGATGGATCGCTATCGTTCCTCTATCTGCTCCATCCCGATCCCTGGCCCAAGTCGCGCCATATCAAACGGCGGATGATGAACGACGGCCCGGTCGAGCTGTTTGCGGCCAAGCTGAAGCCCGGCGGCGAGTTTCGTTTCGGCACCGACCATCCGGTCTATCTGCGCCATGCGCTGATGGTCATGCGCCGCCATGCCGATCGCTTCGAATGGCAGGCGCAGACCCCGCGCGATTTTCAGCAGCGCCCGGGCGGCTGGCCCGAAACCCGCTACGAGGCCAAGGCCCGCGCCCAGGGGCACGAAGTCTGGTATTTCCGTTATCGGCGGCGGTGAACCATTCAGGCCGAGGCGCGGTGTGTCCATGCGTCGCCAGCCGGTGAATCGCTGCGGTCGAACGGGCGCGCCACGGCCATGTAGATCAGCCCCAGCAGGACCACGGCCGCAAATGTCAGCACCATCGCCCAGGATTCGTACCACACCGCGCCGTCTGCCGGGCGCAGCATGATCGCGATGCCGCCAAGGCCCCAGACCATGCCGGCAATGTTGATCGGCCAGGCCCAGGCGCCAAGGCGGAACCGGCCGCGGGGACGCCATCCGCGCAGACGGGCATAGGCCGCGCCGATCACCACCATCTGGAATCCCGCGTAGATCCCGACCACGGCAAAGCTGACGATCGTGGCCACGGCATCGGCAAAGAACATGCCGAACACCAAAATCACCGAAGCGATCAGCCCCGACAGCACCAGCGCATTGGTCGGCACATGATGTGTGGCCGACACTTTGCGCAACCATCCGCTCGCCACCACCATGTCGTCGCGGGCATAGGCATAGACGAGGCGGCTGGCGGCGGCCTGCAGGCTGAGAATGCACGACACGAACGAGACGAGCACGACCAGCACGACCAGCTTCGACCCCACCGGCCCAAACGCGGCGAGCAAGGCATCTTCGATCGGGTTGGCCGAACGGCCATCGATCACCGCGCGCACATCGGGCAGCGAGAGGATCAGCGCCAGACAGACGAAGACCGAGGCCGACATGCCGACATAGATCGTTGATTTCATCGCCTTGGGGATGGCGACGCCGGGGTTGGGGGTTTCTTCGGCGACATCGCCGCAAGCCTCGAAACCATAACACGTGAACAGCCCGGTCATGGCCGCAGCCATGAACGCCGGGAAATAGGTGCCGCCCCGGTTAACCCCATAGCTGTCGAACACCGCCGTGATCGGCTGGTGCCGGTGGAAAAGCAGCAGGAAGATACCGACCGCGATCGCACCGAGGATTTCACAGGCAAAGCCGAACATGGCCACTCTGGCCAGCGTCTTCGTCCCCGCCAGATTGGTCAGGGTCGAAAAGACGACCAAGGCGATGGCGATCACGCCTGCCAGCACCGGGGTCGATTTGAGACCGAGCAGGGGGGCGACAAACGGCGCTGCCCCGGCTGCCACCGCGCTGATCGTGGAAAACAGCGCCCAGCCATAGATCCATCCGGCGATCCATGCCCATTTCTTGCCCACGAGCCGTCGGCACCAGGGGTAAAGCCCGCCCGAAATCGGATATTGCGACACCACTTCGCAAAATGTGAGGCAGACGATCATCTGGCCCAGTGCCGCGATCAGATACCACCAGATCATCGGCGGCCCGCCGGTGGCAATGCCGATGCCGAATACCGAATAGACCCCCACCACCGGGGAAAGATAGGTAAAGCCGAGGGCGAAGTTTTCCCACAGCGACATGCTGCGATCAAACTGGGCGGTATAGCCCAGTGCACGCAGTTCCTCGTCGTCGAGGCTGGCGCCCTGATCCATGGTGCTTCTCCGTGATCGGGGCAGTTCATTCGCCCCGGTATGGTGTTTTTTTGGAAATTTGCGACGCCGATGCGGGCCGGTACAAGACCTGTCGACAGCGCAAGGCGATGCCCCTTGCGCACAATGTCTGATCCGGGGTCCGATCCGGGATCCGATCCGGGATCCGATCCGGGATCCCGGCCATGGCCGGAATCCCGGAGGATGTTTCAACCGCTCAGAACTTGTTGGCCCAGACGAGGCCAAAGGTGCGCGGCTGGTTGGTGGATACGCGCGTCAGCGACGGGGTAAGCCACGCGAAGGACGTGTTGTTGACTGTCAGTTGCGCGCGCACATTGGTCAGATTGCTGACGTAGAATGTCAGGTTGCGTGCGTTGTGAGACAGGACAAAGCGCAAGTCGACGAGATTGTAGGCGGGCAGACGCTGCTGGGTATAGGCGATGTCGTACGAGCGCCCGACATAGTTGTCGGAAACGCGCGCGGTCAGCGTCAGATCCGGCTGGAAGTGATGCGTATAGGACAGCGACCCGTTGAGCGTGGTGGCCGGGATGTTGAGAATCGGCTGACCGTTTACGATCCCTGCGGCACCGGGCGCCACCGAGACGATCTTGGCCGTGGTGATCGAGCCGCTCAGGCTGGCCACCACATCCTCGATCGGCCGCACGCTCAGTTCGGCCTCGGGACCATAGGCCCGCGCGGTTCCGGCGTTGGTGGTATAGGGATAGCCGCAGGGCGGGGACACGACCTGTTGCACCCCGCTCCAGTTCATCACGTAAAAGTCGGTGTTGAGCGACACCTTGCCATCGGCAAGCTTGGCCTTTTCGCCGACTTCGTAGCTCCACACCGAATCCGGCCCATACGAGACCGGTTGAATACCGCAGGTCTGCGGCGGGGCGGGCAAGCTGACGCCGCCGGGGCGGAATCCCTTGGCGACAGTGCCGTAAATCGTCAGTCGCGGATCGGGAATGTACGACAGGTTGAAGCGCGGGTTGACGCCGCTGGCCGTGGTATCGACGCCGAGCGCGGTGGGCGTGGCATTGCCGCTGGCGGTGCCGATGCCTTGTTGCCACATGTCGACGTGGGTCTTGAAGTAGTAATAGCGCAGCCCCACCGTGGCCTTGAGCGCGGGCGTCAGCTTGTACGAGGCTTCGCCAAAAGCGGCGAACTGCTTCATGCGATAGGGGTTGCTCGACCGATAGACGATGCCTTCGGGGTTTTCCGCAGCGCCCCCGACGGAATAGTCGGCATAGGCCGTCGAAGCGTCGTTGTCGGCCCAGGTTGATACCAGATTGCTGTAAAACACTCCGCCGACCCACTGGAACGGGCTGGATGTCTTGGAGGCAAAGCGCAGTTCCTGGGAAAACTGCTTCGAGGTATCGCGTTCGGTAAAGCCGATCGGGCCCGGATAGCTGCCCAGGGCGAGCAGGTTCTGGACCAGTTCGGTCGCGTCCATGGTCTGCTGTTCGACGCGGTGCCAATAGGACGTGGCCGCCGTGATCTGCACACTGCCGGCGTCATACTTGATCGTGCCCGCGCCCAGCCAGAACGTGTCGGCAAACGGTTCGGCGAAATCATAGGGCTGATAATGCGCCAATTGCGACGCGCCCTGATCATATTCGCTGTAGCCCCCCGAAATCGTGCGCTGGAACATGCCGTTCAGGGTAATGCTGAGATTGCTGTCGGGTTGGAACAGCAAGGTTCCGTGCACGTTCGATCGGCGTGCCCAGTTGACGTCCTTGGTCACCTTGCTGACGGAGGCCGCATCGACATTGCCGCGCACACAGCCGTAGCCTGCCCATGTGCCGCTGGAATTGCCGCAGCCGGTGCCGGTTTCGAGCGGGAAATCGGCGCCACCTGCGATACGGTCGATCCAGCCGCCGGTGTACTTTTCGGTCCCCACCAGGCGCAGCGCCAGCGTGTTCTTGATCAGCGGCAGATTGATCATCAGATCGCCGCCGCCGCTCATCGAACCGGCCTGGGTCGCGCCGACATTGATGTCATACGAGCCTTCGAGCCGGTCGAGCTTGGGCTCGTTGGTGATCAGCTTGATCGTGCCGCCCATCGAGCCCGAGCCATAGAGCGTGCCCTGGGGCCCGCGCAGCACTTCGACACGGTTGAGATCATAAAGATCGGGGTCGATGACCACTTTGCCGTTCAGCGCGGCAGCGGGCGGCGACAGCGGAACTTCGTCAAGATAGAAGCCGACCGTGGGTGACGAGCCGCCCGAAGAGGCCAGACCGCGCATTTCCAGTTCGGTCTGGCCGGCGCCGGCGGTGCGCATCGAAATGCCCGGCACATCGCGGACCACCGCCTGCAAATCGGTAACGCCGCGCGCTTCCATCTGCGCGCCGCTCAGCGCGGTCATCGAAATCGGTGTGCTTTGTACCGTCGAATTGCGCTTTTCCGCCGTGACCACGATTTCGCCGGAAGCCGGTTCCTGAGCCCCGGAGCGCTGCGCGGTATCGGCAAGAGCCGGGTGGATGGCGCCCCCCACACAGCAGGCGCCGGCTAGCAGGGCGCCTGCAAATCGCTCGCGCCGAACGCGGGCAAAGTTCGCAACAAATCCCGTGTTACCCATAAAATCTCCCCGAATTGCAGCGTTGGTCGCCGGCACCCACTTATCTATGAAAAGATACATGCATGAATTGTGCCAAATGCCGAAGTCCGCTGATAAGCGAGATTTTTACGTCGTAAAGCGCTTTGTTGCGCTTTGTTGCACCATTGCAGGAACGCACCATTGTCGCATAAATGCAGCATTTGCCGATCGGGCGGCGGGCGGCCCCGGAAATGCTGGCGCGTGCCTTTGCTGCAAATTTGAAGCAGGGCGGCATTAATGCAGCAAAGCCTGATGATTGTCGGCCCGATGCCGCTCTTTCCGGGCCGGGGCGCGATCGGAATTTCCCGCAATTTCGCGAAATCCGAAAATTGGCACAGATATTGCTTCCCCTCGCTCAGAGCAATTTGACCCTGAGAGTTTGCGAGGTGAGCGATGTCGGTTCCGGATTCAGCGCAGGTGCCAGATTCCATGCAGGTGCCAGATTCCATGCAGGAAATTGACGCTCCTTTTCTCAACGTGAGCGACCCGCATTTCTCGATCCGTTCGCAAGAGGTCCGCCGCGCACGGGATCAATCGTGGTATGCGCGCACGCCTTATGGCTATGCGGTGCTGCGCTATGGCGAGATGAGCCGGCTTATCACCAACCGCAAGCTGCGTCAGGGCAGCTATGCCTGGCCGGCGCTCAACGGGGCCAGCGGCTCCTTTGCCGATTGGTGGAGCCGGATGCTGCTGTCGCAGGAAGGCCAGGATCATACCCGGCTGCGCAAGCTGGCGGCTCCCGCCTTTTCGCAAGAACTGATCGTCTCGCTTCAGCCAAAGTTTCAGGCGCTGGCAAACGAATTGATCGATGCCTTCATCGCCGATGGCCGATGCGAATTCATGAGCGCCTTTGCCGAGCCTTATGCCGCGCGGGTGGTGCTGACCCTGCTCGACCTGCCGCACGACCAGTGGCGCGAATTCACCGACATCGCGGTGGAAATGGGTCTGGCGCTCGGCGTCACCTATCGCCAGGATCTCGAGCGTATCAACGCGGCCACCGACCGGATGTTCGGCTATGCCCGCCAGGTGATTGCCGATCGGCGCAAGCGCCCGCTTACCGACGATTTTCTGAGCAGCCTGATCCGCGCGCTTGATGAGGGCGAGGGCAAGGTGAGCGAGCTTGAGCTGTACGACCTCGTCGTTCTGGCGATCTTTGGCGGCATCGATACCACGCGCAACCAGTTGGGTCTGGCGATGGAAACGTTCATTCTCAACCCCGATCAATGGCGCCTTCTCGCGCAGGATCCCGGTCTGGCGCCGGGTGCTGTCGAAGAAGTGATGCGCGTGCGTCCGACCGTTACCTGGGTCACGCGCGAGGCGGTCGAGGAATTCGAGTTCGAAGGCCTGGTCTTTCCCAAAGGCTGCACGGTACACTTGTTTTCGCAATCGGCTGGCACGGATCCGCGCGAATTCCCCGAAGGCGTATTCGACATCACGGCCCAGCGGCGGCGCCATTTCGGCTTTGGCGGCGGGGTTCATCACTGCCTTGGCCATTTCATCGCGCGCGCCGACATGAGCGAGGCTCTGGCCTTGCTGTCCCGGCGGCTGGCCAACCCGCGCTTTGACGGCACGCCAGAATTCCTGCCCGACAGCGGCAACACCGGTCCGATCACGCTGCCGATCGCGTTCGACCCGGCCTGAAGATCGGCCCCGGCGCGGGTCTTGCCAAAGTTCATAAGCGTATAATGGGGAGAAATTGTATGGTGTCTGCGCAATTGCAGGCGCAGCTCGAGGCGCAGGCCATCGAGGTCCTGCACGTGGGCCAGTTCGACTATGCCGGCGTGTTTCGCGAACGCCGGCTGGGGCGCGCACAATTCGAAGCGTGGGCGCGCGCGCCGCGCTTTGCCAACACCCTGCCCAAATGGGACTGCGCCGACGCTCTGTTCGCCGGCGGGCCCTATCTGACCGAGACGGTGGCGATCGATGAGGCCTCGCTGCGGCGGTATCCCTTCGAAGCGAATGCCGGGCTGATCATCGCCGATTTTTCGGGGGACAGCGCGTCGCTGATGCCGCGCGCCGTGCTGCGGCGGCAAATCGAACGCGCCGCCGCGATGGGCTTTGCCGTGCAGGCGGCGTTTGAATTCGAAGTCATTTTCCTCAACGAGACGGCCGATAGCCTGCGCGCCTCCCAATATGCCGCGCCGCGCCAGTTTGCCCCCGACAACAAGTGCTGGTCGGGGCAGACCGCTGCGGAAAAGGCCGGTTTCGTCGGCGAACTGGTCGATCTGATCGAAGCGCACGACATCGCGCTGTTCGCGCTGGCGGGCGAGCTGGGGCCGGGCTGTTTCGAAGCGACACTGGGGGCCGTCGACGGCTTGCGCGCGGCCGACAATGCCGGGCTGGTGCGTCAGGCGATCCGCGCCTTTGCCCGCAGTCGGGACATGACGGCCAGCTTCATGCCCTATATCGGCCCCGGCTATCCCAGCATCGGCGGACATATCAATCTTTCGCTGGCGGATGCCGCGACGGGCGCAAACCTGTTCACCGACCCGCAGGGACAGACCAATGGGCTGGCGCGCCGGTTCATCGCCGGGATGACGCGGCTCGTGCCCGAAGCCTTTGCCCTGTGTGCGCACACCGTCAATGCCTATCGCCGGTTTGCCCCCGGCAGCTGGGCGCCCAAGTCGCTGACCTGGGCCGACTGGACGTTTACCACGGCGGTACGCTCGGCTCCGTCGGCATTCGACGATGCGCGGCTCGAATTCCGTCTGCCGGGCGCCGATTGCAATCCGCATCTGGCGCTGGCGCTGATGCTCGGCGCGGGGCTCGACGGGATCGAGCAGCAATTGGTCGCGCCCGATCCCACGCCGGATCTGGGGCCTGACGACATTCAGCCGGGCGCTGCGCGTTTCCCCGCCACTCTGGCCGAAGCCGCCGATCGGCTTCAGGCCGGCGCGGATGCCGCGCGCGTGTTCGGCCAGGGCTTTGTCGACCATTTTGCCAGCGTCTGTCGCGTTGAAAGCAACAGCCTGGCCCGGGCGGTCAGCGCCGCCGAGCTGGCCCGTTACATCGAGGGCTGAACAGCCTTCTTTTGCGAAATCTGACGATCAAAGGATACACCATGAGCGATGCAACCAAAGTTCAGACCGACATCGAGCGGACGGTCGCCGATCCGGCGCGCCAGGATCTGGTCCGCCAGGTAAGGGCCAAGATCGACGCGCTGGGCATCCGCCACGTCTATTTCCAGTTCGTGTCGGTGACCGGGCGCGTGATGGGCAAATCGGTGCCGTCGGCGCATTGGGAAGCGATCGCGGCAAAGGGCGTTCAGCTGTGGTACGGCGCCGTGGCCGATGTGACCGCCGACCGCCGGGGCAACTATATCGGGTATTCCTCGAACGCGGCCGAACTGATCGCGCTGCCCGATCCCGAGACCTTTGTGCAATTGCCGTGGAACAAGCAGGTGGCGCGGGTTTTCTGCACGCTGTTCCGCCATCGCGAAGAAGACGAAAATCCCGGCGGTTTCCTGAGCTCGGATTGCCGTGGCAATCTCAAGCGGATCCATGCCGATTTCAAGGCGCGCCATGGCCTCGAACTGCGGCTGGGCTGCGAGCCGGAGATGATGTGGCTCAAGCGTGGGCCCAATGGCGAGTTTGCGGGCGGCACGACCAAGCCGCTGGCCTATCATATCGACCAGTTCGAACAATTGTCGCCGGTGATCATGCGCGTCCATGAATATGCCGAGGCCATGGGGCTGGACATGATCCAGGGCGACCACGAAGACGCGCCGGGCCAGCTCGAACTGAACTTCATGTATGACGATGTGCTGCGCACCGCCGACCGGCTGACCACCTATCGCCAGATCTGCGCGCAAGTGGCGCGTGAATTCAACCTTATCGCCACGTTCATGACCAAGCCGTTCCAGGGCGTGTCGGCCAATGGCTGCCACCACAACGTGTCGCTGTGGGAAGGCGGCGAAGATGTGGTCAACAAGCTGGGCCATGACAGCCTGCCGGGCGGCGACGCGGTGTTCACCTATCGCAAGGGCGGCCGCAACGCGTTCCTGCGCGAAACCGGCGAATGGCTGCCCGATACGATCGGCCTGCAATGCATCGGCGGCCTGATCGAGCATTTGCCGGCGCTGACCGCGATCGGCTCGTCGACGGTCAATTCCTATCGCCGGATGAGCGATACCGGCTATTGGGCGCCGATCTATGCCGATTGGGGCATGCAGAACCGCACCGTCGGCATCCGCGTGTCGGCGCCGGGCCGCGTCGAATATCGCGCGGTGGACAGCCTGGTGAACCCCTATCTGATGGGCGCGGGCCTGCTCAAGGCGTTTGACGACGGGATCAAGCGCGATCTCGACCCCGGCGAGCCGGAACAGCGCAACATCTACGAAGCGCTCGAAGCGGGCAAGGAAGTCCGGCGCTTGCCGACCGACTTGCGCGATGCGCTCGATGCGCTGGCCGTCGACCCGGTGATCCTGGGCGCCATGCCCGGCGATATGGAGCGCTGCTTCTTCGAGCTGAAGCGCGACGAATGGGACCGCTTCATGGCCACGGTAACCTCGTGGGACTATGACCGGTTCCTGGAATTCCTGCCCTGATCGCGCCGGGACTTTGATGACCATGACGACACGTGCGAAGCCCCGCCTGCGGCTGGCCTATATCGCCCAACTGGCCGTGCCGCAGGGGGTGGATCGCCGCGCCTTTTCCCGCCTGCGGGGTGGCGATGACGAAGTGGAGGCGTTTCGGGGCCTCCTTGAAGGTCTCGGCCTGGAGGGGGCGTTCGACCTGATCGGCGTCCATGCCGATCGGGGCGAGGCCCCCTCGCTCGATTATGATGCCGTGGTGCTGGGCGGCAGTTTCGCATCGGTCAACGATCACCATCCCTGGCAGGCGCGGATGATCGAGTGGCTGGGGCGCTATCGGGCCACCGGGCGCTTCTTTCTGGGGATTTGCGGCGGTCATCAACTGGCCTGTTCGGCGTTGGGCGGCGTAGTCGACCGGCGCGAAGCGGGGCTGGTTTTGGGGACGATGGCCGCCGAACTGACCGATGCAGGGCAAGGACACTGGTTGTTTGACGGCATGGGCGCCGAGCCGCTGTTCCAGTTTGCGCATTTCGACCATGTGACGCAGATGCCGCCGGGCTCCGCGGTGCTGGCCAGATGTCTGGGCACGGTGGCGGCGGCCGATCTGGGCGGGGGCTGGGTCACGACGCAGTTCCATCCCGAAGTCGCCTGCGACCGGCTGGCCGCCTATTATCACGCGCTGGTCGAAGACCGGGCGGTACGCTTTGGCTATGTGACGGGTGCAGAACAGTTGATCGGCAATTTCCTGCGCCGGGCCCTTGCTGACCAGACGGGTGCCGACGAGGCGCGTTCGGCATGAGCCTGCCCCTCATCGCGCTGGTCAGCGATCTGGGCGAGGTCGATGGCATGCCCTATCACCTCGTCGGCGACAAATATGCCGCCGCGATCCGCGATCATGCCGGGGGCATTCCGGTCGGGCTGCTGCCGACGGCGGCGGACAGCGATATCGAGCAGATCGTCGCCGCGTTCGATGGCTTTCTGTTTACGGGCAGCGCCTCGAATGTTCATCCCGCTGCCTATGGCGGGGCGCAGGCGCTGCCGCCGTTCGATCGTGTGCGCGACAGCTTTGCCCTGACGCTGGTCCGCAAGGTGATCGCCCGGCACAAACCGGCGCTGTTCGTGTGTCGCGGCTTTCAGGAATTGAACATCGCCCTGGGCGGTACGCTGCTGCCCGATCTGGCGAAGCAGGGGGGCGCGGTGCGGCATCATCCCCCGGTGGGCCTTGCCTACGAAGAACGCTATGCGCCTGCGCACGACGTGGTGCTGGTCGAAGGGTCGCGCTTGTCAGACGTGTTCGGCGCACGCACGTTCGCCGTCAACTCGTTGCATTATCAGGGGCTGGGCCGGATCGGCGCGGGGCTTGCCGTTCATGGCACGGCACCGGACGGGCTCGCCGAAGTGATTGCGGTCGACGGGCATCCGTTTGCCGTCGGCGTCCAATGGCACCCCGAGTATCGGCCCGAGGACAATCCGGCCAGCCGGGGCCTGCTCGCCGCCTTTGGTGGTGCAGCGAGGACAGCGCGGGCGAGCGGAAATCGCGGGGCCCCCACTCGCCAAACGCCCGGCGTTCCGTTAGCTTTTTGAGCAGGGTGACGCCCGACGGCGAAATTCGGGGAAGGCCGGCGTCATTCAGCCGTGGGTTCGGAGAGCAAGATTTGACCGATGTTCTCTTTGATGTGGTGACCGAAGACGAAAGCGTTTGCCAGATCAATGACCGGCAAATGGATCTGCTCGGTCTGGAATATCACAGCGCGGCGCGCAAGATCGGAAGCATCTATGTTCCGGAATCCTGCCTGAAATTGAGGGAATTGCTGGCTCGCCCGGTGACCGAGGGTTTCGAGGCGACGCTTGAATTGGCGCTGATCGGGCGTGGCGGTCAGGAAATCAGGACCATCGCGCGCTGCTCGTGTGTGCGGGTGGGGGCGCTGCGCGGTTTTGCCGTGTCGAAAATCCTGCTCGGGGCGCTGGCCGACAGCCTCGACGATCTGGTCTTGCGCAAGATCATCGACGAGGCCCGCGAGGGGCATTGGTGCATCGAATTCCTCGAACCGATCGACGTCAATCGCCCGGACCATGAAGTCGTCGACCAGATTTTTGAAAACGCATCGATCTGGCGCGTTACCAACATGGCCATGGCGCGGATCTACAATTTGCCGATGGGGCAGCGGATCGGCGCCCATGACGTGCGGCTGCACTGGCCGCGAAACCCCGAAAACGAACGCTTTGTCGAAGAAATCGTCGCGTCGGGCTATTTCATCGACAATGCGGTTTCATCCGACCTTCGCCACGACGGCACTGTCATCCATTGTCAGAACGATGTCAGGGCGGATATTGAAAACGGCTATATCAAGCGGATCTGGGGCAATTGCCGGGATGTGACCGCGATGCAGGCCCAGGCCGATCGCAGCAAGGCCCAGATCGCCACCTTGCGCAATGTGATCGACGGCATTCACGATCCCATCGTCGTGTTCGATCCGGGGGCGGTCCAGATCATCAGCAACAACCTGGGTTTTCGCAGGATGTTCCCCGAAGGCAGTCCGGCGGCCGCGCTGCTGGGCAGGCAGGTGCGGCGGTGGAGCAACACGGATCGTCGCAAAGTCGTCAGTCTGCCGGTCGCTTCGGGCCAGCAGGTACGGTTTCAATGTCTGGTG
>Ga0302193_10003023_pt1 | contig 13689 bp, 14 predicted proteins | sample II_Bog_E3_3_FD_200228 | JGI IMG/M metagenome (GOLD analysis project Ga0302193, IMG submission 200228) | Peat permafrost microbial communities from Stordalen Mire near Abisko, Sweden - II_Bog_E3_3 | ecosystem: Environmental > Terrestrial > Soil > Wetlands > Peat | place: Sweden: Abisko...
TCATCCTTTTGGGCGCCCCGGGCGCGGGCAAGGGCACAGTGGCCAAGCTGTTGACCGCCCACGACGGCTCCGTTCAGATTTCCACCGGGGACATGCTCCGCTGTGCGGTGAAAATCGGTACGGAACTCGGCCGGAAGGCCCAGAAATTCATGGAAAGCGGCGATCTGGTGCCGGACTCCCTGATCCTGGAGATTATCGGCCACAAGTTCGAGCACGATCCGCCCCAGGGTTTTCTCCTGGACGGGTTTCCCCGGACCATCCCCCAGGCTGAGGCCCTGGACGCATTGTTCCGGCGGCTGAACATCCGGCTGGACCTGGTGGCGGACCTGATCGTACCGGAAGAGGTCGTGCTGGACCGGCTCAGCACCCGGCGGACCTGTTCCAACCGGGATTGCCAGGAGATCTACAACCTGAAGAGCAATCCTCCGGGCCCCGACGGCACCTGCCGGAAGTGCGGAAGCCCTGTGGTTCAGCGCGAGGATGAGTCAGTGGAGGCGATCAGCCACAGGTTGGCCGTTTATCACGAACTGACCGAACCTCTCATCGCCTACTACGCCAGTAAGGGCATGCTTTTGGCTGTGGAGAACATGGACACGAAGGTGGCCGCGAACGCCATCATTCAGGGGGTACCCCAACGTTCGCGCAATGAGCCGCCATTTGGCCAAAAATGGTCAGAATCGATCGACCTACCCGCGGTGCGCCGCCGCAACCCGGGTCCGGTTGGCCTTGCCGATCGTGCTTGATTCTCATCACTCCGGGGCGCCCCGATCCCGGGGAAAACCGATCTGGCACCCCTCATGCTATTTGGGTCCCATTCCCTTGCATCGGGCCCCATCCCGAGCTTGAAAAGCCCCGAGTCCTGCCGCCAGCGTGCCGAGCCCGGCCCTGGGCGGACTCCGTCCCTGCAGCAACCCCCAGCGTCAACCCACCACCTCCTTAAGGAGCAACATGCGATCCTTCCATTCCCTCCAGGCCCTTCTCGTCCTCGGCCTCACCGCCGGATTCGTCCTTCCCTCCCCGGCCAAGGAGGCAGCCGCCGTTGCGCCGGCCAGCCTGCCCAACGTTGTGATCCTGGCCACCGGCGGCACCATTGCCGGCACCGGCGCCTCCAGCACCACCACCGTCGGCTACACCGCAGCGAAAGTCGGAGTCGACCGCCTGATCGAAGCCGTGCCCGAACTAAAAAAGGTCGCCAATGTGAAGGGCGAGCAGGTGTTCCAGGTGGCCAGCGAGAACATGACCACAGACCTATGGCTGAAGCTGGCCAAGCGGGTGAACCAGTTGCTGGCGCAGAAGGACGTGGATGGCATCGTGATCACCCACGGCACTGACACCCTGGAAGAGACCGCCTATTTCCTGGACCTGGTGGTGAAGAGCAGCAAGCCGGTGGTCCTTGTGGGTTCCATGCGGCCATCCACGGCCATCTCCGCCGACGGCCCGATCAACATCTACAACGCGACCATCCTGGCCGGAAGCAAGGCGGCCATCGGAAAGGGCGTGCTGGTCGCCATGAACGACCAGATCAACGCCGGCCGTGACGTCACCAAAACCAATACCTCCACCGCCGACACCTTCCGCACTCCGGACCTCGGCTTCCTCGGCTACATGCAGGACAACAAGGCGGAGTTCTACCGGATGCCGGTCCGCAAGCACACGGTGGACACCGAGTTCGACATCACCAACCTCGACACCCTGCCGCGGGTGGACATCGTCTACGGCTATGCCAGCGCCTCCCGCGTGGCGGTAGACGCCTTCGTCGCTGCCGGCGCCAAGGGGATCATCCATGCGGGCGTTGGCGACGGCAGCGTGCACAAGGACGTGATGCCCGGTCTGATCGACGCCCGCAAGAAGGGGGTGTTCATCGTCCGCAGTGCCCGGGTCGGCAGCGGCATCATCGCCCGCAACGGCGAGTCCGACGACGATGCCCTGGACTTCATCGTCTCCGACACCCTCAACCCCCAGAAGGCGCGCATCCTGCTGATGCTTGGCCTCACCAGGGCCAGCAGCACCAAGGAACTCCAGCGCATGTTCACCACCTACTAGCAGCCGTTGCGGGGCTTGTATCGGCGCGGCTAGGGGACGCACGCCCTGAACGCCGGACAAGGATCCTCCTACCTTGTCCGGCCCGCCGTGTCCGAGGCCAAGTCAGCACTCGCCGCGCCTGTCGTGCATGCGGATCCGGTTTAGGAATGGGGCGTTGCCATGGGGGACCACCTGCAGATGGGCCTAGCCCTCCAGGCCCGGGTTCCGATTCAACCGCCGGACCTCGCATAGCAGGGGACTGCTGTTCCGACGCCTGTTGGAGCAAGCAATCGAAACGCCACCGATGACGGAGGCTCATGTGACCCATGGGATACACTGGCGACCCCAATAGGTTGGGGGTGGAGGAGCCAACCGACTACCCCTCTGCTAGCATTCAGGTCGGAATCCATTATTCGCTCAATACTCTACGATGAATTTTCGCAGCGCTACAGCTGGTACCCGTCAATGGGAGGATCGAACATGCAAAAGCCTTACTTCACACAGATCGGGATGGCGCTCGCAATCGCGACCAGTTCCGTCATTCTACCGGTCTCGGCCGGCACCCCCCTCGAGATCCACACGGAGGAAAACAAGCCCCTGAACTTCAAGGCGCCGAACGGCGAGTTGCGCGGTGTTGCGGTTGACGTGGTCCGGGAGATCCAGAAGCGGGTTGGCGACACGAGCCCCGTGAGCCTCGGTAACTGGGACCTGGCCTACGACTCGGCTCTGAAACAGCCCGGCAACATGGTGTTCTCGACGGCCCGGACCGATGACCGGGAGAAACTGTTCAAGTGGGTTGGCCCCCTCACGGTGGTGAAGACATACTTCTACACCAGTTTTGCCAAGAACATCACCATCCAGAGCCTGGACGACGCGAGGAAACTCAAACGAATTGGCGTCCCCTCGAAGTTCTATTACACCCAGTTCCTGATGGACAACAAGTTCACAAACCTCGCATCCTTCGAAACCCCGGATGAGATGGTCGACGCATTCAAGGCCGGCGCAATCGACGCCTTCACCAGCCAGAACCTGACGATCACCTTCCTGCTCGCCGACAACAAGATCCCGGTCACCAGCGTAAAGGCTGCCTTCAACTTCATGCCGCCAAAGAAGCACTACCTCGCCTTTAACATCAAGACACCTGACGAGGTCATTAAACAATGGCAGAAGGCCCTGGACGACATCAAGGCCGACGGCACCTTCAAGAACATCTTCGCCAAATACGGGCTAAGCCCGGAGGTGATGCCCTGAACACCGAGGGCTCTGGGGATCTATGCAGGCTTGAGTAACAAGCCAGGCTAGGGAAGTGAGCGTAGCCCCCCCGGGACAGTTTATTCGGCCCGTCGCTGTTTGGTGTGGGCGACCGCCCCTTGTAGGACGGTGGGGTCGCGGCGGCCTTCTACGTCATCGAAGACCTGGAAGGCCAGGGGTTGCTCCCACACTTCCGGGGAATGGCAGCCAAGTAAGCTGGCAAGGAAAGGAAGTGTGTGGGCCGCCAGTCGGTCGTGGAGGGAGATGGCCTTGGTTTGAAGAGCAAGGGTTGCTTCCCCCATGGGTTACCCTTCTTCCGGGCTGGATGAGGTGTCGATGTCGGGCAGGTCCCGGAGCCAGCGCTCCGCCTCATCCACCGGGATCATCGTCCGTGCGCCGCACTTCTTGGGGTGGATGCGGCCGCGCTTCACCTCCTGGTAGAACAGGAACCGGCTGATACCGGCCCAGCGCAGGAAGGCCTCGACCTTCATGACCGCTAGTTCGCGGATGCCCTGGTTCGCCGAGGTCTTCGTCGATCGAGTCTGATCATTCATGGGTTTGGGTCCTTTGGATAGGCTCCACGAAGGTGGAGCAGGTTTGTTGGTCATGGGCCGATCCGTGTCGGACATGAGGTTGCCTTGGAGCGGATCCCCCGGTTGCCTCCCTTGATCGGGTTGCCTGAACGGAGTCCGATCCTGCGGAAGTGAATCCGGCCTCAGGAGGACGGGTCCGGTCTTCCTCTCAAGCGGGTCCAGCACCTTTCGCGGTTGGACGCGGTCCTCCGGGTCGTTACCGAACTCCAGGCGTTTAGTTAGGTTAGTTTGGACACCTGGATCGGAGCTGGCGGCAAGGTTTTTCCGCATGGGCTCGAAGGCTTGAGAATGCTCGGAGCGGAGGGTGTGTGTGTCCCGGGGGGTGGCCATGACACGAAAAGTTTGGTTGGTGCGGAATAAATGTCATACCAAATTGACGTCAAACATAGAGTAATGTATCCTCTCTCTCGGGAGGGGATTCATGAGGATGCCATCCGAATTAACACTCTGGTTCACAACGGACCAACTCATGGAGTGGGTCAAGGAGGCTCAAGACAAGGCGGCCTACCTTTGCGTCCTTCGGTTGGCAGTCAAATCGTCCGCGAATACATATACGCCTACGTGGCCGTTTGCCCACAAGATGGCCAGATGACGTCCATGATCCTGCCCTGGGTGGACGCCAAACTAATGTCGATCTTCTTGGCCCATTCGTCAGCACAGTTCCCCGATGAACACTGCGTCATGCTGCTCGATGGCGCCGGATGGCACAAAGCCAAAGACCTCGTGGTCCCCGCTAACATGACCCTGATGTCGCTTCCACCCTACAGCCCGGAGTTGAACCCAGCCGAGCACGTCTGGGAATACATTCGCGAAAACGACATCCGGAACCAGGTGCTCCCGGATCTGGACAGGGTGATGGACCTCGTTGAAACAAGCCTCCGGCGTCTCCACGAATCCCCTGAGATTCTGCGTTCCATGGTGGCATTCCCTTGGATTACAGAATCGGCAGCCTGATCACTTTATGTTTGACGGCAAATTGGTAACAGACAATTAAAAAAATATTGCATACGTAAATTCCCTTTTGGTGAGGTGACCCCTTAAAGGGCGTTGATACCACCGTCGACGAATAACTCCACTCCGGCTATGAAGCTGGGATCGTCCGAAGCGAGGAATATCGCTGCCCTGCCGATATCAATGGCGGCTGGTTCCACATTTGTTGGTAGTGCCCCTGCACGGAAAGCCTTCCCGCTGTCCAATCAGACCGTTTCGAGGGGGTGGGTAAAAATAGCCATAATCAGGAAGGACTTTATGTCGGGACACGAATGATCTGTCCCGTTCATTTCGCCGCGTTGGCTTAGCGGGTAGAGAGATGTTTCGTCTGGGCCGACCCAGCCTTGCGCACGACAAGCAGCAGCCCCATCGCGGCGAGGAAAACGGGGATCATCAACAGGGCGGAACCCAGGCCGACCTGGTCGGCGATCCGGCCCAGGGTCAGGGGCGCCAGGGCCAGGGCGATCCCGGAGGCCACCGGGACGTAGGCATTGGCCTGCCGGATCCTGTGATTTGAGGCGACCATGGCCAGGGCTATGTTCGTGGGGTAGAACAAGGAGGCCCCGGCTCCGCAAAGGGCGACGCCCAGAAAGGCGCTGGCGACCCCGGCACGCAGCCAGAACAAGGGGAAGCCAGCCGATACCAGGAAGATACCGCCCAGGAGGATCTGCGGCGCGCTCATGCGGGTGGCCAGGCGGCTGGAGGTGAAGCGGCAGCCCACCGCGGCCAACTGGTAGACCCCGGCGCCGGCTGCCGCCAGGCTCAGGGAGCCGCCGGGCAGTCCCTTGAGGTATTCCGCGGACCAGAAGGCCACGCACCATTCCACACCGATACCGAAAATGATGATCAGCCAGCAGACCCAGTACGCCCATGGCAGACGTCCCGGAGCGTCCGGCGTCTGTGCGGTTTCGCTCCGGCCATGGCGGCGCGTGGCGGTCCAGCCGAAACAGGCCACCGCTGCCAAGCCCAGGGCGAAGGCTGGGGTGACGATGCGCCAGCCCAAGGGGGTGAAGGCGCCCAGGGCGATGAGAAAGGGAGGGACGGCACTGCCCACGCTGGCCACCACGTTGGATTCCATGATGGCCTTGGTCCGGGCCTGGGGAAACAGGGCGGCCAGGGTGGTGGGAATGCCTGCCAAGGCGAGGGTGCCAAAGAAGCTCATGACCAGGATGGCGGGAAGGCTCATCCATACCCCTGGGGCCAGCACCAGCAGGGTGGCCCCGGTAAGGATCCCCCCCATGCCGGTCCAGATGCCTCCGATGGTACCGATCCTTCGCTGGATCGGCGCGGCGGAAATGCCGGCGAGAACCATGCCGATGGCGTACAGGGTCATGTGCAGGGAAGCCAGGGTGTAGCCCATCCGGAATTCCTGGCGCAGGAAAGGGATGGCCGGACCAAGGATGCACATTGAGAAAGAGAACAGGCCCAGCAGGAAGTAGAGCGACCAGACCAGAACGGTCCGCCTGAAGACCGGATGGCCATCCAATTCGATTTTCTGGTTCGGAAACAACCTGGCGACGCCTACGGTAGCGAAATGGTTTGATTTTGGGGTGATTGCAGCAGCAATTGAATTGCCACGTTCCGAACGCGTGGGCCTGCGGAACCTGGATCTCCTGCAATGCTTTGGATCTTGTAGTCTAACCTGAAACGCTCAGGTCTCTTCTCCTCCGATAACCGCGAGCCTTGGATTTGACGGCCTGTAACATCGAGTGGATGCCCTCCTAATTGGCCATGACCTTGACCATCTCCAGCACCTTGTTGGAGAAACCCCACTCGTTGTCATACCAGGACACGGCCTTGAGGAAGGTGGGATCCAACATGATGCTTGCGTCGGCATCGAACACGGAGGTGCAACTCTCGCCCCGGAAGTCGGTGGAGACCACCTTGTCCGTGGTATAGGCCAGCACGCCCTTTAGCGGACCCTCGGCGGCGGCCTTCATGGCGGCGCAGACTTCCTCGAAGGTGGCGGGCTTCTCCAGTTCACAGGTCAGGTCGACCACCGAGACGTCGGAGGTGGGTACGCGGAAAGACATGCCGGTGAGCTTCTTGTTCAGGGCCGGGATGACCTTCCCCACGGCCTTGGCGGCGCCGGTGGAACTGGGAATGATGTTCTCCAGGATGCCGCGTCCGCCACGCCAATCCTTCATGGAGGGGCCGTCCACGGTCCTCTGGGTGGCGGTGGCAGCGTGTACAGCGGTCATGAGGCCACGCTTGAAGCCGAAGGTGTCGTTCAGAACCTTGGCGATGGGCGCCAGACAATTGGTGGTGCAACTGGCGTTGGAAATGATTTCTTCGCCCTTGTAGCTTTCGTGGTTCACGCCGTAGACGAACATCGGGGTCTCGTCCTTGGAGGGTCCGCAGAGGATCACCTTCTTGGCGCCGGCCTTCAGGTGGGCGCTGGCGGTCTCCTTGTCAAGGAACAGGCCGGTAGATTCGACCACAATGGTGGCGCCCACTTCGTCCCACCTTAGGTTGGCAGGGGTGCGCTCGGCGGTCAGCCGGATCTTGCGGCCGTTGACGATCAGGATGGTGCCCTCCACATCGATGGTTCCGTTGAAACGTCCGTGGACAGAATCGTAATGGAGCATGTAGGCGAGGTAGGAAGGATCGAGCAGGTCATTGATTCCCACGACCTCGAGTTCGGGAAAGTGCTCAACGGCGGCGCGGAACACCATCCGCCCGATCCTGCCGAAACCGTTGATGCCGATCTTGATCATGGCGGTCCTCCTTCGCAATCCCAGCTTGGCGTTGAACACCGCTGGCACAAAGGACAATTTAATTGCATTTTAGGCCAAACGGACGCACACTGCCGCCATGGTCAGAACTACCCAGCGCGTCTGGTTCCTGGTCCCGCCCCGGACCGGGATGTTTAACATTGTTGGCCCCTGGGAAGTGCTGGGACACACCAACGATGTGCTCGGCCGCGCGGCCTACGACCTGGAGGCCTGCGGTAGCGCCGCGCCGGAGATCCGCACCCAGCACGGGCTGGTTCTGGGCGGGTTGCGGCCGCTGCCGGAGGATCCAGACGGCCTTCCGGACATGGTTCTGGTGGCTGGTGCCTCGCCCCAGGACCCGCTGCCCGACGACCACGCGCCCTTCGTGCCCTGGTTGCGCCAGCGTCACGAGCGCATCCCCACCGTGGTCTCCATCTGCACAGGGTCCTTCATCCTGGGCTACGCAGGCATCCTGGACGGCCGCCGCGCCACCACCCACTGGCTGCACCTGGAGAACCTGCGCGCTCGGTTCCCGCGGGCGCGGGTGGTGGACGAGGGGATCTTTGTGCAGGACGGGCCGGTGTGGACCTCGGCGGGAGTCACCGCTGGCATCGACCTGACCTTGGCCCTGGTGGAGCGGGAGCACGGGCACGGCGTGGCCATGCAGGTGGCCAAGCGCATGGTCCTGTTCCTGCGCCGCTCGGGCCATCAGGCCCAGTTCAGCCAGGCCCTGCGCCGGCAAGAGCAGGAGCCGCCGCGGCTGCACGACATCACCAGCTTCGTTCTAGAGCACCTGCCCGAGCCCCTGCCGGTGGAGCGAATCGCCGCCGGGGTGGGCCTGAGCCCGCGTTCGCTCAGCCGCTGGTGCCGGGAGCACCTGGGCAACTCCCCCGCCGAGTTGGTGCGTAAGCTGCGGCTGGACGAGGCCCGGCGACTGTTGGAGTCCACCGCCTTGCCGCTCAAGGACGTCACCGGCCGCACCGGTCTGGGCGATGCCAGCACCTTCTGGCGCGTGTTCATTCATGACCTTGGGGTCACTCCGAAAGAATACCGGCAACGATTCGGCGAGGAGTAAGGCCCCGGATTGCCAACCTGGCGACGACCAGGTGAATGGCCCGGATTCAACCGGGGATTACCCACACGAAACAGCGACGGGCCAGAAAAGGCAAGGCACTGAGCAGCCGCTCCGCCGGCAGCCTGCGCCCCAACCTTCGCCGAGGACCTTTCAATGGTTCTCTTTGGGATCCTCATTCATCCGGGAGGACTTGTGAGCGAAGGTACGAAACCCGCCGAAGGCGCCACGGTAGAAGAACCGGAGGTCGGTAGCGGCACCCTTGAAGGTATCCGCTGCCCGAAATGCGGCAATATCAAGTGCTTCCAAATCGAAGCCGTCTCGACCTTCCGGGTCGTGGAGGACGGCACCGATGGGAACGGCGATGTGACGTGGTCGCCGGGTTCCTCGTGCTCCTGCCCATACTGCCTGCATGACGGCACGGTCGCCGAGTTCACGGGTGAGGCGGCGCCGGCACCCGAGATGGTTCTCCTGCCTACCGCGGTGGAGCCCTGTCCCGAGGTGGTGAAAGCTCGCGTGAAATCGATCATCTACGATGCCGAAAACAGCACCTCATATAGCGAGGAAATCGGCCAGCTGGTTCGCCGGCTCATTGAACTGGAGACTCTATGAAAAACTATGAAGCTACGGTGGTGCGTCGAGTCGTCCATCGGGAGTTGCTCACGGCGCCCAACCAGAGGACCGCCGCCAAGCTGGCTGGCGAAATTGAGTATTCGTCTTCCAACGAAGTTCTGGACGAACAGGTTGAAGTGTTCGTCTTGCGCGTCCGGAAGGACGGAACGCTCGCGGAGGAACCGAGCAAACCGACGAAGGTCCAGGCCCTGCTCGATGCCTGGGTGAAGGTCATGGAAGAGCGGGAAGGTGATGAGGGTGTGCTGGATGACCTGGTGCACGACCTGGTTTCTGAGCAGGCGTCCAGCATCAACAACGGGGGCTTCGCGGACCAAGCGTGCTACCTGGTCGAGACTCTTGGCCTCGAAGCGGCCAGGGTCGCCATCCAGAAGGAATTCCAGGAAGCATCCCAGGAGGTGGCCCTCCCTGCCGAGTAGTTCCTGAGGTGCCTGGTGCCCGCAGGGGCACTGGAGAAGGGTTCCTCGCCGATGGAATGTGCCTTGGGAAGCTGGAGGCGTCCCGCCTGGTCAGCCAATCCCGAGAGCCTCGGCTATGGCCCTGGAGAAGTGGTGGTCCATGCCGCGCCGCCAGACCAAGGAGTCGGGCTTCATGTTCGCTGCCCTGAGCCGGGCTTCCACTTCGGTCTTGAGGCCAAGGGCCCGCTGCCCAAGGAATGCTTCTCCCAGGCCAATGACCTTGCGGAAGGCCTTCCGTTCCAGATCGAAGTGATCCAGGAAACCGGGGGAATCAGCCGCCGGTGCCTGGGCCACGGTGTACTGCCACTCGACGAAAGCCTCACGAGCGCCGGGAAAGACCTGGAACCTTGGAGCCATCTTGGCCAAGGACTCACGGGTTGCCGAGGTCTTGATGCCATAGGCTGCCTCCAGCCTGTCCCGCTTGGCTTTGGCCTTCCGGGCCCGCCCCAACAGGATCGGATCCGGAGTCCGCAGGAACTTGACCATGAGACCCCACCAGCCTTCCTTGTCGATCCGCCCACAGTTGACGGCCTTGGCCGTCTGGGTCATTGCTTCGGCCGCATAGTGCTGGGCGAGACTCAGATCGATGCCGGCCTGGCGGAGCCCTTCGATCCCAGCCACAGCTCCACCCGTGCCCATGCCAGCGGCAACGAGCTCATCCTGGAGTGCATCCAGGTCATCCTTCACCGGGGGAACGGCCTCTTCGCCCGGGGCGGAGGCCGGCTGTTCAGGTGGAATCGGAACTGGGCAGGGAATGAACCTCTCCGCAAATTCGGGGTTCTTGAGCGTCGCCAAAGCCCACTTTCTGGCGTCCCGGACATTGGGCTGGGTGACAGCCAACTTTCCCGCGGCCTCAACGAACCCAATGGCCTTCTCGGGAGGAAAGGGGGTGTGTTCCACCAGCGTCATGAGGGAACTCGGGTTGAGTTGGCACGGGCTGGGGATCGCCTGGACCACCTCCAGCAGGTGATTCCAGGAGTCCCGCCAGGCATCCGGCACCACAGGCTTCGGTTTCTCTGCCTGCTTGTACCGATGCCGTGTGGTATTGGAAGTACCTTGAAAAAGAGAAAAACCTAAGGGAGAGGTGCGTTTTGCACAATGGCGGGCCGCCAAAAGGTAGATGTCCTCGGTGAACAGGTAGGTCGCTGCTTTCGGGTCATCACCCAGGCAACCAGCCTGCTTGAGGACCACCATCCCATGCTCGATAAGAGTCGGCAGGGCCCGGGAGATCTGGGTCCGATGGCAGTTCCTTTCGGCAGCGAGCTGGTCCTGAGTCCAGTCGCGGTGGATCGCGTTGCAGGAGATCCAGGATTGGATGCAGTTCCGGGCAGCGGGCCGGATGCCCATCGTTTTCAGATCGAGGTCGAAAGAAGGTTTCGGGGTGCGTTTGGTCCGTTTCCGGGCACAAACCTTTCTCTTCCCCCCAGGAGAGGGGATGACAGATTGAGGCATGGAGAACTCCAAGGCAAACCCTTGACCAGCCCTGCCAAAGTACCGAAACTAAAGGTGCGTAACGCCTCAGTTCAGTCCTGGCTGAGTTTTTGGATACAGGCCTCCGCCGCAAACGGGGGCCCGTTTCATGTCAGGGGCATGTAGTTATGAGGTGGTGGTGGAACCTCCGGGGAGGGGGAACTGTGGGATCGCCCACAGGTAGTAAGGGAACTAGGTGACGATGTCGCCATTCAGTATTTCGCCGGGGTCTATGGGCGTCGGCGAAGAATCAGAGAGGGTCTTGGGAAGGCCTTGGATGAGGAGAACAGAGCCGGAGCCTTGACCAATCAGATCGACGTTGGACATGAAGTCTCCGAGTTCATTCAGTAACCCGGCAATTTTGTAACGAATCTTCCTGGCGCTGGTTTCTGTCGTGCCAAGGAACGGGATCATCATTTCAAGCGGGAAGGCCTTCTGCTGGCCTTCATCGAGGTCGGCCGCCTGGTAACTGATGAACTGGATGAAATCCCATAGGACTGGAGCGTTTTGGTAACGCTTCAGAATTTCCAGCGGGACAGAAACTGGGTTGGAAACAAGGTCCTGGAAAGTCCTTGAGCCAAACTCGATGAAATAGGGATCACGAATACCAGGGAGGTATCGCAAACCGAGAGATTCAGCGCCATAGTCAGATCGCTGAGGGAGGTTCCGGTCGAAGACCAACTTCTCTCCCTTGTCCCGATTAGTGTTCGCAGTATCCGAAGAATACCCATAGGTGATAGTTACATTGCAGATGCGTGCCATAGCCGCTTTAAAATTCGCGAACATCCGCCCATTCTTCTGTAACCCAAAGACTTCGAGAAAGTCCATCGCAGAATCAAACTCGACCCTGGGGTTGTTCTGATTACGGGCTATGGTCATTAGCCAAGTGATGAGCGCGCGATCTTTGCCGTAGGGGAGTTCAATGCTCTCGTCATGCGCCGAGAACATGACATGGACGGTCGTTCCATCCTCCATGGTCGCCTTGCGGACTAGGCGGGTGCCTTTCACAGGTTCATGGGGAAGGCTACAGAGAGCCAGTGTTTTTGCGGTATGAAGAACCTTATCCCAGTTCTGAACCAGTGCGCGCTTGGAATCCCGAGTCGTGATGAGGCCTGCTTTCGCGACTTTTTTGGACTTCTTTTGCTTGGCGACGCTTTCCCGGGCTGCTAAAAAAAGGTTGTTCTGATCCACGGGGTTTTCGAGGGAGAGACCTGGATGAAGGGCCAGGAATGCCTCAACGGCCCTCTTTGTCCGAAGGACTCCAACGAGGAGTTGATAAGCCAGATCACGATCCATGGTCCCAACCTATTCCTTCGTGGAACGGTGCGCAATAGGTTTTTCAATGGCTTCTCAGGGTAGTAAACACACGTTGAGACGCATCGTTCCAAAAGCGTCACCCTCGTTTTCACTCCCAGCGTTCCAAAAGCGTCACCGGCTAAATTGAGGTCCTGATTGATTTTGACCCGGCCGCGAAGTCAAGTGCGTTCCAAAAGCGTCACCGGGCGACATCGGTTTGGGCGTTCCAAGAGCGTCACCCGAAAATTTTTCCTGCGCCCGGTAGCTTGGCCCGGCCCCGGCTCCCGGTGACGCTCATGGAACGCGCTGGCGGGTGGCCCCGGCCCGGCCCCGGTCCCCGGAACCGGGTGACGCTCTTGGAACGCCCCGGCGGGAGGCCCAGGCCCGGCCCAGGTCCCCGGCTCCCGGTGACGCTCTTGGAACGGCCTGGCCCGGCCCCAGTCCCCGGAACCCGGTGACGCTCTTGGAACGCTGCGGCGGGTGGCGCCGGCTCGGTCCCGGCCTTCGGCTCCCGGTGACGCTCTTGGAACGCCCCGACGGAAGGCCTGGTCCGGCCCCCCGGCGCCAGGCTCCCGGTGACGCTCTTGGAACGCTGCGGCGGGAGGCTGTGCCGCGAAGGAAAAGTTGTAGCCACATGGAACCATAAGGTGTCGCACCGTGCAAAAACGGAAGCATAAAGTGTCGTCCCGTGCAGGGGCCATCTACAACTGCTCAAGCTGGATGTGGGCAGGTGTGAGTCCCGCCCCGGTCCCCGGATTCCGGTGACGCTCTTGGAACGCTGCGGCGGGAGGCCCCGGCCCGGCCCCGGTCCCCGGATTCCGGTGACGCTCTTGGAACGCTGCTGCGAGAGGCCCCGGCCCGGCCCCGGGCGCCGGATCCCGGTGACGCTCTTGGAACGCCCCGGCGGGAGGCTCGGCCCCAGTCCCCGGATCCCGGTGACGCTCTTGGAACGCTGCGGCGGGAGGCCCCGGCCCGGCCCCGGGCGCCGGATCCCGGTGACGCTCTTGGAACGCCCCGGCGGGAGGCCCGGCCCCAGTCCCCGGAACCCGGTGACGCTCTTGGAACGCTGCGGCGGGTGGCGTCGGCTCGGTCCCGGCCTTCGGCTCCCGGTGACGCTCTTGGAACGCTCCCCCGGCAGGTGGCCCCGGCCCGGCCCCGGTCCCCGGATTCCGGTGACGCTCTTGGAACGCTGC
>Ga0302193_10003030_pt1 | contig 13668 bp, 14 predicted proteins | sample II_Bog_E3_3_FD_200228 | JGI IMG/M metagenome (GOLD analysis project Ga0302193, IMG submission 200228) | Peat permafrost microbial communities from Stordalen Mire near Abisko, Sweden - II_Bog_E3_3 | ecosystem: Environmental > Terrestrial > Soil > Wetlands > Peat | place: Sweden: Abisko...
TGCTTGGCGGCTCACCTCTCGGAGTTTCTTGGATGGACTCCCGTAAATGTCAAACTGCTACTGCCTCCCCGGCAGAGCCGGGGGATCTCCCTTTGCATTAGTGTCTTACCCGGCCGGCTCTTCCGCGGCCAGATCCGCTTCGACATGCTCGCTTTCCTCGGCCACCTTGCGCAGGCTGACGTGCTCGAAGCGCGCCCAGATGAGTCCCACGGGAATGATGCTCAGGAAGGTCACCAGCAGCAGCGTGGCGGCACAGGCCATGGCCGGTTCGGCGGCCACCCCGAAGAACTTGTAGAGGGCCGCGGCGACAAAGCCAATCTGGGTAAACCAGCCCAGCACGGGCAACTGGAAGGCGCTGGCTCCTCCGCTGACAGCCATCAGAAGCACGCACTTGACCGGGGTGATGGATGCCAGTTCTGGGCTGGCGGTGAAGGCCTGGAGTGTCTCAAGATAAGCCGCGGCAATCAGAACCCACATGCCCACCGAGAGTGAAGCGGCCGCGCCGAAATCGGAAAACGAACGTATGGTGTCCAGGCCGGCGCGGAAGGTGTTGACCTTGTGCGCAATCGCCGCTCCCAGCCTCTTTGAGATCAGGCCAAAGGCGCGCTCGAGGAACGCGGCCACCACGCCGCCGGCCAGGCGCACGGCCACCAGAAAGAGCGCGCCGAGCACGGTCAGGGCCAGGCCCCAGTTTCCCGCCTTCTTCACCAATTCCGGATGCGGCAAGGAGCCGGCCGGGGCCAGCGCGATAGCCGAAAAGAAGATCAGCGCCATGGCGCCCAGGTCGCAGAGCCGCTCGACGATGTAGACCGCGATCTGGTTGCTGATGGGCAGCCCGGTCCGCTTCGAGACCAGGTAAGGACGCACCGGATCGGCAATGCGGCCAATCAGCGCCACTGCGGTAAAGCCGATGACCTGCGTTCCCAGGAGCGAGAAAAGCCCCACTTTCTTGTTGTGCCGCAACAGCAGTGCCCAGCGCACCGAGCGGAAGACGTAGCCCAGGTAGATGCAGCCGGCGGCAAGGACGATTTTGCGCCAGTCGGCCTGCGCCAGTTGGGAGCGGAAGACGCTGAAGTCGAAGTGAATCCTGTCGCGTCCCCAAAAAATCAGCGCCGCCAACGCCAACAGCACCACCAAGCCTGCAATCCACTGATTCTTCTTCAAGCCGTCTCCATTCCCTGCCCTGAGGCTTCGACTAGTCTAAATCGCCGGCTGAGGCCGGGGTGTGCGAACAGGGCAGGAGTTGGGCGGGTAAAACCAGCAAACTGTGAATAAAGGACGAACCCACCTTGACCGATACGCAACAAACGCGAATCGGCCAAGGCAGGTTTCAGGCGGGAGTGCCGGCAGCCTGATCAGCGCAGGCGGCGCAGGGCGGCGATCAGGGCGGCGATGTCCTCGTAGTTGTTGTAGAGGGCCAGCGACGGGCGGACTGTGGTCTCCTGGCCAAAGCGGCGCAGGGCGGGCTGGGCGCAGTGATGGCCGGAGCGGACCGCAATCCCCTCTTTGTTCAGCGCGGCGCCCACTTCCTCGGTGCGATAGCCGTCGAGGACGAAAGAAAGCACGCCAGCCTTCTCCTTGGCGGTACCGATGATGTGCAGACCGGGGATTTTGAGCAGCTCTTTGGTGGCGTAAATCAGCAGCTCGTGCTCCCAGCGGGCGATGTTTTCCATGCCGATGCGCTCGACATAGGCAATGGCCGCGCCCAGCCCGACAGCGTCGGCAATGTTGCCCGTGCCGGCTTCAAATCGGCCCGGAGGCGCCTGGTAGACGGTCTTCTCGAAGGTCACATCGACGATCATGTTGCCGCCGCCCTGCCAGGGGGGCATGTCGGCCAGAACATCCTGCTTGCCGTAGACCACGCCGATGCCGGTGGGTCCGAAAACCTTGTGCCCGGAGAAGACAAAAAAATCGCAGTCCTGCTGTTGAACGTCGATGGGCATGTGCGAGACCGCCTGCGCGCCATCCACCAGCACCCGCGCCCCGTGGCGGTGCGCCATCTGCACCATCACGTTGACCGGGGTGACCGTGCCCAAAGCATTCGAGACCTGGGCAAAGGAGACCAGCTTGGTGCGCTCGTTGAGCAGCTTCTCGTACTCGTCGAGCAGGATCTGGCCGGTGTCGTCGACCGGAATCACGCGCAGCCGCGCGCCTTTTTCCTGGGCCAGCATCTGCCAGGGGACGATGTTGGCGTGGTGCTCGATCCAACTGATGACGATTTCGTCGCCGGCTGAGATAAAGCGCCGGCCCCAGCTTTGCGCCACCAGGTTGATGGCCTCGGTGGCCCCGCGAACGAAGATGATTTCTTTCGGGCTGGAAGCCTTGAGGAAGTGCGCCACCTTGTCGCGCGCGTCCTCGTAAGCGTCGGTGGCGCGGGCGGCGAGCTCGTGCGCGGCGCGATGAATGTTGGAGTTTTCGTGCTCGTAAAACCACGAGAGCCGGTCGATGACCGCCTGCGGCTTCTGCGTGGTGGCGGCATTGTCCAGCCAGATGAGCGGCTTGCCGTTGACCTTCTCGTTCAGGATGGGAAAGTCGCGGCGGATGGAGGTCACGTCGAAGGGGCGATGGAGCGAATCGAGCTCCGGCAGCAGGCTGGGCTCGGCGGGTCGCGCGTTCGGGGCCTGCGCAGAGCCGGCCGGCTGCGAAAGCGCGCCAGCCTGTTCCAGGAAGTAGTACTGCGAGCCCGCGGTCAAGGCCGATTTGGCCAGATCGTCGTTGGCCAGCGCCGGCAGAGCTGGAATCGCAGGCAGCGCGGCATCGTAGCCGGAGACCCCGAAGCCTGAGAGCGGCAGCGAAAAATCCTGGAGCGGCAAGCTGAAAGGCGACTGCGGAAACTGGATCGCGGATTCCGGACCTCTTTGAACAGGACCTGTTTGAACGGGTGCGGCCTGGGCTGGTGCGGCCTGCGGCGATGCGGGCAGCGTAGCCGTGGAGTAGCCGGCCGGAACCGGCGCGTCGTACGGCGAGAGAGTGAGGGGCGAAACGGCCGGGCTCAGGCCGCCGGCTTCAGCGGACTGCGCAAAAGGAACCCCGGAGCCAGCCCCCTCGACCGTGGAGAACCGCGCCAGATCGGCCTCGGTGGGCAGCTTGTCGAGGGACGGAATGGAGGGCATGGGAGGCGCAGGGACGCCGGACTGCGGGAAGGCCGATGGATTGGCCGGGTCGATGTTCGAGAGCGACGACGCAGAAATGGGCGCGGATACAGAAGTCGCGGGATTACCGTACGGCGACGACGGGGCAAGCGTCGGTGCAAAGCCCCCGGACCCCAAGCCCGGGACGCTCGGATTTGCAACCGGGAGCGCTGCGCCTGCCGGACCCAGCCCAAAGCCCGGTTCCTGACCCGGCAGGGCGCGGAAAAAGGCGTTCGCCATCCGGGTCAAACTCGCCACGTCAGGCAAAGCGGCGCCTACCGCCTGCTTGGCTGCGGCGACAGCCGCCTCGTCCAGTTCCAGCGCTTGATTGGACTCACTTGTACTCATGGTAGTGGCCGACCTCGACGTGCTCCAGTACGCCCAGCGCATCCTCTGTCAGTACCGCGGCCGAGCAGTAGAGCGAAACCAGGTAGGAAGCAATGGAACTGCGGTCAATGCCCATGAAGCGCACCGAGAGGCCGGGAGTCTGTTCGCCGGGCAGGCCGGGCTGGAACAGGCCCACCACGCCCTGGCGCTTTTCGCCGGTGCGCAGCAGCAGAATGCTGGTCTTGCCGGCCGCGTCGATGGTCAGCTTGTCGGAAGGAATCAGCGGTACGCCGCGCCAGGTCAGGAAAGACGATCCGAACAGGGTCACGGTGGGGGGCGGAACGCCGCGCTGGGTGCACTCCCGGCCGAAGGCGGAGATGGCCCGTGGGTGAGCCAGGAAGAACGCCGGTTCCTTCCAGATTTTGGCCAGCAACTCGTCCAGGTCGTCGGGCGTGGGCGCGCCCTTGCGCGTCTTGACGCGGAACTCGGGGGCGACATTGTTCAACAGGCCGTAGTCGGCGTTGTTGATCAGCTCGCTCTCCTGGCGCTCCTTGACCTTTTCCACGGTCAGGCGGAGCTGCTCGCGAATCTGATCGTGGGGGTGGCTGTAGAGATCGGAGACGCGGGTGTGGACATCGACGATGGTGGAGATGACGCTGAGGGTGTACTCGCGCGCCGATTCCACGTAATCGACGAAGGTCTGCGGCAGCTTGCGCTCGTCGCGCGCGCCGCAGACCACCTCGGTCACCTGCTCTTTTTTGACCGAATTGACGCGGTAGGTTCCTGACTCCACCGGAACCCACGACAGCAGTTGGACCAGCCAGCGCGGCGTGATGGCGCCGAGTTGGGGAACGGTTTTGGTGGTGTTGGCTAACTGGCGTGCTACTGCATCATTAAGAGAACGGCGGGATTCGCTAGTGGGCACGATCGTGACTCCTTGAACTGCACTCTCACGCATTTTAGAAGGATTTTTTGACTTCGGCAGAGGTTTTTTAGTGGATTTGTTCCTGCTGAGGAGGCGCTGGCTGCGGGGGTTGGCTGGCCGAGGCCCGGGTCCGGCGCGCCTCGGCCTCGCGGGCCAGCACCCGGCGGTTGAACTCGTGGATGACGCGCGCCACATAGGCCTGGGTCTCGTGGTAGGGAGGAATGCCGTGGTAGCGGTCCACCGCCTCCGGGCCTGCGTTGTATGCCGCCAAGGCCAGCGCCAGGTTGTCGTGGTAGCGGGTCAGCAGCCCGTCGAGATATATGGAGCCGCCGCGCACATTCTCGGCCGGCTTGAAGCTGTCCGCGACGCCCAGGCCGGCAGCGGTCGAGGGCATGAGCTGCATCAGGCCGCGGGCGCCGGCGTGGCTTACGGCGCGGGAATTGCCGCCGCTTTCGGCCTTGACCAGGCTGGCCAGCAGGTCCACGTCCAGGTTGTGCTCGTGGCTGGCCTGGGCCAGCATCTCTGCCAGATCCGCCGGGGAGAGTTTGGCGTCGGGAGCGGGTTTGGCCCCGTCGGCCGGTGAAGCAGCCAACAGTTTCTGAGCAGAATTCTGGCCCTTTACCCCAAGATTGGAATCGGGCGGAAGATCGGCGACCGTCTCAACCCCGGAAATCTCCTCCGGCCGGAATTCGATATAGTTGTCCTCGCCGGAGCTGAGGTAAAGGCGGGTGCGGCCCTCGGCGTTTGCGTGGTGGTCGCAGCGAATCTCAAAGCCGTTGCGCAGGGTGATGCGCTCGGCGGCGCGGGCCTGCGGGACGAGAGCAGCCAAAGCAGCCACGCCCGCCAGTGCCGCGCGCAAAGAACGATTTGTGAGCGAAACGCTCAAAAAGAACACCTCAGGGGCTCAAGCCCCGCTTCTCTTGCCCAGCTTCCCTGCCGGGGTCAAACCGGTCGCGGAAAACTCAATGGGACCCGGCTCTTCCCAGCCCTTCGTCAGCCATTAAAATCCCGCCCACCCTCGATCCGTCAAATTCAGGCTGAGTCAAATCCTGGAGCCGTCAAAATCTGCCTCCATCAAACTTCAGCCGCTATGCGCTTCGCGGTGGCCGCTTCCAGCACCACGGCCACGCCGTCGTCGTCGTTGGGCGGAGCCTGCTTCCAGCCGCGCTTTTTTGCCATGGTGAGCAGCTCGCCCACCGCATTGCCCATGATCACGCCTTGCCCGGCCCACTCCAGCATGTCCACATCGTTCCAGTTGTCGCCGATGGCCATGGTTTCCTGCTGGTCCACCCCCAGCCGCCCGGCCAGCCGGGCCAGCGCCCAGCCTTTTGAAACCCCCTGCGGCAACAGGTCCAGGATAGACAGGTCGCGGCCCGGATACTCGGTCTTGACGCACTCGCAGCCGCCGATCCAGGGACTGGCCCGAAGCACCTTCTCGGCGTTGCGCATCTTGCCCAATCCCCCGGCCACCATGCCTTGAATGGGGTCTTCGCCGTCCCGGAGCGCATCTTCGAGCGGCTTGACCACCTCGATGGCGTTGCGATTGGCCTCCACCCAGATGGCGATGCGCCCGTGGGCCTGTTCCAGGTCTTCCACCACCAGCGCTCCCCGGCCCGGCCGGTCGAAGGTGAAGACCATCGCTCCAAACGGACGCAGCAGCCCGCACAGCCCTCGCGCCACTCGCGCCTCCAGTTGGCAGCGGTCGATGGAATCTCCTCCCAGAGTACGGGTCACTGCTCCATTGGACGTAATGAGGGGCGTATCCGCTCGCAGCCCCAAGCCGTCGAGCAGGGGCGCGGTGTAGGCGGTGCGGCGGCCGGTGGCGATGGCCACGATGATTCCGGCCTGCTGCGCGGCCTTGAGCGCCTGCGCGCTCCGCGGGCTGACCCTGCGGTCGAAGGTCTGCAACAGCGTGCCATCCATATCGATTGCCACCAGGCGAACGGGAAGGTGCATGGCTCCAGTTTACCGGTTTGCCGGCACAGGCCGGCGGCAGGGCGTGGCAGGCGGCAAAATCCGCCACCCGGAGCCGGCCCGATCCGGTAATCTTTGAGCTATGGAACGGATTTGCAGCCATTGCCGGGCGGTGATCGACCAGGAGATAGAGGCGGACTGGTGCCCCGCTTGCGGCGGAGCGTTGCTGGAGCGCGCCAGCCTGCCCGAAACGAACCCAGCCGGCCCACGGCCGGAAGTGGATCATCGCGGCATCGTCCTGCCCCGGCGCCATGCGCTGGGGGGGATTATCACGCCGCAGTAGATAGCAGGCCTGAAAACTAGGGATTCGTATCCAGCCCGACCGCCTGTGCCAGCCGTGCCTGCCGCTCATCGAAGGTCCAGAAGCGCTCGGCGTTCAGTTCAAGCGCACAGGCCACATGAAGCGAGTCCAGCGTGCGCACGCCAAGAGTGGGCCCAAACCTCCGAGCCAGATCGATGCTGCTTTCCCAGGTTCTTTCCGGCAGGTTGACCGGAATCCAGAGCCCCTTAATGCAATCCTGCTGGAAATTGCTCCAGACCTTCTCCGCTTCAAGGGTATTTACTTGCCCGCGAAAGACATATTGGCTGAGAGTGTGAGCCATTTCTGTGCGGTTGGACTGAGTGAGCCAAACGGCAGGCTTTCGGCTCATGCGCCGGAGCGCTTCCGGCTGATGCGCGTCCAAGACATAGAGAGAGATGATAAAGCTGCTGTCCGCGTAGATCTTCAATAGCGGCTATTCTCCCGGTCTTCAATCAGCGTCTCCACGGCGGGAATGACGCGGTCGCCGAAAATCTCCCGGGCGCGGGCCTCAAAGTCTGGCCACTCGACTGGCTTGGCGACTGGCTGCTCAGGAACGATCTTGCCCAGGACGGTGTTGCGCTCCCGGAGTTCGATGGTCTCTCCCGCCTTCAGCCAGATCTTCAACTGGCGTGTGTCGCGGAGCTGGCGAATGTTGATGCTCGGCATGGCATGAATGCGACACGAAACGTGCCACATTGTCAAACTGACGGCTCCTTGATTCTTTACTCATATCTCAGCGCCTCGGCGGGCAGAATGCCAGCGGCGGCCGATGAGGGATAGAGCGTAGCCAGAAGCGAAATCCCGATGGAAACCACGCTGACCAGCAGCCCATCCAGCAATCGCGGCGCAAAGGGCAGGGTGTCGATCGAATAGACGTCGGCAGGCAGGTGGATGAAGTGGTAATGCCCTCCGGCCCAGGCGGCCAGATAGCCCAGCACCAGTCCCGCGGCGGTGCCGATGAGGCTGATCAGGAATCCCTGCAGCAGGAAGATGCGGCGCACCTGGCCCGGTTCGACGCCGAAGCTCATCAGCACGGCGATGTCCCGTGTCTTCTCCATCACCATCATGGTGAGGGCGATGAGAATGTTCAGCGCGGCCACGATCACAATCAGCGCGATGACGATGAAGGTGACCACCTGCTCCAGTTTGAGGGCGCGGAACAGTTCCCGGTTCTGCTCCATCCAGTTGGTGGTCATGTAGCCCTTGCCGGCGGCCTGCTCGACAGCCTGTCCGATGGCGGGAGCGCGGTCCAGATCGTCCACCTTGAAGCTGATGACCGACAGAAGATCGGGCTCGCTGAACAGGCGCTGGGCGTCGGCCAGGCGCAGAAACCCCATCTGCGCGTCGTACTGGTAAAAGCCGGAGTGGAAGATGCCGGCCAGGCGAAAATGCACGTACTTGGGGATGATGCCGAAGGGAGTCATCTCTCCCTGGGGGCTAATCACCATGACCGAATCGCCCACCGACGCGCCGACCGACTGGGCCAGGTCCTGGCCAAGGACAATGGGCGGCAGTTCCGCATTCAAAGTGGAAGCCGGCTGCGGCTGCGGTTCCAGTGCGCCCTCCGAGCCCGGCGTCGCCGTCGACAGCAAGTCGCTGACCGACCTCTCGTCGGCGGGAAGAATCCCTTCGAGCAGCGCGCCACCATCGCGTGCGCCGCGCGCCACCAGCACCTGCTCGTAGAGCCCCGGCGAGGCCGCGGTCACGTGAGGCACCTTGCGCAGCCGCTCGATCAGCGGTTGCCAGTCGCGGATGCCGTCGCCCTTAACCTTCATCAGCTGCACATGCGCGCTGGAGCCCAGCAGCCGGTCCTGCAGGTCGCGCCTCATGCCGTTGGTGATGGCCAGGGCGATAACCAGCGCCGCCACTCCGGCAGCCACTCCGGCAATGGAGATGGTGGTCACCACGCCCACCACGGCCTGACGCCGCTTGGCCTTGAGATACCGCAATGCCACATACAGCTCGAATCGCATTCAATTCCGCCTTGCTTGTTCGCCGCGGGCAGAAAAGGTCCTTGTTGCGGCCGAACATCCCTCAGGGGCTAAAAGCCCCACGTTCATTGTGCAGCCTTTGCGGCACGGCTAAAGCCGTGCCCTCACACAAAGTGCGAGCCAGAACCGCCTCGAATTCAGGAGCATTGAGGACGCTCAGCGATTCTTGTGCTGATTCTGTGTCACGGGTGACCGTTGAAAGCACGGCCCCTTCTTCAATCGGGCCAGGTCATGTGCCCACGTGCATCGCGACCTTGATTTTCCTGGCCCGATGGCAGCCATGCTTGACTGTCACTATGACCGATGTGACATCGACTCCCTTATTCTGGCTCATACGCAGCTCGTATTCACCGGAGGGGAGCGAGAAGGCGAAGAATCCGTCATCTCCTGTGACGCACGCTGCCGCTGGTACTGCGTTCTCCTGATCCGATGGCCGGCAGAGCGGATCGGAATGCTCTCGGGGGAACACCTGGACTAGAGTTTCCAAGGATCCTTCCCCCGGCCCTCGAACGACACCCCTGACTGTTCGAGTTGGCTGGTCACGAAGGTCAATCACAATCCTTTCGTTGCCGCCCCAACGTGTCTCAGTCGTGACAGACTCCTCGGTGCAGGGACGACTCGGACTCTGACCCAACATCACACTGGTCAGGCCAAAGAAAAAGCAGGCACTCAAGGCGGTATGCTTTACCCGGTCCATCCTGCGCTCTCCTTCAGGCTGATTGTAGTTCCAGGTGTGTTGTCCGCAGTTCAGCTTCTTGGCCTAGTGTCTACTCTTCGCAATTCTGGCCAAAATCTGTGCTGATTTGGGCTAACGATTCGCACTTGCTGGGCATTTTGGTCATCTACACCGAAGCGCAGTTGGGCGTGTACGTCTCCGCCGCCGAATCCCAGAGGTTGAGCGACCTGGCCGAAGAGCTGCGCAGAGAACTGGCCGCCTTCACCGCGGAGTGGGAGGAACTGATGACGCAGTTGGAAGGCGCTTGATGGGATGTGAAAGTGAGCGAAACTTTTGGACAAAAAGAACACGTTTCGAGCTAAAACGGGGCGCTTTTCGGGCAAAAGAGGGGCAAAATAGGGCATTTAGGGTTACCGGTGAGTTAATATGTAAACTTTTCAAGTTATTGATTCGTTGATAGTTACAAGCCACTTGCACCCCCCAAAAGGGCCTATTTCGGGTAGGGGGGGTGGGGGTCAGGGCGATTTTTTCGATTTGGGGCACGAATTGGAGAGCCGCGAGCGCGCCCTGAGCAGGGTAGAGGAGCTGATTAGCGCTCGTTGCGGGAATGGCTTCGAAAAGGCTGAGTGTGGATTCTGGGGGCATGGCGGGTTCTCCGTATAGATATAGAGTGCGGCAAATGGGCATAATCTTCCGCAACCACCTGCGGTGGGGCTGGCTGCCTGCGGTGTGGCGTGCGAAAGGGCCACGGGCGGGGTGGGATGGTGAATGACAGGGCAATTGGTTGAAGGGCCGAGGCCCGAATCAATGCTTTCGTCTCTGCCCTACGGGGTGAGAGTTCGTGCTTGGGCTCGAGTCCCAGGGCTGCGCTTCGCTTGGCCTGGGCTATTTTCTTCCCCTCCCTCCGGGAGGCACCTGCGGTGCGGCGGGGGCGCTTCGCGCATGGGGTTCATGGTCTCCCAGGCACCTGCGGTGCGGCGGGGGCGCTTCGCGCATGAGGTTCATGGTCTCCCAGGCACCTGCGGTGCGGCGGGGGCGCTTCGCGCATGGGGTTCGTGGTCTCCCAGGCACCTGCGGTGCGGCGGGGGCACTTCGCGCATGGGGTTCGTGGTCTCCCAGGCACCTGCGGTGCAGCGGCCTTGCTGTGAGAGGTTCGTGGTTTGCCAGGTCCCCAAAGGCGAGGGACATGTGGCACCCGGCCAGGTACTGCCCCCGCCCTTGACAACAACAGACAGTCGCTCCGGGAGGAGGCTCGGCCATCTACCCGCACGAACCGCAAAAGGAAACGTATTCGGCAACAATCGAGGTTCATGCGATTGCCCTGCGCGTCGGTGGGCGCGGGAGGCTTCGGCCCGGCTTGTCGCCGCCTGATCCGGCAGGAGGCAGGACGCGGCGTGGGCAACGGGCAGTGGCGGGCGGGGTCTACTCCGCGACGCGAGGGGCGCGCCGGTCGGGCGGCTGCCTGTGCCGGGCCTCTTGCTCGCGACGAATTCTAAGGTACTTCAGCAAGGGCGTGTAGATTCGTTCGTTGCAATGGCTGCAGCGCACGGGGAATTTCAAAACCAATATGTGTCCAAAGTCCTTCGAACGCAGGCGAATCCGAGAGGTACGAAAGACGGAATGTCCGCAGCGACCGCAATAAAGGCTCATTGTTGGCTCCAACCTTGAACAACCAAGGGGAAAACTGTCAAGAACGAAGAACCCCGCCCACGGTGAGCACTGCCACCCAGGCAATGAATGCGCCAAGGGTACCCCACCGAGGTCATGATTCAAGGTCATTCTTGCACAGGGGGACGCAAGAATGACAGCACCCGGCCGCGAATTCCCGTGGAGCATTCAGCTTGCACTTCAGAGAAGCAGGCGGCGCTCCGCGGGGGGGAGATGCTCGTTTCCCCCTCTCGGTGCGACGCCGGCGCGCCGCAAGGAGAGAAAAAGGGGCGGGGGCGGGTCAGGAGGCGGAGACTTGCCGGGCGAGCGCTTCGGTGACAATGTTCTCGGCGGCGGCGATGGTTTCCTCGAGCGACAGGCCAGTGGAATCCAGCAGAACGGCGTCGGCAGCCGGCTTGAGGGGAGAATCTGCGCGGCTGCGGTCGCGCAGGTCGCGGGCGCGCAGGTCGCGGATGACCTCCTGGGGCTGAACGGCGGGCGCGGGGCCGAGCTGGTCGAAACGGCGCTGGCCTCTGACTTCGGGGGCGGCGTCGAGGAAGATTTTGATTTCGGCGTGGGGAAAGACCACGGTGCCGATGTCGCGTCCCTCCATGACCACGCCGCCCTGGTCGCCGAGCTGCTGTTGCAGGCGGACCATCCAGGCGCGAATGGGGGGAAAGACGCTGACGCGGGAGGCGGCGTCGGTGACGGTTTGATTGCGGATCAGGCCGGTGACGTTTTCGCCGTCGAGCAGCACGCGGTTGTCCTGCTCGCCGGGTTCGAGCCGGATGGTGGTGTGGGCGGCCAGGGCCTCAAGGCCGACGCTCTCATCCAAAGAGAGGCCGGCTCGGAGCGCCTTCAGGGCGAAGGCCCGGTACATGGCGCCGGTTTCAAGGTTGAGGAGGCCGAAATGCCGTGCCAAATGACGGGCAATGGTGCTCTTGCCCGCCCCGGCAGGGCCGTCGATGGCGACGATCATCTTTCGTACCGCATTGGAGGAGTTGGAGAAGGCCTGGTCCGCACTCATCCGCGCTTCTTTGTCCCCTGCTTGGGCCGGGCGGTAAAGCCGAAGCGCTTGCTGTTTCCGGCCTTTGTTCCGGCGGTCAGGGCCGGCTTGCGGCTGTTGCCGCCGCCGTGGGCCGGCCGCGCCTCGGGTCGCGCCTCAGATCGCGCGCTGGGTCCGGCGGGGCGGCTGGGGCGAGCAGCGCTGCCGGTGGAGCGGGCGGGCGCGCCGGGTTTTCCCACCGGCTTGGAGCCGTTGGAGTGGCCGTTGCGCTGGGCCCAAGCGGGGGCCGCGGGCTTGGCGGGCCGTGCCTGGGCGGACCGGGGAGCGGAGGCGCCGCTGGCGGGACGCGCGCCGGCTGGCCGGGAGTCGATGGGCGCGCGCCGCGCGGGGCGGCTTCCGGAAGAGGCCTGGGCGGGCTTGCGGTCGCGGGAGTGCGCGGGCGGGCGGCTGAAGTGGGGCCGAGCGGCGGCGGATTTTCCTTGAGCGGCCGGCTTGCGCGCGACGGGGGGTCGTGAGACATGCGATTCGGCAGGCTTGTGCTGGGCGGAGGGCGCTGGCGCTTCAAAGGTCTCCGGCTGGGCGGAGGCGGGCTCGGGCTGCTCCTCCTCGTGCTCGGAAGAGCGCATGAAGTAGGCGGAGGCTGGCATGGAGGAGCTGGTATAGAGCGAGGGCGGGGCGGCAAACTCCGGCAGCGTTCCGGCAACGTAGAAATGGGGCGCATGGCCCAGCGAGATGGTGTGGACCTGGCGTGTGGCGACCAGGCCGCGCAGCACTTCGCGCACCTTGCTGCGGGCGGTCAGGGGCGCAAGGAACATCTCGACTTCTTCCATGCTGGCGGCGATCACGGCTTGCAGGTAGATGGAGGCGAGCACGGAAATGGCGGTCACCTGGGAGGTGGAAGCGCCTTCGGCGATGGCTTTTTGAAAGCGCAGGCGGAGCAGTTGCCACTGTGCGGGCTGGCCGGGGGCGGCGACAATGGGGATGATGCGGAGCTGCTGCCAGAGTTCGGTAATGGCGCGCAGGACGGCGGCTTCGGTGACTTCCCGGCCCAGCGTGTGGGTCAGCTTGGGGATGGTTGTGTCGCCGGCCTCGAGCAGTTTGTAAGCCTGGACGGCGAGTGGCGAAACCTGGCGCGACCCGGTCAACTGCGGATTGCGACGCCAGTCGCGGTCGCCGCGGAGGGCATACACGTAGGGCAGAACCCAACTGGCCACGACAAAGTCGGGCTGTTCGCCGGGGAGTCCCAGCAGGTTCAGGCGCACTGCCACGCCGTCTGTCTCGAGGCGCACCAGCAAATCTTCAGCGACCGCAATGCGGCTGGGATCGGGGGTGGCGTCGCGCTGGCCGGCTATGGCCTCAACAAAGGACGGCGCGATGGACGACGAGAACTGCCGCCGGGGTAAGAAAAGACACAATCCGGTCTCTTCGATCCACGTACGGGCGTCCTCAAATGTGAGAGCCCCGTTTCCGTTCAGACGCATCCTTTCGGCGCGCGATGCTTCCAATTGCTCCGATGTCAAAGAAGAACCTCACTTCCAGGCTGGCGATGGCGCAGGGCTGACCTTTTCCCCTAAGGGGAGGGCTGCCACCTTCCACGCATTTCAAATCCGATGGAAGGCCCGCTGGATCTCCTTCCAAGAATACAGCAAAGCTATTGGACGTCCATGGGGGCAACTAGTTGGGTGCGAAG
>Ga0302193_10003042_pt1 | contig 13639 bp, 9 predicted proteins | sample II_Bog_E3_3_FD_200228 | JGI IMG/M metagenome (GOLD analysis project Ga0302193, IMG submission 200228) | Peat permafrost microbial communities from Stordalen Mire near Abisko, Sweden - II_Bog_E3_3 | ecosystem: Environmental > Terrestrial > Soil > Wetlands > Peat | place: Sweden: Abisko, Stordalen...
GGAGCGAGGGTTCCCGCGATCGCTTAGGGGCCATGCTCCGCGATCACGGCGCCGCCCAAGGCCTGCGTCCCGTCGAAAACTGGCAGGAAACCCAGGCTTTGGGCAAAGGCCAGCTGGGCATCGCCGTGCTGGGCCTGGAAAAGGGCTTTTCCAACGCCGCCATGACGGTGATCTGCGAGCAGGACATCTTAGGGGACCGATTGGTTCGCCCCAGCCGCAAGCGCCGCCGGGCCGAACAGTTCCTGGTAGAGGCGTCCAGCATCGCCGAGGGCGATCTGGTGGTGCATGTGGAGCATGGCATCGGCCGCTATGACGGTCTGGTCTCCCTGGAAGTTTCGGGCGCACCCCATGACTGCCTGCGGGTGATCTATGATGGCGGCGACAAGCTGTTCGTGCCGGTCGAGAACATCGACAACCTCAGCCGTTATGGCTCTGAGGGGGCAGGCGTTCAGCTGGACAAGCTTGGCGGAGCCGCCTGGCAGTCCCGCAAGGCCAAGCTGAAGAAGCGCATCCGCGACATGGCCGACGCCCTGATTGCCGTCGCCGCCCAGCGTCAGGTCCGCAAGGCCGACGAAATGGTCCCGGCGGAAGGGCTTTATGACGAGTTCTGCTCGCGCTTCCCCTATGCCGAGACCGAGGACCAATTGCGGGCTATCAGCGATTGCGTCGAGGATTTGGGCTCTGGCCGACCCATGGACCGCCTGATCTGCGGCGATGTGGGCTTTGGCAAGACCGAGGTGGCCCTGCGCGCCGCCTTCGTCGCCGCCATGGATGGCCGTCAGGTCGCCGTGGTCGTGCCGACGACCCTTTTGGCCCGCCAGCATTTCCGCACCTTCCAGGAACGCTTCGCCGGTCTGCCCATCAAGATCGGCCAGCTGTCGCGCCTTGTGACCGCCAAGCAGATCGCCCTGACCAAGGCCGAGATGGCGGCGGGCACGGTGGATATCGTCGTCGGCACCCATGCCTTGCTGGCCAAAGGCATCGCCTTCAAGGACCTGGGGCTGTTGATCATCGACGAGGAACAGCATTTCGGCGTCAGCCACAAGGAACGCCTGAAGCAGTTGAAGGCCGACGTCCATGTGCTGACCCTGACCGCCACGCCGATCCCGCGCACCCTGCAGATGGCTCTGACCGGGGTTCGAGAGATGAGCGTCATCGCCACCCCGCCGGTGGATCGTCTGGCGGTGCGCACCTTCGTGCTGCCCTTCGATGGGGTGGTGATCCGCGAAGCCATCCTGCGCGAGAAATATCGCGGCGGGCAGATCTTCTATGTCTGTCCGCGACTGGCCGATATCGACCGGGTCAAGGACCGTCTGGCCGCCCTGGTGCCCGAGGTCAAATCCGCCATCGCCCATGGCCGCATGACCCCCACCGAGCTGGAAGACGTCATGACCGCCTTCGCCGACGGGGCCTATGACGTGCTGCTCTCCACCAATATCGTCGAGAGCGGCCTGGACATGCCCCGGGTCAATACCATCATCATCCACCGCGCCGATATGTTCGGCCTATCCCAGCTTTATCAGCTGCGTGGGCGCGTCGGGCGCGGCAAGGCGCGGGGTTATGCCTATCTGACCCTGCCCACCAAGCAGAAGCTGCCCCAGGCCGCCGAGAAGCGCCTGCAGGTCATGCAGACCCTGGACGGCTTGGGCGCTGGCTTCACCCTGGCCAGCCATGACCTGGATATCCGTGGTGCCGGCAATCTGCTGGGTGACGAACAATCGGGCCATATCAAGGAAGTGGGCATCGAACTTTACCAGACTCTTCTGGAAGAGGCCGTTGCCGCCGCCAAGGGCGGTCTGTCCACCGAGGAAGCCGCCGCCCAGGAATGGTCGCCGCAGATATCCCTGGGCATGCCGGTGTTGATCCCCGAGGAATATGTCAAAGACCTGTCGATCCGCCTGGGACTTTATCGCCGCATCGGCACGCTGATCAGCCGGGAAGAAGTGGACGGTTTTGCCGCCGAGCTGATCGACCGCTTCGGCAAATTGCCGGAAGAGGTTGAAAACCTTCTGGAAATCGTTGCCATCAAGGTTCTCTGCCGCAAGGCCGGAGTGGAAAAGGTGGATGCCGGGCCGAAGGGCGCGGTGCTGACTTTCCGCAACAACATGTTTGCCAATCCCGCCGGTCTGGTGGGTTTCATCGGCAAGCAACTGGGCACGGTCAAGCTGCGGCCTGATCATAAGCTGGTCTTCGGCCGGGCCTGGGACGATGCTGCCGCCCGCCTGAGGGGCGTTCAGAAACTGGTGGCCGATCTGGCCGCCCTGGTCGAGGCTTGAACTATGGCCGATGGTCTGGACAGTCTGTTCGCCCAGGCCATCGCCCGCCATCAGCAAGGGGATTTGCCAGGAGCCATAGGGCTTTATCGGATGTTGTTGGGGTTGCGTGCCGATGCTCCGGCGCTGCATGTCAACCTTGGCATCGCCCTGCAGGCGCAGCGGAAATGGGAGGAGGCCGAGGCCAGCTTCCGTCAGGCCGTCACCCTCGATCCCTTGCTGGCCGAAGCTCATAATAGCCTGGGCTGCGTCCTGACCTCGCAAGGCAAGCTTGAGGAAGCGGTCGAGGCACTGAACCGAGCCCAGAGTCTGGCCCCGCATTTGCCGCAGGCCTTAAACAACCTGGGCAACGCCTTGAGATTGCAGGGGAAGTTTCCGGAAGCGATCGCGGCTTACCGTCGTGCCGCCGTCCTCGATGCCACCAGCCCGCAGCCCTGGTGCAATCTGGCCGCCCTGCTGCTGGAGATGGAGCAGGCGGAAGACTCCATCGCCGCCGCCACCAAGGCCTTAACCCTCGATCCTCATCAGCCGGAAGCCTGGAATTGTCTGGGCAATGCCCATCTTCAGGCTGACCGGGTCGTGGAAGCCGAAGCGGCTTTCCGCCATGCCGCCACGTCTCCGGAAGCGGGGACCAATCTGGCGGCTTTGCTTTATGATCTGGCCCGTTTCGAAGAGGCAGCGGCTCAAGCTCAGGCGGTGATTACGGCCCATCCCACCTATGCCGCCGCCTTCAATGTGCTGGGCAACGCCTTGATAGCGCAGAATAAATTACCCGAGGCCGAGGCGGCTTTCCGCCAGGGGCTGGCCCTGACGCCCGATGATCCGCGCATTCGCCTCAATCTGTCGTCGGGGCTGCTCAAGCAAGGCAAATTTGCCGAGGGCTGGCAAGCCTATGAGACCCGGCGCATCGTTCCCTGGTCGCCACTGCTCCTGCGCAGCTATGGCCTGCCGTCCTGGGATGGCGGGCCGATCGAGGGGGCGCTGCTGCTGCATGCCGAGCAGGGCTATGGCGACTGCTTGCAATTTTGCCGCTATGCCCTTGATCTGCCGATGCCGGTGGTGCTAATGGTCGAACCGGCCCTAAAGCGCCTGTTGGTCGAGAGTTTCGCAGGCAAAATCAAGGTGATCGCCCGCGATGATGTGCTGCCGGAGGAATTGACGGCGCAACTGCCGCTGATGAGTTTGCCCTTCATCCTGGGGCATCGGGATATCCCGCCCGTCGCCCCCTATCTGAAAGCCGATGTCGGTCCTTGGGTCGAGCGGCTGGCCGCCCTGCCGGGGCGGAAAGTCGGGCTGGCCTGGGCCGGTGCGCCGCGGCCCTATAGCAAGATCGCTCACCTTCTGGACAAACGCCGCTCTATCCCCTTGAAAAAGCTGGAAAGCCTTGGCGATCTGCCGGGAATTTCCTGGGTCAGCCTGCAAAAGGGCGAGGCGTCGGCTGAAACCATTCCGGCTCTGCAATGTGCTGATTTTTCGACGGACTTGGGGGATTTTGCCGATACCGCCGGGCTGATCATGGGGCTCGATCTGGTGATCTCGGTGGATACCGCCATCGCCCATCTGGCCGCCGCCCTGGGCAAGCCGGTTTGGCTACTGTCGCGTTTCGACGGCTGCTGGCGCTGGCTGGAGGGCAGGGATGACAGCCCCTGGTATCCGACAGTTCGCCTATTCGGTCAGGAGAGCCAGGGCGATTGGGATGGGGTGGTGGAACGGGTTAAGAGCGCTCTTGCTTCCCAATAAAGATCGTCACCCCCGGACTTGATCCGGGGGGCCACGTCAAGCAGGGGCATGACGAGTTCTATTGGGAACGAACGGAGGTTTGGAGGCCCAGCCTCCAATCGGGCGCGGGCGGAAAGCCCGCATCCAGCCTGAACAGCTACCGCGTCGAAACCCGTTCGGGCTCGGTCTCGCGGGCGATGTCGATCAGGCGGGCCAGCATGTCGGGCTCTTGGGCCCCGGAAACCGCATAGCGATCATCGAGGATGTAACAGGGAACGCCGGTGACGCCGAGGCGGTGCATGCGGGCGTTCTGGTCTTCGATTTCGGTCCAGCCGTCGGTGCTTTGCAGATGGTCCAGGGCTTCGCGGGTGGGCAGGCCGACCTGTTCGGCCAGAAGGATCAGCACGGCCAGCTCGCTGATGTCGCGGCCTTCCTCGAAATAGGCGCGGAAGACGGCTTCCACCAGATCGGTCTGCAAAGAACCATAGGCTCCGGCCCATTGGATCAGGCGGTGGGACTGGATGCTGTTGGGGGTGCGGCTCATGCGCTCGAAGGCGAAGGCGATGCCTTCGCTTTCGCCAGCCTGCTGGGCAGCGCCCTGGATGCGCTGGATGCGATAGCTGCTGCCGAACTTGCGCTCCAGATAAGTATCGCGGTCCATGCCTTCGGGCGGCAAATCGGGATTGAGCAGGAAGGGACGCCAGCGCAGCTCGGCCTTGACGCCGGGTCTTAAGGCCAGGGCCTGCTCAAGCCGATGCTTGCCGATGAAGCACCAGGGACAGACAGTGTCGAAGACGATGTCGATACGCATGGTCTTAGGCTAGCACGACCCGCCCTGTCGCAGAAGAGTCACCAAGGGCGGATTGGCTATTATCCTTCGTATCAGGTTCAGGCGTATCAGGTTCAGGCGATGCCTTCGCGGGCACGGGTCACCAAGTCGGCGGCACTTTCGCCGGGCTGAAGGTCGGCGCTGCCGACCCGGACCCAGACTTTGACCGGCTGATAGACGTCCTTTACCGCGAAGTCGGTATAGGCCAGCACGCCGGCGATGCGATGCATGACGATCTCGGCCTCGCCCTTGGGGGTGTCGGGCAGGACGACGCAGAATTCGTTTTCCTCGAAACGGGCGGTCAGGTCCTCGCCGCGCAAAAGGCCGGTGATCCATTGGGCCAGTTGCAGGCGCAGATGGTCGGCCTGTTCCTCGCCGAAGCGCTGGCGCACGCCCTCGACGTCGGGGATGCGGAAGAACATCAGCGATAGATGGCGGCCATGGCGAATGGCAAAATTGACCCGGTCTTCCAGATAGGCATCCAGAAAAGCCCGCGAATAGACGCCGGTGCCGGCGTCCTGGCTGGCGGGGGCCAGGGTGCGGGCGATGGCCTGGCGCACGGACCAGCGCAGGCGCTGGCGGCGCACCAGCCCCAAGACGGCTGTGGAAAGTTCGGCTTCGTTGGCGGGGTCGGTGAAATAACCGCTGGCGCCATTGCCATAGGCCTGATCTTCCGACAGAACGTCTTCGGTGCTGATCACCACCACCGGCAGATTGAACAGCCGGGGGTTGTTGCGCAATTGGGCGCAGAGATCGAGATAGGGCTCGATATTGCCCTCGGGGGCCAGGATGGCGGCGTCGAAGTTCTTTTCCGACAGCATGTCCTCGGCGCTATAGGGCTCGGCGGCATGGCTGAGATTGCCTTGGCCCAGGGCCTTTTCCACCACCTCGAGCTTGCGCCCGACGGTCAGCAGGGCGTAATCGCCGGGCGTGGCCACCGGCGGCACCGACGGCGGAGTCTGCAGGCCGAAGCGCTTGGCGGCTTCGGCCCGGTACTGCAGTTCGGCATGCATGGTGGCAAGGCGCACCAAGGGCCGCAGGCGGGCGATCAGCTTGGCGTCGGTGAAGGGAGCCGAGATGACATCGTCCAGTCCAGCCTCGATGGCCGAGCGCTTGAACGCCGCCGAGGTCTTGCCGGTCATCAGGCAGATGGGGATATCGTCGCAATTGGGCTGCTGCTTCAGGCGCAGGGACAGGCTGATGGCGTCGCCGCCCTCCAGGCCCGGGCCGACCAGGATGATGTCGGGATGTTCCTGCTGGGCCGAGGCCAGGGCGGCATCCTGGCTGGAGACGCATTTGCCGTCATAGCCGTAACGGCGGACCCGCCCCAGCATGTCCAGGCTGAACTGGGAATCCGCCGAAGCGATCAGAATATTAGCCAGATGCGTCATTCGGGAATGCCCCCCAGGCCCGTCATGTCTTGTCGGGCGAGAGCATAATACGAATGCGGAATGAACGGTAGGGGGTGGGGCGGCTTTTGATGGAATCACGTGGCGCAAAAAATTAGGGGCTCTCCGAAGAGAGCCCCTGGTGTGTACGCCCCGGAGAGTAGGGCTGGGGGGTTGGGAACTCCCCGGTGCGTCCATGTCTTCCTATCAGCACGCGCCGTGCCAGTTTGTGCCAACCCGTATATATGGCGGTTTTCTGGGGTTTTATTTTTTGCGACATGTTTCCGCTTGGGGGTTTGTTCTTACTTTGCGATGCAGAATGCAAATTTCATGAAATTATTTGCATTCTGAAACGTCAGGCCGAGAGCTTGGGAATATCGCTCCAATGGGGTGTGCCGCCGGAAAATGTCTGACTGTTTGGCTCCCTAGGCCATTCCTCCCACGAAGGCTTCGTTCAGATCGTCATAAACCAGGGCGAGCCTGACCTTGCCGCGGCAAAAGCGGTCGGCGCAGGCGAGGCTGGCTTCCACCCGGTCCAGGGTGGCGTAACGCAAGGCGGCGTGGCGGATTAGAACGGCCTGGGTTTCGTAGCGCATCAATCCGCAGCGGCGGCAGGTCAGCTCGAAACGGGTGGTCGGGTCCAGATCGGACAGCCGACTTTCGGTTTTCCAATTCATCAGTAAAAATCCTCGGCGCTGGGGATGCGGGTGAACGAGATCTTGCCGCCGGCATGGCCGCCGGGCGGCGGGTTCCAGGGGCCGACGCTGACCACGGTCCGGCCAAAGCGGCGATTCAGGTTGTCGATGGCGTCGGTCACCACCTCCATGCGGCGGCGGACCGGCTCGTCACTGGTCAGCAGGTCCAACTGACGTTGGCTGGTGCGGCTGAGTTCGCCCAAGGTCACGCCCATGCGGGCAATGACGGTGCGGCGGGGTAGGGCGGCCTCGGCTTCGGCCCAGATATGCTCCAGCGCCTCCAGCACGCCGGTGTCGTCGCAGATGGCGGGCAGATAGGCGCTGCCGCTCCAGCTGCTTTCCCACAGGCCCAGCCACAGATGCAGCCGGCTGGCCGACCAGCCGTCGCGGCGCATCCGCCGGGCGGCCTTGACAAGCAGCAGGCGCGACACGGGTTTGACCGCCGCAATGGTGCGATGCTCGGGCGGCATCACCCGGCTATGGCCGTACATGCCGCGCTCCGAGGCGGGAACGCGGACGTCGTAGCCGTGCAGGGCGTACCACATACGCTCGCCGGTGACATTACCCCACAGGGCGCGCAACTGCTTCGGCTGGGTGGCGAGCAGTTGTTCCATCTCGACGATGCGGGCGTCCCACAGGCGGCGCAGGATGTTCTTGCCGATGCCGGGAACGTCGGACAGGCGCAGCTTCAGCAGCGGCCCCGGCATGTTGTCGGGATGCCAGAGCATGTTGCCGTCGGGCTTGCCGACCTTGCAGGCCATCTTGGCCAATTGGCGGTTGCCGGCATAGCCAAGGCTGCATTTGATCCAGGGACCTACCAGCTTCAGCAGGCGCTCCTTGATGGCCAGACCGACCGCCTGGGGGGTTTGGCGCTGGGTAACGTCCAGGCGGCAGCTGAGTTCGTCGATGGATTTGACCGCCTCGATGGGGATGACCATCGAGATTTCCGACAAAAGGGCGTTGTGGGCCCGGCGATAGAGGTCTGGTGTCTGAGGCACCAGGATCAGGTCGGGGCAGATCTTGCGAGCCTCCTTGACCTGCATGACGCTGGAGACGCCGCGCAGCTTGGCCTCGCGCGAGCAGGCGATGACGCAGGTATTGACGGCGCCCTCGAAGGGCACCACCCCCACCGGCCGCCCGCGCAGGCGGGGGTTGGCGAACTGTTCGCAGGAGGCGAAAAATCCGTCGAAGTCGAGGTAAAGGGATTCCGGTTCACTGGCTTTCCGCATGGCGGGTCTCATGATCAAAGGCACAGCAGAATAGGAACATAAAGAGAACGAAAGAGTCAATGAATGGACCTGCTGACCCGCCAGCGCATCATCGACCTGCGGCATTTGCCCCTGGCCGATGGCGACCCCGATGACAGTCCATCTTGCGACGAGGAACCATGAGGACGTCGTTCATTTTGGATGATCTGGGCGGGGGAGGACCTTCTCGCGGCTTTCCCGACACTGCTTAGTGGGCTTTTCGTGTCTGGTCCAGGAAGCGGGCCACTTCGCCGGATAGGCCGCCCAGTTCCTGTTGCAGGGACTGCACGCCCGAGACCAATTGGTCCGATCCGGCCACCAAAGAGCCGGCGGTGCGTTCGCTCTGTTCGGCGGAATTGCGCACCGAGCTGACGCTATGGTGCACCACGCTGCCGCTTTGCGCCGCCTGCTGGACGTTGCTGGAGATTTCGTGGGTGGCGGCCCCTTGTTCTTCCACCGCCGAGGCGATGGCCGAGGCGATTTCGCTGATGCGGGCGATGGTGCCGCCGATGCCCTGAATGGCCGTCACGGCGGATTTGGTGCCGGTCTGCACCGCCGAGATTTGATCGGAAATCTCCTTGGTGGCCCGGGCGGTCTGGTTGGCCAGATTCTTCACCTCGCCGGCCACGACTGCGAAGCCCTTGCCGGCTTCACCGGCCCGTGCGGCTTCGATGGTGGCGTTGAGGGCCAGAAGATTGGTCTGAGAGGCGATGTCGTTGATCAGTTTGACCACTTCGCCGATCTTGCCGGCGGATTCTGCCAGGCCATGGATCATGGCGTTGGCCCGCTCGGCCTCGGACACCGCTTCGGCGACGATTTGGCTGGATTGCTCGGCCTGACGGCCGATCTCCTGGATCGAGGCGGTCAGTTCTTCCGTGGCGGCGGAGGCGGCCTGGATGTTGGCTTCGGATTCCCGCGAGGCTTCGGTGGCGGTGGCGGCTTCGGCCAGGGTGCTGTTGGCGGCGGCGGCCATGCTCTGAGAGGCATTGCGCAGGTCGGAGGCCGAGGAGCTGACCGCTTGGGCCAGGGTGCCGACCTTGGACTGCAAATCCTGGGCGCTTTGGCGGATAAAGGCGGCGGCTTCTTCTTCCGAGCCGTCCATGAAGGCGGCGGAGGCCAACTCCAGATCGAACAGCAGCACCGTCGAAAGTGCGTCGATCACATCGAAGATTTTTTCCGGCTTCTTGCGATAATAGGGCAGCGCGCTGGCCATGAAGCCGCGCAGCAGTTCAGCGTAGAAGACGTAATACCAGCGCAGGTTCAGACCCATGGCCTGGCGCTTCTTGAACAGGACGACGCAACTTTGAACCTGTTCTTCGCTGAAAGTGGCGGGGAACAGTTCTTTGACCCAATGGTGACGCTGGGCCTTGATCATGTCCTCGACCTTGACGCCCTGATAGGCTCGGGCGGCATCGGGGTAGCTCAGCATATGCTCGAAGGCCTTGGTGATGGTCTGATCAATGTCGCGTTCGATGAGAGGCGTGATCTCGCGGAGGATGGCCCGCTTGCGGTCATCGATCTTCAAGGACTCGATACGGCGTTGACGATCCGTTTCAAAGGCCATTTTCCTCTCCTTATATGCTTTTTCGTATATCTATACCAAAGTTTAAGGTTGGCCAACTATAAGTTGGTTGCCCGGGCATCCTTATTGATGTGTCGATCTGGTGATGTCAGTCCGCAGTGAAAAGTCCTAATTCAGGATTGACCGCTTGCCTGCTTACCCCCATTCTTCGTGGCATCTTCGGTCTTCAGCAGCGACATGCCGCCGCCATTTGCGCGTGACCGCAAGGTGATGGCTGGGGAGTCATCGACAGACAGTGGGGATTGCAGGCGTGGCATTGGGTTTCGGTAAAGTCCGGGTTCGACTGCGGGTTGGCATCGCGGTGATGTTTCTTAGCGTCATGCTGCCTCTGACCGGCCTGATGACGGGCATTCTCTACCGTCAGAATTCTCAACTTGCGGTACAGCTGGCTGAAAGTGCCATGGAAGGCGCTTCTTCCGACGTGGTCGCCGGGGTTCGCTCGCTGTTGGGGCCGATGGCCCGGGTGGTCGAGCTTTCGGCCGACTTCGGCAAGGAGGAGCGAGGCTCTTTGCGCCGCATCGAAGGCTTGCGGCCGCTGGTGGAAGAGCTGGAGAAATTCACCGATCTCAACGCCCTTTATTTCGGCTTTGCCCGCGACGGCGCCTTTTATGAGGCCATCCGCGTGCCGCCGCCGGGGTCTGGTTTGGGGCTGGTCGGCCGTCATCCTCCGGAAAAGGCCCGCTATGCCCTGCGCATCATCGATGATATCGACGGCGAGCGGGTGGACAGCTGGATCTATATCACCAAATGGGGCCAGGTGGTGGGCGTGGAACGCGCCCCTGATGTGCGTTATGACCCGCGGACGCGGCCCTGGTACGCCACCGCCCTGGCCTCGAAAGAAGTGGCCACTTCCAGCCTTTACGTCTTCAACAGCATTGGCCGCCCCGGCCTGACCTTGTCGCGGCAGATGTCCACCGACGACGGCGCCGTCATCGCGGTGTTCGGCGCGGATATCTCCACCGAGACTCTGTCGAACTTTCTGGCCGAACGAAAGGTCAGCGCCAATAGCGTGGTCTTCATCCTGGACGAGGAACAGCGCCTGATCGGCCATCCCGACGCCGAGCGCACCTTGGTGCAAAAGGACGGCAAGCTGGAGATCACCAAGGCGGTGGATTTCTCCGACCCGGTTCTGGCCGATGCGGTCCGCCGCCGTAACGCCGGAGCAGGGGACCGCTTCAGCGCCGTCCTGGGCCCGAAGGGCGAGCGATATCTGGTGTCCTTCACCCAGTTCCCCGATGATTTCGGCAAGAAATGGACCATTGGCGTCATCGCCGCTGAACGGGACTTCACCGGGCCTCTACGCCATGCCAGCGCCTTGATCCTGGCCATCGGCAGTCTGTTCCTGGTGCTGGCCAGCATGGCCGTGGTGGCGGTGTCGCGCCTCTTGACCAGGCCGATCCAGACTCTGACCACCGAGACCGGGCGCATCCGTAGCCTGGATCTGGACGGCGAGATTACCGTTCGCAGCGCCGTGGTGGAGATTCAAACCCTGGCCGAGGCCCTGGCGGCCATGAAGGCGGCCTTGCGCAGCTTTGCCGCCTATGTGCCCAAAAGCGTGGTCAAGGGCATCATCGAGTCCGGTGTCGGCACCGAGGTCGGAGGCGAGCGCCGGCAGGTGACCATTCTGTTCAGCGACATCACCGGCTTTACCCGCATCAGCGAGAACGTGCCCCCCGAAGCAGTGCTGGGGCAGCTGTCGAGCTATTTCGAGGGCCTTTCCCGCGCTGTCGCCAGTCATCACGGCACCGTCGATAAATTCATCGGCGATTCGGTGATGGCCATCTGGAACGCGCCGCTGATCGACGCCGACCATATGGCCAACGCCTGCCGGGCCATGCTGGCCTGCTGCGCCGCCACCCATGCCTTCAACGAGGACTTGGCCGCCCGCAATCTGCCGATTCTGCCGACCCGCTTCGGCCTGCATACCGGCACGGTCGTGATTGGCAATGTGGGCTGCGCTGATCGCATGCAATATACCGCTCTGGGCTCGCCGGTGAATCTGGCCTCGAGGGTCGAGAATATGAACAAGCGTTTCTTCACCGAAATGCTGGTGACAGGTCCGGTCGAGGAGGTCGTGCGCGGCCAGTTCCTTTTCCGACCGCTCGGTCTGGTGGTCGCCACCGGCACCACGGCGCCGGTGCAACTGTTTGAATTGCTGGGAGAAGTGGGGCAGGAAGCGCCGGCCAAGCTCGCCCCATGGCTGGAGGCTTTCGCGCCCTTTCAGAAAGGCGATTGGGATCAGGCCGTCGTCACGCTGCAGGCTTTTCTCGAGGCTTTTCCCGGTGATCAGCCCGCCCGCCTGCTAAGGGACCGCGCCTTGGCCAATGCTGCCGCTCCGGATAAAGCCGAAGCCGCCCTTTATTTCAGGGACAAATAACCATGTTCCGCTCCCTGTTCGCCAGCCTGCTTTTAGCCTTAAGCATCTCCGCCTTTCCGGCCATGGCCGAGGAGGGGCCCACCGTCATCGCCTTGGCTCATGCCGCCGTTCAAGATGCCACCGCCGATCCCGCCGCCGCCATGGCCTCGGAATTCCGCCATCAGCTGGAGATTTTAAGTGCCGGCAGCCTGAAGGGCGCGATTTACCCCGACGGCCAATTGGGCGGCAACCGCGACATGGCCAAGCTGGTGGCCAGTGGCGTGGTTCAAACGGGCTTGATCTCCGTCGGCGGAGTGGCGCCGCTTTATCCGCCGATTGCCGTGACCGCCATGCCCTTCGCTTTGGATAATCCGGAAGCGGCCTATGCCCTTTATGACGGCCCCTTCGGCCAGGCGCTTTCCGCCGATATCGAGCGCAAGGCTGATCTGGTGGTGCTGGGCTATGGTGATTCCGGCGGCATGCATATCCTGACCAACTCGAAGCTTCCGGTCCATTCGCCCGCCGATATGGCGGGGCTGAAAATCCGTTCGATCCCTGGCTACGAGGCCTTGGACGTCATGATCCGCGCCATGGGGGCGACGCCGGTCAATGTCTCGTCCCGCGAGGAGCTGCCCTCGTTGGAGGCGCACACCATCGACGGACAGATGAGTTCCTCCATCGCCGTCCTGTCGCGGCATTATGATCTGGTCCAGGGTTATGCCACGGTGACCGGGCATCTTTATGCTCCCTATGTCTGGATCTACAACCGCGCCGCCTTTGCCAAGCTGTCGCTCGAGCAGCAGGCGACGGTGCGCGAAGCCGCCCATCGGGCCATCCTCGTGGGGCGTTCCTTAAGTGCCCGGTTGGAAGCCTCGAACCGCGGCACGGCCGGTCTGGCCAAGCGCATGGATGTGGTCGTTCTGACCCCGGCGGAGCGTGTCGCCTTCAGGGTCGTCACTCAACCCAAGGTGGCCGAGGCTTTGGATAAGGCTTTGGGCGAAGAGGGTATCCGCCTGCGTGCCGATTTCATGGCGGCGGCGGCGAAGGCCAACGCTAGCCATCGGTAAGGGTTTATTTTCAAAGTCATAGCCGTGTATGCTCTGTCCAAATTCTGTAATGAGGTTGAGCCATGTTCGCTATGACGCTTCTTGCCTGGGGCTTGCGCCGGCTTGTCCGCCAAGGACAGGTGATCCTGATCGGTCCCGATGGTCGTCGTCATGTCATTGGCAAGGACGACCAGACGCCGCGGGCGGTGGTTCGCATCACTGATCCTAAGCTGCCGCTACGTCTGTTGTTGAATGGCGAGTACCACCTTGGACAGGGCTATATGGACGGCGGCATCGTTGCCGAGGAAGGGAGCATCCGCGACTTCCTCGAGGTGTTGGCGCTCAATATCGGCATGCAAAGCGCTACGGGCCTGAAATCCATCCCCTATAAGCTGGAGTTGTGGGCCTCGTACCTGCTCCAGTTCAATCCCCTGGGGCGGTCGCGGGCCAATGTGGCCCATCATTATGATCTGTCCGATGCCCTCTATCGTCGCTTCCTGGACG
>Ga0302193_10003048_pt1 | contig 13626 bp, 11 predicted proteins | sample II_Bog_E3_3_FD_200228 | JGI IMG/M metagenome (GOLD analysis project Ga0302193, IMG submission 200228) | Peat permafrost microbial communities from Stordalen Mire near Abisko, Sweden - II_Bog_E3_3 | ecosystem: Environmental > Terrestrial > Soil > Wetlands > Peat | place: Sweden: Abisko...
GTTTGGTCGGTCGTGACACCAGATTTCTGAGCTGGATCAGGGCTTTGTACAACCATCGTTTCCGAATCGCAGCTATGCGCTGAATAAGACGGGCTAGGAATGCCGTCCGTGTTCCCGTTGTGCGCCCCGAAGGGCGCGTTCACCTCGTGGGTGCAAGTCCCACCCGGGCAATGGTCGGTTGGCCCGGTAGCTGGCAGGAGGCTTGGTTGGGTAACTGGCTGGGTCTGAGCCCTGCGACAAAGGCCGCCCGGGCGGTCGAGCGAATCGACGGGCCGTAACGCGTGTGAAGCCTGAGCAGGCCTCGAAAGGGAAGTCGTGGACGCCGACCCGCCAACGAGACGGGGAAGGCAGCACGGTCCAGGGAAGCAGCCGACGGATGCACCTGGACCGGTCCACCGGGGTAATGGGCACGGCACGTCGAGACAGGGGAGCGCGCAAGCGGGGGAGGCCCGTGCTGGGCGAGGGTAGCGGCCTCAACGGTGCTGTGAGGCACCGGTCGGCGCGGGATTCGGACAGGGTAGTAGTACCGTTGAGACCGGGTAATGCCGGTGGAGGGAAGGCCCCTGACTTCTGGTATGTTTTCGAAGCGGATGAGGTGCGGTGATTGGTGATGAACCTGAAAACACCTGAAGCTATCCGGACTTTGCAGAGAAAACTCTACGGAAAGGCGAAGACTGAGCCGGATTTCCGATTCTACCTGCACGGGCCGGAGGTAATCGCCACCTGAGGCCGATTGTAACCGCCACCTGAGGCCGGAGGAAACCGCCACCTGAGGCCGGTGAAATCGCCACCCTGATGGTGGAGGTGGCTGCCGCTGACGTCTGAGTAATCGCGACTACTGTCCGGCCTTTTTGGGCGGGGTTGGTAGTGCCGAGACCGAGGGCGGAGATGCGACGGATCAGGGAAGTGCTGCGATTGCGTGCGGAGCTGGGGCCGAACCTGAGCGCGATATCGGCGGGCGCGAAGCTCGCGCGCTCGACGGTCCGGAGGTATCTGGATCGAGCGGCGACAGCGGGACTGGACGCCGCGGCCGCCGAAGGGTTGTCGGACACGGCGCTGGAGGCGGCGCTGTTCCCGCCGGCGCCAGCAGCCGAAGGGCGCGCGGTGCCGGATTGGGCCGCGGTCGACCAGGAGCTGTGACCTTCCTGGTAAGCCGGACTTGGTATTTGGTCCGCGCCGCAAGGTCATCTTTGTTCATGGCTGCTTTTGGCACGGCCATGACGATCCCAACTGTGTTGATGGCCGTCGCAAACCGAAATCAAACCTGGATTACTGGCTGCCAAAGCTCACCCGGAATCGGATGCGCGATGAAGAGCATGTAGAAAGTCTTATTACCCTTGGTTGGTCGGTGTTTCTGGTTTGGGAATGTCAGATAAAATACAAAGATGTTCTTGCCGACAAAATCAGGGCCTTTCTTAAATAGAGGTTGCGCCGATCTTTGCATTCACTACCATGGCCGTGCGCGTAAGCGATCCTTTCTTCGCCTACCAACAGGCGCAGGGCATGTAACAGCTGCTAAAATAGTATCGTGGAAGTTTATGATGCAATAAAGCTTGGGGTCAGTGACCATCCAGCCTTTCGCAAAAAGAAAGCTGAAAACGCCTTTCTGTACGACCGTCCATCGCTTCCGGCGAATGCCGGGCCAGTTCCACATTGCGGCGACAATGGGCTGAGGTAGCTCCTCTTCTGGACCAGATATCCATCGTGTTGCGAATGCCTCAAGGGGGGCACCTGGCCCGTACCGCAGACAGTAAAGCCCGTAAGCTATTTTCGTCGCCACTCGCCCGATACGAGCAAGATCGGCTGCAAACCACACACGGCCATCCTCGCCGGGCGTCAACGCATTAACAATATGGTCATCTAGGCGAGGTGCCGCCTGAAGCGCGCGATCGACCACGCCGCCCGGTTCAACCTTGGCCATTAGATGTGGAACATGCCCCACTTGCGCGAGGGCAATAGCGAAGTACTGCTCATCGAGCGACCAGGAGACATTGCAGGTCGTACAGGCTGGCACAGTCCGAAAATTCAACGGCCAGGGTTCCTCAAGCAAAGCTTTCGGGGGGACATGGTCCCGGGTCGTGGCTGGCGCCGCACAGTAGACGCAAGCCCAAGCGGGAGGCTTTCGATAGGACGTGAGCGGCGCGGTCGTTCCGAACGGTAAGCCGAACTGTTTGAGAGACATTCGGCTATATCTTTGCCGTCATCTGCCCAGCCCCAGCCCGCGCTCCTGCCTCTGCCGCTCGCGGTCCTGCTCCCGCTCCGGCGGCAGTCCACGGCGCTCCCGTTCCTCGGCCCGCGCGCGCTGCCGCTCGGCTTCCTTCGCCTCTCGCTCAACCCGCTGATCCCACGCCGCGCTGAGCACCATCCCCTCCCGCGCCTGCACGAAGCTGCGGGCTAGCTCGTCCAGCCCAGCCTGGTGCTCGCGCCCGACGCCGGGCACGGTCATGCTTCTGCCGCTGCTGGCGGCACGGGACGCATTCCGCATGCCTTCCTCGCCAAGCCGTTCACTGGCTGCGGCCATGAACCCATCCAGCTCGTTCGCTACGCGCGGATCAGCCCGGCCTTCGCGCCATGCGGCGGATACCAGTTCTTCTTTCCGCCGCTGCCGGGCGTCATAGCGTTCGCCCTCGCGTGGTATCTCCGCCGTCAGCCCGCCCATCTGCACGGCTTTGAGCGTGTCCAGCGCCGCTTTCGATAGCCCTGGCACCTCGACGGCATCCCGCGCCCGCTGCTGCTCGACCTCGCCCGTGTGGTGGCGCGCCGCGGCGTCCCGCGCCGCCGCCTCCCGGTCCAGGCTGCCGCCGATCGCAGCAGCGGCGGACCTGGCGCGCGCCCGATCGTCCTGGGCGGCGCGCCCGGCAAAGAATCCTTCCCTGCCGCGCAAGGTGCCCAGCACCTCCGGCCCGTCCTCCCTCAAGGTCCGCGCTGCTGCGCGAAGGTCGCGGCCGGAGCGCTCGATCAGCTTGTCCAGCGCGTCAGCCGCCTGGTCGGGATCGCGGTAAGCGCCCCGCAGATAATCCTTCTGCGCCTCCACCTCCCGCATGGCGGCGGGTGCCTCACTGGCAACCCGCGCTAGCTCCTCGGGGGACGTGCCGCGTCCAAGGCTATCCCGGCCCTGCCCGGTCGGATCGCACCACGCCGGCAGCAACGGGGCCGACGCGCTCTCCGCCTCTCGCACCTGCTCGGCCGCCCGCGCCTTCTCCTGCGCCTGCGCTTCCCACGCGGCGGCCTGGCGGCGGACGTAAGCCGGATCGACCGGACCCTCGCGCGCCTCCTTCTCGGCCAGCTTCCGCACGCCGTGCAGCTTCAGCTCGTGGCGCTCGGCATCGGTGCCCCGGAACTCGCGGTCGATCTTGGCGCCCAAGGCGTCCACCAGCTCGCGCCCGGCCGGCGATAGCAGCCCGCGCACCTGGTCGAGCGTGCCGCCCTGCCGCGTGTTGTACGTCAGCGCGTCCCGCAGCTTGCGGCCCCGCTCCTCGCGCTCGGCCTCCTGCTTTTGCTCCTTGGTCAGCTCGTCGCGCGTCGGCCACGCGATTGACGCCGCCCGCACCTCGCCGCGCGCCATCTGCCAGGCGAGCTGGCCGGCGTCCCGCGCCGTCTCGCGCGCGACGAACACCTCGGCACTCTCCCGCTGCCGGGTCAGCGCGACATAGCTCGCCGCCGACCGCCAATGCTCGGTGTGGTAGAGGTAGGTCCGGTCCAGGGTCTTGCCCTGGCCCTTGTAGATCGTCCCCGCATAGCCGTGCCGGAAGCCCTCGAAGTCGGCGGCGGACCATCGAACCTCCCGCCCCTCCTTCCCGGCCGCGTCCAGCGCCGCGGTGATCTCGCCCGTAGCTGGGTCCAGCCGCGTGATGGTGCCGACATTGCCGTTGTAGATGCGGAGCTTCTTGTCGGTGTCGGTGAACTGCACCCGATCGCCCACGGCGAAGGCCGCGCGCCCGTGCTTCGTCTCAAGCTGCACATCGCGCCCGGTCAGCTCGCCCCGGTCGCGGCGCACCTGGCGCAGCTCGGCGTTGAGCGTGTCCACGTCGCGATTGGTGTAGGCAAACACGAACCGGCTTTGTCCCGGCAGCTCGTCCGCATCCCGCTTCCACGCCGCCACAAGCGCGCTGCGGGCCTGGTCCTGCTTGTCGGTCCAGGTAATCGCCCCAGCCTTGTCGAACGCCCCCACGGCCTCGGCAAAGCGGCCTTCGGCCAAGTCGCGCGCCGCTTGCCGCTGCCAGTCCACGCGCTGCCGCGTCACCTCGGTGATTTCAGCTGATCCGTGCCGCTGCCGCATCTCCGCGAACATGCCGCCGCGCTCGATGCTGGCGAGCTGGCGGTCGTCGCCGGCGAGGATGACTTTCGCCCCGGCCTGGCGCGCGGCGGCCAGCAGTTCGCCCGTCACCCGCGTGTCGAGCATCGCCGCCTCGTCCACCATGACGACGGTGCGCTTGTCCCACTCGGTGCGCCCGTTCTTGATCGCGAACAGCGCCGCATGGACGGTGCGCGCCTCGCGGAATCCGTCCTGCGCCAAGTCTTGGGCAACCGCGTTCGTCGGGGCCAAGCCCACCACGTGCTTGCCGTCGCGCTCGTAGGCGTCGCGGATCGCCGCCAGCGTGTAGCTCTTGCCGGTGCCCGCCCGGCCCTCGATCAGCTTGAGGTGCCCGGCGCCGGTCGCGTGCTCGAACGCCTCGGCCTGGTCGGGCCGGAGTGTCCGCGCCTCCATGGCTGCGCGAGCGTGGCGCGCGGGTACCGCGCCGGATTTCTGGCGGGACAACCCGCCCGCCGCCGCCATCGCCGCGCGCTCCTGCTCGCGCACCTCCCGCGTGGTGTACCGCCCCGCCGCTGCGCCGGTTTCCCGATCGTATAGCGGCACCAGGTCGCGGCTTTTCAGGACGGCGGCGCGAACAGCCGCGATCTCTCCGGCCCCTTCCCTTTCCTCCTGCCCAAGCTGCTTGGTCAGGAACCGGTCAAGGTCGCGCTCGGTGAAGGTGGCGTTGTTGCGCGTCAGCGCCGCCAGCACCTTTTCCGGATCGCGCGCAGCCTCCTGGTTGGCCTGCCGGATGGTCTCCGCGCGTTCGACGATTTCCGCCCCGGTGCGGCGCATCCGAACCGGGCCGATGTGCTCCTGGCTGAGCGTGGCCGGGCGATCGACGCGCGCCTCTAGCCCGTGCTCCCGGAAATACTGGTCCTGGTGGTCGCGCCATAATTCGCCCCATGCGGCACCGTCCGCCACGCGGGCGCGTCCGCCGGCCTGGCGCACCTCCGGGTCAAGGTCGCGTGCCTTCTTGGCGTTAAACCCGTCCCGCTCCACCCGCCGCGTGGTGATCAGCAAGTGCGCGTGCCAGTTCGCCCGCTCGCTCTCCGCCTCGGCCCCGTGCGGCGCGTGAACGTCGAGCTGCACCGCCAGCCCCTTCGAGACGAAATGCGCCTGGGAGAAGGATCGGGCCATCGCAACGCGGTCCTCGGTCGTCACCTCCCGGTCGGCCGGCAGCGCCAGCACGATCTCACGGGCGACCTGGGCATCCTTGCGGCGTTCGGCGGCTTCCGCCGCGTTCCACAGCTCGGCAGATCGGCCGAACCGCTCGGGCGCACCCTCGGGTAACAGCACCTCGTGGTGCTCGGGCGCGTCCCGGTTGCGGAAGTAGAACACCTCGCCCGTGCGCTCGGCGGTGATTGCCTCCCGGCCGTTATAGGCGGCGGACCGCACGGCGCTGCCGCCGGAGCTGCGAGAGATATAGCGGGCACGGGCGAATTGGATGGCCACGGCAGCAGTTTGAATCCGGTCGCGCCCCTTCGCAAGCCGCATTCCAGAGGACCGCTCGCCTCCGGCTCCCTGGTGCAGAACGCGGAGCGGGGCGGGGTGACTGAACAGACAGGTATGCGCTAGAAAGGTGGTTACCTACCTCTCCTAAGCAGGCCAACATGACCATTGAGACCAAGCCCTTTACGGACCTGCCTGGATTATTGGGCCAGCTAGAAGCCCTGGCTCTTTCGAACGATCAAATCGTGTTTCGTGGCCACCAAGATGCCGGATGGAAAATCGAGTCCACCTACGCCAGGTTCACCACGATCCCTCATCAGTCATGGGATAGTTCGATCGATGAGATGCTGTCCCACTTCGTTGGAAATGCACTGACAATTGGAACCGTGCCCTTTTCGCTAAATGATCGAAGGTCCAGGCTTGAATACGGACGCCATCACGGCGTGCCAACGCCTGTAGTGGACTATACTCATTCGCCTTGGGTCGCTCTGTACTTTGCTTTCAGTGGGCTACAGTGGCGTCATGGCTCGAAGTCCGCTGACGCTGCCGTCTATGCCTTAGACTTAAGTCTGCTCGGCATAGCCTGGGCGCGCCTCATCAGAGCTGGTTCCGAGTTTGATCAAGCGTATCGAGAATTCCTGATGGAGATGCCAACTTACTTCCAGCACGGTTACCCCGCGTCAGTTTTAAAATTCGTACCCTTTTGTGCGACCTGGAATGCGAGGATGCGGAATCAGCTTGGCTGCTTCATCTACGATACTCTCGATTATCAAGGGTCTGGCATAGGGCACGGTGATTTCGAAGGCTGGGTTTCGTCAATCAGCGAGCCCCTTTCACCAGACGGCGTGAAAAAACCAATTCTCACCAAGTTTTTGATACCTCATGAAAAGGCAGGTGAAGTCTTTGCGCGGCTTGAACTGATGAATATCACCGGGACAAAGCTACTGGATCACGAAGGGCTCGCCGTAGATGTCAAGAACTCCTACAATTTCAATCGTAAGACTGGCTTTGCGTGGAACCTTGAAATGACCCCGCCAGATGACACGAAAATGTAGTCGCAAACAGCTAGCGATACGCTTGCGGAAAGTCCCTCGCTGCGGGTTGCCATGACCGCGAACGACGATAGCCTCCACTACAAGAAATTTGTGGGATTGGAACCGCGTGGCTCGTTCGCTTGCTGAGCGCCTTCGTGCTCATGAACAACAGAAAGCCCGGCTTGCCGAACAGGAAGCCAAGCTCAAGGACGCCGGGCGCAAGGCCCGCACCCGCCGCCTGATCGAAGCCGGCGGCCTGGTCGAGAAAACCGGCCTCCTCGATCTCGACGCCAACGCCCTTTATGGCGCGCTGCTGTCGCTCCGCGACGGGTCGAGCAACGCCAAGCAGGTAGAGCAATGGGCCGCTCTCGGCGGCCGGACCTTCGCCCGCGAAGCCCGCGCCCGCGACGAAGGCAAGGAACCGATTGTGCTGACGTTCCCGGCCGCGCTCGCCAAGGAAGCAACCGCGACGCTTCGCGCGGCCGGCTTCCGGTTCAACAAGGTGCTGCAACACTGGGAGGGGCTGGCGCGCATCGAGGATGCTCAACAGCTCGCCAAGGAACACGGCGGCACCGCGCGCCAGGTGGCCGCTCCCCTGCCCGCTCCTGCCGCGCTGGACACCGCGGCCCTGGCGCGGTCGGATTTCAACCTGGCCGATCTCAAGCGGCAGCCGATGACGGTGTATCTCGCCATCCCGCCCGATCGCCTGCGGGCCTGCCTGGGCTTCGTGAGCGGGTTCATCGGCCTGGCGCTGGACGGCATCACCGCGGCCCAAGGAAAGCCGCTGCACCGGGTGGCGTTCTTCCTCGATGAGTTCGGCCAGCTCGGGCGCATGGACCGCCTGGCGGACAGCGTGACCCTGCTCCGGGGCTATGGGGCGCAACTCTGGCTGTTCGTGCAGGACCTGTCCCAGCTCAAGGCCGTGTATCCCCGTTGGCAAAGCTTCCTGGCCAACACCTCGCAGCAGTTTTTCGGCACGGCGGATTTCGATACCGCCCGCTACCTGTCGGGCGCGCTCGGCCAGCAGACCATCCGCTACGAAACACAGAACGTCTCCCAATCGAGCAGCACCTGGGGCAAGCCGGGCAGCTCGTCCAGCGGCACCGGGGAGCACCTGCAGGGCCGTTCGCTGCTGACGCCCGATGAGGTCATGCGCCTCGGCCCTTCCCAGCCGATTGTGCTGGTTTCCGGCGAGCCGCCTTATCTGCTCAATCGTGTCAGCTACCTGACGGACCCGGCCTATGCCGGCCGCTTCGATGCCAACCCGCTACATCTCCCCCATGCTGCTGAGTGAGGCGAGCCGTTCTAACCAGGTGAACACGAACGCGGCGCCAACAGGCAGCACAGTGGATGCACCTTATTTTCGTATAAAGGTGACTTGGGGGCATCTTTAATCTTGCAAAGGCTCCTCAGCGTCCTCTATATTGCCAAAATGGGTGGCTATGATGTCCCCTTGTTAAGGCAAATAGATCATGACCTTCGATGAATTCAAAGCTTCGCCAAACGGCAAAATTGTCGGCGCGATCCTCGCGGACCATGACTGGCAAGTCGAGATGATCTGCCTATCGAAGCATGGCTTACCCGCTGCTCAGGCGGTGGGCACGGAAATCGAGACACAGGTCGGTGCGTTGGATGACACCGAGAAACAGCATGTCGGACGCTGGATTCGCGACGTAATGGCCGATCACGGTTGGAAGGTTGATTCCAAGGGTGCCCGCGTCGCCGCCGGCAACTACTTTACCCGCGCCGCCATCTACAGGCGGGTCCAACCCACGCTTACGCTCGACGATCCAATCACGCTGAAGATGAAACAGATCATCCACTCGCCCGAGGGCCAGGCTGCGGCTGTGGCAGCCGCGAATGCCGGTCTTCCCGCCATGGCCGGCATCGACCCGATGCTCAGCGCCGCACTCGGCACGGATTACGGCAAGCACAACCTGGCCACAGCAACTGCTGGCGACTTTGTTGCTAACCTCATGCGCTCGCTCGGGTTCAAGGAAAGTGGCCGTCGCTCTTTGCCGTCGCATTGCGTTGCCCGGACCGCCGTGTTCTGGATCAAGGCTACGCCCATGGCTCAAGCCGCCTAAGCCAGACTGCCTAGTGAGGCGAGCTGTTCCAACCGCACTGCCTGTTAAGCCCGCTTCCTGTTCGACCCGCCGGAGGCTGGTCGATAGCTCGGGATGCTTCCCATCCCGACGCTCTCCGGCGACAACGGCGCGCAGGGGCGGTCAAGGATGCCGAAGGCACCGCGAAGCGGCGGGAGCCATAGGCAACGACCGTCCTTGATGGTCCCAAGCACCGTGGCAGTTATCCACAACCCGAGTTATCCACCGCGTAAAGTTCAAGTTCTCTTAGATTCTAACTTCAGGGCGCGAATCACGCTGCAACAACAAAGGCTTACAGCGCTCATTGTGACTAAACGGGGGCGTGGTGGTGACTCAACGGGGGTTCGGTTGTGACTAAACACTTATTTCCGAACCTCGGCGGGCGCCGTGAACGGCGGGGCTGCCCCCTACGTGTCCCACTTGCGCCGCGCCTGGGCGCTGGCCGTCTGCTTTCAGTCCGTGGGTAGAGACATCGTCGTCCCCGCATGGGGTTACCCGCCGTCCGGCTCACGCTGGGCGTTGCGGTTCCGGCCTGGCTGGTGTCCGTTGCGGAATCGCAGTAACCGGCGGCATCGGTAGTGCGTCGACCTCGACGCGGTCAGCACCCGCGCGGTTGAGATCGGCGCGCTGTCCTACGCCAGCGTCGCCTCGATCTTGACGTTCCGCAGCCGTCCGAGGATGTAGGACTGAGCAAAGCGGACTCAAGCTAGCTTCAACAGGTGGCCCAGTTCCGAAATTAACAGAGCTTGCAACACAGACATCGATGGACGCTCGTGACATGCGGTAACCGAATGTATGTGGATCCGGGAGACAAAACGATCTAAATTCCGACCTCTTGGCGGAGTTAGGTCACAGTTAGTCAAAGAAATACGCCGATACCGTTCACAGTCTTCGGGCGTTTACGCTCACAAATGTCGAGCGCAAGCTCCGATGCACGAACATTGGAGATGTTTCTAATGACTTTGCTTGGTGTCGGGTCAACCACCCACTACTCTATCAGCTACGACGACAGTCTGTCGCAAGCTGATGGCTTGACGCGCGCACAGCAGTTGCTGGGAGTGTGCGAGCAGGACTATGAACTCATGGCCTCATGGTTTCCAGGCCTATCGTTGCCGTACAGCCTGCCGGTTGCCGTCAATATCGTACCAGGCGGTTACGCTGGTGCCAGTTGGGGGCCGCCGATTTCCCTGCGGCCGGGTAATGGGTCGTCGCTGACTTTGGTACGCTACCTGCTCGTGGCTGAGGTAGTCGAGATGTTCATGCTGGCCCAGAACAAGGGCTGGTTTGCCTCGGACGGGAGCAATGAAGGATCGGCTGGCGAGGGGCTTTCCCGTTTTCTCTCGACGGAGTTTCTTATTCAGAGAAACTTTGGGTGGTCCATGGCGGGCTTCGACACAGCCCGGTTTTGGCTTAACAGTGCCCGTACAGACTACGTCAACAATGTCGATCAGCACGATCATACACCGGACGAGAAGAGCGGCTGCGCGACACTGTTCATCTACTACCTAAGCTACCAGCTTGGTTATGATCTTAGGCGGGTCATTGCCGCAGCGGCTCCCACCCTCGCAGGTGTTTACAGAAACCTGACCGGCGACGGTGCCGATCCGTTCCCTGCCTTTAAGCAGATGTTGGACAGTGCTTTTCCCCCGGGCAAGACGGCGGTTGTGCCGGGCCCGAACCCTGACAACCCCTATCCCCTGAACGTCTTCAAACCGGAGGTTCCCGTGAGCGCTCGTGTGTTTTGGCAGATGAATCCTGGCCGCAACGTGGTCAACCTAAACTGGGATGCGATCAACGCGGACTCGGTGGTGATGGTGTCAGCCAGCGAGTATACCGCGAACTCTCAAAAGCTGCCGGACGGTAGCCATCAGCGATTTGTCGGCGCGGCCGATGTGACCGTGTCGAACGTCACCCCGCATGGCCCTCCGTTCGATCCGAACCATGGCGTGACATTCGTGGTCGAAGTCGGGTGGCAAGCTCCGCTGACCATCTGCACCGACATCGCGGTTATCAACAATGCCCCGGACGCGGTCGTTTATATCGGCCCAGGGATCGAGAGCAATCAGCTCATCGCGCAGACGACGGTGGGCGCAGGCTTGGCCGTGAGAACCTCTCTGGAGGCCAACGTCGAGGGCATGATACCAGGCCAGGGGAGCCCTGCCGCTGTGACGACGCACAAGGCGACCATCAGCACTCGGGGCCGCAGCGCCCACTAATTGTGGCGAACCGGGGGTTAGATGGAAATCAGGCGGATCGACGGGAACGGCCAGCACGAACCGTCCCCGTCGATCCATTCGCCGGCTAGCGTCCAGTGTCGTCCGCAGCCAGTGACAATCCGCGCGCCGACGCGAGCTACACGCTGCACGCTCAATCGAACGCTACCCCGGCCGAGGATTTCAACCTCATCGCCGACACGGAAGGCGCGCGGCGGCGGATCGGTGGGGAGGTAGGTTAGATCGCTCATGGTGGCGCCTCCGGGGTTAGAAGGAAGATTGTTCCCCCGGCTTGCAGGCGGCACCCATCTATCAGGTGATGGTGACCCCGTAAGGGCGAGGGCAAGCCGAGCCGTCCCGTGACTGCGGTCGCCGGCGCCGTGCTCTTGCCGCTGGGCCGGGCGACGGCGAAGCCGAGCCCTGTCGTCACCGGGGCGATGCCGCAGGCGAGCCTGGACATCGAGGGCGATGGCGAAGCCGAGCCGTCCCCTGACCGTGATCGCCGTGGTCGCGCTCCTGCCGCTGGGCCGGGCGACGGCGAAGCCGAGCCCGGTCGAGACCGGGGCGATGCCGTAGGCGAGCCTGGACATCGAGGGCGAGGGCGAAGCTGAGCCGTCCCGTGACTGTGATCGCCAGCGCTGTGCTCCTGCCGCTGGGCCGGGCGACGACGAAGCCGTGCCGTGTCGGGACCGGGGCGATGCCGAAGGCGAGCCTGGACATGCGAGGGCGAAGCCGAGCCGTCCCGTTGACTGTGATCGCCAGCGCCGTGCTCTTGCCGCTGGGCCGGGCGACGGCGAAGCCGAGCCGTCCCGTGACCGTGATCGCCGTGGTCTCGCTCCTGCCGCTGGGCCGGGCGACGGCGAAGCCGAGCCCTGTCGTCATCGGGGCGATGCCGAAGGCGAGCCTGGGCATCGACGGCGATGGCGCAGCCGAGCCGTCCCGTGATCGTGATCCCCGTGGTCGCGCTCCTGCCACTGGGCCGGCCGGGCGCAGCCGAGCCCTGTCATCATCGAGGCGAGGCCGAAGGTTCAGAGTAGGCTTGCAAAGGGATCGTGTGCCGGAACGTCCACGATCGCAAAATGCCGAACGTTTCGCGTCAGAACGACATAACCTCGGCTCTGCGCAGTCGCGGCAATGACGAGGTCGGCGAAGCCGGGAGCGTGGCCGCGGCTGCGTGCAAGGTCGGAAAGCTGTCCGGCGAGGCGGGCCGCTCGGACATCAAAGGCGAGGATGCGCGCGCTGTAGAGGTGCAGCATCGTCTCCAGCCACGCCGCCAATTCCATAGCCTTCCGATGGGCGCCCTCCCGACCGGCTTTGGCGATCCCGTCTTCAACCTCGGCGATGGTTACCGCGGACAGGAACAGGTGGTCGCTGTTCCGCTCCATCCAGGCGACGAGGTCCGCACGCGACGCGGCCTTGGCCGGGGCGCTGGCCGAGATCACGTTGGTATCGACGAGATACACGCGTCACATGTCAGGTCAGGATCGCGCATCGGCGCGTCGTTGCGGCCTGGCAGGTCGCCGGGCTCAAGCGGCGACGCCATGAGCAGGCGCCCGAACGAAGGGATATTCGAAAGGCGCTCCCACTCCGCAAAGCTGACCACGACAGCTTCCGGCCTGCCGTGGCGAGTGATGATCGAGGGCTCGCCCTGCAGCGCGTGATCCACGACGGCCGACAGGGTGGCTTTGGCGTCGCGCATTTGAATCTCCCTCATTGTCGGCCCCCGTGACCACTGTGGTCATATACGTCCGGTCTGGGTGAGGAGACAAGGTCTGGCAGAGCGGGTCGACAAATTGCCGATCCACCGGGGCGAGGCCGAAGGCGATGCTGGGGGTCGGGGCGGCTCGCCTGGCGTGGCGGTTGACTCGAACATTTTCTAATTGCGTGCCGTGACCCGGAGGCGCGCGCCGTTCACGAAGCGAAGCGGAGTGCGCGCGCCGGAGCCCGGAGGGCGCGCGATAGCGCGGGTTGTTGGTGCCCATGCGCGCAAGCGGCCCTGCCGCGCCGGAGCGAGGTGGCGCGCAGCGCCGCTGTGCGAAGGGCGGGCGGGCTGCCGCGGGCGTGGCAGAGGAGGATACGGTCCCCGGGTAACTGTCAGAGGTGGCGTTCCAATGTCGCTGGGGGCGGAGGTTCGCGCGGACTTTGGGTTCTGTTCAGGCCCGATCGCAAAGGTCCGGTGATTTCATTGCGACCCGTTGGGACCGTCGTTCTCCCCCTGGCTCGGGCTTTCGGCCGTCGGGTTCGCGAAGCCCTTGTGGTCTCTGGCCATGCGCGCGAGCGGCCCTGTCGCGCCGTAGCGAGGCGGCGCTTGCGCTGCCGAGAGTAGGGCGACCGGGCTGCGCTGCGGGCGTGGCTCGCTGCGTCGGTTGTTGCGTCGATTTCCGCGAAAGGAGCTATGAAGTGCGCGGGCCGGAGTTTTCGCCACCGGAGGCCGATCGTAATCGCCACCTGAGGCCGGTGAATTCGCCACCCCTTGGCCGCAGGCACCGAGCCGTTAGGCGAGGCCGAGCTGCTGCTGACGAGTGACA